>Ga0123353_10007326_pt1 | contig 14881 bp, 19 predicted proteins | sample TergutLab28metaG_3_FD_92763 | JGI IMG/M metagenome (GOLD analysis project Ga0123353, IMG submission 92763) | Labiotermes labralis P3 segment gut microbial communities from Petit-Saut dam, French Guiana - Lab288 P3 | ecosystem: Host-associated > Arthropoda: Insects > Digestive system > Gut ... | reverse complement strand
CCTCCGGGCTGCCGTTGGCCAGCTTTTCCATTGCATCGCGCACAGCAGCCCGCTTTTCTTCCAGACCGGAAGAGGCTGACTTACCGCCGCCGCCGTCTGTTTCAGCGAACTGTCCGGCATTGCCGGGTTGACCACGTTTGATTTCACTCATGCAAACATCCCTTCCCGCGCGGCTTTATCCCGTTCCCGTATCCGGGCCGCTACCGCCTGAACAGTCTTTATATCCGCCGGACCACGTGAAAACGCGGGCACCAGGGGGGCCTTGGTGCAATCGCAAAGAGGCTCTTCCCCTGGCAGCACAAAGCGCTTCACGGCGCTGTCATACAGTCCGGCATTCTCGCCGCTTAAATCAAAAGGCTTGCCGTGCATGGCCACATGGGTGGGGCGCGGCTGCCGCGCTACGCCGGAGTGAATCCACACGGCCTTGGTGATGCCCACGGACTTCATGCGCACCGAGGAAAGGGCCTCGGTGGCCTTGTTGTTCTGATCGCGGGCAATGCGCGCCGCTCGGGCTTTGTTGTCGTCGAATATTTTTTCCAAATCCGCCTTCAGGCCCGCCAGATCACGACCGGAACGCACCGAGCGCATGACCATGCCCTCTATTTGAAACTTTGTTTGGTCTGAGATGTTTTTAATCAGGCCCACGTTTTCCGCGATAATGCTCTGCATGGCGTTGTTCATGGCCCGCGTGGGCTTGAACTGAACAGCGAACCCGACCACATGGGCAATGGACGCGCCGGTGGCCAGCGTGGCCGTCGCGTTGGCGCGGTTGGCGAACCACGTGGCATATCTTACCGCCGCCTCGTCAAACTCCTCGTGCCACTGGCGCATGCGACGGCGCAGCGCGTCCCGCATGCCCCGCGCCGGGGATGCGTCAAAAGCGGGCACTCGATCCAAGGTCAGCCGCCACCAGGGCGTTGCCGCGTCATAGGCCAGAATCTTTTCCTGCTGGCGCCTGTATTCCGCGCTGAGCCAATGGTTCAGAGAGGCAAACATATTGCCTATCAAGGCCTGGAGGCGCTTTTTATACTCGGCCTCTATCCCGGCATTGGCACGGATCGGCAGGCCCATGCGGGTGTTTTTCGGGATCAGACGGGGAATGGGCGCTTTCATGGCAGATCCGCCCCAAACTCTTCGCCTATATTGCCTTCCGGCGGGGGCGGAACATTTTTTGGATCAATGTTCGCGTGGCCGGAGTCCGCATCCTCGGAGAGCCGCTTGCGGCTTTCTTCCGGCGCGATAGTACCGCTCATGATCAGTACAGAGTCAGTTTCCGCCTTGACCTTGTTGATATTGGCCTGTTCCGCCTCTGTGGTCTTTTTCAGGGGCCGCCAGGAATAGGTCAGAGCCGGGTCAATGTCCCCGAATCTGTTAAGCTCCATAAGTTTGATCACTACATCCAGGGGAGAGTCACAGACACTGACCTGCTGACCGGCAACGTAGTCGTACCAGTTGTTCATGTCGCTTTCCCCGGTGGCGTTCATGCCGCCGGGGCTGATGCCCAAGTATTTGGTCACGGGCATACGAAACACGGCGGACAGCATTTCCAGAGCCTGACGCACGATATCCGTGACACCTGATAGGGGCGTATTGATCTGGAGAATATCTTCATCCTCATTGTCGATCACCTCCACGCCGTCGTTGTCCCGGTTGCGGGCGAAGTAGCGCAGCCGCCGTATGATGTCCGAATCATCCTCCCCGTATAAAATTCCCTGCATATTCGTTTTGAACACGGTCAGGCTGAACTTTTTCAGCAGGCGCGCAGCCGCCTCCCGCGTGCCTGTGAAGTGAACGAGGTAATCCAGGGCAATCTGGACCTGGGGAATGCCCCCGAAGTTGTAGACCGGTTTGAGCAGGATGCTGTCCGGCTCATTCTGAATGAAATGCAGAAAGCGGCTGGCGTGGATTTCCCGCCCCAGGGCGTACCATGTCATCGGCCTGTAAAACCACGGTGAAATAGGGTCAGAGGCATTGTACATGCCGGGAAACATCAGGGCCGGATCAATCGGTATGAAGCCGCGCAACGAACCGGAAACAACGGTTTGCTTGCTGAGCACCAGGGGCGTTTTCAGCTCGTCCGGATCTCGCGTTCCGGTGTCTATGAACACCCGGCAGCACCCGAAATACCCGGTCATGGAAGCGGCCTTGCGGAACAGACGGCGGATTTTGAACTTGTGCAGCTCTTCCACCACGGCTTTTTGCCAGTCAGTGTTCGGGCTGTTCACGTCGATCCATTCGCGGGTCATCTCGGCGGCCAGGCCTTCCACCCCGGCCCGCATCAATCCGTCCTGAGAAAGATTGGCGCAGGAGGCATAGCCGATGAAAGACGGCATGCCCACCATGCTGTCGGTACGCTCCAAAAAGCTGTTCACGTCCGCGCAGGCGCTCAGGGGGTCACTGTCATAGGCCCGGCCGCGCGCGTCCACAAGACTGGACCTTTCAGGATTAACAATAGCGGGCAGATTGTAGCGCTCCCGCGCGAAAGCAGCGTCAACCCTGTCCGTCATCCGGATAAGGGGGCGCGCTTCAGGCACGTCGGGCTTGAATTTCAATATCTTCCTGTCCGTGCTCATGCCGTCGCCTTGCTCAAAATATAGGGTTCACAGGCATAGCGCAGGGCATCAAAACAGTGGTTCCAGTCATCTACTATTTCTTCGTAAAGCACCTCGCCGGAAAGCGGGTCCACCTTGTAGCTGTACCGTTCCGCCTCTTTGATGGTCTCCACACAGTCCGGGTGGATCACCACGCCATGAGTGCGCAAAAAGCTGATGCCCTCTTCCACGCTGCCGGGCCATTTTTTACAGGGCTTGATGGTAAATTTACGCCGCCGCATGTGGCGGATCAGTTCGGGTCGGGCAGAGTCACCCCGCGTCAGCCACTTGGCCGCAAAGGGAGTTTTGTTGAACAGGGCCGGAATATCGTCAACTTCCGTGTGTCTGCCGTAAGCCTCGTTGCAGACCCGGATTTCTTTTGTCCCGTCCTGATTGCGGTGGAAGTAGGCCCGGATCAAAACCGTGGAAATGCCCCAGTCCGCCCCCTGGAGGAAGCGAACGCCCGTGGGAATTTCAAAACGCTCCACGCGCCAGCGGTCTTTGAAAATCTGGGCATCAGTGACCACACGGGGGTTGCCTTCCCAGATCCAGTCATGTTTGTCCGGGTCTTTCTTCAGGAGATCAAGCCGCTCCTGCTCCATTACGTCGGAATGCCAGGGGTTATCACGCCACGTAACATGAACCAGCAGCGAGTTAGGCCGTGGGTTCACCACGAATTCCAGCCATGTCGGATCGTGTGGAGAGCCGGGGTTGAAGCTGATCCAGATTTCCGATCCGGCCTTGCGTATGGTGGGGTAAAGAATGTCCCAGCTTGCCTGACTTACGCGCTGGGCTTCTTCAACCCAGCAGATATCAACGCCTTCAAAGCTCTTGAGTTCACTGGCGTTGCTCCGTAAACCTTTGAAGCTGAACAGGGAGCCGTTGACGCCCACAATGTTGGCTTCCGTGACCTTGAAAAAGTCATCCAGCCCGCGCAGTTCGATCAGGCGCTTGAGCAGCTTGTGTACGGAATCCTTGATGCTGATCTGGAGTTCCCGCGCGCACAGCACATCAAGACGGCGCTCCATAGCCAGGGTCAACAGTGCGTTGGCAAAGGCCCAGGACTTGGCAGCATCCCGCCCGCCATAAAAAACCTTGTAGCGGTAAGGCTTGAACAGCCCCGCGAAAGCCGCCGGAATCTGGATGTTGTCCACCAGGGATGTGATCAGGGTCTTTACGCCCACCTCGGCACCCTCCCCGGCATACGTTTACAAATGTTTGCAAAGGTATTTTCCCGCATTTTTTTGCCGAGCACGGCCAAAGACCCGCAAAACGGGTTTTTAAGGCCTGTGGAGGCAAATACGCGGTTAACTATCACTGCTTGTTCCTTTGCTTGCCGTTTTATCTTTGGCGGGCAACACTTTGCTGTCTTTTGACGCCTGTTTTTTCTTGGCGGGCTTTTTCTTGGCCTTGGCTTCCGGGAGGGCCTTCTGGGGCTTCCCCGGCTCCACAATTTCCACCCGCACCAGTTTGCCGCCCTTCATGGCCAGCAGGTCGCCTTCCTTGGCCTGGTTGATCTCGTCCAACTGGTGTCCCTTCAAGGCGGCCATCACGTCCGCATAAATGGCCTTGCTGGCTTTGTCCTGGGCCATCATGGCCCGGAGTATGAGGGGGATGGCCTCTTCCGGCGTCACATCTTCATCCAGGGCCAGCAGTTCCAGATTGTCTCTGAGTATCTTTTGTGCCAGAGCGATGTTAATGCGGCCCAAAGACTTGGAAGGGTCCGCCGGGTCAACCAACTCCAGCGTCAAGAGCAGGTCTTTCTGCTTGGCTACTTTGGGCAGCCACACATCCTTCCGGTAGCGCCCCACCGCAGCCGCCGAAGTTGTGATGTCCTGGGCGTTTAGCGCGTCCGCAATTTTGGAGCAGGGAGTGCCGCGCGACAGCCAGTCGTCAATCAGATCCAAAATCGCCTGGGGCTGGCGCAACAACATGCTCAAGGGGGGAGACATTATTTCAACTCCCGCGCGGCCGTCCGTAAGCATGATTGAGAACTTCCTGCATACGCTCCTTGATCCACGTCACGTTCGTTTCCATGATGGTCAGGCGTTGCATGGTGTCGTCGTGTTTCGCCACGGACTTCTCAACTGCCTCGACTCTGTGGGTAATGCCGGAGGCCCACCAGATGATGCCCGCAGTCTGAATGAAGACAGTAATGACAACCGACATGATAGCTATCGCCACCTGACGGCTTATGCCTTCATTCCGCCGCTCCGGCCCGCTGTATGGGGATCTCAAAGCCATGATCAGTTGCTGCCTTCCGGAGCCAGATTCGGCAATTCGCGCGGAGAATCAACAGGGTCTTCAAACTCTTCAAGGGCAGGAACGGTTTTACCGCGATACACAGAGCCGAGCTTTTCGGCTATTTCCGCAACAGTAAGCTCTTTGAAAGCGCAGCCGGAAAGCAGCAGAAAGGCAATAACAAGGCCCGCTGCGGTAGTCTTTGAACAGGGGAGCGTGAGCTTGGTTTCGGCTGTCCAGCGCCCCCAAACAACCAGAATAACCCCGGCCAGTTCCACAATGAGCGTGCCTGTCCTGGTTATCTCTTCCGTGCCGACTTCAATGCCGAGCCAGTTGAACAGGGATGCCAAAAGAAAAACGATGGCCCCCAAAATGGTCTTGCTGGCGAAAATGCTTTTAGTGACTGGCATATAAAACTCCATGCGTTACGCGGTAAGATGTTTGTTACTTGATAAGGTCCAGCGCGGCTTTCCAACGGGCGGACCATTGTCCGGGATGTGGTTTGCCGGGACGCCAGTTGCGAATGTAATAATCCCAGGCTTCCTGCTCACTGGCGGGCGTGGGCGGGGGGAGCGGGCGCGGGTCAGTCCACAGCAGCAAGCGGGCGAAAACAGCGGCGAGAATGTCCTCATAGGCCAGAGTTGCCCATATCGCGCCGTTGTTCGTGCTGTTGCTGCCGACAAATTCCGCCGTGAATGCGCGGGCAATGTCCGCCGAGCTTTTGTGCGCCATGACCCCGGCCACGCCGCCGCCAATTTCAAACTGCCAGAAGCCACGGGCCGGACCGCGAAAGCGCTCCCCGTTGCTCCTCTGAGAAATTTGGAAACGGTGTTGCAGGTTGCTCTCCTGCAATCCTATGGCGTAGAGCATGACGCGGGCCGCGTCTGTAACCGGGATTCTGTGTGCCGCCAGGCGGTCAAGAGCCGGATTGATGATTTCGGCAAGAATCTGCTTTGACATGTTTTTTCCTCACAGCCTTAATGAATGATGATGCGATTGATTTTGCGCATGAAAAACCCCCATGCTTTTGGACCAAGCATGGGGGAAGGGGAGGAAAGAAAAAAATCCGGGGTTACAAGAAAATTTTCCGACTGCGGGAAAATTAAAATAGCGACATGTGTTATTTCAATGTGTTACAACAATACTGCCCCAAAAACTTCTGATGTCGGCAGTTTTTTGAGTTCCTTTTATGGGACTAGCGTCCCCTTCTTGCATTGTCTTCTTTTCGTCTCCGTTCCGCTGCCGCTTCAACAGTCTTTATATCCGCCGGGCCGCGCGAAAAGGCTGTAATAACAGGAGTCTGAATAGTCCAGTCTCCTGGGAAAAATGGCGGAACGGCTTCAGGGTTCTTCTTCAGTGCCATTTCCACGAAAACCTTGTCCTCGCTTCTGGATGTGTGCAGATCCCATTTTCCACTATCTTTTGTGGTACAAGCAAGGCGCATCCGGCCATCGAGGCTCGTCGCGCGTCCCTGAATAGTGCTGACCAGAAGCTGAAAAAACTGTAGGCGACGCTTTGCCAGTTGTTTTTCCATAGCACCTTGCCAAGCCGGACAGGCAGCCGTGAATTGTTCCGGGGCAATGGCTTCAAGGTGGCCTATAAGAACTTCCTTGGTATCCTTTGCTGAGTGGGAGATTTCTAGATTTTTAAGAGCCTCTTTGATGTCCGATGTTTTAAGCAACCCGCACATTTCTTTGGTGTTCATGGCCCTGGGGTCACTCACGCCAAGAAGGGGGGCGCGCCCCGCCGCTGTGAATGCGGCATTCCACTCCTCTAGTTCAGGCCAATAGCAATCTTTATCTGCAAAATGTTGTTCAAAAGCCGGTGGCCCCGTATTGATTATGGCATATATGGCATCAACCTCGGCCTTGGTGAACGGCTCTACCGTTCCCATGACTTCATAGAACACCGCGGAATAAGCATTGCCATACTCCGGGCTTGCTTTCACGGTAGGAACGGACACAGGTACCTTTTCCTGGACTTTGGGCTGTTCCGGGGTAGATTCTTGCTTGCCGAAAAAACGGGAGAAAAAGCCCATAATTCACCTCACTTTCGATATTCCGCCACCGCTACCACTCTCGACATGACCAGATCATCCGACCAATGATGCGCACGGAATCTTCCAGATCGCCGCGAGTATCCACCTCCAGGGGCGGGTAATCCTCGTTGATGCTGCTTAATATGACCTTGCCGGGCATGGCGCTCACCATCTTCAAATACACCATATCTTCCACGCCTACGGCAAAAATTTTGCCCGTGCGCAGATGTTTCTGGCTTTGGTCAATGAGCACCATGTCACCGTCACTGATACGTGGCTCCATAGAATCGCCGTCAACACGCATCAACACCATTTGAGAGATATTGCCCTTGGGGCTCAAAAAGTCCTGGCGGAAGGCGAACTGGCGCTCACTGTCCCCGCTGGTCTCAAAACTGCCTTCTCCGGCGGACAAAACCGCGTCCACCATCGGGATCATGATAATGCCGGGGGCGTTTTTTCCCCAGCCCATCTTGTCAAGATATTCGAGCTGCTGATCCGCCAGTATTTTTCCATTTTTGGGAAAATCGTCATCTCCAGTAATTAACCACTTAAGGCTACATCCAAACGCCCCCACCAGCCGAACCAGAAAACCCAGTTCTGGCTGTGTATCTCCAGCCTCCCAGCGCGCCAGAGAACTAGGCGCTATCAGAAAGTTCTCGGCGAATTCCTGGCGACTTTGTTTCCCCCGCATCTCACGGATGCGTTGCCCCAATTCAATAAAGTTTGGAGAATCTGACATTTTTACTATTTTTGGTTGACTGATTTCTCAAAAATGGATATTTATATTCTACATGGTCCGCCTATTTCCCATTATCAAGAAACGACCCTACATGAGGCGATACTTTGAGGCAACACCCCCAAATGCGGGAAAAGAACGGAAAAGGCGGCAAAGGGCTGTCAAGCTTAGCAGAAAAATTTGTAACAAATTTTCGTAGGGAGTAACGAGCATGGAAACTGTCAGGACAGAAGAGGAAATAGCCCGCGTTGAAAACTGGGCGCATGAAGGCCTCAACAGAGGGTCGCATTATCCAGGCATGAGCTACGAGCAGGGGATTTTGAATGTCCTTGAGTGGCTGCGTGGCGACGACGACCACGCCCCGGATGAAGAGTAAAACAGCGAAAGCGGCCAAAAGGAGTTCCACATGACCCAAGCAACCACCGTCCAAGAGCGCCTTGCCGCTGTGCAGGCCATAAAGGGCGACTTTGAGGCGCGCGGCGTCAGCGTTGCAGAATGGGCACGCAAGCGCGGTTTTTCGCCTACGCATGTGTATGACGTGCTGAATGGCCGGGCTGCCGGACGCCGGGGCCATGCCCACGCCATTGCCGTGGCCCTTGGCCTTAAGGAAGGGGAAATCCAGTGACCATTACCCATGAAAAAAGCCCGGCGGTTGCAACGCCGGGCCAAGACCCCAAAGGAGGGGCCAGCATGAAACAGGAACATCAGCCTAACACAACATTTACCCCGGCGCAAACACCCCAGGCGCTGGACATTCAGAACGCAGCCCTGTGGGTCGGCGGCAAAATCGGTACAGGCCTGGACGCGGAAGACATGATCCTGCTCAAGAATATGTTGCTGTCACAGGCCGCCCAGGTGGAAATCGTAGAGACCCTGCATTTCAACCACGTGCGCGATCTCTGTGATCCCCCCGTCCGGGTTCAGGATCTGCCTGTCCTGGTTAATAATCCCCTGGGCCTTGCCCTGAGCATGCCCATAGAAGACACGGACAAGCCGCCCCTGCTCTTTCTGTGCTGTCCATACTCACATGAGGACGCGGCAGTACGCGATCTGCGCGCCCTCAACGCATCAGAGGCGACAGCCATTCTCATGGCAAAAGGCTATTCCGTGTTTTCGCCCATATCGCATGGGCATCCGGTTTGTACCATAGGCACCCTGCCCGTGGGCACGTGCGCCGTCACCTGGGCGCACCTGAACAACAGCATCATGGCCCTGTGTCATGCCCTCGTTCTGCTGGACATTGACGGCCTGTGGAATTCCAAGGGCTGCGAGGCGGAAGCGCGGCTGGCCCATGAGCTGGGCCTTCCGCTCAACCTGATCCGCCTTTCCAACAGCGGCATAGGACTGCTGGACGTGGAAGCGGACATTGACTCCAGGCGGTTTTATACGGGGGGCTTATGAGTAAGGAACTCCAAAACGGTCAGGTCGGACGCTGCCTGCGCATCATTGAAAAACTGTGTTGCAATGCCTTGGGAGGCATCTCCAACAAGGACCTGGCACACGACCTTGGAACCAGCCCGGCCAACGTCAGCAGGGATGTGGATCTGCTTATCGCTCTGGGTTGGGCGGAAAGGCTGGATGGTGGCCGCTACGCCGCGACCGTCAAGCCCCTTTCAATCATGCGCCTGTTTCAACTGCACATGGCCGACGCTACGTCCAGGGCCGAACAGCTAGATCGCCGCATCAATGCCCGCGCCATGCAGATGCACGGTTAATCCTATTTTTACGGAGATATACACATGGCAAAGAAAAAACTTTCTCCCGCCGAGATTCAAGGCGTTTGGAATGGTACGCCCCCGGCTGATGCCTTGGCCGACGAGCCTGTAGAGACCTTTACCGAAGAAGAAGAGGCTGCCCTGGCCGATGCCCGCATCTGGGAGCGCCGGGGACACGGCACCCCCTCGGCTGATGCCGACACGGAACTGCTGGCTGAGGCCCGCGCCACTACAATGACGATGACTGCGGCTGATTTAGCGGAAACGGCACTTGTCAACCAAATGGTCGGTATCACCAGTTACGCCCGCGCTTTAGACAGCCTGAACAAGGTCACATTGCTCAAGGCCCTGCAACGCATCAAAGACAGCAAAAGCTACAAAACTATGGTCATTGCCCGTCCTGACGGCAGCATCATCAAGCCCAAAACCTGGGCCGGATTGTGTGAAGCCCTGGGCCTTTCCCGCTCCAAAATGGATGAAGACCTGGAAAACCTCGCTGCCTTTGGGGAAAAGCTGCTGGAAGAACAGAAAAACCTCGGCATCGGCTACCGCGAACTGCGCGCCCTGCGTGGCGGCATGGCCGCGTTGCCGGAAGAGCGGCAGTTGGAAATCAAGGAGTTAATCGCGGACGCGGCAGAGAGCAACGACAAAGAGGTCATACTGGCCACCCTGGACGAGATCGGCGCGCGGAACAAAAAACTGACCGCCGAACGCGACGATGCCCAGGCCGAGGCTGCCGCCCTGAAAAAACAGCGTGATGAGAAGTCCAGAAAGGCCAACGACCTGGAAGTCAAACTGGAGCGCGCCCTGAACCCGGCCAGCATTGATGAGCGGCAGCAAAACCTTGCTGCTGCCCGTTTGGCCTTCCGGAACAGCATAGACAGCATGTGCGTCAAGGTGTTGGGAGAATTCATGTTTCTGTGTGGCACCATTAGTAACGCCATGAAAGCGGACACGGAAGAAACGCACGGCTTTGGCGAAAACATGCTCTGTTTTGACACGTGGGATTATGTCAACAACAGCGTTTCCACGCTGTTTGCCGAACAGCGCTCCCTGACCTTGGGCGTTCCGTTAGATGTGCGTTTCCCCGCCGAAAGCAGCTTTGCTCCCATTACCGGGATGCACGGCGACCCCGGCGACTTCTCCCCAGGTGAACATGAAACCCAACAGTAACGAGGGCCTTATGCCGCTGACCAGAGCACAACAGGAAAGTTTGCGGGCATTGGCCCAGAATGTGGAAAGGGCCGCGCACGGGGCAAAGCGCCCGCTGGTTGAAGCCGCAGCGCAAAGCCTGGGCCTTTCCGTGCAGACCGTGTACCGCCATTTGGCGGACATGGGCGAAACAGCCGGGGCCAAGGGCCAGCGCAAAAAGCGCAGTGACGCGGGCAAGCGTTCCGTTGACCGCGATCTGGCCCTTGCGGTGGGCGGCATGGTGCATACGGCCCGCCGGGATCACGGCAAAAAGACCATGACTATGGAACTGGCTGCCGAGGTTCTGGAAGCCAACGGGCATGGCACTGTAAACCAGGAAACGGGCGAAGTGACCATGCCGTCCGTTTCCACCTTGTCCCGTACCATGCGTGAATATGGCTGCCACCCGAAGCAGTTGAAGCGCGGCGCACCTACCGGAACGGTACGCACCCTTTTCCCCAACCACTCCTGGCAGATGGATGCGACGGTCTGTGTGCTGTACCGCTTCGGCAAGCACATAGTCATAATGGACGAGCGCAAATACAACGCCGCCAAACCCGGCAAGCTGCTGGAAATCAACAACCAGCGCATCATACGTTATGTCATCACAGATCACACCACACACAACATATACGTGCATTATGTGCTTGCCGCCGGGGAAAGCGCCGCCGGAGCCCTGACCGCCCTGATCGCGGCCATGAGTGACCGGGGGCCGCGTGACCCCATGCACGGCGTACCCTTTCATTTATATACTGACCCGGCCAGCGCCCACCGGGCCAGCTTGATGACGGAGTTCTGTGACAGGCTGGGGATCAAGCTGCAACACCACGCTCCTGGCCGGGCCAACGCCACCGGCTCGGTTGAAGTGGCCCACCGCATTGTCGAATACGAGTTTGAAGGTCGCTTGCGCTTTACCAGCGTTGATGAGCTGGCTGGTCTACAAGCCAGGGCCGACTTCTGGCGCATGGCATACAACGCCACTGCCATCCATAGCAGATACGGAACCAGCAGGAACGCCGCGTGGCTGAAGATCCGCTCGGATCAGCTCCGCACGGCCAGCCGTGAGGCCCTGATTGCCGTCAGCCGCTGGCAGGTTGAACCGCGCACCGTTTCTGACCGCCTGAGCATCAGCGTTGATACAAGGCTGCCCGGTGTGGGGGTGCAAGAATACGATCTGCGCAATCTGGCCCATGCTGGCTTGCGGCCCAAAGACAAGGTGCTCGTGGAGTTGAACCCCTTCCGCGCGCCGGACATCATTGTGATCAAAACCATGCCGGACGGTTCTGAGCGCCGCTGGGAAGTCTCCCCCATCGTCAAGGATGAATGGGGCTTTGACGTATCGGCCCCGGTTATGGGCGAAAGCTACAAAGCGTGTCCAAAAACCGTCATTGACCATGCCTTGGATGACATCAAGAAGAATGCCTACCCGGACGGGAAAGCCAAACACGCCTACCCCGGCCTGAACGTCTTTGCCGATCTGCATGAAGCCCCGCTGACCCTGCGGCCAAAGGGCCGCGATGTTCTGGGCGCTCCCCCGGTTGCCGCCCCCATGCCCCTTACCCACGCCCAGGCGGCCCCGCGTCTGCGCGCCCTGGCGACCGAGGCCTTTGACCGTGATGCTATGGCCTGCATGGATTACGTCCGTGAACGCTTCCCGGAATACGTCAGCGAAGACAAGCTGCCCGAAGTTGCCGCCGAGCTGCTCCGGCGCTTTGGTCCGCCGTTGCCGGGACGGGTTCTTTCCTTGCGGCAGCCGTTGGACGAGGAACGAGCCTTACGGATGGCGACAGCAACGATTGACCAGCATGCCCTCCGGGCTGGAGGTACATCATGACCTTAACTGACCTTGTAAAAAAACATGGCATTGTCCAGGCCAGACTGGCAGAAGCCCTTGGCGTCTCCACGCCGTCTCTGAGTCTGTTCCTCAAAGGTGGGTTTACGCTGAAGCATAAGCCGGATCTCCTGCCGGACCTCATTGCCGAACTTATGGCGCGCGGAGTGTCGGAAGCCGAGATCGCGGCAGCCGTTGAGCGGGAGGTCGGATCATCCGAGCAACAAACCTATAATCAGGAAGAGGAAGCCGTTATGATATTGAAGCGACAGTCTCTCAATCAACAAGCCCGTCAAGCCTTTGGGATAGTCCGCGACCCCTTTGATGACCCGCAAAAGCCGGAACAGGTCTTTCTGACCCCGCAGTCACGTTACGCGCGGGAAACCTTGCGCGATGCGGCTATCAACGGCAATTTCATGGCCCTGGTGGGGGAATCCGGCGCGGGCAAAACACCACCCTCAAAAACGAACTGCTGGAATACCTGAGAGAACACGAAAAGGACGTGGTGGTCATAGAGCCTTACGTCCTCACCATGTCCCGTCACGATAACGGCTCCGGCAGTCCGCTCAAAACCAGACATATTATTGAGGCCATCCTGCACCGCCTTTCCCCAGGCTCAAAAGTTGGCGTCAGCACGGAAGTCATGGCCCAACGGGTGCATGCGGCCCTTAGCCTCTCCGCCGAATCCGGCAACCGTCATGTCCTTATTATAGAAGAAGCCCACGACCTGCACCCCCAGACCTTGAAAGCCTTGAAGCGCTTCTGGGAACTGAAACACGGCATGAAACGCCTGCTTTCCATCATCCTGATCGGGCAAAGCGAGCTTGGGGAGCGCCTGGACAAAGCTGGTGTCGATCTGCGCGAAGTGTCGCAACGCTGTGATGTTGTGATCCTTCCGCCCCTGCCGGACGTGGGGGAGTTTATCCGGCACCGTTTTACCGGCATCGGTCTGGATGCGGACAAAATCTTTGCCCAGGAAGCCTTTGCCGAACTGCGCCAGCGCCTCATTGTCGGCCAGGACAAGCAGAGCCAGGGCGTTGACAAGGCCTATCCTCTGGCCGTTTCCAACCTCGCCATAGCCTGTATCAACTTTGCCGCCCAAAACGGCCTGCGCCAGATCGACGCCGATGTGGTCAGGGCCGCGCGTGTGGCCTAACAATATTATTCAGGAGCATATCATGACTCAGACCATTAACGGCCAAGAATATATGCAGGATGCCCAGGGCCGCCTCGTCCCTGCCGAAACCGTGCGGCCCATTGACAAGGAGCGTGACGCCCTTGTGCGGGAAAAGGTATTCAAGGCCCAGGAACTCCAGAAGTTCCTGCGGGATTTCAAGTACGCGCTGCTGGACGACATAGAGGCCTTCCTTGACCTGTCCGCCGAGCGCTACGGCGTGAAAATGGGCGGCAGAAAAGGCAACGTCACCCTGGAGAGTTTTGACGGGGCTTTTCAGATACAGCGCCAGATCAGCGACCGTCTGGTCTTTGACGAAGGCCTGCAAGCCGCCAAGGTTCTGGTTGATGAGTGTATGCGGGACTGGACGGCCACGGACAGGCCTGAAACTCGCACCCTTATTGACTACGCTTTCCAGGTGGACAAGGAAGGCCGGATCAACACTGGCCGCATTCTCGGCCTGCGCCGTCTCGATATCCAGGACGAGCGCTGGCAGCGGGCCATGAACGCTATTTCCGAAAGTTTGCGGGTGTCCAGCACCAAGGTTTACGTGCGCGTGCTCCAGCGGGACGCCCAGGGCAAATATAGCGCCATACCTTTGGATCTGGCCTCGCTGTAAACACATCCGCAACGCCGGAGGCTGCCATGAGCAAAACACAACTGCCCCGCAACACTCTCATTAAGCTGATTCATACCGGCCAGCGCGTCCTGGGTCTGGATGAGGATACCTACCGTGACATGCTGGAAAACATCACCGGCCTGCGTAGCTGTGCCCATGAGAAAATGACCGACAAAAAGCTGACCGCCGTGTTGGCTCACATGCGGGAGAGGGGATTTACCGCCTCTCCCGTTCCACCGGGACAGTCCAGGCCCGCACCTCCAAAATCCGGCGGCACGAAAGGCCGGAGCTTCAACGCTGAAAACCTTGCCAGCGCCAAGCAGCTCGGCCTCGTCCGGGGCCTGTGGAAACGCATGTATGCTTTCGCCATCGTACATGATGTTTCCGACAGCGCCCTGGACGCATACTGCCGCCGCATGGTGGGCAAGGCGCTGATGTACTGCACGACAGAGCAGGTTCAGAAGCTTATTGAGTGTCTTAAAAAGTGGTGGCAACGGGCTGCTGATCCCTCCCATGTGGCGATTCTTGAAAACATGTTGGTGGATGAGGCCGAGTGTGTCGTTCAGTGACGATTTCCTTGATTCGCTACGCCTGGAGGTAGCTAAGACCCTGGAGGCGCGTCTTCCTGTGCGACTGCGGGAACGACGTTCATTATGTCATTTCCAGATACAAAGAAGCCAGGAAGGAGGCAAAGACGCGCTATGTGCAGGCGCAGAAAGAGTTACGGATTGCACAACGGGAATTT
>Ga0123353_10007325_pt1 | contig 14882 bp, 12 predicted proteins | sample TergutLab28metaG_3_FD_92763 | JGI IMG/M metagenome (GOLD analysis project Ga0123353, IMG submission 92763) | Labiotermes labralis P3 segment gut microbial communities from Petit-Saut dam, French Guiana - Lab288 P3 | ecosystem: Host-associated > Arthropoda: Insects > Digestive system > Gut ... | reverse complement strand
TGTATGTTTTGGTTGTTTGTTTTTGTTGGGTGGGACAAAAGAAATTTAACATATGTGGATTTTGGGTTGGTGGGGTGCGGGGGTGTGGGTGTTGTTTTTTTTTTTTTTAATTATTTTACAAATTGCATGGTGCGGAGTCCACCTTGAGAAGCTCAACTGCTGAAACTCCCCGCATTTTATAGAACACAAAACTTTCCATTGGCGTGTTCGCTTGTGCGTGTTGTTTGTATGGATCTGCAGGGTTGGATGATATTTCAAGAGGCCCCTTCCCCATTTTTGCCATCTGACTAGTGCTGACAGTATGTCTAAATTAACACTACCAGTTTGTTGCGACTGTTTTTCAGCGAACCTGATGTCTTATGTGTGTGGAGTCCGTGCTTAAAAGCCTCATCCATCTTACGTTTTGTAGTTCTGTCATGGGTGCTTCTTTCAGTTCAGAATTTTGCCACGTTAAAAACTGTCGCACCTAAACGAGTAATGCGCGTGCTTTGGTATGCTGCCGTGAAGATATTAACGGCTGTGGGGACCCGTTGCGCTGACCATGTGACACCCCTCTATCCGCTAAAGTTGGCACTTACTTCACCGACCGGCGGCGGCCGCTCTGTCGGTATAGTTCGCGTGCGGACTAAGGCCACGGAGTTTAGTTTTAGTAGTATATTCAAGTCTCAAAACTTGCAGTTGGGCAGACTGAGGCACAGCAGTTCGCAGTGTCCCTTTAAAATACCATGGAGTAGCAGTGTCTGTCATCCAAGAGGTGTTCTGCTGTAAGCTGTAGCAAATGTTCTTGTAGTTTGCATTCCTTAATCACTTCATGTTTTCTGTCCTTAATGGTCATTTACTCTTGTTCTCATTCTCACACTCCATAATTGTCATCCTTGTTCCTCTTTCAGTACTTGCCTGTTATCCTTGTACTAGATAAAAACTGACCAGGTTGTCACTGTATTTGTGTATGCTGATTGTCATATATGTTTATCCATAAAATTAGTTTCTGCAGAGGTTTGTGGCTTCAGGCTAAGGGTGAAGCGAACATGAAGTGCGTTGGACAAAGTAGTCTCTCTCACAATAGGTTTCCCCATACCTCAAGGCAGAAATATTTTTGATTCCCATCATATAATGTTTTGAGAATAAACTGAGACAGAAATGTCCAAGATGGCAAACTGTTCTGCTGCGTGTTTATCGTAAATTGTTGAAATGATCGCTTCTGTATGTTCAAGCCTGTGAGATTACAGCATTTGATTCAGAGTGAGTTATTTGTTCCCATTATGCTACATTGGGTTGGGTCGACACAAGAAGAGTGATATGGCAGTTTTTATTCAAAAGGCCATATCTTAAAGGCTTCTGTAGCATTTCAGTAAAAGTACTGGACACCTGTGATGAATGGCTGCAGTTCAGGTCTCTCCATATATTGTGCCCGCTTTTTTATGATGCGTGAAGTGTGATTCTTAGTCAAACGTCCTCATGGAGTGAATGTTCCAGTAGTGAGCTTTGAACAGTATGTGTATGTGGCAGTACAGTCTGCCGTGAGGGTCCTCTGATTGGTCTATATGGAGTGAACTTTGTCCAAGTATATAATTTTATAGTTCTGTTTTTCTTACATTGATAGCTGGCAAGAAAGAGAATGATTGGAGTGGTGGAGGAAGTGGTGCAGGTGGAGCAGCGTCAAATTGGGGTGATCCCCGTGACCCACGCAGTGATCCTCGCGGGATTGACCCACGTGATCCTAGAGATCCTCGCAGCATCGGGGCGGTTGATCCTCGCGAAATGCGAGCAGATCCACGTGATGCAAGAAGTGGAATTATGGATCCACGAGATCACATGCGAAGTGTGCTGGATCCGATGCGCGGAGACGTTGGTTTGCGGGATCCACGTGATATCCGAGGGATGGGAGATTTAAGAGGAACTGAAGTTCTGCGAGCGGACCCACGGGGCATTAGTGGCCGCCTTAATGGCGGGAGCGATGCCGGAATGTGGGGGCAGCCACCCCAGCCTCCGCATCATCACGGACCTCATCACCAACAGAGCCAGCCCCCAGGCAAGATGGTTGGGCCAGGTGGAGTGTCTGGCAGTGGTTAGTTTCCTTGGAAGGTGTCTCGCGTTTGTTACAGAGGGTCTAAATTGTGCTGTGTTACTTAGAGTATGGTCTGATTTGTCCAGGTATGAACCAGTGGGTAGGCCCACCACCAAAAGACATGAATATGTCTGGCACTGGGTCAAATAAAACTGGATGGGAGGAACCATCACCTCCAGCCCAGAGACGCAATCTGCCAAACTATGACGACGGCACATCCTTGTGGGGGAATCCGGCACAGCAGCAGAGTAGGATGGGAGGTACTGGCATCTCGAAGATGTCACATTCATATGTGGCTCCTCTGCTAGAATGTAAGATACTGCAGCTACAAATTGTACAAAATAAAAGGGAATAAATTTTAGTCATTGTAAATCAGTGAAAGAAGGTGGTTTGGAATGTTTGACCTGAGAGGGAGGAAGTAACAGGAGACTGGGAAAAAACTCCTTGCAGAGGGATCTGTTAATTTGCGTTCCCCATGATAAAATCAGAGGAAAAATTGTGTTTGTAGGGGAACGCATGGGATAAATGAGAAATTATTACAAAAGTTAGGTTTAAGGGGGGAGACCATATAAATCAATGAAAAAATTGTGTTTGTAGGGGAATGCGTGTGATAAATGAGAAATTATTACAGTAGTTAGGTTTAAGTGAGGTGGCCACATGGGTAACTGACACTTTGATATGAGTGTCAAAGGAATTAGGTGGTAGCACATAGACTGGGTTCATGTGGTGCAGTGGTGAAGTTACGTGAACTCAGTAACTTCAAAAAGTGATGGTTTTCTTGACAGGCATTCCACCTTCTGGGTATAAAATTAATCAGTAATGTCTGGTTATAGGTTACTGCATACTAATTCAGCTGATTGCTAGTTGATCTGTAGGAGTAACAGTAAGTGGCATTATGCAGGTAAAGTGTCCCATTGGAAGGAGATGCCCGCACCCACCATGGGACGTGGTAGCATGCAGTGTCCTCCAGGAATGCCACAGAGCAGAATGCCCAGCAATGGTGCAGGCAATATGAAACCTGAAGGAGGACCACTGTGGGGACATGCTCCAAGGTAATTATTGTTTTGAATATTAACCTTTATCTTCTGGCCATTTAATTCACAGGCTTGTGACTGATACAAGCCTTCATGTTGGACCTTTAAATCATTCTATGCACGATTAAAAATAAACATTTATATCTTATGAACCAAAAATGATGAAATAATGAAATGAGCTGCATTGTGTGTGGGGAAGTAAAACTTCAAACTTGGTGTTCTGTCGTCATCGGTTAAACGTAGTTATTTCTTGGATTGCATGAGGTCCAAAGATGCTGGAAATTATTTTGTTGTGTGGTTTATCAGTACCTGAAATTTTCAGAATGGAGGCCTTCTAGTGAGATAAGACACCAGTGTAGAAACACCATTGAGGTGAGGTGATGTGCTGGTGATGGTGATAGCCTCTTTGTGGTGATGTAAATATTTTCACTCCCATTACCACGTTTCATTTTCATATTATCGGCATAGATATGGTATGATTGTAGATGCTGTCAGTGGTGTGTTGCAGGTAACATTGAGTGGTAGGATTTTTGTGAACAATAAACTGGAAAGGATGTGAACGGAAGCTTTTGTAGCCTACTTCAAGGTATTCTTCCATTATTTAATTGGTGGTGCTGAGAAATGCAATGAAAATGGTCAGGTAGTTAATATTCCAGCCTAAATCTGAACCACACACCTATAGAATGCTAGAAGTAGTGCCGCTTGAGTTAGCAGTGTTTGTTGTATGGTGTGGGTGCATTGTGTGCTGCTCCATGTGGTTAGTCTACACTAAGCATTCTACGTAGTGTCATGTCCAAGGAGACCAGAATGTGAAAGTTACCAGCTGTTAAGATGATGTAATTTTGACATGCATTTATAACTGAAGTTAACATATAAATTTACAGAAATGGATCTTGGGTAGATGGACCTCATGATACAGTGAATTCTGGTTGGGGTGATGATTCGAAAAGCGGCATAGGAACGGTGAACTCATGGAATGAAGCTCCTCTTACTCCCACCTCTTGGGGAGGATCGAAGCCAAAGAACTCTTTGAATCCAGGCTGGGTGGATGGAGACCTGGAAGCTGCATCCTGGGGACATGCTCCTAAACAGGTGAAGGTTATATCATTTATGTCAGATTCTTTAACGTTATTAAGAGATGAATGTGGCCGATGGTTTATTTTTTTATCACCACGCACTAATGCTTTGCTATGGGTATGAAACCAACACGTGCATGTGAAAATATGGGTATGCGCTTCATAACGGCATTTCAGTCAAGGACAAGACTGCATATATGGCAGTGGCCCCAAAACATTATGATATTATATTACTTACTCCATGGTGCAGAGTCCTTCTAGAGAAGCTAACTGGTTTGCAGCTAGTCAAGAAATTCTCCGCATTTCACGGAACCCGAAGGTTCATTACCACACTCACAAGCATCCGCTACCTGTCTCTATCCTGGGCCAGCCCAATCCAGTCCATATACCCACATCCCACCTCCTGGAGATCCATCCTAATATTACCCACCTGTCTACGCCTAGGTCTCCCCAGTGGTCTCCTTTCCTCTGGTTTCCCCACCAAGACCATATGCACCCCCTCTCCTCACCCATACGCGCCACATGCCCAGCCCATCTCACTCTTCTCGATTTATCACCCGCACAATATTGGGTGAGGAGTACAAATCATTTAGCTCCTCGTAATGCAGTCTTCTCCATTCCTCCGTTACCTCGTCCCTCCTAGGTCCAAATATTCTCCTCAACACCATATTCTCAAACACTCTCAGCTTCCTTTCCTCCTGCAATGTTAATGACCAAGTTTCACACCCATACAAAGCAACAGGCAAAATTATAGTTCTATATATCTTGATCTTTATGTTTTTGGATAGCAACCTGGAAGACAAAAAAGATTCTGCACCAAATGACAGCAAGCATATAATACCATTGTGTTACAATTGCCTACAGTATTCAGTACAGTAACATGCTGTACAGATTTGTAGCCTAGGAGCAATAGGCTATACCATATAGCCTAGGTGCGTAGTAGGCTGTACTGTCTAGGTTTGTGTAAGCACACTATATGACGTTCGCACAATGACGAAATCGCATAACGACGCATTTCTCAGAACGCATCCCCGTCGTTAAGTGACGCATATCTGTATGTGAATTTGTTACTTTATAATTCTTGTAAATGTCCTACTACATGTTTGGGTTGCCTTATGTGGCCACTAGGAAATTGTTTTTATGAATGATACGTTACAAAGACTGGTTTGGTTGCTTTTGTTATATAACTGTAGTGACTGAATGTTTTTACTTGTGTGTCTGTTCAGCAACATTATGAGATGAATGTGGCTGATCGTTTTTCCTGTTCTTTCATAGGGTCCAAAATCGTTAACAAAAGAACTTATCTGGAACAGTAAGCAGTTCAGAATTCTTGCAGAAATGGGTTTCAAGGTGTGTATTATTTTTATGCACTAAAAAAATGTGAAGTTTTGTATGTCCTGTGGTTTGGTTTTATTCTCTTTGTTCAGAATAGTGGCATTTCTGCAGGGGTGCTGATAAGTCCTTATCCTGACCAGAAAGGAAACAAGCTTATGTTTTCTGTCAGAATTGCGTGAATTTCTTTCGGCGCCTTGCCTTGCCGGAAATAGAAAACTAGATGACAAGCTTGCGTCTTGACGTTGAAATCGTGCGCGTCCCTGACATGCTTCTGAGCCTGTTTCCTTCCTGGTCGGGCTAAGGACTTATCAGTACCCCGGTACATCAGGCAGGTGTGGAGTTGGCCACCTTCCCTGTATGACAAAACATTTTTTTGTAGAATTTGCAAAATGGTGTTAATTCAAGCATGGCCAACCACTTTTACCTTGGCTACCTCTGTCACTTGTCTTGTGCATGTTTCTTGCGTATGGGGGTTGCCCAGAACGTTTTGCAAAACTTCCTGTGCTATCAACAGGAAATGTGTGTGATTTTTCTGGTGGTTAATTTTGAATATCCTGCCCGCTGATGCAGCACTGTGGAACAACAGTTTTTCACGCGTGCACGGAGGGTAGTCAAGATGTTTTGGTAAGCTGATTTGGTGGTTTAAAACATTGGGATGTTACTGAAAACCAGGTAAAGGTAAAGGTAAAGTTCACTCTATAACAGGCCACGAAGGCGCAGAGGTGAAGTAGACGTATAGCTGTACTCTTTGTTTACCCTCGGCACTAGATGGGAGTGGGTGGTCAACGCTATGCCCCGGCTGCTTTACTCCCTGGAAAGACCCAGTATCCATTGTACAGGAGGCTGGGTGGTCCCCAGGGCCGGTCTGGACTGGTGCGGAAAATCTTGCCCCCAACGGGATTCGAACCTCGGACCGTCTGGCCCATAGCCTGTCGCTATACCTGCGCTGTCCTGGCCCTACTGAAACCCGGATAGACTTTTTATTTTCCACCCTCTGTATAAGCTGTATTTTGCTCCCTCAGATTTCCACCTGTTTGGACCCCTCGAAAGGTACCATGTGTGGGAAAAGTGTGATCGTGGTATCATGTTAGTTGTTAGAAGATGTTCTGTTATGTTACTGAACTTCATACTGTAATGCTAATAACTACTAGAGCAACACAACTGTATTTATTTCAAAATTTTCTTTGTTTGTAGAAAATGGGTACATGTTTTGAACTGCCTTGGGTCATCACTGGGTCTATAAAAATTTGTAATAGGAAGAGGCCAGTTGTATAGTTACAGATTACAGTTCCATGGGTAAAGAAATCTTATCCTAATATGTTATAGTGACTGTATTAAATTCCAGATAGTCGTAGCCTGAATGATACAAAATTGCACTTGCAGTTGTTCATTATTATGTATTACACAAAAATTTTAACATTAATTTTAGATATACGGTCGAACCAGATTATAACGATGTTGGTTTATGCAACACCTTGTCTATAACGCCAGGTATCGTGTCGTATGTATTGATGTCTTAGTGTTAACCATAACAGTACTCTCCTCAGGACAGCACTCGTGTATGGTGGCACAAAACATTCCCTCCTTTTTTTGATGTAACCGAGCTTGACTGTATTTTCAGAATAAACAAATATAATCCAGTTTATTTCCAGAATATAGAAAGCACATCGAGTCATCTTTAATGTGTAATAATATGCCACTGTCAGTGAAATTGTTGTTCAGGCCATAGCGGGATTTTGATACATTTACTATAATTGTGACTAAAATTATTATAAGGATGAGATCTCTTAGCCACGAAATGGTAAATTGTAATTGTACAAGTAGGCTGATCTTACACATTTTTATAGGCTGGATGATGGCCCAAGATGGGTCAGTATATAGCTATTCTGTAGATCAAAGATGATGGTCTTAAAATTAGTATAGTTTTGTTAGACTGCTTTAATTATTGTTGTTGTTGTTATAATTATATGTTGAAGTAGCATGTAAGAGTTACTATTTTATGGTTTGATATTTTTTTATTTAATTTGTTGAGTTCTGTTCGATTGATCGATCATCGTGTGACGTAGTATTAAGTTCGAACTTTTTTTGTATAACACATCCTTGAAATTTATGTTGAAGCAAAACAAGGATTTTTTATTCACAGTAAATGCCTTCGTTTATGGTAGTTAACCTGTTTGATGTGATTCTTGTCGTGTTTGTGTTTGTATTGTACCTTGACGTGCGCTTCTTTTTGTCAGCTGCGAAGCTGGTATTTATGTTGCTTGTTTTGTCTGCAGAAGGAGGACATTGAGAGTGCGTTGCGTACGAGCAACATGAGCTTAGAGGATGCTATAGAGCTGTTGAACCAGGGGCGACTCAATGTGGAGGCATGGCGTCGGCACGAAGATCACTCTCCTTTTGATTTATCTTCGAGCCACCCTGGCACAGGATTCCCTGGACAGAGATTCAACCCAGTTCCGCAGCAGATATCATTTGCTCCACCTGTACGTTGTTTTTGGTTGTGTGTCAGTAGGTTATCCCATCCGTCCTTGGGTTCTTACTGAAAATATGGGGGCATTCCATAGCTTCGTGCACCAAGTTGTCTAGTGCAGAAGTGGAGCAGAACTTTGATAAATGGTACAGTAACCTTACTGTGCTTGGGTGTGACCCCAGTTCTGCATATTATATGACTGAAATAGCACTCAGCACTTGGTCTTCCGAGATGTGATGCTGTATCGTTCTGAATGTTTTGAAGGAGTTGGAGGCAGCAAGTTTGTACAAAATACTTTTTCCCCCACACTCACTGGTGCTGCATCCTAGCAGATGGAAGGGCAGTATTCATTAACATGACAATCCGAGATCGTTCATGGAATAAAATTGAGGAGGCATATTTTGTGTTCATGGCTCGGTGTTTTTAGCTTTGCCATGCTTGTGTGCATGCTTGTATGCATTCATGACCCACAGATTGTTGGGTTTTGGTGTTGGCATTTGCAGTGAGTTGATGTGGTGACGCAAATTTCATCAAGATCAAGTACAGGTTATGCTCAGTAACAAGGTAATGGGTTTATATCATGTATTCTTGTCTCACCGAGTGGTGCTGAAATTGGGGTTGGTCCACATAATTGGACAGTACTTGAAGATGCAGTGTCTTGTTGAGAAACGGAATTATGGACATTCCGCATATGTAGTTTAAAATGACAAAATTGGGTTGTTGTTTGTCATTTACTGATGTAATGTGAAGGAAACTTAGACATCATGGTTTGGTTTGGGTTGGTTTGGAGTTCTATTGTGGGAAATGCTCTTTACTGAGCTGTAAAATACAAGAAGAAAATTCCAGAGAGAGTAGATAAATTGTTACACACATAAAAGAGAGGAATGAATGAGACTATGGATAGGATTAACATGTCATCTGTGAACTGAGGAATTAATGGCAGGGAATTCCCCTTTGTGGTATTTTGGATCATGACTGTGTACTGAAACTGGATACCAACATTTTGGAGATACATTGCTGCCTTGCTCTACCCTGACGAGTTCGAAAGTCTCACATTTGTCAGACTGTACGACCCGCCAAGATATTGGAACGCTAACTCAGATATACTTGCTCAATGCTGTAACAGTCCTGATGCTGAATTTCTTGAAAGACTTAACATTTGCCTCCCGTTTCACAATCCTTGATTCTTCATACACCACTGGCACCAGAAATTTATTTTAGCAGAGTCCGTGATGCCACATGCACCCACCCGTCTCCTCACTTCAGAAGTGGCTGTTCTTGTAGACACACAGAGTTTGCTGTTTCTGTGGTCTGCTGGCCAGCTCTTTATTTCTGCTTCTAGGTCAGGCCATTTTACAATGTGCGTATGCTTTTTCTTTTCATGTATAATTTTCTGAGCTGGAGGTGGACCAAAAAGTCTTCCAACTGCACTTTCACCATGCTGCTTTCATATTTATTTGCTTTTAATTTGAAACCTGTGGTAACACCGAAGTCCTGTCTGACTACTGCATGTGTCCTTTGGAGGAAAAATTTTTCCATTTTCCTCCTCCCAATAAAACCATTATTAGTGTGTTTTAGCTAATGAACAACATTTGTAATGAGCAGTGAGGCTGTTTTTACCCCTCCAACAAACATGGGGATCTGTTGCTCTGATTTTCACGTACAGTTGCCTTCGAACCATAAGCTTCAGGGAAATTCATACAGTATTTTCCAGAAAAGAAGTGCATCTTATGGTCCAGGAAATTAAGTGTTTTCTTGAGCCGACAGTACCCAGCTATCAGAATAGAAGTGTCATGTCTCAGAGTACCACACTGTAAATAAATTGAGAGGATTACATGTTGTCACTGAATAGCTGTGCCTTGATAAGTTGTTCAGTATATTTTTTACATGTGGTGGGTCTGAATGTGAGTTATGATCATTAACTTGAGATCACTTGACCTGCAGGGTCCTGGAGTCACTAATTCTGCTAGTCTTCTCAACAACCAAAGTGCTAGTCTGTCCAGTATTAACAACATCAGTCCTGCCATTGTACAGAAGATAATCTCGCAACAACCCCCACCTCAGCAGCCACCCGCACAGCAACAGAATGCGTTCAACCAAGCAGCCCGCCCTCCACAAAACCAGCCTTCAACTGCCCAGCTCAGAATGTTGGTGCAGCAGATACAGATGGCAGTTCAAGCTGGCTATCTCAATCACCAGGTAGGTCACTGTGTCTTGTATGTTTTGTACAGATGTATAACGAGATTGGTTTTCGGCAGAATGAATTACATGTGCCTTATCCCCGGGAATAGAGAGAAGAGGAATCTGTGAAATTGCAGAATCGTCTGTCAAAGCGCTTTAGTTGCCCAAAAAAATTAAAATGTGGAAATATATCGTCTGCTACAGTGCATGCATCCATGTATTAGCAATTACCATGTGGAACAGAAGTGGCATTTGGATATGAAACTTGTGGTAGTAGGATTTTTGGAATGTCACACACGTGTTGATAATAATGGACATCATTAACCCTTTACACGCCAAGTTAAATCCCATCTGCTATCATTATTCAGAGCTCACCATATTCTCCACGTTAGCAGGTAAAGGGTTAAAAGTACAGTTTTCAGGATTTGGCTGTTGATCTGTTTGCGAATTGCTGCTAGTAGGGATATTACTACTTCAGTTGATGCCACGGTACCCATCTTGGGGTGCTAGATAGCATGTGCGCCCACTGTCTTGTAGCTGTTCTAAGTTTATGGTACTCTGTCTCATCAACAAATCGGATTTTTGGCAGGGATGTTTCTTAAGAAGTGCACTGAGTAGTTTAGCTGGGTGATATGTGATCATTCATATTTGTTTCTCTTTGTATGAAGATATCTCCTGTAACCATTTCTCCATGATGACACACAATTTCTGTGAGGCAGCCATGAACCATGGTCTACACTGAAAATGACAGGTTGAATTTTCTTTCAGTAGCCCTTTTTAAAGACAGAACAAAGTATGTCATATAGTGGGTAAGGGGATAACAAGAAAACCCTGGAATAGAAATCCGAAATGTGGTAATTAACTCTCTCCTGACCTCAGTTAAACAGAAGCGCGAACATTTGGGGACATGAACTCTTAGTATGCACCCTTTATGTAAATAATAATAATATACTGTAATTGAATTTCCACCCAGTTGCAGTTTGTGAATGTTATTTGAACCAAACAGATAAAATTATGAAACATGTGGTTTTGTAGAAAATAAAACAGATTGTGCAGCTTGCTTTAAAAAGTTAAGTATGTATTAGTGTTGTCTGTGTGTGTGTGTGTGTATATATATATGAAATGATTATCTTCTGGTTGAAGTTGTATTTGCATCTTGTAAATATAGGACGGCAATTAAGGACAGGGTTAATGTAAGTTCTGTCATTCAGATCCTGAACCAGCCACTGGCGCCACAGACACTCATCTTGCTGAACCAGCTACTGCAGCAAATCAAAGTCCTTCAGCAGTACATGCAGCAGCAGGCTGTAGTACAGGTACAGCCCCTGAAAGGGAGCTCCAACGCAGTGCTCCACATCTCTGTGCAGATCACCAAGACAAAGCAGCAGATTCAGAATTTACAGGTAACACAGTACAGTGCTTTGTATAAATGTGGCTTGCTGTCCTGTAACTTTGTGTATTGATAGATCACACAGATATGGAAGGTGATAGATCGCATAGGTATGGAAGATGATAGATGACGCAGATATGGAAGGTGATAGATCACACAGATATGGGAGATAATAGATCGCATAGATATGGAAGATGATAGATCACATATGTATGGAAGGTGACAGATCACATAGATATGGAAGGTGATAGATCACACAAATATGGAAGATGTTTAGATCGCATAGGTATAGAAGGTGATAGATCCCATGGGTACGGAAGATGATAGATCACACAGATATGGAAGATGATAGATTACATAGATGTAGAAGGTGATAGATCACATAGATATGCAGGTAATAAATCACAAAGTATGGAAGGTGATAGATCACATAGGTATGGAAGATGATAGATCACATAGATATGGCAGGTAATAAATCACAAGGTATGTAAGGTGATAGATCGCATAGATATGGAAGATATCACTGCCATTAAATTTCAGTGTACAGATTGAAGGCTTATGATGCCCGACCATGTACACAAATTTCAGATGATTGTAGTACTGCTCAGTTTCATGAGTTTTGACACTTCTTACAGTGTGAAATAATTCACTAAAATCTTGAGGATTTTGTGTATATGGTTGTTCCAATACCTTGCAAGGCTGATTGAGATGTAACGGTTCTCCAAAGTGCTCGTCCCCAACTCTGTTAAGATGTGATTGTTAAAGACTATCTTTGTACCTTTCATTGATGTAATGTGAGAACTGTGGGACAGGCAACTGGGGAATCTGGGTTTGATTCCCAGCGGGAGTGGAGATTTTTCTCTCTGACAACCAAGCGCACACTGGAAATTCGGCTCTCTTTCCAGAGGTGATGGTTGCATAATTCAAACCATTCACCCACATCAGGTGGTGATTACTGTTCAAGGCACTTTGTGAGCTGTGTGGTCAGTATGTTACCTTTACCATACCGTTACTGTGTGGTTTGTACTAGCACACACCAACATATATTTCAGAGTAAGTTTCATTCTTTCTCTCTATGGGATTTCCTGCGTATTTTAACCTTTTTGCAAGCACTTTCTGGATGTAAGTGCAGGGTTCTTAATTTCACAGGAGCACAGTAGGCAGACATAAAGTCACTGACCTTAGGTCGGTGATCTAGGCTGATGTCACCAACAAGTAAAGAGTTTGAAGTTACGTGTCTGTGCCACATTTTATGTTGCCACTGTAATCACATGACTTAACGTAGGACGTGCAGGGTCATGTTACACTTCCGCAAATCTGACTAGACATTGCTCACACTGCCTCACTCTACAGCAAGATCTTCTGTTGCTAATCCTGTCATGTGTAATCTGTAGATTTCATTGAAGCCATCCTAGTGTTCATTTCAGTTCTGATTTACTGTGTTCTCCATGAACATAGAGTTTTGAGTTGCTAGGAGATGTTCATTGTCCGGTGTACTGCTAGCAGTATGTTTTAGGGATGAAGTGGCATCATACTGAAAATAGGGTTTGTAAACTGTTCAGAAAACTTATGTGGAAACAGTTAGTGTAGCATATTCCACTGAAGAAATGTGCTAGGGTTTTCAGTGTGCAGCTGAAAGGGAGACCTAATTACTTTTAACTGACAAAGTTTTTTTTGTGTTCAGTGAACTAGATAGAGGCGCAGCTAGCCACTTAACGTGAAGCGGCGTCGTCAACATCAGTTGACAGCTTAGGGTCCTCAGCCACACTGTCGAAATAACAACATTTTGTTTTGTGTTCGCAGAACCAAATAGCATCACAGCAAGCCATTTACGTGAAGCAGCAACAGCAGCAGCAACAGCAACATCACATGACAGCTCAGGGCCCTCAACCAGATTTCTTCAAGCCAAATGTTCATGACCCACTGAATCAAATCCAGGCGAATTTCGGAGAACTGAACATCAAGGAACCACCGGTACTGTGGATTATTCTTTTACAAATGGGGGAACAGATGAGAGATTTTTGCAGGGGGTTCATTGTTTGTGTGCAGTTGTTGTAACATGTTCTCTGCTTAAAGTTGCTGAAATCGCCATTTACAAGTGAAAACTTGTAAACAGTTCCAACACAGATACTGTTTTTTTTTAATGTTTTGTTGACCATGCGTCCCTGTATAATCTTGTAAATAAAGCCAACTTGGTGCACAATTTTTCTTAGTATGTTTGTTTCTTTTCTCTACATGTTTCGGGCGACTTTGTGCCCATCACCAGGAGAAGCAACTGTGTTTATATGACACTTGGTACTTGCTATTCTGTATGGATGAATGGTATTCATTCCACCCTGCATACCAGTCATCCATACAGAGTGACAAGTACCAAGTGTTGCATAAAGACAGTTATTTCTCCTGATGATGGGCACGTAGTCGCCTGGAACATGTAGAGAAAGGAAACAAACATATTAAAAAAATTGTACACCAAGTTGGCTTTATTTACAAGATTACAAGACAAACTGTTCCAGTGCCATCTGTGTATGTGGACACAATTTTATATGTCGTGTGGTGAGGTTATGGATTACAGTGTAGATAATTAGATGCCTACAGGATGATACAGGAAAGTTTATTACTCTGCGTGTAGAGCAGACGTTGTTTTGGCTGAAATTATTAATCAAAACTACATTACTGAGGAGAGTAGTGCGTGTATTTGCTGCATGTTACATGTACATGCACGTGGTTTTAGTGATGAACCTTTAAATGTCCGGGTTGGTATTTAAATTTTAGTGCATGGCTTATGGAAATGTGAATATTATTTCAACTGAAAAAGATAGTGTAGCAGAACATTTTTTATATATTTGTTTCTTAGGTTTGCTGGCGTCAGTTACGGGCAGTTCATCGCCACATGTAGGTTAATCTGTCATCATATATTCAGCACTGTTGGTGATAGGTAGGAGGGGAGAGATTTAAACGCCAAAATGGTTGGGAACTGATAACAGATGCTAACAGTCCAGTAAGGAAGTCAGTCATGTTCAAAAGGTGTGAGTGAGGGAGTACAAGTGACTGTGCTGTTTTATTGTGCATCGAATGCTACGTAATGAGGGACTCGTTACATAGCATACGATTCACACCTAGCCAGCTGTACTCTCAACAGAGTGTTCCCACACAACATGACATGCTGCCACAACACCATGTTTACAGAAATGAATTAAATTGTGAATGTTATAATATAGCTTTAGCAAGGAGAAGATGAGCTAAAAAAGATCGAAACATATCGGAGTGATTTTAATTGTTTTTAAATGTTTTTATGTGGAATTTATGTAAGTGCAATTGTTGGTTAATA
>Ga0123353_10007324_pt1 | contig 14883 bp, 12 predicted proteins | sample TergutLab28metaG_3_FD_92763 | JGI IMG/M metagenome (GOLD analysis project Ga0123353, IMG submission 92763) | Labiotermes labralis P3 segment gut microbial communities from Petit-Saut dam, French Guiana - Lab288 P3 | ecosystem: Host-associated > Arthropoda: Insects > Digestive system > Gut ... | reverse complement strand
GTCACATCCAAGAAAAGAGTTAGCCTCTTCAGTGGTTGCACTGAGAACCCCAAACCGTAATATTAAGTAATAATAATATTAGAAAATTCCTTTTCCTAGAGATCGGTTTTTGCCATTTTATTTTATTCAATACACACCACAATTTAATGGAGGGAAACTGACTTCATTTACCGTTTCAGAGTTTAAGTTTTAAGAAAATGTAAAATGAAGTAAATTCAAGAAGCAGGAACGACTTCCTACTAACAAATTAGAGTAATATAAGTTGGGAATTTGGTTGAAATGTAATTTAGCTAATGACAGTGAAATTGATGCTGAGGACGATGCGTCAATGGAATGTATGGACCCAGGGATAATGAAGTTTTTACGCATCACCTCCGCACAAAAAAAGAAAAGGACCCCACACGCAATAAATATTAAGTCCTTATTAAATTATTTTAGTGAACTGGTTTTACATGTACGATGAATTTAAACACAGTGAATTAAGAGCTGGAAATTAACTGTTGAAATCGATTTAAACTGAAAGCACAAGAGTGTCACTATTTTACCTTAGAAATATCTTTTGTTACTTCCTCTCGGTTCGCTTATCAAACTGGCGTAGTCCACTGAGCCGAACTCCCACACGCGCAGAGGGAAAGAGGTGGGAAGTAGTAAAAGAAATTGTCAGGTAAAATAAGGGCCTTGTATCAAGCTAACTCCTTAGACCTAGAGCAAGATCTAATACTTTCTAAGTGTAAGCCTTTAGTTGCACTGCAAATTATTCACATTTTACTCTCCGGAAATTCACAGTATGTATAAAAATTAGTGAGACACACATTGTTTCTCTAAATGGCAATAAGTTGGCTCTACTCTATTGTTTCCTTCTGTTACTTAACTAATTTATGTGTGAGCTAAGGTACACCAAATTTCAGTTTTCCGTCACAATTAGCGCGCCCAAATATTAAACAAAGAAATATTTCATGTTGATAATATTAACATATTTCGACCTTTCTTATCAACTACGACAGGTTGGCTTAGAATAATGGCCCGGTAATAATGGTCGAATTCTGTCAATAACTGGCATGCACATACGACGAACTATGTTCTAAAAATTTAGGCCATTTTTTCTGTACTTTCTTGAATTTATAGTTTACTAAATTGTATTGTTTGATTCGTTCTCTTTGTTCATAGACTCTCAGAGGCATAAATGTTTGAAACCTTTCCTTTGGAAATTGCATATTAAAAAAAATTGTGTTATTCAATACAAAACGTTGTACTGCCTACGAAGTGATTTAGTTCTGTTATTAGAGTATTTCGTGTCGACATACGGCGCGCCAATTGCGTAAAAACTCATTGTTCATTAGCCTACATTCACAAGATTTTCACAAGGATATACATGTACATTACATAACAATGCATTTACATTGTAATGAGGTCAATATTTCACCATTCTCGAAAGCTAGAGACACAAGTAACACGTAAAAACATAAGAACGATAGGCAATATTTACTATAAATTACAGTGCTATTATACAATTGTGCAGAGGTTTTCTTTTTGCAAGAATCACCTCTACTGCATTAGCCTTATACATATTTAAACTTTATTTATAATAATTTTATATCCATTTACACCGTTTCACATCAACTCCGAAAAGTGAGCTGTTAAAAGAAATCTTTGGAAAACCCTACAGCTTCTCTAAAGTAAATAATAAAATCACTACCATCGTTAACTACACTCCTTCAAAATTCAGCATCTACAGCATCCACAAATATTGTAAGTATAATTCGGTTCAACTAGCCCTTTTACCATTACACGCGAGCTAAAAAGAAATTGGATGCTGGGAGAGTTAAGAGCAAGTCAGCCTTCGATATAAACTATGTGTTTTAAAATATACATGGCCTCTTGTGTTCATTTTATGTACTTTTAAGACAGTACGGTTTGCTGTATTGTGGAAAGTACAGAGATAATATTCTTGAATTAACATTTATCGAATTTTCGGACAGTTACAACCATTCGTTGCCTCTTCACAAAGCAAACATGAAGACATTTTGTGGAACTCGTCTGGTTACTTTACACATTTTAATTATTTATAATTACATTGTAATGAACCTTAGCATAGAGACTTGAATTAATATGAAAAGTTGCTAAAATGTCCTTGAGTTGAGCCAATTTAAAGGAAATTATTTTCGGACACATTCTTTTTCCTCATTTTCAGCCGAAGAGCATTAAACATAACCTTAAATTATAGAAGACATTTAAATGAAAACTGCCACGATCATATTTACGAAAAATCATTTCATATATTAGACCTACTCTAAACTTCAGCACAGGGCCTCCGAAAGCTTATGCAGGCTAAAAGTATTAATTCTTCAAATTTAGAATGCTACCATTGGGGTAAGCATTTGAAAACGAAATTTTTTACGTAAAATTTAATCCGTATTGGCTGTGGCTAGTCATTTCAATCAAAGATTTAAAAACACATAATTATACAATAAATACTGCGATGTTTTCATGAGATCACGAGATTTTACAGAAATAATCACTGAAAAATCTCAAATTATAATGGCAAATTATTGACTTGTTACAATTATTATAAAAATGAGAAGCTTTTACATTTCATAGAAAGAATCTCTAAAATAATGTCAATTCATACTGGCTAAATTTCATTTCCTCCGCAATTATTAAAGAAAGGGAGGTTAGCAAGACTTGATAGAAAACTCTGTCACGTAATTCTTATTTTAATTGCGTTGTTGGTGCTGACTTTTCAAATACATTAAATGCACACTGCATACTTTGCACATTATTTGCCATTTTATTAAAAAAACCGTGTTTCAACAATATGCTTGTAACAGTTCGGTTTGTACCAACAGTTTCATTTATTTTCGTGAATAACAGGAACCAAAAACAAAAATAGTAAGAAGTACACTAAAAAAGAAACAAAGAATTTTCCACTGACAAGTAATGACTAACTTAACACTTTCAATTAACAGTTTTTATAACACTCGTCTCCGGCTAATTTCTTACATTCTTTGCTTTCTGTATAACTTATATAAAATAGCGGACGTTAAACCGAGCTAACAGCTGAATATATCAATTACGATTAAATTAATAACAGGTAAAACAACATAAAACTTCATAAGTAAAAAACAGTTGTTTTCACTTGCCTTGGTTATATCACTTTTCATTTTCCACCAACATCTTTGCTCTCAAACTCGCACACGAATGTACAGACTGAAATAACACGTGCATATATAATAGATGGAATTGAAACTTGGTGAATGTTACAGCGACACTAGAGTGATCGTCCAACATTCAAAATGAATGCATTCGACGAAAATGCTTTACATTAGAAATGAAATGTCTCTTTCACTCTTTGAAGAGTGTCTAAAAAGAGCGAAAATTATGGTAAGTTACTTTCTACAATAACAATAGAAAGAGTAAAGAAAACAATCTGTTACAGGAATTTTGGTTCTTTACTTGTTTCTTCCAAAAATAAACGTCCTCTTCTCCTTCTCTTAATAATTTTTAAGAAAAGGCCTCTGGAGTTGCCTTATTTGCGTTTTTCCAACGCATTATGGCCATGACTATAGACTTAAGAAAAAACTTCGCCACTTCCTTTGTCTTTAATAGAAGTGAATGGTGCACACAGCACTGCGTCTGAAAGTATGCTCTCTTCTAACTTCAGCTCATTTGTGGACTTGTCATTTTGTGCTACAAGTTTTCCAAAGTTAGTGTGAAATTTACCTTGCTGCGAAACCCATTCTCTGGTTTCCCCTCTATTCTCTACAGCATGGTTGCCACTGTTTCAAATAAGTTACAAATGAAGCCAAAGTTTTATATTAGGGAATCAAATTAAAGGATTACAATTAACGTTTGAGAGCCAATGTAAAATTATGTCTTATTAGAAAACTAATGCTCATCATTATTAATAATATTTGTAGGAAAATTCTTTGCCTAACATTTTGTTAAATTTAATTCTAAAAGGGAGGTTGTCATAAGGTGTAATACCAATAAAAATAAACAACATGTTACACATTAATATCTTAATCTCCTTCTAGTTGACATACTTAATATTTTGTGAATTTTAATCTTTAATTTAGAATTATTTATAAATTTGAAGTGATATAATACTATTACACACTTGGCTCGAAAAATGTTACATTAAGACAACTGTCTCCCACATGACAATTTGTCATAGTCTCTTCCGTCTTTGTTTAAAAAATGACAAGTTCATACGCAGGGACTGAAGAACACGCTCTTTGTGTATGTCGGAAGGGAAGAGATTTTTATATTTCCGAACTGATTTTTAAACACAGTTGGGAAAATTAATGACTGAAGCTTTACGCAAGAAAAAAGCATTATGTAGATATTTGCACTAACTACATTTCGGGCATTCTTTGCCAAAGGCTCACAATTAATATTTGGAAGAATTCGTTACCCAGATTAACGTGTTAGCATTGAGAAGGCTGGTACGTTTTTAGAAAACCCGAATTTCTGTCGAACAAACTGAACAGGTACTTGGTAATCGGCTACATAAACAAAACCTTTTGTTTTGCTTGGACGTCTCTTTTATGTTTGGAAAAACTTGCAATAATTGCATGCAATTAAGTGGCGACTCCATGGTGAAACTGGTGGTGATGGCCAAAGACAACCCCAGAGAAAGACATTGGTCACTGATGGTGTTTGACAGCCACTGTTCCGTTCGTTGCTGCAGTAGCTCCATGGTGATTATGACTTGCAACCACGTGATGCTGCTGTGTATGGTGACTTCCATGGTGATGTTGACTACTGGAGTGATGATTCTGGTTATTAGCGTTGCTATTGTTGTTGTTTTGCTGCTGCGCCGCTTGTCGCTGACTGTTCTTCTTATTCTTCATCCTTCGATTCTGAAACCATATCTTCACTTGGCGTTCTGTCAGGTTCAAATTGCGCGCCAGTTCCCACCGTTTCTGTTTGGACACGTAAGCGTTGAAAAGGAATTCTTTTTCCAATTCTAAAGTTTGGAACTTTGAATAAGGTTTGCGTTTCTTCCGAACCGTAACTTGGCCGGTCCATTCCAGAGGGTTGGTTCCGGCGCCACAACCGACGCCGACGCCGACCCCCATCCCGACGCCGGCCAGGGAACCTGCCGGAAAGAAAGAAGATGGGGAGGAACCCCACATCACTTGACACCATTAGACAGTCGCCGGTGACCAAGAGACAAATATATTGTCAATTACAGTCTTCACACTACAGTGAATACGCTGAAAGGTGTTAACCCAATCGTCATAATTGTCTTTATATATGCTGCCAATATCTTGCATTGAAACAAAAAACTGTGCCCATCATTCTTAAATTTGTTCCATAAGTCAAGTATTTAAGAACGCAAATTTCGTCCCATTTAGCACAAAGAACTCAATTTATATGCATCCAAATGGAATTACAATTCTTTGTCTTGAAGTAATGCAGACGATAAAAAATTCTGAGTGTATGAAATTATGGACCAGATAACGGAGGGTTTGAAGAATCAACCTCGTAACAAGTTCATTTAGGTTTACAAAATCACTCACGATTTACTTTTTCTCAAAACAAAGAATAAATCAATTTCATATGAAATTAATTTACAATGGCCAACTTTACATAAGGCATACTACATGAATAACGTTAGATTACAACTTTTCGTCGTCACTGTCAGTATGAAGACTCGAAAGGCAAGAAGTACAACGTGTTTGGAATTGTTAGAATCAAACATGTAATAATGATGGTGCTTTATTAAACACATGCTTGTATGTCTAGAAATAGGCCAGCTTATATACTGCAGTTTCATAACGCATAATATATTAAATACATGAAATACAGTAATTTGAAGGGAATAAACCCCGTTGTAAGTCTTGCTTTAAGAAATAAGCAACAAACAATGAGAATCTTCAAATTCAAACTGAAAAAGAATAGATTTTAGTACTGACTTACTCTACACATAGTAAAATATCTCAAGACAATAGGAAGATTAATGCCTTCTAAAATACAACACCGTATAGTCTTGTAAAATTGTACCAATGTTTCGGAAAATGCCACGCCCTCCATCGTCGGGGAACCCGAATGTTGGAAGGAGTGGGATCCTCTGATACTTCAGTATACCTCTATCAAACTACACTGTTTCACATTCCAAAAGACAGCAATATTCGTATTCGTAGTCATGAGTACCTCAAATATCAGCACAGAAAAATGTTTGCACTAATAACGTGCACTCTTAACACAGCATTTCCCTAGACTATTTTATGTTCGGTACACGGTCTCAGATTTTAACTGCCAAATATTTATTCTAAGAGAGTACAAATTTTGTTATTTTCAGTCACATGAGTAAAATCATCCTGGCTGTGTATGTTTGTGGCATATAACTTACATTTTCGTAAATAATTTCGGACGAATAAGTGTAATAAGTAATCAAAAATATAAAAGAAAATTTTGTACTTTTAGTTTCTGTTTGCGGTGTCAATGAGAAATTACTGTCACCTGAAATGTGATGCCTTACTCTGATGGATATTTACGAACGCCTTGAAGAAACATCAAACCTCCGTCTTCTACCCTAAAGAATGACGTAGTCGATTCCTCCGAAACTGCGATAAATATCCAATGTTCTACAAGACTTCAAATTACAGAAAACAATTAAAACGAACACAGCTGAACTGTAAGTTGTATCACTATTCATTCAATAACATACTTAAAGATATATTCTTAAAATTATATTGAAATGTGTAACTCTTATTAAAATGTAATGCGTCCATACACAGCTTCTTGAAACTGTGATTAGGAACAACTAATCACCTCATAAATTATTAGAAAGTAAAAAGAAATAACTTAATTAATACATGCTTAAGTATTTTTCAAGGTTCAGTTTCATGCATAGTATTTTGAGGGTAAGCCCATATAAATTTTAAATTGTTTAACAAAAATAAATCAGAAATGAGGTTTTCTTGAGAGAGATGTGGATACAAACAAGTAGGCGTACCAAATGTGTTGACTGTAAGTAAAAGGCAACCAGTAAAGTTACGTAACAGATAACAATCAACATTCTCATCACAAACTTCATGTATAAAAAGTACAGACATCAAAGACTGGGCCGACCAGCGAAACGTGTTCGTGTGTGGCGAAAACATTTTGATATCTTTATTTCTCATCTGAGACGACGGTCATGTGGCAACAATAAAACACGCGGACAGTTCTGTGGAGGGGCCCGGCTGGAGTGTGGCTCCACAAACACAAGGCTTTTAACACGCAAACAGGTGGATCTATTTTGCTGCAGACGTACTCAGTAGGCGACCTATGATTCTTCATTACGGACTAACAGTTCTCCCAATAATTTGTGGCCGGTAAAATGTTGAAGAAGAATGTTAAGAGCGAGTCGATTACACAACGATAGTTTATCATCTTAGTCTTCTGCCTCCAGGAAGTACAGTACACAAAAAAGAATCTGAACCTGACTTACACTTCCCGTAGTAACCGCTGATCATGCTGCCAAATATTTTAAGGCAATATTTGATCGCTTAGTAACAAAACGAAGATTCGAATTTACACGTAAAAATTAAACTTGAAGAGATATATAGATTATTATTATTATTATTATTATTAGTGAGAGTACCGTAACATTCGTACGAATAATGTTGTCGTTGGACTGAAAGAGCGTCATTAACATTTACTATCAAATAATTATTTGCGCAGGCTGGTTAGTGATGTCCAGTACTGCAGAATAATTTTCGAACGTTACGGTAATAATAATTAGGGTTTAATACTGTCTGTACACATTCAGGAGTATTCCTAAAGATCTCATTACCTTTTTCTCAACTTCCGCAGCCGCCAAGACAAAGCGACATCCTGATTTACGAGGCTCTGCTTAGCGATACTTCACTGTATTTTAAGTCAGAGGTCAAGTAGACGGTGACTATGTATTATTATTACGTTCTGTTTTGTTACGCTGTATATATCTGAGATAGGTACCATCGTTTCAGAGGAAAATGCTCTCCGCTTTATCACTGCCCAAATATAAGTTGAGTATGGAAATATTAAAATGACATCGGGAAGGAAAACCGAGACGCTTCTCTTTCTTCTTAACAGCTTAGGCCCAAGGGATTTCGTACAAAATTGATTTAAATTTCTACCCTTACGACAAAGCTAGTATCCTATCTCAATACTCGGTTACCCAACAATCAAATTAGACGGCTTAGCATAACAGAAGAAACAGTTAATAAAAATCCAACCAGATGCAACAATATGCAGATATTTATTTACTGCAAAGTCTGTGACTTTGCAGTAACTAAATATCTGCATGATACTCACGCAACGAAGCACAGAATGCACATCCGTAACAGGGCACTCTTCGCAACATAACATTACACAACATGGCACGCTGCCACAACACACAATTTGTACAAGGAAATTAATCTGTGACTATTTCTAGTGTGACTTTAGCAAGGAATATACAGCTCCCTGATGATGTCCTTAGGACCGAAACATGTCGGAGCGTTTTTAATGTTTTAATGTGTACGTTTTATATATGTGCAGTGGTTGGTGTAATAATTGAGTATATGTAAGAGATTTGGTAAAAAATATAATTTTTTATTATCAGTTGCTGGAAGTAAATTTTTCTCTCACACTAGATACAAGCCCAATCGTATGGGCCATGTCAGTGCAGTTATTTAAGCACTGGAGCTTTTCGATCAATTTGGAACTGAGTACAAATTAATCCCAACGTTTTAGTGAGAAAGTTAATATATCCTTAATCTAACTTCATTCATCCAGAAAAGGGTTTTTATCAAGCTCAAATAGACAGTCAGAATGACACAGATATTTAACTAGCTCCATAAACTCTGACCTAGTTAAGAAATTCCCGGCCTTCATAAGACCCGTAGTTTCATTAAGGCGTTCAAACAATCCTGCCACTGGGGCACCGTCCTGAGTAAGATCAACCCAATCAACAATCTTACATCGTATTCATTAAGATTCATTTGAATATTATCATCACATATAATTCTAAGCCTTAAAAGTAGCCACTTGTCTCTTCCCAACAAAACTTTGCATTTATTTTTCAGCTCTTCCGTTCGAGCTACAATAGCTACTAAATTCATACGTCTTAATTTAGTCATCCTAATAATATGAACGGCAGATCTTGGTGGCCCTCCGTTCTGCAGCTTTTCGATTACTGGGATCGCAGGCTCGAACACCACTGAGGTCTTGTATATTCGTCTGTTTTGCTTGATGTGTGTTATGTAGGTAGCGGTCTCTGCAACGAGCTGAACACTTGTTCAGGGGAATCTTACTGAGTGTTTGTGCGTCTAATTGCATGTGATCTAGAAACCTCAAAACGAGACGGCCTAGGCCCGAGTTGCGCTTTTAAGGCCACAAAACAGGAATGAAGAGCATGACAACGCTGCTCAATAAACAAGGTTCTTATTCTTGGACAATGGCAATATTTACTAACGCATCCAGTTATTTTCAAAGAAGCGCATATGATTGTGGCACCTGCTCTAATTTGCATACTTCTCCTGTTTCAGGTAATGTCTCCCTCAGTTATCAATATTCAAAACAGGGGTTTACGCCCCGTTTTTCAGCCGCGTTCACAACGTTGCGAAAAGGTACTATTAGCTTCTTCATGTTTGTTTGTCCGTCCGTCTGCATGGAACAACTCTTCCCCCTCTGGGCGGATTTTCTTGAAGTTTGATACTTGAGTTTTTTTCGAACATCTGACGAGAAAATTCAAGTTTCATTAGAACCAAGGGTACTTTGCATAAAACCAATGTACATTTTTGATCATATCTCGCTCAATTCTTCTTAGAATGAGAAACGTTTCAGAAAACGTTGTGGAGAAAATGAAAATACGCATTTCATATATAATAATGTATTTTCGAAAGTCGTCCCATTTAGCAGATAACGTGGAAAAAACACTGTAGAACCAGACAGGCCACACATGATAATATGGCGCATGCGCACTGCGTGCTGGATACGTAAGGTTACAAAAACACACAGAATACGTAATATTTATAGTTTTCCAACGGCAATAATCATTGCATGAACGCATCTCAATGTTACGTTATACGTACATTGCCTACTCTGTTTATCAAAAACGGGCAGCAGAACTTCGGAAGGAATCCCATACAACCCAACAATTATTTTCTGAATGACTCCAATTATATTTTATTTATGCCTGTTCTTCAAAATACAGCACCGAAAGTTTGGAGCATTGTTAAGTGACTGGTTGGAAATTATGTTAAAATGCTCGTGACTTAATTTATAGTGCCAAAACAGTAATTCTCTAAAGGGAAAGGGGCTTGACGTAAAAATTCTCATTTAGAATAGAGGGTGGTTTTGGCTGAGTTTCGAACTCAAAACCGCAGGAACACAATCAGAAGCGTCACCTATTGATTCAAATTGTTTACTCGGAAATACTAAAATTAGTTGATTATATCCCTACCGCGGTAGCACAGTGGTTAAGGTGCTGTGCTACAAATCAGAAGGTCGCTGTTTCGAACCCAGCTGATGTCAGTGGATTTTTTATTGACGTAAAATCCTTCCGATCGAACTATGGCCCTAGGGTCGACTCAGCTTCGAACAGAAATGAGTACCAGGAGTATTTCCTGGGGGTAAAAGCGGCCGGTGCATAAAGCTGACAACCTACCACCATCCTGCGCCGTTGTCACGAAATCTGGGAGCCTTAACTTCCTGGAACCTTCTAGGCCTGTCCAGGCCTGTAATGGGACTGCTTTACCTTTGATTATATCCCTAATTAATAAAATTATCTGCAACAAAACTACTGAAGTTGAACCTAGAAACGTCTTACAATTAATATCATTTTTGGGATGATGCTGGGAGAGAACACCCAGAACTATACAACCCATACACTACGTATCTTACATTATGGCCCTGGGGTCGACTCAGCCTGTAATAGAAATGGGTACCAGGAGTATTTCCTGGGAGTAAAAGCGACCGGTGCGTAAGGCTGACATCTTTACTACCATCCTGGGTCATTGTCACGTAATCTGGGAACCTTAACTTCCTGGAACCATCTGGGCACCTCGGGTCTGTATTGGGACTGATTTTTTACGTACCTTACACGAGTAATATCAAACGATGCTTCTCATATCATTATGAGTGACCTGTCACTATTCAGAAACGTCGTACGGCAAAATAACTGGAAACCACGTGCTACTTTCGCTGTATCTTAATATAGTCCGACTGTCCAACGCGCTGAACACCCAGGCGATTTTCGTTCAATGTGGCGTTATGTTAGAAATAAAGTAATTTTTCCAGAGCTATTTTAATTTATAGTTTGGTTCAATTTTAGGATCGCTTATATTAATGATATAAAAAAGCCTTACTTACATTTTTGGTCCTTTATCACTTTCAAAACACCGAAAAACAGCAAACAATTTTCCAACCATGACGATCAATAGATTTAATAAAAGTACTTTTCGTCGCTTTACTGAAAGTTCTCATTAATGAGACAAGGCTCTAATTACGTTACAGCCAACAATGAAGTGTACTTCTTACGTTATCGGCATCACAGGCACGGAGATACTTAAATAAAAAAAAATATTTTACTTTCAATAGTTTTAATTTGTAAGAATTTTGGATATATAATACAATTCACGAGCTATTTACAAGACAGTATTTACTTAACGAAATGCGATTAAATTAAAGTTTAGACTGTTTAGTTTGTGTTAAGCAACAAAGTCATTCAAATAGTTTAGGACTCTGCAGATCCAACAGATCTTGACCAAGTCACGTTGTACAGAAGCGTCACTGTAGCAACGACAGTGTCAGCCAATGGCAGGCTAGTGTATTATGTATTTTTCCGCTAACTTTCAAGCGACGTGTTGAAAATTGGAATCCTATGATCCACCGACAATAAAATATTTTAACAATTTTATTTTGAAACATTTGCACGTTCTAAAACTCAAACCCAAAATGCCAGCCATTTCGGCATGTAAAAAAGATTCAACGTAAACTGAACATTCAATTTTAATTCGCAGTTCGGTAATTGTACGAAAATTGTACCTAACATAAACAACACCACGTCCGAGAAATTGAGTATTTGTGTTTCGGTACTGACTCAATTTCATTTCGTTCAACAAGATAAGATTTCTTTCTGTATGATATTCACCTACAACACAGGCATCTTTTCTACACACACTTGTTATATGAAGGTCATCCGATTATAACTTTATAGACCCTACTGCTTGGGACAGCGGTGGCACAGTGGTGAAGGTGCTGTGCTACAAATCGGAAGGTCGCTGGTTCGATTCCAGATGGTGTCACTGGAATTTTTCATTGACATAAAATCTTTCCGATCGCACTATGGCCCTGGGGTCGACTCATCCTCTAACAGAAATGAGTACCAGGAGCATTTCCTGGGAGTAAACGCGGCCGGTGCGTAGGGCTGACAACCTTACCACCATCCTGTGCCGTTGTCATGTAATCTGGGAACCTTAACTTCCTGGAACATTCTGGGCCACTCCAGGCCTCTAACGGGACTGCTTTACCTTTTCAGATCCTACTACTATATTCAACTCTAAGAAACTGTGCGTATGTATATATGTGTGTATTATTAGATTTCAGCTTTGATAAAATATAGATTTCAGACAATTTTATTCTTTTAGCTCCCTACAAGTATGCAAACTGATGATGTTTAGTTTAGTAGCTGGAACTTTATTATTATTATTATTATTATGCATGCTCCATTACTACTAGTAATACTACATGCTCTGTGGTTGCTTCCTATTATCTATGGTTACTTAGTTTCTATGTATACAAGTTTCTACTGCATATTAGTTTATACTTTATAGTTTGTCAAAGTTTATGCTCTCTGTAAATTTCTTAAAAGTTTTGCTGTATTTTTTTAATGAGAGTGTCATTACTTATGGGCCAATTCTCTGTCTGTAGTACTGCAACTTTTAGTCTTCCTCTTTCCTGCTCCAGTAATTCACACTCGTATATTACATGATCTATTGACTGTTCTCCCTTTTTGCATGAACACGTTGGACTGTCTATAATTTTGTATTTGTATAAGTATGATTTAATGTTGCCGTGACCTGATACTATCATCGTGAAATTTGGGGTTACATTAATTTTTAGGTTTAACCTGTCTGCTATTTTGGAAAAATATAGTTTCGTGATTGCACCATTTGTTGTGCTGTCCCATTCTGTTTGCCACTTTTTTACGCTGCTCTCACTTAATTCACTTTTCACTGCACTTTTTGGAATCCTGCTATAACTCGCGTTAAGCTCTCTGCTTGTTACTGGATTTAAATTTTACTGCGAACATAAGTTGTTGTCGACGGATATATGGTTGGTTAATTGCTGTAATATTAAAACGACTCTGTCATCTTAATAAAAGACGCTCCTGGCTGAATTCATAAAGCATGCTGTCCTTCCGTGCAGAATATTACTAAACCTGTGTTATTCATGCCATATTTAGGTGATGCGAAGTTAAAACTGGAAGATGTCATGCAATTTAACTAATGGGTTAGCATGTTGGACACGCAGGCATGCAGATGTTGGCCTACCTACGATCTAAATTTATGTGTGCCATAATTTTTAATGTTTGCAATTTTGATAGTGTTACAGTCGATAGATAATTATGTTTACTATTATTAATATCATCACTATCCTTTCCTTGTTTTTATTAGGTTACAAGTACAGTATAGGTTTCGTTTACTTTACCAGACATAACAAAGAACTATCGCAACTTCACTATGTTTATAGGGGTAACTGCAAACTTACACACTTTCACGTACAATCTGTAATTATACTTATTGCAAACAAACCCACAGCTAAAGATCGATATCATATAGCGACTTCGATGTTTCACATACTGCCACATTAATTACCTAAACAATTAAGAGTTCCATACATTGGACTGTAGATTTCCGTCAATAATTTCAGTGACATCGTCTTTTTCCCTTCGTGCTTCGCCTTGACACTATGAGCGACTCTAGGATATTGACAAGTTAGGAAACATAAGGTTTCAGGCTAAGTTTGAAAGTGTAATTTTGGGGAAAAAATTACTGCAAGTTCGAGTACTTTCGTTCCCCTATCTGGAAAAACCGCAAGATTTACACCAACCTCGATTCCATGATTTTTATAAAAAATTAATATTTATGTCACAGTATCCATACGTGAGGTAATCTCGATTTAGGCGCAACATACTCATGTACCCTGTACGCTTTCGTGTGATATATCCATTACTTTCGTCCGATCTTCAGAGCGAATGAAGTCAACAAATCGTAGTGACTCTCACTGATATCAAATTTCACCGAAATTCCCTCAGAGGTTGTCGAGTTATTTTGACCGAGCAGAAAAACAGACAGAAGAATTGATTTTAATAGGACATCTGTATGGATGCAAACGCGCCAACAGTTTGAAGATTCGAGTACTATTTATTGGTAAGGCATTTACATCAAATTTACACAAAATTTTGTGAAAATCGGTCTAATTGGGTCGAGAGTGGGACACAAAGATGTATAGAAGTCTTGGTGCTATGGTAAGTCTAATTATTTTACACAAGGAAACAAAAATATTTCGAAAATTAACTCGTAATATTTTACTATCTCCGTAGGTGGGTTTATGCATCTGATTAAATCCAAGACCTGCCGACGTTTCTATCAAGAACGGTGCCTTACTTAACGAACGGTGCTCTGTAATACACCTCAGTGATGTCAGATATTTGATAAGACTGTGCGTTTTATGGACGTTGCAACCTTTGGCGACGCCTCATTTTGGCGCTGGCAGAAGTCAAGGTATCCGTGACGATCAGGAAGGAACTGTTTGTCTTTAATAATTTAAAGGGAATGTGCCTTTGAGCCCTTTGCAAAGCATCGCTTACAAAAAACTTAAGGATTTGTTTCATGTTGAAAGACATTAGACCCAGTGTACTCC
>Ga0123353_10007323_pt1 | contig 14884 bp, 10 predicted proteins | sample TergutLab28metaG_3_FD_92763 | JGI IMG/M metagenome (GOLD analysis project Ga0123353, IMG submission 92763) | Labiotermes labralis P3 segment gut microbial communities from Petit-Saut dam, French Guiana - Lab288 P3 | ecosystem: Host-associated > Arthropoda: Insects > Digestive system > Gut ... | reverse complement strand
CAGGCGGCATTATCAGGGAACATTTGCACAAAATCTCGGTAAATTGAAGGAAAATCCGCCGGTCGAGTCGACTCCATCCGCCCAGTTTAACATAGGTGGAGCAAAGCGGATACCCCACTTTCTGCAAAAGTTCCATGACCATAAGCATGGAACGAACTTTCAATCCTGCACTCCATGTCGGCGAACATCGTTTGCAAAACTTCATCCATCATGCCTGCATTAACCATCTTCGCGAAAGCCGTTAACATCATCATGGAAGTGAGTACAACTATAAATCCGAAGAAAAGCAACAATGCCCAGATAAGAATTGTTAAGGGCTTTCGATGGACAAACAGAGGCAGCAGAAAACCAAGCAACGCATAAACAACAAGGATGTCCCCATGCCAAATAAAAAAGGCATGAACAACACCGATCAGCAACAGGATGAAAAGCCTTCGATAAAAAAGAAGTGTCGGTCTGTTGGTTTTTGCTTTGGCTCTTTCAAAAAAAATCGCAAAACCCAAACCAAAAAGAAAAGAGAACATGATGTAGAACTTTCCTTGAACCAGCAGGATGATCAGCGAGGAGGCGATGGTGTCCCCTATCCCTGTCCACAGATTTTTGCCCAGAATCTCCAAGTAGACAGCGGGGCTGTTAAATGCAGACATATTCGCAATGATGATTCCCAACAAAGCAACGCCGCGTATCACATCGAGAACTTCTACCCTTTCGTTCACCTGCACAGGTTCGGCGATGGGTGCATCCGTTTTTGGTGACTGAATATCCATTGTGTTGATCCTTTCTTCCATCTCAAACTGTCAAAGCCTTCTTTTTTCGTTTGTTGCTCTTGCCTAAGAGCGTGTCCCTAAACTCTAACTTGTTTTACGAATTGGAGTTGCACTAAAAGTTGGATCATGTTATAATCTTTGTTTTGATTGATCACCATCACGAACAAAGGAGTGTTTCATGACCCGCGTGCATTATGACACAGATTTGACCGATCTTCAATGGACTCTGCTCGAAAATCTTTTGCCGCCTCTCGCAAAGACGGGTCGGAAACCCATCGACATCGAGGTCGAAAACGTGAATGACCAGCAAACGGTTGTTAGATTAGGAGAGATTCAATGATTCGTCTTCGAAACGCAATGAACCGATGTAGGGGAGACGGTGAACGCACAGATACAGGAACTGGAGCGGGAGCGAGATGTACAAAAAAATCGTGCGGATGGGCTGGCAGAGGAAGTAAGTGATCTGAGAGAGCAAAACCAACGCCTGTGGAACATCCTATTCCCTAACTCGCCTCGATAGTGAACAACGTAAGCCGTTGCGCCTCAGGAGTCTAATCTTGGAACCAGTAGAGTCTCCCTTGCCGAAGACACTTTTACACCGGGCGAGCAAATCACCGTTACTGCTACTGGCATCACGCCGGAAAGTTTTGTACCCGTTTCTTTGTGCCCTTTGTGCCTTCTTTGCGTCCTTGTGGTAAAAAACCACAAAGCACACAAAACCTCAGGGCTCCCTTGTCTTTCGCAGAAAATGGGGTAGAATTCCCCTTTCGGATTGTGTATCGGAGACTTTCATCAAAATCGTATGCCAAACATTGCCAGTGCTAAAAAGCGACTTCGTCAGAACATTGCAACCAGGGATCGGAATCGGTCCAGCCGTTCTTTTGTGCGGAATCGTTGCAAAAATGTCGTGAAGGCAGTTCGGGCTGGCAACATTGAAGATGCCGATAAACTCTTCCGTGATGCCGTCAAGGCACTCGATCAGGCAGGTTCCAAGCGGATCATTCACAAGAACGCCGCCGCCAGAAAGAAGTCTCGGCTCTCTGCGATGATCCGAAAACTCAAGGGCAAAGAAAGTCCCAAGCAACCCGCCCCGGGCGGCGATGCCTCTATTTAGCCGGTACTCCGAGTCTACTCTACAGATTTCGCGCAAAGGCACGAAGGACACAAAGGAATCACAACAGTCCCTTTGTGTCCTTCGTGTTTTTGTGGGAGGAAAGGAGCGAAATAGATGTCAATCTATGGCGTTTACAAAAAATAGTCAACTTGCGAAAGATAAAACGCCGATAGGAACTCCGTTGGAAACTACCTAAATTGCGCATTCTGCACGTTTTGACGTGGCGTGCGCCGAAACGGAGATCAATATGAAGGCAAAAGGAATTGCTTTACCTGTCGTCGTTTTTGTTGTCAGTGCCGCCCTTGCTCTTGCTTGTGTGTACTCTCTTTTCGTGAGACCGGGCGAAACGATTTCCGCCCAAGTGGACGGAAATTTCGCCGCCGCCCAAAAAACCAATGAGGACGGTGCCAAAGACCTGGAAAACCTCTTGGATGAGCAGCAGAAAGCCGCCGAAAAAGCATTGCAGGAGCAGATCGACCATGGCATCCGATTAAGTCTCCAAACGCTGACGAACCGCATCCGGGGAGAGTTTGACGGTTATATCAGTATTGCGGAGCAGTTGGCACTGACCGGCGCGGCGGAAAAACTCCATTTGGATCGGAAAGAGCGTGACTCGCATCCCGAGACGATCATGCCGATTCGCCTTTCGTCGCAGGTCCAATACTTGCCTGCTAACAGTAGGCTAATAGGGCGTTTGGGCAGAGCCCAAGATGACCAGAGATTACCGGTACAAACCGTTCAAACGGTACAAACGGTAATATCGGTCGATATTGAACCGGCAGTCGAATTGGAAGATGCCGTTGTGGTTACACCGTCCGATCTGCCCGATTACCGAATTGCGATGGTGACTCCGGAGCCGACAGCCTATCTAGCCGATATTCCGCGTGAGGAGGAGACGGCGAGTGAGGAGGAGACGGCAGACGGCGGACGGCAGACGGCAGAAAATTTCGTTGTCGAAGTCATTGATATTGTGATCATCGAAGACGAACAACCCTATTTTGCCGGTATTCCGAGTCCAGTTGTCGAAATCGAACCAGTCGAAGTCATTGACGTTGTAATCGTAGAAGTGATAGACGATGCCAATGAGCCGCGAACGTTTGAAAGCGAAAAGACGGAGCAGAATACGGACGCTTTCATCTATTTCTTTGAAATACCGGAAGGCGATGTCATCCCGATATCGGAATTGCTTCAAGTACCGGAAACCTTCGAACTCATCAGCCAGAATAGCGGCGAGGCGATGAGAGTGGAACCAGAAATCGCGGAAGTGATCAATGTCGTCGAAGTCGAGAAGACCAGAATCGTTGAAGTGCTCAACATAGTCGAAGTCGAAAAGACCGAAATCGTAGAAGTGCCAAACGTCATTGAAGTCGAAAAGACGGAAATCGTCGAAGTGGTCAATGTCGTCGAAGTCGAGAGAACTGAAATTCTCGAAGTGCTCAACGTCGTGGAAGTCGAGAAGACAGAAATCGTCGAAGTGCCAATCGTCGTCGAAGTCGAAAAGACCGAAATCGTCGAAGTGGTCAATGTCGTCGAAGTCGAGAGAACTGAAATTCTCGAAGTGCTCAACGTCGTGGTAGTCGAAAAGACGGAAATCGTCGAAGTGCCCACCGTCATCGAAGTCGAAAAGACGGAAATCGTGGAAGTGGTCAACGTAGTGGAAGTCGAAAAGACCGAAATCGTCGAAGTGCTCAACGTCGTGGAAGTCGAGAAGACGGAAATTGTCGAAATAGTCAACGTCGTCGAAGTCGAGAAAATTGAAATCGTTGAAGTGCCCACCGTCGTTGAAGTCGAAAAGACCGAAATCGTGGAAGTGGTCAACGTCGTCGAAGTCGAGAGAACCGAAATTCTCGAAGTAGTCAACGTCATTGAAGTCGAGAAGACCGAGATCATCGAAGTGCCTCGAGTCGTCGAAGTCGAGAAAATAGAAATTGTCGAAGTAGTAAAAATAGTCGAAGTCGAGAAGGTTGAGTTCGTCGAAGTGGTAAAAGTTGTCGAAGTCGAAGTAGAGCCGGCAACAGATTTAGCCGGTATTCCGGCGGAAGAGACGGCAGACGGCGGACGGCAGACGGCAGCAGAGGTTGTCGACTTGGATGATGCTGTCATTATCCGAGCAGTCATGCAAAACCGCGACATTCGCTTGGTGATTGACGACAAAACAACCTTTGTCCATCTATTCCAAATGATTAAGGACGAGTTGCATCGGTTGAACCTGCCGGACATTCACATCGAATTGGATCGCACAGCAGTAGTTAATGGCAAAGAGATTCGGTCAGATATGTTTATCCTTCCCGAAGGTGAAATGTTTGTTCATCCGTTCATGCCATTTCACAATACTTTGAGAAGATTGTTGAATCCACTTGATCTAGCATACGTTATTGATGACGAAGCACTTCTGATTACGAACATAAGCAAACGTACGGAACAGACAAACGAGCCCGTTCCTATATCGATTATAGCAGCATTAGAGAGCCGCGACATTCAGTTGGATATTGACGAACTGACAACCTTTCGCGACATGTTCCAAATGATTGAGCACGGGGTGATCCGGTTGCAAATGCCGGTTTTCCACATCGAACTGGATCGTCGGGCATTAAATAACGCTGGTAGGAATACGATGCGGTCAGATGAGTTGGTTGCTCCCGAAGGGTTTGAATTGCGTCCCGGTATGCGGTTGCGCAGTCAGTTGATTCGGATATTGAGTCCGCACGATTTGACCTATATTGTCCGGGACGAAACATTGCTGATTACGACCATTGAAGAATCCAGGCAGCGAGCAAGTGGTCCCCTCCGCATTGTTCCGATTGAAGATATACTCCTCGTTCTGGAGACGGCAGAAAAATTTGCCACGGAAAACACGGATGACACGGGAGCAACAGCGCAAGAGCGGAGTGGCGTTAGCCCCCCGGTGAGTGACGATCAGGCATCACCTGCCCCCTGGATAGGCGGAGGTATAGAACCAAGAATAATTATCCAAGAAGCGGAAGAAGAGTTTGTCAAAGAAGATGTTGCCGAAACAGCAAACGAAACCAACGAGCCGAGAACGGTAGAGAGTGATGAGACGGAGCCACAGATCAGTATCTTTGGAAGACTCCGTGGGAGTTTTTCGATGGCAGGTTCTTGGGGTAGAAACCAGACAAGCATGTGGGATGCTTTCGCTGCGGAGAGAACAACGCAAGAAACGCCAGTACAGGCTATCCGCTGGGAGACCGACTTGGACATTGCGAAGGCGCGTGCCGAACAGGAACAACGCCCACTCTTTCTCCATTTTACCGTCAGCGTTTTAGGTGCCCAGCAACTGGAGAATGAAGTCTATGCTCAACCGAATATAGCGGCACATCTCAACGAGAACTTTGTGATGGTCAGGATTAATGCCCAGGAGAATCCGGCTCTTGCCCAGCAGTATTCTGTAGTGGCAATTCCGACCGATTTGGTGATGCAACCAAATGGAGAGACCATTCACCGTCGGGTGGGAGTTATTTCGGCAGAACGATTTGCCGAGTATCTCGAATTTTTACAGAGCAAAATTAGAGAAAGTGAAACCAACGAGCCGCGAACGGTAGAGCACGAAAATTGGCTTGATCAGTTTATAAATATGCCATCGACATTGAGCGTTATGCGGTCACAAACGTCAGAGGGTGAAGAATCAGAGCAACGCAACGAACCTATGGCAAGTTTTAGGGGAGACAGCGATTCTTGGGAAAATGCTCGCCCCGCAACCCCTTCGCAGATCGCACGCTTCCAAGTCCTAATGGGAGATGATCTCGAAAAGCAGACGGCAGAAGAAGTTGCCACGGAGACCACGGAATCAACAGCGCAAGAGCGGGGTGGCGTTAGTCCCCCGGTGAGTGACGGGGTTGTCGCTGCATCAACCGACGAAGTCGCTTCACGCGAATTCCTGCAAGATTTGAGTTTCAAGACTGTACAACAGAACCGCAACCTCGCGGCGGCATGGTTCGCTTGGAATCCCAATGCGTTCAATGTTCATTTAGAGGATCGCTTCACGGTCATCAGTCGCCGGACAAACGGGTCGATTACGACGGGAGAATTTCCGAATCCCGACGCGGCACCGTCGGTCATCGGAGCAACGCGAGCAAAGGGTACGGTCATTACCGTCCCGGAACGGCAGAATGGGACATTCGTGGTCACCATTTCCACGCCCATCCAAAATGGCAACGGCAAATTGCACGGTATAAGCGGAATTGATGTCAATACAGAAGCACTCTCCGCAGCACTGCGGGAAGTAATGAGAGACAATCCGCTCTTCCGCAGTGCTAACGGCAATGGGGGAAACGCCGGGAAAGCGTACTTGATTGCCCCCAATGGCAGAATTGTTGCGACCAATGATGCGAGTACAACCATCGGCAGTACGAGTGTGCGAGTCGATAGCCACACCGAGGTGATGCGTGAAGATGAATTCACACTAGCGGGCGAAAAATGGAAAATTCAACTGGTCGTACCGAAGTCGGCAACCGAAGTGCCCCAAGCGATTAAAACTGGGTTTGAGTCGCTGACAGCCCAAGTCAAGCTGGAAAAAGATAATGTAGCGAGTGGTATTAACCTTGTGCAAAGTAACCTTCAATCTGTGGAAGCGACGTGGCAAAAAACGTTGGTCGGACAATACAGAACAATAGCATTGATTGGCTTGGTATTGGTTTTTGCTATCGCTTTCGTTTGGCAACGTTCGTTGACCAAACGTTCAGAGTGGCACGGGAGCATTCAACAGCAGGTTCTCGACTCACTGGTCTCGCCGGTGTTTTTGGTCGATCCCGACTCTGCCATGCCGGTTGCCAACAAAGCGGCGGCAAGCAAAAAGTTGAGCGTGATTGATTCCTATATCAAAATGCTGAGCAATCAAAAGAGTAGCGTGAATACCGAAAAAATTGGGAACGAGCAGTACGAAGTACAAACGTGCCGATTGACCGACGCTCATCAAAAGCAGGTTGGAGCAGTACAGATATTCACGGATGTTACCTTCCAGAAGTCGGCGACGGAGCAGTTGCAGGAAATCAGTCGGTCGGTGGCACAGGCACAGAGCGAAATGAATGGTATCGTGTCGGCTGCCGGTTCGTTGCAAAACGAAGTCGCACAGTCGGCAAGTCAGATCAACGAAGTGGCGGAAAAAATCGGCAGGACGAATGAACTGACGGAGTCGAATGGTCGCAACGCTTCGGAGGCGAGTCGTTTCACGAAAGATGCTGTTCAAGCAGCATCGAAGGGGCAGAAGCAGATGAAGGATATGGTCGCGTCGATGACGAACATCTGCAAGATGTCGGATCAGATGAAGAAGGTCATCAAAACGATTGACGAAATTGCGTTCCAAACGAATTTGCTTGCATTGAATGCGGCGGTAGAGGCGGCACGCGCGGGGCAACACGGCAAGGGCTTTGCGGTGGTTGCCGATGAAGTCCGAAAGTTGGCTTCCCGAAGTGCGAAGGCTGCGAAAGAGACGGCGGAGTTAATCGAAACAAGCAACAAACAAATCCTCGGCGGAGCCGACCTTGCAAGCCAAACCGCAACAGCACTCGACGAAATCACCACACTCATCGACGGTGCCACGGACTTGGTCGCAAAAATCGAAGCGACCTCGGCGGAGCAGTTAACGCAGGTGCATGAAGTTTCGCAGGGCTTGAGTATGGCGGAACGCTCGACACAGCAGAGCAGTCAAACAACGGCAGAGGCAGTGTCGGCATCAGGGCAGTTGGCGGGGATTGTGCAGGAGTTGGGATCGCATTGTAAGTGGTGATTTCATTTTTGTGCTTCCGCACGTTTCACGGGAACAAACATACTCGGTGTCTCCCACACCGCCACGCTCTGATACAGAGTGGGACACCCTTGCAATGCAATCGCAACGTGATACAATCCGAACAATGGTAGTCAACACCAATCAACACTAGAAGCATTATGCGAATCGTATTCATCGGTCCTCCCGGAGCGGGCAAAGGAACACAAGCGGAAAAGATCATTGCAAAGTACAAACCGGCACACCTTTCGACTGGCGATATGCTCCGAGCAGCGCGAGATGCCAAGACGGAAATCGGACTCGAAGCCGAAAAATATATGTCGAGCGGACAACTCGTTCCCGACGCGGTGGTTATCGGAGTCATTGCGGATCGCCTCAAACAAGATGACTGCAAAGGGGGCTACCTTCTCGATGGTTTCCCCCGAACGATAGCCCAAGCGGAAGCCCTAGACAAGATGCTTGCCGAGGCGGGTACACCGCTGGATGTCGTTCTCGAACTGAAAGTGCCGGATGATGAACTCTTCACCCGGCTCGCCAAGCGGGGACGTGCCGATGACAACCCGGACACGATTAAAGAACGCATTGCCGTCTATAACAATCAGACGAGTCCGCTTCTCGACTACTACGGCAAAAAGGGGTTGCTCAAAACGATTGAAGGACTCGGCACGGTCGATGATATCTTTGACCGAATCGTGAAAGTGTTGGATCCCCCCAAAAGCAGTTGCGGTTGCGGGTGTCGGTAATGTTAAAGACGGCGGATAGTAACAAATGGAATGGTATCTTACCCCTTTCGCTGGAATGCCAACGGGTACACAACGCCAACGGTACACAACAGTGAAATATAGTTACGTCTCCGGTCTGCATTCCTTTTCCTCACCGTTGTCCCCAGACAAAGTAATCGACGAACGCCGAATTCCCCCTCTGCACTGCACGGTCGAGGGGAGTCAAGCCTTCGGCGGTTCTCGCCGAAGTGTCCGCCCCTTTGAAAATGAGGAATTTGGCAATCTCTACATTCGGATTGATCGCCGCCGAATGGAGCGGAGTAATGCCGTCGGTGCATTTCGCATTCACATCGTGCCCCTGAGCAATGAGACATTCGATGATATCAAGGCTTTCACAGTTCGCAGCCGCCATATGAAGCGGCGTAGCATCGCCTTCCCCTTTCGCATGGACATCCGCTCCCTCGTCAATAAGGAGTTTGACGATTTCTACGTTCCCGCCCATTGCCGCCGCCATGAGTAGGGTATTACCGTCATGATCGGCAGGGGCATGGATATCCGCACCTTGGGAAACGAGATATTTAACAACCTCAACATTTGCATTGAATGCTGCCACCGCAAGCGGGGTGTTGCCTTTATCGTTTTGCACATCAACCTCCGCCCCTTTGGCAAGAAGAAACTCGACGATCTCGATGGTCTTGTTGGAGGCTGCCGCCGCAAGGAGCGGGGTATTGCCGTCGTTGTCTCTTGCATTAACATCCGCCCCCTCAGAAACGAGTAGTTTGACGAGTCCAATATTCTCTTTGTTTGCCGCAAACAAAAGCGAGGAACGACCATCTTTGTTTTTTGCATTGACATCGGCACCTTGAGAAACGAGAAATTGGGCAACCTCAACATTCCCATTGAAGAATACCGCCAAAAGTAACAGGGTGTCACCGTCTTCGCCTTTGGCATTGACATCCGCCCCCTGGGAGACGAAAAACTTGGTAACCTCAACATTCGGATTGTGGGCGACCGCAAAAAGAATCGGGGAATTATCCAGTCTATTTTTCGCATTGACATCGGCACCTTTGGAAACGAGAAACTTGACAAATTCAACGTTCTCATTAAGACATGCTGCCACCATGAGCGGAGTAAGGTCGTCGTCATTTTTGACATTAACATCTGCTCCATTAGAAACAAGAAACTCGGTAACTCCGATGTTCTTTTGTTGGACAGCCCCGAAAAGCGGAGTAGAATTATCGACGGCTTTCGCATTGACATCTGCCCCTTTGGAAACGAGCAATTCAACAAGTTCAACGTTCTCACGATCCGCCGCCCAAAAGAGCGGAGTGATGCCGTGCTTGCTCTTCGCATCAATGTCGGCTCCCGCCGAAACGAGCAATCTGATCATTTCATCGTTTCCGTTATGTGCTGCCGATATGAGCGGAGTGCTACCCTCCTTCTTCTCTCTTGCATTAACATCGGCTCCCACGGAAACGAGAAATTGGGCTATTTCAATGTTCTCATTGATGTGTACCGCCACAAAGAGCGGAGTAAGGTCGTTTTTGTCCTTTGTATTGACATCTGCCCCGGCAGAAAGAAGGAATTGGACGACATCCACGTTCTTGTTTTTGAGTGCCGCCTCGAGGAGCGGAGCAATGCCGTTGTCATTTTTGGCGTTAACGTCGGCTCCCTGAGAAACGAGAAACCTGACCATTTCGATGTTCTCATTCCCTGCCGCCACAAGGAGCGGGCTATTGCCGAGTTTGCCTTTCGCATCGACATCGGCTCCCTCGGAAACGAGAAACTTGGCGATTTCAATGTTCTCATCCTTGAGTGCCGCCGCATGAAGCGGAGTATGGCTTTCATTGTTTGTCGCGTGGACATCGGCACCTTGGGAAACGAGAAATCGGGCTATTTCGACATTCTTGTTCGTGACTGCCGCATAATGGAGCGGAGTATAGCCGAGATCGTTTTTTATTTGGACATCTGCTCCTTGGGAGACGAGGAACTGGGCAACTTCAACGTTCTGATTTACGGCTGCCGCATGAAATATTGGGGTCATGCCTTCGTTGTTTTTTGCGTTAACGTCTGCCCCTTCGGAAACGAGGAACTTGATGATTTCAAGATTTGCGTTGAAGTTTTCCGTCACATGAAACGGAGCAACACCGAAGGCAGATGCGATATGGAGCGGACTATCACCATCCACGTCTTTCGCATTGACATCGGCTCCTTGAGTCACAAGGCGTTGGACAATTTCAATACTATTGAGTGCTGCCGCACTGTGGAGAGAGGTCCAGCCGTCTTTTTCCCTCTGATTATGGATTCCAAACTTGGAAAAATACTCGTTGATGACTTCGTTGAACTTGTCTTCTTGGGTACCGACGGCGACCCCCGGCATTTGTTTTACTTCGTTCACCGGCTTCACGGCGAAGTTCGACATCTGCATTTCATTAAGAACCGGCTGTGCCTTCGGCTTTGGGGTCCCTGCAACCCTCGCAAAATGTTTGTTGCTGTCCGTTTGCAGAGTACCGGCGAAGTTCGGCAATGGAACTTCTTTGTCCATTGACGATACGGGAGTTTTGAACCTCTCGCGTTCTGTTTGCAGAGCGGTAGCGAGTTTCGATGTTTGGCCGCTTGCGGTATCGCCCAATGCACCGATAAGCAATAGAAAGAGGGTAACAGTAATGATCTTTTTCATGTTCTCTGGTAATGGAACAAGTTAACTCAAACGGGGGAATGGTAGGGAATTTTCCTGAAAATTACAAGAGGAAAACATCGCAAGCAATAGGGGAAGGGGGCATTGCGTCCCGCGAAAACTGTGGCATAATGGGCGGACTCTTGTTTTGATAGAGTCAGAGTACAAAAAATGGCAGAAATCCACACATTATCGGTTAAATTGCGGGACGAATCCGGCAAACGTGCCAATCGGCGTTTGCGAAGCACCGGTCGAGTGCCGGCGGTCTTGTACGGACACGGACAGGCGGTCAAAAGTCTTACGTTGCAGGCGGATCAACTCAACGCCGCTGTTCGGCACGGCAACCGGTTCGTCGCCCTGTCCGGCGGTCTCGCGGAAAATGCCTTTATCAAAGATGTCCAGTGGAACACTTGGGGAACCGAGATTCTGCACGTCGATTTTGCGAGAGTCGATGCCCATGAAAAAGTCCGTGTTACCGTTGCGATTGAACTGCGTGGCGAAGCCCCCGGAACGAAAGACGGCGGTGTGGTGAAACTGACCATGCACACTATCGAACTGGAGTGTGAGGCGGCTTCCATTCCTGAAAAAATTGATGTTAACATCAATCATCTTGAATTTGGCAAAGTGTTGCACGTCAGTGATCTTACCCTTCCACCAGGGGTGAAAGCATTGGTCGAGGCGATTGCCCCCGTCGTGAGTTGCGTTGCACCGGTCGAGGTCTCCGAAGAAGAGACATCCGCCGACGAAGCAGAGCCGGAAGTCATCGGACGCAAGAAAGCCGAGGAAGAGGAAGATTGACCTGCGGAAAACAGTCCTGTTTTTCATTGCCGATCAGTAAAAATGAAACTCATCGTCGGTCTCGGCAATCCTGGTGCCAAATATCGCATGACCCGACACAACGTCGGGTACATGGTGCTCGCCGAACTTGCCGGACAATTCGCGTCGGGTAATCGACCGCAAAGCAAGTTTCACGGCGATCTGCTCACCATTCGAGAGCCGGGCGGGGAGTCCGTCCTATTGCTCGCTCCGACGACGTACATGAACCGAAGCGGGTTGAGTGTCGGCGAGGCAGTCGGATTCTACAAAATGCCAACGAGCGATGTCTTGGTCGTCTGCGATGATCTGAATCTCCCTTTCTCCCGATTGCGTCTGCGTGCCGAAGGGAGTGCTGGCGGTCAAAAGGGACTGGCGGACATTATCCGGGTGCTGGGCACGGACAAGGTACCGCGTCTGCGTATCGGCATTGGCAATCCTCCCGGTCAAATGGATGCCGCCGACTATGTGCTGATGAACTTTACCGAAAAGGAGCGTCCCGAGATGGAAGTCACCATCAAACAAGCCGCCGATGCCGTCGTATGCTGGATCAACAAGGGAATTGCCGAATCAATGAATCGGTACAACAGAAGCGAATAGAAGAACCCCAGAACGCAACCGCCTTGCCGCCTCACTTTGTGAGGCGAATTGAAAGTAAGACTCACTCCTATATTATTCCCTTGCGCAAAAAAAGCCGTCCGAAATCTTTCGGCGAAGAAAATGTCTCTCCACATTCTCTTTCGTATCCGTTTACGGTAATACTTGCATTCCGCATCCGGGTGACGACCGGGGGGGAAACGGACACGCCAAAACAACTTCGGGCGGCAATTCTCGATTTATTTGGTTATTTTTTCTCAGTTCCTACACACAAACTTTCCAGCAGTGTGTCAAACTGCGGTATATCCTCTTCGATGTACGAAATCCACTTTTGGGGGTGCCAAATGTCAATGCAAACGGCAGCCCCGACAATCATGACCTCATTTTTCGGCTCAACGGCAAGGAATTCCCGAAAACCTTCGGGAAGCAGGAATCTTGCCCGATCCGCTAATTGAATTTGCCGCGATCGGGTCGAGAGCAACCGTCCGAGCCGTTGAAGTTCGGACATACTCCCCGCCAAGTACCCGAGGTCGAAACGATTCATGACCATTTCAATTCGCTTTTCATGTTGCTGTTTCCAAGTGTTCTCATCCCAAAGGGACAGATGCCCCGGCTTTTCCTTGACGATCACGCATTTTCCCGCATCCGGTTTGAAAACGTCCTTGAACTCATCGGGCAGTGTCAGCCGGTATCGGTCGTCAACCGTTCGGGCGAATTCCCCAGTGATGAGTTTCTTGGTATCGATCATGTTTAGCAGTATATCACAGATTGGGCAAGTTTTCCACCAGGGGGGCAGGAAATTTTCTTTACAGGGCAAGATTGGGCGATTTTCCCACAAATGCCAGATTACGACGAAAAGCAAGTTGTGGCGCATACCGTAGGAATGATCACTAGCATCCAATCTTAAGTCCGTCAGTGTCAACAGGTTACGGATATATCAACCGGAATTCTCATCCGTAACGGGTATACCTCCGCAATTCTGAAAACAATAACCTGGCGCGGCGACAAGCAAAGAGCCGTACTGTGTGTGATGCAGTATCCAATCATAATCCCGTTGTCTTGAATGACTTACGTCGTTGCGTCCGAGTGAAAACGCAGATAACGGGGTCAAAGAATTCTACTCAAATTCATGCCATTTCGGTTTTCGGTTCATTGTTCATTTTCAAACCAAAACATGCTGGAGCCGGTATAAAACTTTTCGGCGAAAACCTAATTCTATTGAGGTTGCGCAAGCAACGCTTCCGTAACGGCATCGATGAGTGCCTGTTTTGTTTGCTCAAAAGGGAATGCCAACGAAGCCCCGGCGGCTTTTTTGTGTCCGCCACCGCCGAACTGTGCCGCTAACACACTGCAATCGACCGCACAGCGACTGCGAAAACTTGCCTTGAACGTCCCGTCTTTTAACTCCGAAAACAAGACCGCCATCTTGCTCTCACGAACCTGCAAAAGCATGTTGATGATGTCTTCCGAATCGGAAGACAGTGCTCCTGCCGCCTTGAAATCTTCGAGAAGAATCCACGTCACCAAAAGTTGCCCCTCCAAATACGACTCCGCTTTCGAGAGCGTCCGACCAACCAAGCGAATCCGACCGAGTGATTCCTGTTCGTAAATTTCCCGATACATCACATCGGGGTGTACGCCAGCATCGATCAATCTGCCTGCGGTGCGGAGGGTGCTCGAAGTAACATTGGCAAATCGGAACCAACCGGTGTCCGTCGCAAGAGCAACGAATGTCGGTCTGGCAATATCGAGGGTCAGCGGAACGGCGAGTGCGTCTGCCGCTTGCACAACGATGGCTCCCGTTGCCTCGGCATGGTGATCGATAAATTGCTCTGCTCCGATGTCGTCCCCCTTAACATGATGATCGAGCACAATTTTCTTTGCCGAACTCTCCCGAAAGTGATGTGCCATCTCGCCGAGTTGTGCCCAGGAACTCGTATCAAGAACGCAGAGCAGATCAGCAGTTTGAAAAAAGTGCCGATCCTCTTCGGTCATATCTCCGAGCGCCGTGACGTGATGGTGTGGATCGAGAAACGCAAGCGTCGGCGGTGTGCGGTGCGGGGCGATGACATGTACGTTCTTGCCCAGTTGGAGCAGTATCTCGCGCATCGCCAAGGCACTGCCGATGCAGTCCCCGTCGGGACGGTGATGAATTGTCAGAGCAATGTTGGATGCCGAACGGATAATCTCGGCAAACCGTTGCCAATTGATAGATGTTTGCATAAGTGATTGCGGCATTCTAGCACAATTGTCCAAGAGCCGCAACCCCCAAAGAGTAGCGTGGCATTAGCCCCTGGTATTTAACCGGTCGTCCGCGCAAAGAACCGACGATCTTAGAGGGTGCGTGGCAATTTGCGTATTTTAGGCAAATTGCTCTTGCCTGTTTTTTCGCGAAAGTGTATCATTCCGGCGTTGCTGGTTGCCTTGCGTGGCCTCTTTGCCTTTTTTCCGTTT
>Ga0123353_10007319_pt1 | contig 14886 bp, 12 predicted proteins | sample TergutLab28metaG_3_FD_92763 | JGI IMG/M metagenome (GOLD analysis project Ga0123353, IMG submission 92763) | Labiotermes labralis P3 segment gut microbial communities from Petit-Saut dam, French Guiana - Lab288 P3 | ecosystem: Host-associated > Arthropoda: Insects > Digestive system > Gut ... | reverse complement strand
GTCAGCGGCGGGGCGCTGGGGATCGACAGCGCGGCGCACTGGGGCGCCCTCCACGCCAACAGCGCCACCGTCGCGGTGATGGGCTGCGGCCTGGATATCACTTACCCGCCCGAAAACGCGGCTCTTTTCAGGCGTATCGCGGAGCACGGCGCGGTGGTGTCGGAATACCCCTTCGGCGAGGCCCCTCTTGCGAAGAACTTCCCCATCCGCAACAGGCTGATCTCCGGCGTGGCCGTGGGCACCGTCGTCATCGAGGCGGGTGAGAAAAGCGGCTCCCTGCGCACCGCCGCCTGCGCCAACGAGCAGGGCCGCGACGTGTTCGCCGTGCCGGGCGACGCCTTCGGCTCCACCTATACCGGCGGCAACAAGCTCATCCGCGACGGCGCGAAGCCCGTGTTCTCCGCCATGGACGTTTTAGAGGAGTACGAGTTGGTGTATCCCGAATTACTCGACATGCGCCGCGCCGAACGGGATTTGGAACGGCCCTCTGTGAATCCCGAAAAAGTCACCGTGAGGAAGCAGCCTGTAGGGGCTCGCCGTATGGCGACACGACCGGAGGGAGGCTTCTTGCCGCCCGAACAAAACAAAAGCAGGCCACCCATGCCAAGCGAGAAGCCCGCCCCCGCGCCGGCTTCGCTCTCCCCGCTGGAACAGCAGATAATGCAACTGCTCGCAAACGGCCCCGCGCACATTGACCGCATCATGAAAGAGACCGGCGCGCCCTACGGCGAGCTGTTCGCCGCGCTGATGAACCTGGAATTGCAGGAGAGCATTCAGCAAGCGCCGGGGAAGATGTATACTCTATCATAAATATACGAGGATCTTATTTTGAACCTGCTTATCGTCGAATCCCCATCCAAAATCAAGAGCATCCAGAAATACCTGGGCGCGGACTACGTCGTGGCCTCCTCGAAAGGTCACGTGCGCGACCTGCCCGCCTCGCGTCTGGCCGTAGACGTCAAGAAGGACTTCGAGCCGAGCTATACGGTGATGAAGGACAAGGAGAAGGTCGTCAAAGATTTGCAGGCCCAGGCGGCCAAATGCGGCAAGATCTACCTCGCCACGGATCCGGACCGGGAGGGCGAGGCCATCTCCTGGCACCTGGCAACCCTGCTGGGCCTGGACCTCAAGCAGGCCAACCGGGTGACCTTCAACGAGATCACCAAGACCGGCGTGCAGAAGGGCATGGCGCAGCCGAGAAAGGTCGACATCGACCTGGTGAACGCGCAGCAGGCCCGCAGGATACTCGACAGGCTGGTGGGGTATAAACTCAGCCCGTTTGTAAGCCAGAAGATACGCCGGGGGCTCTCCGCCGGGCGGGTGCAGAGCGTGGCCGTGCGGCTCATCGCCGACCGGGAGCAGGAGGTGCGCGCCTTCGTCCCGGAGGAATACTGGACCATCGACGCGAAGCTGCTCAACAGTGCGCGCAGGAGCCTGACCGCGCAGTTCGTGGGGGACCAAAAGGGCAAAATCGCGCTGCAAAATAAAGAGCAGGCGGACGAAATTCTCGCCCATTTGCAAAATGCCGAATTCCGGGTGGCCAACATCAAGAAGGGCTCCCGTAAGAAAAACCCCGCGCCGCCCTTCAATACCTCCACCCTGCAGCAGGAGGCCTCGCGCCGCCTGGGGTTCCAGGCCCAGAGGACGATGAAGACCGCCCAGGAGCTCTACGAGGGCGTGGACGTGCCCGGCTATGGCGCCACGGGCTTGATCACCTACATGAGAACCGATTCGCTGCGCATCTCCGACGAGGCGCGCACGGCGGCGAACGAGTATATTGCTTCGGCCTACGGGAAGAACTACCTCCCCGCACAGCCGCGCGTCTACAAGACCCGCGCCGGCGCGCAGGACGGCCACGAGGCCATACGCCCCGTCATGCCGAATCTCACCCCCGCGCAGCTGAAGGGGAGCCTCTCCCCCGACCAGCAGAAGCTCTACGACCTGATCTGGAAGCGATTTCTCGCCAGCCAGATGGCAAGCTGCTTGCAGGACACCGTCAAGGCGGCGATATTGGCGGCGAACGCTGAAGACAAGCGAATGGGAAGGCACTACGTCTTCAACGCCTCTGGCTATAGCGTAAAATTTGACGGGTATACAAGGCTGTATGAGGCCTCCTCCGACGATGAGGAGAAGGAAGACAACGCCAAGTTGCCGGAATTGAAAGAGGGTGAGGCGCTGGGGCTGAAGGAGCTGATCTCCGCGCAGCACTACACCCAGCCGCCGCCGCGCTACACCGAGGCCAGCCTCATCAAGGCCCTGGAGGAGAGCGGCGTGGGCCGCCCGAGCACCTACGCCACCATCATCAGCACGATATTGCAGCGCGGCTACGTCACGCGCCAGCAGAAGCAGCTGCTGCCCACGGAGCTGGGCGAGGCCATGGTGCGCCTGCTGAAGGACAGGTTCCCCAATATCGTGAATGTGAAGTTCACCGCGCAGATGGAGACCCAGCTGGACGAAGTGGGCCGGGGCAAGACCGACTACGTGGCGGTGCTGCGCGACTTCTACGGCGACTTTGAAAAAACCCTCACCCGGGCCAAGGCCGAGATGGAGGGCGTGAAGATTCAGCTGGAGGAGGACCAGACGGACATCCCCTGCGAGAAGTGCGGGCGCATGATGGTGATCAAAACCGGGCGTTACGGGCGCTTTCTGGCCTGCCCGGGGTATCCCGCGTGCAAGAACGCCAAGCCCCTGGTGGCCGAGACCAAGGCGTCCTGCCCCCTGTGCGGCCAGACTGTGGTGCAGCGCAAGGCCAAGAAGACCGGGCGCGTGTTCTACGGCTGCTCCGCCTGGCCGGAGTGCCAGTTCACCACCTGGGACGCCCCCTCCGGGGAAAATTGCCCCCAGTGCGGCAAGAGCCTGTTCCAGAACAAGAGCGGGACGGAGAGATGCCTGAACGAGGGATGCGGGTTTACGAGGAAGGCGGAGAAAGAGTAGAGACGCACGGCCGTGCGTCTCTGCATACAAAAAGGCAATGGGAAAAATGATTGATTTATCGCTGATCACGGCCTGCGGCGAATGCTGCGTCGGCTGCAATAAAAAAGACGAGGGCCTGTGCGAGGGCTGCATTGAATCCGACGGGCACTGCAAAGAATGGGCGCAGTCGGGCGAATGTCCGGTACATAGATGCGCCAGAAACCATGGGGTGCAGTTCTGCGGCCTGTGCAAGGATTTCCCATGCGGCGAGCTGACAAAGATGATCCATTGGAATCCCAATGTTGTGGAGCATTTGGAGGGGTTGGCTAGGGTGTATCGGGGCGGGCAGTAGACTACCCCGCAAACAGCTCCGTGCTCAAATAGCGCTCCCCGCTGTCCGGGAAGATGACGACGATGGTTTTGCCCTCGTTTTCAAGCCGGGCGGCGATTTTCGTCGCGGCCCACAGCGCGGCCCCGGAGGAGATGCCCGCCAGCAGGCCCTGCGTGAGCGCCAGGCACCGGCTGGCCTTATATGCATCCTCGTGGCGCGCGGGTATGATTTCATCGATGAGGGAGACGTCGAGGGCCCCGGGCACGAAGCCAGCGCCTATGCCCTGGATTTTGTGCGGTCCGGGCGCGCCGCCGCCCAGCACGGGGGAATCCGCGGGCTCTACGGCGACAACCCGGACCGAAGGGTTTTGCTCCTTCAGATAGGCCCCCGTACCGGAGATCGTCCCGCCGGTACCAACGCCCGCCACCAGGATATCGACGCTGCCGGCGGTGCCCCGCCAGATCTCGGGGCCGGTGGTTTTTTTGTGCGTCAGGGAATTGATAGGGTTGTCGAACTGGCGGGGGATCCAGCTGTCCGGCGTGCGGGCATGGATCTCCTCCGCGCGCGTTATTGCGCCTTGCATGCCCTTGCCGCCCTCGGTGAGCACGAGCTTGGCCCCGTAGGCCGCCAGGAGGTTGCGCCGCTCGATGCTCATGGTCTCCGGCATGGTGAGGATCACCCGGTAGCCACGCGCCGCCGCCACCGCCGCGAGACCTATGCCCGTGTTGCCGCTGGTGGGCTCGATAATCACGCCGCCGGGGACGAGCAAGCCTTTTTCCTCTGCGTCCTCGACCATGGCCCTGGCAATGCGGTCCTTCACGCTCCCCGCGGGGTTCAGGTACTCCAGCTTGGCGGCGATGGAGGCATACAGGTTCCGGCCCCGGCTGAAATTATCCAGGGCCAGCAATGGCGTGCTGCCGATGAGATCGGTGATGGAATTGTGGATCAAGGTAAGATCTCCTTTATGTGAATGCGGGTGGCAAAAATGCCGCCCCTACAGTTCATACTATGCATTCAGCATTATTTCTCCCACTTGCGCACGCCCTTGAAATGCACCATGTCCCCCGCGGGCGAGGCCTCCAGGCCCTCGATGCTGCCGGAGAGCAGCAGCAGGCTCGAACGCGCCTCGATGGGGTAGTAGACACCGTTTTGCAGCAGGTGCTCCTCGGCCTGGAGACAGGCCCCGGCGAGGTCGTCGGACTGGGCGGCGGCGCGTAGCAGGGCCTCTAGGATGGGGGATTGATAGCGCGCGGGGCTTTTGCCGCCCTCCAGGGACTGCAGGGCCTCCAGCGCGGAGGAGTGCTCGATGCTTAAAGCTGCCACCGCCACGTCGAAGTCCCCGGCCTCCAGGCGCTCCTGCAGCTCCTCGGGCTCCAGGGCCTCGATGCGCGCCTCCATCCCCAGGCGGAAGGCCCGCTGCCAGGCCTGCAGGGCGCGGCGCAGCAGCGTCTCGTGCTCCGGCGCGCAGATCAGCCGCAGGACGATCTTGTCCTTCGCGGACGCGGCCAGGGAAGACGCGCGCTCCATGTCATATTTCACGCCGATTGGCGGGCCGGCGGCCTCGCGGTAGTTTTTCTCCCCGGCGATCGCGCCCGCAGGCAACAGGCCGGGAAATGCCTCATACCCCAGCGCTTGCGGCTCCAGGGCGGCGCACATCGCAACGCGTATGTTCACGTCCACCAGCGACGCGCAGTTGAACACCAGCGCGAGGATGGCGCTGTGCAATTCGCGGCTCGTCGCGCCCTCGGGCGCTTCGGCCAGGAGCCCGCCCGGCACCACGGCCGCGTCGTACTCCGTGCCCAGCAGCCGCGCGCGCGTAAGTGTGTCCGGGTGCGCCCAGAGGTTCACCGTGGCGGGCAGGGCGAGGTCCTCCGTTTTGCTTCGGTAGCCCTCGTTGGGCTTCAGGCGCGTGAGGACGTCGTCCATGCGCACAAGATAGAACGGCCCGTTGCACAGCAGATACTTCGGCTCCAGGCCGTAGCGCCCGCCGCAGGCCTCGAACCAGGCGCGGTTGCAGGGCATGGCCACGCTGCGCGCCAGGGCGTACAGGATCGCCCCGCCGGGCGCCTCCAGCGTGATTTCTAAAGTGAATTCGTCGATCACCCGCACGCCCAGCGCGCTTTCGGGCAGCTCGCCCGCGCACACCTTTTCGGCGTTCAGGATAGGGAACAGCAACGCGGCCCCCGGCGCGTTGACGGCGGGGTTCAGCGCCCGCCGCAGCCCGAAGGCGAAGTCATCGGCGGTCACGAGCGTGTCATCCAGCTCGATGAGGGGGTCGTCGGGCAGCCGCCAGTGGTTGTCGCCGCGCAGATAGAAGGTCAGCACGCGCCCGTCGGGCGAGGTGTCCCAACGCGCGGCGACGCCCGGCCCGAGCCGCCCCTGGGCGTCCTGGCGCAGCAGGCCCTCCATGCAGTTGCCCAGCACCAAGAGCTCCTCCGGGCTGTGGGCGACGGCGGGATCAAGGCGCTGGGGAGGGGCGTCTATGGGGTAGTTGATGATCTTGCCAGCGCCGTCGTCATGCTTGCAGGCGGAAAAAACGCACACGCAAAGCCCGGCCGCGAGGAATAACGACACGGCGCGTAGGAGGATATTGTTGCTGCGGGTGCTGCGCATGGGTGTGATCCTCCTTGAATTGTCGCTGCGCGAAAGCGGACAGCCGCTCCGCGGTGCCTTCCTCAGTCAGCCCGAGGCTGACAGCTCCTCCCACAGGGAGGAGCTTGGGGGATTAGGTGAAAAGCGACATGAATATACCCTAGACCACTTGCTTGCGACCAAGCCCCCAAGCTCCTCCCTGTGGGAGGAGCTGTCAGCCTCGGGCTGACTGAGGAAGGTATCGCGGAGCGACGTTCTTTGAGCAGCTTACCCCAGCCCCCGCTCCATCATCGCCCTTACCTTCATGCTCAGCCCGAACAGGTTGATGAACCCGGCGCTGTCGTTCTGGTCGTAGACGTCGTCGCCGTCGAAGGTGGCGAAGGCTTCGCTCCACAGGGAGTAGGGCGAGGTCACCCCGGCGTTGATGATGTTGCCCTTGTAGAGCTTGAGCTTCACCTCGCCGGTGACGTTCTCCTGCGTGACGTCCACGAAGGCGTCCATGGCCTCGCGCAGGGGGGTGTACCACTGCCCGAAGTACACCAGCTCGGCGTAGCGCTCGGCCAGCAGGATCTTGAAGTGCTGGGTGTCGCGGTCCAGGGTAATGGATTCGAGCACGTCGTGGGCGCGATAGAGAATCTTGCCGGCGGGGTTCTCGTAGACGCCGCGGGACTTCATGCCCACGAGCCTATTCTCGACGAGGTCGTCGATCCCCACGCCGTTGGCCCCGCCGATCTCGTTGAGCTTCGCGATGAGCGCGACGCCGTCCAGGCGTTCGCCGTCCAGGGCCACGGGTATGCCCTTCTCAAAGCCCAGGGTGATGTAGGCGGCCTCGTCGGGGGCCTGCTCGGGGGAGACCCCCATCTCCAGGAAGCCGGGCTTCTGATATTGGGGCTCGTTGGCCGGATTTTCTAAATCAAGGCCCTCGTGGGAAAGGTGCCAGAGGTTCTTGTCCTTGGAATAATTGGTCTCCCGGTTGATCTTCAGGGGCACGCCGTGGGCCTCGGCGTAGTCGATCTCCTCGTCGCGGGACTTGATCTCCCAGGTGCGCCAGGGGGCGATGATGCGCATCTCCGGGCAGAAACGCTTGAAGGTGAGCTCGAAGCGCACCTGGTCGTTGCCCTTGCCGGTGCAGCCGTGGCAGATGGCGTCCGCGCCCTCGCGCTGCGCGACCTCGGCGATGGCCTTGGCGATGATGGGCCGCGCGAAGGACGTGCCCAGCAGGTAGTCGCGCTCGTAGCGCGCGCCGGCCTTCAGCGTGGGCCAGATGAGGTCCTCCACGAACTCCTTCTTCAAATCCAGCACATAGAGCTTACTGGCCCCGGTCTTCATGGCCTTCTCCTCCAGGCCGTCCAGCTCCGTGCCCTGGCCCACGTCCGCCGAGACCGCGATGACCTCGCAGCCCGGGTAGTTCTCCTTCAGCCAGGGGATCATGACGGAGGTGTCCAGCCCGCCGGAATACATGAGGACGATTTTTTTGATTTCTTTCATAAAGCGCTCCTTTTCAATGCGTGTTTGCATAATGACTGAATAAAATACAGAGATCATGCATACCAATGCTATAATATTCACATTATAGCATAATGTTCGGATGTTGTCAAGAGATTTTCCCGATATTCACCGCCCGGTCTGCACCGGCTGCGCGATCGCCGGCTGCGGCTGCGGCGCGATCACTGGCCGGGCATAGCCCCCCGCCGATGGCGGCGCGACGTCCGAGAGGTACTTGATCACCTCGTTGGAGATCTCCAGCCGGCCCTTGGTCTCCGCGTCCCGCATCGCCTGCAGATAGGCCTGCGACATCATCAGCAGGGGACCCGCCTGCAGCTCCGTCATGCCTGATACCAGTTCCACGAGTTTCTCTTTGCTCCCCATTGTTATGCTCTCCTCCTTAGAATAGTTCATCAAGCAGTATGTAATAGCGTGTTTTTTCTTCGTCCGGCTCCATACCGAGCTCTCGGAATAGCAATACCTTATGCTTTTGGTATTCGGTTTCGCTGTATCCGGCGCAGTGCATAAGATTGTAGCGCAGCGAGCGCACGCACAGGGCGATGTCCTGCCACCGGTCCGCGACGCCGCCGCAGCCCCAGTCGAGGAAGCCCATGACGCCGCTGCCGGAAATGAACACGTTCGGCAGGCAGAAATCGCCGTGGGAAAAGACGAAATCCTCGCTCGGCCTGTTTTGGTCGAGATAGGCGTACAGGTCGGGGACGTCCTTGAAGCCGCCCGGGCCGAAGGTGTCGTCGTTGAAGTCGTCCATGTCCACCAGGTTGTGTTCTATCCTGTGCTTTGCCTGGTCCAGCTTTTCGGACACCACGTTGGAACAGGGACAGTTGGAGATATCAATCTCCCACAGCATTTGCAGGCCCTTTGCCAGGGCTTTGACCGTATCTTCGATGCTCTGCATGCTGTTTTCCGAGCAGGCCATCTCGCCGGGCAGCTTCGACATCAGCAGGAAGCTCGTGCCATCCTGTTTTTCAGCCTCGATGATCTTCGGCACGGGCAGCTTGCCGTCAAGCCAACTTAACAATGCCCTCTCATTTTCCGAGGAGCGGCTGAGCTGTTCGATTTTCAATGCCATTGCGTCAAAGAGCAATATCGCGGCGCCGGACTCGCCGATGGTGGCGCGGGTATATGGCAGGCCCGCGAGCCTTGCGGCTATGTTTTCGGGCAGATTGGCTATTTCCTGTAGTCCCACAGCCCGACCTTTCTGTATGCCTTATCCACGGTTCGATTCGCGATGCGGGCGGCGGCCTCGGCGCCCTCCTGGGCAGCCTGCTTCAGATAGGCCTTGTCGGCCAGGAGACGCGCGTATTCCCCCTGGAAGCCGCGCAGCTCGGCGATCACGGCCTCGCCGACCGCGAGTTTAAAATCGCCGTAGCCCTTGCCGTCGAACTCGCGCTCGATGGCGTCAAAGGGCTTGCCCGTGCAGGCGGCATAGATGGTCATCAGATTGTTGATGCCGTCCTTGCCCTCGGCGTAGCGGATTTCCGTATCGCTGTCGGTCACAGCCGATTTGCACTTCTTGATGATGACGTCGGGCAGGTCGGTAATGGCGATGGAGGCGCGGGGGTTCGGGTCGCTCTTGCTCATCTTCTTCGTGGGCTCCTGGAGGCTGGCGATCTTGCTGCCCAGCTTGCCGATGTAGGGCTCGGGCACGATGAACGTGGGCCCATAGACCCCGTTGAAGCGCTCGGCCACGTTGCGGGCCAGCTCCAGGTGCTGCTTCTGGTCGGCCCCCACGGGCACGTAATGCGCCTGGTAGATCAGGATGTCCGCGGCCTGGAGGGTGGGGTAGGCGAACAGGCCCACGTTCACGTTGTCCGCGTGAGAGGCCGATTTCTCCTTGAACTGCGTCATGCGGCTGGCCTCGCCGAACTGCGTGTAGCAATTGAGGATCCACGCCAGCTGGCAGTGCCCGGGCACGTGGCTCTGGCAGAACACCACGTTGCTGCCGCGCCGCAGGCCGAGGGCCAGCAGCATGGCGAAGGCCTCCATGCTCTGCTTGCGCAGCTGCGCGGGGTCCTGGCGGATGGTCAGGGCGTGCAAATCCGCCACGCCGAAGATGCAGTCGTAGTCGTCGGCCATGCCGGCCCAGTTGCGCATGGCGCCTATGTAGTTGCCGATGTGCGGCACGGCGGTGGGCTGGATGAGGCTCAATACTCTTTTCTTGTCGGTGTTTTCTGGCATATGTTGTCCTTTACTATTTGGTTGATTATGATGAAGTCGCTGCGAAAAAAAACTCGACAAAATCTCGCGCTAAATCACCTAATACAGAAAGTATTGTGATGGGAAAGAAGATCAAATTGAAAGGATTGTGAAGAAGTTCCATGGGAATCGCCACTAAGGGACCCAAAAACAACGCTAAAAGCATTACTCCGAGAGATGATTTGAATGAAACCGTGCAAGTGTCGCTCGTCAGCGAAGCGGTCTGTTCCTGCCCTTCATCGTCAATGTAAGTGTTTGTAATCACTGCCCAGAAACGACTATCATGTGAAGCGATGCCACCTGAACGATATACCAGCTTAGCGCCGTTGCCGTCTACCTTGCGCCCATCGCGATACCACTCGTAACTGAGCGTACCCTGAACACCATCGGGAAGCTTCGCTTCGACTTCCAGCACAAGGTCTTTGGTGGTGAGCACAGTTACGCTTGCTTTCGGCTGCTTTGTGATGATCGGCGCATAGGCCGGGTCGCCCGCCGCCGAGGCCATGGGCGCGAGCAGCGCCAGGCCGAGGAGGATGGCCAGCAGGATGGACAAGACGCGTTTTGTGGTTTTCATGGGGAGAGCTCCTTTCGTTGTTGGATTTTTGGGTGGGATGGGGGGTTGGGTATATGCGGTTGGGTGAGGTGGGGCGGTTGGGAGGGCTGTGGCGAGTGATACTCGCCGCCTATAAGAACTGTGCCGGAGGGTGCGAATGCTATTCGCACTCTGTTGAATAAAGCTTGTCTTTCTCCCACCGGGCCGGGTTCTCTCGTATGTATCGCCGTATGATCCGGTTTCTACTTGCCGTTGCAATCGCACTGATGTAAGAATCGTCCTGCCAGGGCGAAAACCCGATTTGTTTCGTCACCGCCGATTTAAATTGACCGACAACCCTTTTTATCGCTGGATTCTCGTTATAGTCCAGGAAAACAAGCAGTAGGTGCACATGGTTCGGCATGACGACATATTCATCCAGCAATACTGTGGGGTAGATGCTTTCGATCATTTCAATGCATCGCCGCACGTGTTCGCCGTTCTCCGAAAGCACCATCGCGCCGCCTTGAATCTCACCGAACAAATGGTGCCCGTCTTTTGCGCAGATCGTTACGCAATAGGTTCCGTTTTGCATGGTGCCATCACCTGCTTCCCCCAGACACACGCCGGAATATCATTCCGGCCCTGCGTCTCACTCTTATAGGCGGCGAGTATTACTCGCCGTACTCCCTCCAATAAAACCGTTTCTGCTTATGATCCATATTGTCATTCACTGCATTACCTCCTACCACGCCCATTCCCTATACAATCTGTCCACCGCGCCGACATTTTCGTCCGCGTGATACTGCGCGCACAGCTCCTCCAGCGCCTCGGCGTAGGCCTCGCCCTGCAGCGTCCACAGGCACTGCGACCGGTAGCCCAGATAGTACTCGTCCTCGCTCTCGCGCATGTCAATCCCCGTGGCCACCAGCAGGAAGCCCTCCAGGTCCAGCAGATAGTACCTGTCCCGGGGCAGGGCGCGTATCTTTTCGAAGTCCTCCTCGCTGACCTCCCCGGCGCTTTTGTCCATCACGGCGGGGGTGGGCGCCATGTAGCTGAGCGCTTTGGCGAAGCGCTCCTCCTGGGCCACGCCGTAGAAATCCTCCGCCTCGTTGGCGGCCTCCACAAGGTCCGCCAGGTCCGCCTTGAGGTCGGCCTTCTCGTCGGGCGTCATGTCCCGCTCCGAGCCGTCCTCCCACAGCGCCGTGCGGAACACCCGCACGCCCTCGTAGGCCACGAAGTTCCCGTAGAAGTAGGCCTGCAGCGTCTCCTCGGAGGTGGGGCGCGCGCCGCCGGTGTCGTAGAGGGCCCGGAACAGCTGGTCGCGCGCGGATTGGCCAAGGAGGACGGCGTTGAGGGTCTGCTTATCCACGCCGATGGCGCGGTAGTACTGCCCGAACATCTGCCAGTAGAAGGCCGTGCGGTCGGCCGCCTGCGCCTTGAGCGCCTGGTCGATGGGGACCTCCATAGCCCGCAGCTCGCTGGTGACAGCGATGTACTCCACGCAGCGCGCGGCGACGTCTTCGCGCAGGGCGGCCATGTCCTTCGGCCTGCCGTCGTCCTTCAGCTGCCCGCTGTGCCTGGCGTCGCGCAGCGCCTCGGTGAGGAAAAAGCTGTACGCCGCGCGGGAGACCGGGACGCCCTCCACCTGCAGCAGCCACTCCTGGGCGCCCGCGGGGGTGAAGGTGCTTAAGGACACCAGCGCCACGCAGACGGCCGCCAGCAGAAGAGTGAGTTTTTTGGTCCAGCCAAAATTTTTCATCAATCTACCTCATGGTTTGTCGCTCCGCGATGCTCCCTCACCGCCTGCGGGCGGAGCTCCCTCACGAGGGAGCCTGGGGTATCGGCGGGCATAGTATGCTTGGTCGGATAGCAAAGGAAAGTGTTGGATGAAATCCCCTGGCTTCCTCGAGAGGGAGCTCCGCCCGCAGGCGGTGAGGGAGCATCGCGGAGCGACAGCCTACTCCCCATAATACTGCGTCTTCGGCTTCGGGTGCGGATTGCCCTCCCACACCTGCTCCGCCACCGGCTGCCAGGCCGCGGCGTAGCAGTCGCACTTGGCGCACAGGTCCTCCGCGTCCTCGGGCGCGGCCAGGTCCGTGGATACCGCGCCCGCGCCCTTCACGATGCCGCGCAGAAGCTGCGGGTTCTCCAGCATGGGGCAGGGGCGCAGGTGGTTGCGGTTGAAGGGCTGGCCCTTGTAGAACGCCTGGAACAGCGGCCTGCGCAGGGCCTCGAGCAGGGTGTGCTCGCGAATATTCGAATCGGAGTAGTGGATGAACACGCAGGGCTCCATATCCCCGGCGGCGTTGATGTGGAAGTAATTCCTCCCCCCGCCGATGCAGCCGCCCACGTACTCCGCGTCGTTCTGGAAGTCCATGATGAAGAAGGGCTTGCCGGTTTTGGAGTTGCGCAGCTCCCGCAGGCGCTTGTACATGCGCTCGCGCTGCGCGGGCGTGGGCATCAGCTCCGGCACGGCGTGCTTGCCCAGGGGCATGTAATGAAAATAGAACCCGAACTTCGCGCCCCGCGCGATGATCTCGTCCAGGAAGGCGTCGCTCGTCACGGCCTCGATGTTTTCGCTGGTATAGCACACGGAGATGCCGAACAGGCAGCGCTCCTCGCGCAGCAGATCGATGGCCTGGATGGAGCGCTCGTAGGCCCCCTCGCCCCGGCGGGCGTCGTTGGTGGCCCGCGTGCCCTCCAGGCTCACGGCGAAGGCGATGTTCCCCAGGCGCTTGGTTTCGCGCACAAGGTCCCTGTCGATCAGCGTGGCGTTGGTGTAGATCAGGAAGGTGCACTCCCTGTGCTTCGCCGCGATGGTGAGGATATCCTTTTTGCGGATGAGCGGCTCGCCGCCGGTGAGCATGAACACCCGCGTGCCCAGCTTCTTCGCCTGGGCGGCGATGCTGTCCATCTCGGCCAGGGTGAGGTTCTCGCTCTTGTGGTATTCCCCTGCCCAACAGCCCTTGCAGTGCAGGTTACACGCGCTGGTGGGGTCGAACAGCACCTGGAAGGGGATGTTGCAGTTGTATTTCTCCCGGTTGGCCCGCACCAGCCGCGTGCCGTTGGCGATGCCAAGGCCCAGGCTCAGCAGCAGGCGGCGCAGGGCGGCCCTGTCCACGTCGCGCAGCACGCCTTCGGCCATCTGCTTCCAGACGTTCTGGCTGTCCAGGGCGCCGGCCCGGAAGGCCTCGATGGTTTTCCGGGGAAACGTCTTGCGCGAGGCGAAGTCGACGATTCCCACCAGCTTGACCAGGTTCGGCCCCGGGTTTTTCCCGATGAAGCGCAGCAATGGCCGCAGCGCCAGGTCCGCCGCGCCGCGCTGGATGGTTTCGGTGATGGTCATAGTGCCTCCAATGCTTAATTCTTAAATGCATAATGCGTAATTATCGCTCCGCGAAAGCTGATTGTCGCTCCGCGATGCCTTCCTCACCCCGCCCGAGGCGGGGAGCTCCTTCCCGTGGAAGGAGCTGTCGCCTCGGGCGACTGAGGAAGGGTTCCGCGGAGCGGCTGGCCACTTTCCTACGCCCGCAACTCACTCTTCCCGCCCATGTAGGGCCGCAGTACCTCGGGGATATTGACGCTGCCGTCTTCCCTCAAGTGATTCTCAAGGAAGGCGATGAGCATCCGCGGGGGGGCGACGACCGTGTTGTTGAGCGTGTGCGCGAAGTAGTTGCCGTTCTCTCCTTTGACGCGTATGCCGAGGCGGCGGGCCTGGGCGTCGCCCAGATTGGAGCAGCTGCCCAGCTCGAAGGCGTACTTTTGCTGCCGGGGGGACCAGCCCTCCACGTCGTACTGCTTGACTTTCAGGTCGCCCAGGTCGCCCGAGCAGCACTCGAAGGTCCGCACCGGGATGTCAAGGCTCTGGAAAAACGCAACGGAGCTGCCCCACAGGCGGTCGAACCAGGCCATGCTGTCCTCCGGCTCGCAGACGACGATCATCTCCTGCTTTTCGAACTGGTGCACGCGGAAGACCCCGCGCTCCTCGAGGCCGTGGGCCCCGACCTCCTTCCGGAAGCAGGGGGAGTAGCTCGTCAGGCACCGGGGCAGGCTCTCCTTGGGGTTGATCGAATCGATGAACTTGCCGATCATCGAGTGCTCGCTGGTGCCGATGAGATACAGATCCTCGTTCTCGATTTTATAGACCATGTCCTGCATGTCGGCGAAGCTCACCACGCCCTCGACGATGTTGCTCCGGATCATAAACGGCGGGACGCAGTAGGTGAAGCCCCTGTCGATCATGAAGTCCCGCGCGTAGCTCAGCACCGCCGAGTGCAGCCGCGCGATGTCGCCCATGAGGAAGTAGAACCCGTTGCCGCTGGTCTTGCGCGCGCTGTCGAGGTCGAGGCCTCCCAGAGACTCCATGATGTCCGTGTGGTAGGGGATTTCGAAGTCCGGCACGGCGGGCTCGCCGTAGCGCGTGATCTCCACATTTTCGCTGTCGTCGCGGCCCAGGGGCACGCTGCCGCCGATGATCTGCGGCAGCACGAGCATGATCTCCCGCACCCGCGTGGCGAGATTCTTCTCCTGCTCGGCCAGGGAGGCCAATTCCTCGCCCATGGCGGCGATCTCGGCCTTCTTGGCCTCGGCCTCCTCGAGCTTCTTCTGCCCCATGAGGCGGCCGATTTCTTTACTCCCGGCGTTCCTCTGGGCGCGCAGGGATTCGGCCCGGGCCAGCGCCGAACGGTATTGCTCGTCCAGGGCGATGACCTTGTCCACCAGGGGCAGCTTATCCCCCTGGAACTTTTTCTCGATATTGGCCTTCACGGCCTCGGGGTTGGCGCGGACGAATTTGATGTCGAGCATGGGGGTT
>Ga0123353_10007317_pt1 | contig 14888 bp, 12 predicted proteins | sample TergutLab28metaG_3_FD_92763 | JGI IMG/M metagenome (GOLD analysis project Ga0123353, IMG submission 92763) | Labiotermes labralis P3 segment gut microbial communities from Petit-Saut dam, French Guiana - Lab288 P3 | ecosystem: Host-associated > Arthropoda: Insects > Digestive system > Gut ... | reverse complement strand
GCAACCTTTTTGATAGAAAGTGCCTTGTTTCTGAAAATGACATTGCAAAGTGTAACACAAAAAAAGAATGTCGCAATCCGGGTTTTGGAGACGCAAAAGGATTGTTCAGGGACGACTAATTACCCGGAAATAGGCGAACTGGTGATCATTTATCGGGCGGACAACACGAATCCGAATGTGCCGAGGCTGACTGAGTGGTTCCTCTCACCGCAAGGACAGGGACTCGTGCGCGATGTGGGGTATGTGCCGAAATGACCCTCAAACCTTCCACCGCCGGTGCAACCACCAGTATTGTTCGGGACATTTTCGGATGCCGGATTCCAATACGTGTGTGAACCATTGCGTAACATCTTTGGCGTTTTGAATTTCCGGCGGCATATCCAGCGGATCGAGAATCTCGCTGATGTGCATCTCGAATTGCAACGTCTGAAACTGACCCGGTTCCCTTTTCTTCCGCAACGCATAACACACGACAATAGGAGCGTTATATTTGAGTGAAAGAATGGCAATCGCTTTAAATGCCAATGTCGGTTTGTCGAAGAAGTTGATCATGTATCCTTCTTTGCGTCCTGCCCACTGATCGACGAGGAGAGCCATCAATCCGTGTCGCTCAATGACACGAGTAATTTCCATGGCACCGCCTTTTTTGGGAATGAGAAATTGTCCCGTCGATTCCCGGAAGTCCTTGATGAACCGGTGTAAATAGGGATTATCCAGTGTTCGGGCAACGGCGTGAGACGGATAGGACAAAATGCCGAGCGAAAAGCCGCCGATTTCAAAGTTGCCGAAGTGTCCTGTAACCAAAAGGACCGGACGATCTTGGTGCAACAGACTCAACAGTGGTTCGGCATTGACCAACTCGATGTGATCCGTCCAGTTTCCATCTCTGATTTGCCGCCGGGCAAGGGCGACTTCGACTCCCATCAGAAGGAGGTGCTCCCACATTGCTCGAATGATGACTTGGCGTTCATTTTTATTGAGTTCTGGAAAAGCGATTTGCAGATTTTCGTGAAGCAACTGATGCCGAAACGGTAAAACCCGCGAAAAGAAAAAAGCCAATCCGCGAACGAAAGTCTTGTTTGCGTTCAAACTTAACGATTGGACAATGCAAAACAAGACTCGGACGAACAGGTGAACGAGGTAATCGTTGATAGGGCGGAACATGTAAGGTTACAGTATATCGTACTCTGTCTCGGTGTCCAGAGCGTACTCTCCGTAACCCAATATTTAGCCGGTACTCCGTACAACCAACTGAGGAGCGAACGCCACCCCGCTCTTGTACACTATTTGCAAAGAGAAAGATTGCAAAGAGAAAGGCTACAAAGAGCAAGGGCTTGACAACCCCACCCCTTTCATGGGATAATGGTGCCATCATAGAACTTCAATCGAGAGGAAAAGCCCATGAACGAAAAGCCCGTGAACGTACGTCTCCGTCCCATTTTTTGTCCGTTCGTCTGCCTAACATTTGCCCTTGTCTTCTGCCTTTCCGGCACGGTCGTCGGGAATCCTGCATTTATCGAACAGATGCGGCAGGACTGGATGCACCAAGATAACGACGGCTCGACGAGTTGTTTTGACAGTCCGAGGAGCAACCACGTCGAAATCAAAATAATCCAAAAGGTAATCGCCGAAGTGCAAGGCGACAACAAGGAAACGTGGAACACAAGATTGCAGAATCTCATCACGGAAGGTTTAACCGGCGACCATCCTCGATGGCGGGAACTCTACTTTGAAATTTGCGAAGTACGCCGGAAACAACGGCTACAAACCGTCCGAGAAACCTATCCGGTGCTCGTCTATACGAAGCACGACATTCTCGGCGGTTCCCACTATGCCTACACCGAAATGGTAACTGATGCACAGTTCAAGGATCGTATCATCCGTCCCGGCGGAGAAATGCTGACACTGGAAATCACTCCCGACGGCGAAATTGTCGAAAAATCACTAGTCGCGGCTGCCCGGAATGGAACCCTGCGCGATCCCGATGTTTCCTTCGACGGGAAGAAAATTGTCTTTTCCATGCGCAATGATATGGAAGCCGATGATTATCACATCTACGATTACGACGTGGCAACCGGTGCCGTCCGGCAGTTGACGTTCGGGCTCGGCTTCGCTGATGTCGAACCCTGTTATTTACCCGATGGCAACATTCTGTTCGGTTCGACTCGATGCATGCAGATTGTCGATTGTTGGTGGACGGAAGTCATCAATTTCTACATTATGGATCCCGATGGTCGTTTTATGCGGAGAGTCGGTTTCGATCAGGTTCACACCAATTATCCGAAGGTCTTGCCCGATGGACGTGTTACTTATACCCGATGGGACTATAACGACCGAGGACAGATTTTTCCGCAGGGACTCTTTGTGATGAACTACGACGGCACCGGACAAGCCGAGTATTACGGCAACAATTCATGGTTCCCGACCACCATTGCTCATGCTCGCGGCATTCCCGGCTCGCACAAAGTCATTGCGATAGCCACCGGACATCATTCGCTCCAAAAGGGAAAACTCCTCATGATTGACCGAACGGTCGGGACGCAGGAAAATCAAGGGGCACAACTGATCGCGCCTATTCGGGAAACTCGTGCCGAAAGAATTGATGCGTATGGTCAGGAAGGGGATCAATTCCAGTATCCGCTTGCCATTGACGAGGAAAACTTCATCGTTACATATCACCCGGGGAGCGGAAACTTCGGCTTGTATTACATGGACATCCACAACGCCAAGCGCGAGTTGCTCGCTTGGGACCCGACGACGCACTGCGGTCAGCCGGTTCCGTTGCAACCCCGCGAAGTGCCGACGTTGCGGTCTTCCTCTATCGATTATGCACAGGCAACAGGGACATACTACGTGCAGGACGTGTATTTTGGTCCCGGCTTAGAAGGAGTTGAGCGGGGAACAATCAAAGAGTTGCGAGTCGTTGGATTGCAATTCCGAACTGCTGGCATTGAAAGCAACGGCAACAACGGTGCTTCTGGCGGAGCACTCGTTTCGACACCCGTCTCCATCGACAATGGGACTTGGGACATCAAACAGGTTTTTGGAACGGTACCCGTCCATCCGGATGGTTCGGCACTTTTTGAGGTTCCCGCCCGAACGCCGATTTATTTTCAACTACTCAACGAACGCGGCGAGACGGTGCAAACGATGCGAAGTTGGTCGACATTGCAGCCCGGCGAACGGCAAAATTGTTACGGTTGCCACGAAGACAAAGGAACAACGAGTTTGAGCATTGGCGGACCGGTGCGACCCGATGCTCTGCGCGGAGCACCGAGAAAGCCTGTGCCGATGGAAGGGGTTGATCCAACAAGCGGATTTAGTTTCGTGCAGGTCATTCAACCGATACTGGACAGAAATTGTACGGAATGTCATACCGGCGAAACGAGCGAGCACCCATTCAGTTTGTTGGACAAATCGGCACCACGTCGGGCTGGAAGGGCGTTTAGCGAGTCGTATCTGAATCTGACGAAAAACGGCAAAAGTAATCCCATTGTTAATTGGTTGGACGTACAATCTGCCCCGCCGATGTTACCGCCCAATTATGCGGGTGCAATCAAGAGTCAGTTGATCACGATGTTCGAAGACGGCAACCGTTCGGAAGCGCACAAGGATGTTACAATTACCGACCTTGAGCGTCGGCAGTTGGCACTGTGGATTGATTTATTGATTCCGTTTACCGGTTCCTACACGGAGCGGCATGCTTGGACACCGCAACAGCAGGCGGAGCATGCATACTACCAGATGAAGCGGGACACGATGGCGGAAATTGAACAGGAAAACATCCAAATGTTTATGCAATGGCAGCAGGACAGGGTTTTGCCTTCATTAGAGAGTTTTACGCAGTTCAACAGTGGCGGAGTTGCTCGCAAGCAGGAGTTTATTGCCGATTGGCTCCAGAACGCACCGCCACAGGAGAATCGGCGGAATGTACCGCAACGGCAACGATAAACAGGGGGCAAGAGCGGCGGGCATTTACACACTAACGGGAAAATTCCCTTGTGATTTCCCCACCGCCGTGTTAGAATAGAAGCATGAGTTTATCAGTCAACGCTATATCAGGTTCGTTGGCGGCGGCTCATCAGGTTCAGCGGACCTTCGTCAGTCTTGCGAACACGATAACGCAACTGTCCACCGGGCAACGGATCAATTCCGGCAAGGATGATCCGGCGGGGCTTATTGCGCAGGAACTGCTCCGGTCGGAAATTGCCGCAAGCAACGCCGCCGCAAAAAATACCGTGATGGCGAACAGCATGCTGAACATTGCCGAAAGCGGAATGCGGCAAATCGGCACTCTTCTGATCGAAGCGAAAGGATTAGCAGTCGAGGCGGCAAACTCCGGTACAATGACCCCGGAGATGGTGCAAGCCAACCAAATGCAGATGAATGCAATTCTCGGTTCGATTGACCGCATCTCCGGCATGACCAATTGGCTCGGCAAGCCGCTTTTGGATGGCTCGCTCTCTGCCGACAACGGTGGGGCACTGTTTCAACTCGGTCCCGATGTCGTTGCCAATCAACAAGTTACGGTGCCGATAGAGGGTACAAAAACGCACCAAGTCGGCACTGCGACCGGCACACTTATGGACTTGCGAAGCGGCGGAGTAGCATCATTGGCGACGAATCCCGGCTTGGCAGACCGGTTTTTGAGTGCGGCGATTTCACAAATTTCCATGCAACGGGGAGAAATTAGAGCCACGCAGAAATATACTCTTGAACCGAACTTGAACGCGATACAGGATTCTATTGTTCAGTTGACAGGCGCGAAGTCGATGATAGGGGACACCGATTTCGCTCTTGCCGTTTCCAATATGGTGCGTGATCAGATTTTGCTCCAAGCGGGCTTTCAATCACTCGGTTTGATCAACCAAAACCGGGGGTACGCCGCGTCGCTGTTGAGTTAATGGGTGGCTGTTGAGTTAATGGGTGATCAAGGCTTTCTCTCAAAAGTTTTACGGCAGGTTAGGATTACCTGCGGAGCGTTGCAGATGGATTCATCATCCCCAAAATGCCGCGCTCCCGGCTTTCACATGGTTAATCCGCATACCATCGCAACGGGAGCACAATTTCGGGCAATGGAATCTCCAACAACCCAAACGCCGTGCGAAGGTCCTGCGGAGAATAGCGAGACATCGGCTTGACAATTTCGCTCAACATCAACTTGTTAATTCTCATCGGCTCATGTGTGTTATAAGTCCACGGTTCCAGCCACTCCTCCAGCGACATCTCCTCCAGCGTCGGCGAGCGAAACTGCACGCCCGAGGTCCCCTGAAAATAGTTCTCCTCACCCGACCACAGAAATTCGTTTAACACTCGGAGACGCGATTGCAAGGGAAGTCCGCGAAACTCGGCAAACGGAGAACGGTTCAACACGAACACCGATTGTTGCGAATCAAAGTCAACGACCATTGGATCCGCCGTCGGTTCCTTCTGTAGAAGAGCAAATCCCTGACTGCCAAAAAATGCAACCTGGTTCCACTGAATCCGGATCGTTGTCTGTCTCTCCGCCCGACGATTCTCGGAGATGTGAATAAAGGGTTTCGCCAACGCAACAAGCGCATTGGTAAACTCAACACGAATATCCTGCGAAACACTACTGCGGAGGGCAAAGGCTTCGCCGCGCAGCAACGAATTCGATACCGTGAGCGTCAACGGGTCGAAAACGGCATCGCCCGGGTTGTGTGTCCCTTCCGAATCCGTCGGAACACTGTTGTGGAAAAAGACGACGTTATCGTGATAGGCGTTATTGTCATAAATAGTTCTGTTGTGTATCGTCAAGCAACATTTGTCAAAGGTCAATCGGACATTCCCCGACAATTCAAACAGCGACCAAAAGGTCAACCATACGTTCGGGTCAATGCGGACATCGATTCCCACGTCCTCGAATGCTAAATCACTCGCAAAGACCGTAAAGAAACTACGCTGCAATTCGGTCGGCGCAAACTGCAAGACCGGCTCGAATGCCGGTGCCGCTACAAATTTGAGTTTGCGATTGTCCAGCCGAATCGGTTCTATAATTCGCTGTACGCCGTTCCATTTCAACTGAATGGTCGTTCCATCCTCTGCGCCTGCTAATGCCGAAGCAATCGAGGGAAACGAACCGATGGTGTTGTCAGAAGGATCAACGACTCGAACAAGGGAAAACGGATTCTGTCGTCCCGGGGCGATACGTTGAGTTGCCGGACTGACCTCAGAAACACTGAATGTACCACTGGCGGTATTTGCAAGTCTGCCGGTTCCTGTTGCCGGTCGCAATCCGCCGCCCGACTTGGACGCGGCAAGACGTTGAAAAGACGGAACGGCAGAAGGTGAAACGAAAACAACGTCAAACGAAGGGGGAAACGTTCGTATCGGCTCAATAGGGGGATTTACAACATCCGAGTCCCGCGGCGGTGCCGGCGGGGCTTGTGCCGTTATGTCCGGCGGATGGATTGGCTCTGCCCTGTTCAAAAAAAGTGTTGCCACAAAAAAACCGACAAGAAGAAGCGACACCGCCGCAATCCAAGGAACATGCGACAACAAAAGCGATGCCCGATTGGGACGAACGGGAGTCCAAACGAGACTGCCCTGACTGGCAGGACGTAATCCTAAACGCCGGGCAACTTCGGTCAACGCCTCGATCAACACCGTCGGCGTTTGAAAACGTTGCTTGGGGTCTTTCGCCATCATCTTTTGAATGAGATAGGCAATTTCGGCGGGAATCGTCGGTTGAAAAGCCCGAATGTCCGGCGGTGCATCCCCCTGGTGTTGCAACAATTTCTGCAAAACGGTCCCCTCGGGAAACGGCGGACGACCCGCTAGCATGTAAAACAGAGTACACCCTAGCGAATAAATGTCGCTCCGAATATCCGCATTGCGAGGATCGCGCGCCTGTTCCGGGGAAATGTAATCGAATGTGCCGAGCGTTACGCCGCTAGCGGTCAGGTCTCCTTTGGCATCCGTTGTGTCCAACAGTCGAGCAAGTCCCATGTCGATCAACTTGGCGCAACCTTCGCGGGTAATCAAAATGTTCGAAGGCTTGACATCCCGGTGAACAACTCCGTGAGTAGTTGCATGGGCAAGGGCGTGAGCAATTTGGAGAAGGTAATTGAGTGCTTGCGGCAACGGAAACACGTCGTGTTCCTCCACCATCGTTCGGACGTTGGTTCCTTCGACGTATTCAAAGGCGATGAAGGGAACTCCCGAGGCTTCACCGGCAAAATAGACCTGGGCGATGTGTTCGTGGTTGAGTCGTGCTGCCGATCTTGCTTCGTTGAGGAATCGAGCGACATTTCCTTGATCGTTTGCCCGTTGTTTCGTCAATACTTTGATGGCGACGTTTCGGTCGAGTGCTTCATCGGTTGCTCGATAGACTTGCCCCATTCCGCCGCCGCCAATGTACTTCTTGACGACGTAATGTCCCATCCGCGTCCCGGCGGGAAGCAAATTGGTCACGACGGTCGACGAGTCTGCTGGTTGAACGAATTGTACCGTTTCAATCGCTCCTTCCGGAACAAGCGACGTGGGTAAATCTTTGGAATCACTCATCGTTGCAATACGCAATAAGGGAAAACCGATTGTTATTATACCAAAAAAGCCGAGTTTGCCATTGCGCGATTCACCGGGTGAGGCGGCTAAACAAATAAATCAATCTACCCCTCAATGTTGTACCGCTTGATTTTTCGGTCGAGCGTTGTCCGTTCGATTCCCAATTGTTTTGCGGTGAGACTCTTGTTCCAATTTGTATGCTCCAAGGTACGAATGATGTGATTGCGTTCCATATCGTCCAACGAGAGTGGGATAAACAAGTCCCTCTCTTGTTTGGCACTGTTCGGTGTGAGGATGTTACTTTCCCCGGTTGTATTCAACTTGGACAGGAGCAAGTCTTGTACCATAATAAGCGGCTCCGTACCGAGGACAACCGCCCGCTCGATAATGTTTTTTAACTCCCGGACATTCCCGGGCCAACGATAATTCATCAAGGTCTGCATCGCATCGGGATAGAAGCCAGTGAACTTCCGACCGGTCTCTTTGCAAAAACGATCCCGAAAGTATTCGGCAAGAACCTGGATGTCCGTCTGTCGTTTCCGTAACGGCGGCACAATGATTTCCAACACCCGGAGCCGGAAAAACAAATCGTGCCGAAACCTTCCTGCCGCCACTTCTTTTTCCAAATCGCGGTTTGTTGCCGTGATGATTCGAACATCAACTGTAATCGTCGTATTTCCGCCGACTCGCTCGAAAGCGTTATTTTCCAGGACCCGAAGCACTTTTGCCTGGAGAGTGGGTGACATTTCACCAATCTCGTCCAGAAACAACGTTCCCGAATCGGCGGCTTCAAATTTACCCACTTTCCGGTCAGTGGCTCCGGTGAACGCCCCCTTTTCGTGTCCGAACAATTCACTTTCCAGAAGCGTTTCCGAAACTGCTGCACAATTCAGGCAAACAAAAGGCTTCGATTTTCTCGGGCTTTGCAAGTAAACCGCCCTTGCAATCAATTCTTTTCCGACTCCACTTTCACCGCGAATTAACAACGCTGTTTTTCCTTCGGCGGCGCGGGCAATCAAATGATGCACCATTTGAATTTGCGAACTGTTGCCGATAATTTCACTGCTAGTATGCAGTATTTCCCGAAGGTTGGTGTTTTCCTTTCGGACTTGTGTCAGGTTCGCCGCCAGTTCCTTTCGTCTGTTGTGGTGTGCCAATGCGACCCCGATGGTGTCCGCTACTGCCAACGAATATTCTAGGTCGTTTTCATCCAACCACCGATCATCGGCGGTGGTATAAAGATGGAGCATCCCCAATATGCCGTTCTGATAGCGAATGGGAGCAACGAGTGTGTTGTTTGTCCCTAAACTTGTATCCGGCTCGGAAGCCGTTACCTTCTTCATTTTTTTTGTCCCCTCATTGGAATTTTCATGAACGAGGAACGCTTCCTGCTTTTCAAAGACGGTGCGAGCCAACGTGGCAGAAATGGGCATGTACGGTGCTCTGTTGAGCGTGGTTTCCGCTGCGAGTCGGATATCGGATGCCTGCTGTTGCGCAAGCAGACCATACGGGAAGAGCCACAGCCCTGCCCCTTCGGCTCTCGTCGCCGCTAGAAGACCTGGCAGTGCGATGATACCGACTTGCTCGACATCATCGGCTTGTCCAATTTGGTATGCCAATCGACACATTTCGACGGGACCGAACCCCGTCTTCGTCGCTGGGAGGATACCGGTTTGGGAGAGCATTTCAGTATCCGGACGGAGAATTGCCGCGTGACTCTTCTGATGAACGATTGCCGATCCTGATTCTTCGCCGTCTTCGACAGGAGCCTGCAACGTTTCACTCACCCCCAAAACACCGGAGCGGACTTTCGTTTCGGCTTCCGTTGCCTCCAGTTTTGTGCTCAGGTCATCGGGTGAACCATAGCCGAATTGCAAGGTTGCGCGTCCAATTTGGATATGTTGTCCGGCTTGCAACGGATAGGCGCTTGTGCCAATGTTCACATCATCGACGAAAGTTCCATTTCGGCTTCCCAAGTCTTGAACCACCCACTGCCCATCGTTAAAAAACAGTTTCGCGTGAAAACGGCTACACCGGCCGTCAATGAAGGACACGACATTTTCCATTGCGCGACCGACGGAGATGGTGGCTTGTTCTGCGAACGAATAGACCTTCTTTTGCTCGTTATCCTGCGTCAGAATCAGATAAGCCTGTTCGGATTGCATATTGAAGTGAAAAAGGTTACGACGGTGTCCACGTCAAGGGAACCACCCATTATGGTACCAGTTTCTGTAAAAAATGCAACGTGGGTGTAGCAAAATGAAACAAATGTTGTGCGAACCGTTGACTTTACATTTCGAATCGATACAATGGAACATTCAAATTGACCCTTTTCTCCAACAGTAATGAACATGCGACTGAGAATGCCCCTGATTTTGATTGCCGCCGTGTGCTTTGCGGTGAGTACCACCGTCAATACAGTAGCGGATGAAGCCCCCACATTGCAAACGCCCAAACTTTTTGCCTCCCTGCCGGACTATTGTCCGACACCCGACGGCATGGAAATCGACAGCGAAGGAAACCTCGTTGTGGCGTGTCCGAATTATGCCGACAAAACAAAACCCGCCTGCATGATCAAAATTGACAAGGAAGGCAACGTCCGCAAGTGGTTCAATGTGCCGACCATCCCGGAGACCGGCTGGGCAAGTCCTATGGGCATTGCCTTCGCACCGGACGGCGAACTCTTCATCTGCGATAACCAAGGTTGGATGGGTACACCCGAAGGACAATTCAAAGGACGCTTGCTTGGTTGCCGCGTTGAAGGAATGGGGGACGATGCCGTCGTTACCACGCGGGTCATTGCCGATGGTATCGAACATCCCAACGGTGTGCGGTATCACAACGGTATGCTATACGTGACCAACAGTCTGATGACGAAGATCGAAGACCCCAGCGGCTTGCTCGTGAGCGGGGTTTATCGTTTTGATCCGAAACGCGAAACCACCGTGCATGTAACGAACACGAAGGCAGATCCCCATCTCCTCTTGACCGTGTTGACTTACAATAAGGAGTGTCAGTACGGTCTTGACGGACTGGCTTTCGGACCGGACGGAGCACTGTATCTTGGCAATTTCGGCGACGGTTCGGTACTGCGTGTCGAAATGAACGAGGCGGGCAAAGTGATTTCTTGCGAAACTTGGGCGAAGGACTTGAAAAATCTCCGCACGGTGGATGGCATTTGCTTTGACGAGAATGGCAACCTGTACATTGCCGACTTTTCGGAAAATGCCATTGCGGTGGTCAAGCCGGATTCGCGCGTGTATCGCATTGCCATCTCCCCCGACAGCGATGGGGCGAACGGCGAACTGGATCAGCCGGGCGAACCGATTGTGTGGAACGGCAAACTGTACATCACCTGTTTCGACTGCGTAACCGGTCCGGACAAGGTTAACACGGGACACCAACCGCCCTTTACGATTACGACGTTGGAGTTGGTGAAATGATACCGTGGAAAATTACACAACTGGAAGTGCTCCCAAACTATCGCTTAAATGTTGTTTTTTGGGACGGCACGAATGGGATCGTTGACTTGTCCGACGAGCCGTTCGACGGTGTCTTTGCACCGTTTGCCGATCCGTTCTTTTTCGAAAAAGCGACGTTAGACGATGGTGTCGTCGTGTGGTCTGGCGGTTTAGATGTTGCCCCCGACGCAATGTATCGGGAAATCAAACAGAACTATGCTTGAATTGGTAAAATATTATCACTCACAATTTAACCCCCTAACAATTATGAAATACTTCTCCATGTTTATCGGTGCCATGATCGTTGGTGCCCTCGTTTACGGGATTTGGCCCGTAATGTGGAAGTCCTACGGCATCATGGGCGGCTGGACGGCTGCACTCATTATCGTCGGACTCTGCTGGTTCATGAACCATTGGCTCAACATTTTCGGCAATCCCAATAATCGCATCTGGATCGATCAAGGCTTGGCAATCGCCGCGGCGGGAATCGCCTGGGCAATGGTACAATTCGGTGCGAATTTTACCGACTGCCTGCCGACGCTCACTCTTGTTGCCATCGGCGGTATCCTCGGCGGCGTTGCCGCATTTCTGGTCAAACAACACAACCCCAACTTCAAATAATCCCATGACACCATTCAATACCAAACTATTTTTCTGTGCGGCTTTCGCAGCGGCACTTTGCCTCTCCATACCCGGCTACGCAGATGATCCTGTCGCAATTTCACCCGACGCGCTCACCATTCATCCCGAGGGCAACGTCGTTTCCTTTTCTGATGTACAGACGGGTACAGTCAACCCGATAGGCACCTTCGGAGGTCATTTATCGGTTCAAGAACTTGTGGACGCACTTAAACTGGTACAGACTGGTCCACTTCAGTTGATACGGTCTGGTGCCATAACAGATGAAGCATCCGTAGATAGCACAGCCGTTTGGATAGGAACACAACCCTCGGCGGCAGATGCCGACGCAACACCCTTGACGGGCTTAAAAGGTTGGCTGGCGACGTACAACCCAACCCTCAAGATGCACAACGCCTCCATTTTCACGACCATTTTCGGGGCGGCGTTCGTTGCCTTTTTCATTGCGATTGCCTGGGGCAAACTCGTCGAACTGTACGGTGCCCTTGGCGGCTTGATCGGCGGCGGTGCCATCGTCGGCACCTTCTGGGTGCTCAACCACAAATTGCCCGGCTTTGGCATCGGACACGATGGCTTTGCCCGACCAGAAGGGGATATGATGGGGGGTGCTTTCCAATATGGACTGATCGTGCAGACGGGACCATGGATCGACATGGGACTTGCCGTTGCCGCAGGCTTGTTTACGGCATCGCTTTTAGAAGGACTTCGTGCAAAGAAACTTGATCCTTCGCAACCGTGTGGCGGCACCTTGCTTGCCGAAGTGTTTCCGCGTGCGATTAGTGTCATTCTCGGTGGTATGGTTGGCGGAGCGATTGTCGGATTGGTTGGGTTCACGGGAGCGAGGTTATTTTGAGCATGGAAAGCCTACGCTCCCGGCGTTCATTTTCCATTTTTTTTCGTCTTGACAAAATCGGTAAAATGGTTATAATCCGCACAATCGGTAAGACCGGTAAGATAAGCAGAATCGGATAAATCCGAAGATTTTACCAATTTTGCCGAAATCACCCCTGAAAAAAGGGTGAAACTGCCGAAACGCAAACGGTCTTCGGCAGTTCGGACAATACCCCAAGAGAAAAGACGGAGCAATTCTATGGTACTCAAAGCACACAAACCCTACTTCACGACGGGCGAAGCCGCCGTGATCTGTCAAGTCAGTCAGCAAACGATCATTCGTTGCTTTGACAATGGGAAACTCAAAGGATTTCGGGTTCCCGACAGTAAATTCCGCCGAATTCCCCGCGAAAGCCTTTACATGTTCATGCGGGACAACGGCATTCCGACCGACGCACTCGAAACCGGCAAGCGGAAAGTGCTGGTCGTGGACGACGATCCCGATTTGGTCGAATTGATCGTCACCGCTCTGGAAGTGGATCGGCGATTTGAAACACGAGTTGCCACCAACGGCTTCGAGGCAGGAATGATGGTCAAAGAATATCGCCCCGACATCATTGTACTCGACGTAATGCTGCCGGACATCAACGGCAAGGAGGTCTGCATGCGGGTACGCGGCGACAGTTCATTGGAAAGCGTCAAAATCATCTGCATCAGTGGAATGGTCGAACGGAACAAGATCAAGGCACTCCGAGAAGCGGGAGCAGATGATTTCCTCCAAAAGCCGTTCGAGACCGACGAGTTGATGGACCGGATTTGCCGACTTCTCGGAGTCGAAGCAATTGCCGCGTAATGTACCCGCCTACCACACGCGCACGAGGAGGGGGGTGCGCCGCAGGGCGATTGCACGTTCCAAAATAGGTAGGTTGCCGACGTGGGTAGCCAACCGACCGCCGGGCGGTTGGTCGGCGAGTGCCGACTTGGACGACCGGAAACGTGTCGGTCGTCCAGGTGCGTACCGCACCAATCGCCCGGCGGTCGACTGACTACCTTCACACCCCCAAAGTGGAACGTGCAATCGCCCAAAAATCTTTCCCCAACCTCTTGCAATTTGCCAACAAGCATGCTATACTGTCCGCACAATCAGGAATATCGTCCGGCACGGTGCCGGACAAATTGATTGAGAGAACGTTGACAACAATTTAGACCGCTTTGGCGGACGATGGTTTTCTACATGACGAACCGGACAACCGGGTAGAAAGTTATCGCTGGTATACGTAGTTGCGTTGCTCCCCGTTGAGGGAGTGCGCGTGTATATCTGCGGACTGCATCGGCATTGTCCAATTGGCTAACAATGCACCACTTTCGTCAGTGGGATTACCTCCGTTTCTAAATTGACGTGCCGCTCCCGTTGAGCGTCTCGTGTTATCGCTGTTCTCGGCAACCCCCTAACAAATGAGGAACCTTATCATGATCATGAGAAAGAATTTTCCCGTTGTCTCGGCAATCTTCGCTTTTGCCGCTCTGATTTTATTCGCATGTACTACTGCGGCAGCAGAGTGGAACGTCGGCGCAGGTTATCAATACACCACTCTCGATGCCCTACGCCAAAGCGGTCGCGTTGTGGCTGACGATATAATCATCTTGCACGGAGACGATAATTCGTTGAGAGGACAGTTCACGGTAGCCAACCTCACATTTCAAGGCACCGGCAAAATCTCGCCTGCACCTAATGCCCCCTCCCCGACACGACTTTCCAATGGAGGCGTTACGCTAAACTCGAATGATTCTGGATTGGAGTTGAGTGGCTTTGCCCCCGTGGGCGGGGGGGCGGGACAGGATTAACGGGTGGGGCGATTAGTGGTAATGTTACCATCAACGGTGGAAGAAACACATTTTCCGGCAATACGTCAAACTACCAAGGCGGCGCGATTTTCGGTGCCACAACCATCACTGGCGGGACAAATACCTTTTCTGGTAACAAATCGGCGGGGAACAACAGTGGTGGAGCGATATTCTCATCTTCCGGTTATAGTTCCATCACCGGCGGAACAAACATCTTTTCCGGCAATTCGACGATGGATCGCGGTGGGGCAATTTATAATACCAACATTACTGGCGGAGAAACACAGTTTCTCAATAATACGGCAGGAAATCTGGGTGGGGCGATTTACGCTGGTGCCCCTACTTTGAGGGCTACGGATGGCGATATTACTTTCCGAGGAAATAGGGATGGAGTCAGTGCGACTGGCACCGGCGGAAAAGCCAACGCGATTCACATGGGAGTTACCTCTGACAGAGTCCTACCCCAAGTTCGACAACCGTCATCCCAAATCCCTTGTTTTCTAGAGTCTGTCCCCCGAAATCTTGACTACATTTGATTCAAAATTATTTTTTGAACTGCTTTGGTATCTTCAATCCCAGATACTG
>Ga0123353_10007316_pt1 | contig 14889 bp, 11 predicted proteins | sample TergutLab28metaG_3_FD_92763 | JGI IMG/M metagenome (GOLD analysis project Ga0123353, IMG submission 92763) | Labiotermes labralis P3 segment gut microbial communities from Petit-Saut dam, French Guiana - Lab288 P3 | ecosystem: Host-associated > Arthropoda: Insects > Digestive system > Gut ... | reverse complement strand
CCTTATCGCATTCCGTGGAGCAGAATACAGGAGTCAGGAGTCAGAATGGTGCTACCGCACCATTTGACTCTGGCAGTTCCTTACCGCATGCGACTTCTGACTCCTGACTCCTGACTCCTGACTTCTGACTTCTGACTACTTCCTTTTCCTTGCTCCAGAATGGGAAAGGGAAAATTTGACCAATTATTTTCTGGCGAAAGCCTAAACGCATTTTCATGGTGGGACCTGGAGCGGGTCATTTTTCGGCTACACCCTCGTTCAGCCGCCCTCTCGTTGTCGGGCGAAAACAGCAGCGTGTGGAATTTTCAACCGGCTCCGCTATAGCCCGCCCCCAAGACCTTCGCCGGAAAGATTGGTGCCGGGGCATCGATCACTCTCTTCCGTATATCTCCATCTCCTGAATGGACGCGCCATATTGCGGATAAGCTCTGTCGTTGACGGTAAGATATAATCGAACATGTTGTGCGCGATAGGTCTGGTCGAATTTGATGATCTGCAATCCCCCTTGACCATCCGCTTCCGTATAGATGGTGGTCCAGTTCCCGCCTGACGGGTCGTTGGAGATTTGCAACTGAAACCGTTTCGCGTATGCCGATGTCCAGGATATTTTCACCCCCTCGATGTCATGTTTTTTTTGAAGGTCAATTTGCAGCCAGTCTTCTTTACCGATTCGGCTTGCTGCCCAACGGTTTACAAAGTCATCAATGCCATCCACTGCATAACGTGCCGGATAAGGTGCATCGCCTGGAACTTTTGACGGCGCGTCGTTTTCGGTCGCCGGTTTACCGAGAGCGATATTACTTGCCGTCACCGTCACCACACACGAGGCTCCATGACTGCCTGCCAATGTCTTGGCGGTAACGACTGCGGAGCCTGCCTTTTTGGGAATGAGCCGACCCCCCAATACGTCGACGACATTCGTGTCGCTCGAACTCCAGACGATAAATTGAGAGGCAGAAGCAGGTTCTACGGTGGCTTGGAGTGTTGCCTCGGTATCCAACATACTCGTTTTAATGTTGTTTCGGTCCAACGTGATGCCCGTTGCCGGTACCGTGTTCGTTGCCTGACTCTTTTTGAACGACACGAACGACGGCTGACCAATTTTATCGGACACCTCCACGGTAAATAAAATCGCCGAGGAGAGTTGGATGACGTTGATATTTTCATCTTTCGCCAGACATTCCGAGGCACTTCGTTCGATTTGTATCATGACCTTACCGCTTCGTTGTGTCGGGTCGGAGACAGAGACGAATATTTCCGTGTCCGTTTCTCGCATCATCACCGAGGATTTTCTGTCGCTGGTGATCGGACCGACTGTTTTGGCAACGTCATTCCAGAAGTTGATGCCAGTGATACGCAGATTCTTTTCGTGGACACCGTGCGCCTCGCTTGAATTTTCAAGAATGGTTACATCGGGTGTCATCGAGTAATTTTTTACTTGCTCCAACGATTTGTTGGGCAGTATCACGTAACTGTAATAGGCGTCTTTCGGATCGACTCCATGATCGAAATACAACGTGAGGTAATTCGCTTTTAACACACGGTCGAGCGACAAGAGCGGGCTTCGGTTGATCTCACGCCAGTTTCCAGACCGCTCGCTTCGTACGCACTGAATGTCGGAGCCTGCGGGGAAATAGTAGCCGATAGCACTGTTCGCATCGTTACCTGACAAATGCGCCCAAGTCGGCTGCGATAAAACCGACGCTTGAGTCGAGGCGGGAACAATATTTCCGTCAACGGAAAATGTGTTGCTGTTGTTCAGTTTGCGGTTTTCAAGAACTGTTTCCACAATCGTATTGTCGGCAGAATTGATGCCGCTACCGAGAGCCACAATTTCGTCGTCGAACATAAACCACGATTTTTTCGCTGCGAGGGTTTGACCGTGTGGCTTCAGGAGCATTCCCGCAATGCCGTAGAGACCATCAATCGACGTGCCACCGACCCACGAGTCGCCATTGAGCGTATGTGCCTGAGTTTCCGATTTTTGGTTGACGGTGATGCCGGGCAAGCGGTATGGGTCGATGGTGGACCAGTAATTGTCGCTGAACTGTCCCATGTCGCTGTTGTACAAGTATGTCATCCCGGCAGCCGTGTGCCATCCTTTCAGGTTTTCGCCAATGATGCTTTCATAGTTTTTCACAATGTGACTGTACATGCTGATCGCGAATGTAAAATCGGGCATCGAGTGGACGACGCGCGTCATGGAGGGAAACTGCTTGTGGAACACCGGCTTGTTTGCGATCGGGACATTCGTATTGTTCATCAATCGTTTCAGCCTGTTGATGAAAAACACATAGTTATTGTTGTTCGTCACATCTTTGCCGTAGTAGATACTCCGATGAGTCGCTGTCGTGATCCAGTATTTAATCAGTTCCTGAACAGGCAGTGCCTCCCTTTCGGGGACAATTAACGTGTAAAGGTACATCGAACGTATAATGACGTGACCAATCATGTGGTCACTTTCGGACTCGCGCGACATCGAACGTCCACGTTGCATGTCCATCATCAGACCGTTGTAGATGACCGGCGCGTAGGCTTCACGAATCCATCGTATCGCTTGTGTTTTGCTCGCTTCGCTCAGATCATATTTTGTGCCGTTCACAAGGTAGGCGAGTTTTGCGGAACATTCTATCGCCGACGAACCATAACTGCCCGTATAGGGGTGAGTGCCGTGCATCATATAAGAGCCGTCCACATAAAAACCGTCTCCGGCAGTGGAATAGGTGAACCACACGGAATCCACGGCATCGATGACTTTTCTTATGTAAGCATCGTCTTTGCTCAACGTTCCGATCATGAGTCGCAGGAACATATTCCACATGACGTTGGCATCCCCCGGAGCCGACCTGCCTTCCGGTACATGAACACGCAAGGTATCAACCCCTTTTTTGTATTGTTCCTCCGTCATTGCCTCTTTCATCAGAACGATGCAGTCGATAAAACGCAGCGGAGAACCTATTTGCCAGTCCCACCAGTTGCCGTATGTCTTGCCGTCAATCGTATATTTGTTTTCATTCATCCAGGCAAGAGCGTTCAAAATGTCACTTCCCAATTTTTTATTGCCATACAGTTCGCCACCCTTTGTTCGGTATGCTTTCCCCATGACTCGCAGTCGCAGAAAAGTGTGGGTCATTTCGTGAGAGGCAACTTGGAGATTGGTGCCATCGAACGCCATGGGCATGGTCGACCAGATCGACGTTCGGTTCTCCGTTGCGTCCATGGTGTTCCAGTATTCTTTGGCGGAGTCGTTGATCTCCTTGATTTTTGCCGCGACATCAGGATCGTTGAGATCGAGGGGCGTTCCGCCAGTCAGAAAGTCGTAGAACTTCTTTTCGATGGTCTCGAACGCATCTTCGGCGGCAAAGGTTGCTGTGGGTAACAACAACGCGGTCAGTAGAAGCAGAACGATATGATATTTCATGGGATTTTCCTATTTGTACGTTTCCTATTTGTACTGGGAAAGATCGACGACAAGTTCTCCACCGGAATCGGTGACTTCCAGGGTCAATGGCGTTTCTTTCGGGTGAGTTAAGGTTCGTGGAATCGGCGGCGGCATCTTTGCCAGTTCTGTACTGATTCGTTGGTTATAAGCAATCTGTTCATCATAGGACATTGCTGCAACTTCATCGGCGGAACGTTCGCTGGGTGCCTTCGACGTTTTGCTCAACGTAACCTTATAGGAACCCGCAGGAACCCCCTTTGCCATGTGACTCCCTTGGTTCGTCACCAATTCGGCTTTGCCATTGGCATCGGTGTTGCCGCTGCATGCCCAACTCCCACGAGCCTCCTGATTGTAGAGGAGAATCATCGTATCCGCCAGTGGTGTTTCCCCCTCTTTCACTGTTACCGTTGCCGGAAACGTTTTGGGAAAATCACTCGGGACTCTCGTGCCGGAGCATCCGATGACGGAAAGCAGGAACAGACCGAGAATGAGATTAATCGATGTTTTCATGACGACAAGTGGAAAGTGAAGGGAGGGCAACAGTGTAGCAACAACGAGGGGGTTTTTCATGCAAAAGGCGCGAAACAAGCAAAAATGCGAAAGATGTTTTTTCGCATTCCTGTTCCCCTTTTTCGCGCTTTTCGCATGGAAAAAGCAGGTGGTCACATCGCAATGACGCAACTACGATACTATACTGCAAACGGGGACAAATTGGTCATTTTTTTGACAGGATTGACAGGATTGACAGGATTTTCAGGATGATTTTATCCTGTCCATCCTGTAAATCCTGTCGAGATAAAAAAAAGACCATTTTCATGCCATTCGCAGTATACAATCTCGAAAAGGGGGATGCTTTGCTCTACAAACTCGATACCGATTCACCGCCGTCTCGTGTTCCGAGGGCACCCCAAACGCCGTAGACACTTGGTCCGGTCGGACTGGTCAGCGGCAATGGCGCGACGGGCCAATCGGCGGAGTTGCCATTGCTGATCGTCTCACTGACAAATCGTCCTGAACCATCTGCCAACCCAACGTTAACGCCACCAGTATGGGCACTGAACGCAGAGAAAATTCCGGCATCGCTTCCGCCAGCATTCGCAATGGTCGTACACGACGGACTGTTCGGAGGCAGAATTGTTTGGAACCCCGCAATCGAAGGACGACCATCGAAAAGCATGTTGCCGCGCCCGAAAGGACCGTAATTCGCAAGGGTGGAAGGAAGGTAGTGCCCCGGCTTGGCAGGGTCTTTTCTTGCAAGGCAGGAGGCAGCATCAATGGTCGTTAAGGATAAACCAGTTGCAACACTGGTCAGGATCGCTGTGCTGTTGTTGACGTTCCTGCCGGAAAGTCCTTCGCTAATGGCAATGGTGTTGCTCGTTCCATCGGGAATACCCCCCATATCGAGTTGCGATCTATATCCGAACAGACCGCGAATAGCCCCACTACTATGGGGGGCGGTACGGTTTTCAGGAAGCGGAAGCGGATTGTTGTTGGTAGCGGTCGAAATGCCGCCGCTTGCGTTCAGACCTTGTCCAGCATCATTGGGATTCCATGTCACGTTGCGTATCATGTCCCCGCGACAAAAGAGAATACTGAACCGTGCTTGATTCCCCCATTCGCCCGGCGAGTCGCCTCGTGGGTCGGAAGGACAAACGAGGGTGGGAATGGGGTCTTCGTAAGGGAGTTTACCATCGATTGCCGCACCAGCTCCCCATGTTGTCGCGTTATTTCGCTCGGCGATGGAATAACGCGCCGCCTGTTCGTAGAATGGCATCAGCATGACCTGAGGACCATAAAGCGCGCATCCCCAATCTCCGGGAATCGCCTTTTCTTCATACTGGTACACAACACCTGAAATGGTGTGTGTCGAATTCATTCCCCCGTTTCCCGCAGGAAAACATTGGTGGACATCGTGGTAATTATGAAGGGCAAGGGTGACTTGTTTCATGTGATTGGCACACTGCATTCTCCTCGCCGCTTCTCGTGCCGCTTGGACGGCGGGAAGAAGCAGGGCGATCAGCATGCCAATGATCGCGACGACAACAAGAAGTTCGACAAGGGTGAACCCTCTGGGTCGGTTGTGAACTGATATTTTCATGATTTTCCTCCAATAAATAGGGTTACTGTTTGGTAATGGATGAGGTCATTTTTTATCCAAGGTGATTGTCAATGGATTTTTTGCCGATTCGTTCGTAATCTCAAACGAAATCCCGGACGACGAATCCGACGTGTACTTGACCGGAATAATCAATTCGTCGCCCATCATGGCGTTCTGAATGGACACTTTGTACGAACCGACGGGAAGTCCCCCTTTTTCCACAAGGCCCCCAAGTCGAAATGAACCGTCTTGTTCAATTTTCCCCGTGTATTGATGCTGCGGTGTGGCAAACACGACTATACCATGAGTCAATGGAGTCCCATCGGTGAACTTGACCGTTCCGTGGGCTTTGATCTGCCCCCCACCGCATCCAACACAGGACGCGAGGGCAAGAAGACCGAAAAAAAGGAAACTCTGTTTGGTAAGCATAAACGGGACCTTTTCAAAAAGGAGGGGAAATGGGGAAGGGGATGAAATCGGACACAGGAAAAACTCTTACGGCAGTGACACGGAGTTGCCGTCGTCAACGACTGTCAGTTGCACCAAAAGCGATGTGTTCACCGTGTTGGTGATGGTTCGTATTGCGCCGTCGCCGAGGAGGGTTTGGAACAGACCAGGATGGTAACTCCCAAGGGCGAACGTCCACCAGGCGTTGATGTCGCCTTCTTGTCCAGGACCGTTACCGGGATTGCTTCCGTAGTTGGCTCTGGGAGCGATAATTTTTCCCGCGAAGTTTCCGGCTTGCCCGTTATGAGGACCATTAAACATGGAGTAAGGCGATCTTTCGTAGGGTTCGGGAATCCCCTCACTCCCCGCAGTGCCGGAGCCGAGATAACTACAATCAATCGAAGTATATCTGCCCAAACTATTTACATTGCCAGGATCGACACGTTCGCACTTATTGATAAAGGCATCGGGAATGTGTCGTTCCGCATACAGCATTTGATTGCTGGTACCGTCTTTCCACCAGGAAATCTTATCTCGCGGTCTCCACTCTGTCAGTTGCGGACTCGTCGCATTTGCAGCGGCGTCACGTTTGACCACCGGATGCCGAAACGGACCATAATTGTTGTTGGCTTGGGCATCCCCTTGATTTCCCCACCACTGGAACGCGGCTCGACCATCTCCGACCACCAGCGCGACGTAATCGCTCGTTGGACCGGGGTGCGTCGATCCGTCATGATCGGTAATTCCTCCCCCTCCACGGCGGGTAGGACAACGATAAATCGACACGGCACCAAACCCCGCCTTTTGCGTTGAATCCAATCCGTTCCACCACAGGTAAGTGAATCTGCGGTCCATGCCTTGTCCCACACCGGTTCCCGATAAGGCAATGTCGTACAGTGCCTGTTGTTCCATGTAGGGGTAGAGAATGCCAAAAATCGACAAACGGTCAGGGAAACAGAGCATCGTCGGCGGGACAGCGTTTCGCGCACTGATGAAATTGTGTACCGCCAATCCTGTTTGTTTCAGGTGGTTGGAGCATTGCATCCGTCTTGCGGCTTCGCGGGCTGCCTGAACGGCTGGCAAAAGAAGGGCGATTAACATTCCGATAATCGCAATGACGACGAGAAGTTCGACGAGAGTAAAGGCACTCTTGCGTCGCAAACCAATACGGGTTAAGGACTTACATTGCCCCCCACCCCCCCCAAGATTAGGGGTTTGTTTGACTCGATAAACGTTCATAAAAAATTCCTTTGGTGAAAATGTCAAGGGATCACCCCCAATGCACAACAAGGCATTGTACTCGCAATCGAATGGGGAGTCAATGCGCTTTTTCGTCAAAATTCTGCACAATTTCGACAGCCTCGGTATTGACTTTTTCTGTACCCGCAAGTATGCTGTGCTTCTGAAAGGCAAACGTTCTCATGAGAATCCGGCGTAAGAAAAAGCAGAAGAGAATTCTTGTGCTTATTGAAACCACCTGCCATTTTGGTCTTAGCATCATTAGGGGCATCGACCACCACGCATCACAGAACAATTGGGAAATTACCCTTGAATTACGTGGACAGGCAGAGCCGCTTCCCGACTGGACTGATTCATGGGACGGCGATGGCGTGATTATTCGTTCGGGCAACGTACATTCGGCGAAACGAGTTCGCCAAACGGGACTGCCCATCATCGAACTGGCGGGCAATCGAACGAATTATATGGCGGATGTTCAGGTGAACGAACGACTTGTAGCCAAACTGGCAGCCGACCATCTGCTCGGATGCGGATTCCAAAACTTCGCATTTTATTCCTACGGCGTCTCTTGGTGGACGCTTGACCGCGGAAATACCTTCGAAAATGAGATGAATGCGCGGGGATATGAATGTTCTCGCTTTCAGCCGACTCCCGGCAACAGGGATGCCATCATTCCGAAGTGGTCTCTCAACGAAAGGAAGCGGTTACAAGAATGGCTTCTCTCCCTTCCGAAACCGATTGCAATTTTTACCGCAGAAGATACTCATGCAAGAGAAGTGTTGTTAGCCTGTCGCAACAACGAATTGTCCGTTCCCGGCGAGGTTGCCGTTTTGGGACTTGGCGACGACCCTTTGTTTTGTCAGTATCTTTTTCCGACGCTTTCCAGTATTGATCCGAACGGTTTTCAGATCGGTTGGAGAGCGGCAACCCTGCTCGATGATCTTCTCAAAGGTCGCCCTCGTCCAAGCCAGCAAATACTCGTCCCGCCGTTGCACGTATCCACCCGGCAATCGACGGATGTGATTGCCATGCCGGACCGTGACCTTGCTGCCACGCTCCGTTTCCTGAAACAAACCGATCCGTTGTGTACGTCGGTGGCGGATCTTGTTCGGGAAGTCAACCTCTCGCAAAAAACATTGGAGCGACGTTTCCAACGCTATTTGGGCAAAACTCCCGAACAGGAGATTATGCGTATTCGGATTGAACGGTCAAAGATACAGTTGCGGGAAACATCTGCTTCCATCGAATCCGTCGGGCTAAAAACGGGTTTTTCTTCTTTGGAGCATTTTATTCGGGCGTTCAAACGTGGAACAGGCATCACGCCTGGTCGCTATCGACTTCAGGCGAAAACTGAATCGTTGCCACCGGATACTCCCCCTCGCGTCTCTTGATGAGAGACACAGCAAGGTTTTCACCGGAACGTCAGAGACTTGCTGGAGGTTGCACTCTTCCCGGAATACTTGCGTATGCCGCTCTTTCTTTTTTGTGCGCCGAGGAGCGTGGGGTGACGAAAAAAGCGACTTTGTGGATCGACTGTCGTGTGTGGCGTGGTTGTTGCACTCACTGTGAGAAGCCGTTAGAATGAGAGCCTCACTCACTTTCACTACAGGAACAAATTGTATGATTCGTTTTACGCTCGCTGTTGCCGTTGGCTTGACCCTGCTGATGATCTCGTTCGCGATGGCGAACACGCCGTTCGTCTCCTACCGCGAACATGGAGCCGTGGGGGATGGGAAAACCGATGATTTCGATGCCATCATCAAGGCACACGATGCTGCCAATAAAGCAGGATTGCCCGTTCGTGCCGATGCCGGGGCAACCTATTACATCGGCGGCGCGAACAAAACCGCCCAAATCCAAACCGACACCGATTGGGGAAACGCCAAGTTCATCATCGACGATACGAAAGTCGAAAGACGCAATAGCCACCTATTCGCCGTGTCGTCCAAACTTCCCTCCACTCGGATCACGACCGTAAAAACACTCAAAAAGAATCAGGAAAAACTGGCGTTGTCACTGCCACAAGCTGCGTTTGTCGTTGTCACCGACGATACCGTCAAACGCTACATTCGCTACGGGGTGAACCAAAACGCCGGCTCCTCCCAAACAGATGTCTTTGTCGTTGATCAACGTGGCAATGTGGACATGAAAGCCCCGATTATATGGGACTTTGATAATATCACATCAATGACGGCGTATCCGATTGATACCGAGCCGCTCACCATTCGCGGTGGACACTTTACGACCATTGCCAATCAAACCAATTTGGCAGCCTATTATTCGCGAGGAATAAGCGTCACACGTTCCCATGTGGTGATCGACGGAGTGGTGCATGCCATCATCGACGAACCCCAGTATCACGCGCCGTATGGCGGATTTATTTCCGTATCGGCTTGCACCGGAATCACTGTTCAAAACTGTCAATTGTCGGGGCATAAGACCGCCTATACAACCAGCAGGAGCAGGGACAATGGCAGTCCGTGGTCAACGGGGACGTATGACATCTCGCTTGGCAGGGTCATCAATATCACATTTAAGAACTGTAAACAGTTGAACGATATTCACGATTCCACACGGTGGGGAATCTTCGGTTCCAACTTTTGCAAAAACATTACGCTCGACAATGTGGAGTTTTCCCGCTTCGATGCACACCAAGGCGTTACGAACGCGACAATCAAGAATTCGGTTCTCGGACATCAGGGGATTAACCTGATCGGCTTCGGTACATTCCTTGTGGAGAACACCAAAGTCTGTGCGGGGAGTTTCATCAATTTGCGAAGTGATTACGGCAGTACATTTGAAGGGGAGGTTGTTATCCGCAACTGCGAATTCCTTCCGCGCAACGGTGCCCGGTCCGATGCCGTTTTGATTGGCGGAAGCAATTCGGGACAACACGACTTTGGCTACACCTGTTATATGCCGCGCAAAATTACGATTGACGGGCTGGTCATCAACGACAGCAATTCGCCAGCCAATTATCAGGGACCGAAAATTTTCGCCGACTTCAACAGGGCGTTCACCAGCGAAGAGTATGTCGAAAAATATCCCTACATCATTACCGAGGAAGTCGAGATACGCAACCTGACCATCAAGAGCGGAAAGCCCTTTGTCGTCAGCAATAACCCGTTTATGTTTCGGAATGTCAAGATCACGGAGCGATAGACTTTCGCCGGAATTTTTGCCGAATCCTGTTGTCGGGCAGTCTGTAGCGGAATGCCACCTACTGTTGTGGCGCAATCGCATGAGAAACAAAACCTCATTTTCACCTAATTTTTCCGAACAAAACAACCTAAGTAGCAAAAGATGCCGCAAATAAATTTTAACCTCATTACCTCATTTCACCATTGATACCATGCTCTGTTGGTGAATTAGGTAATGAGGTTGAGGTTGTTTCAGGGCTTTGGCTACTTAGGTTGTTTTGTTAAAGGAAATAAGGTAAAAATTAGGTTTTCCACCGGAATGTTAGCATTGCCACACGACTCATAAAAACGTTGTGTATTACCTCAACAAATCTAACATTGTTAATGGTCCAGTGGACTGCCATCTACTGCCCGACCCGGTTCGGGGCGAAACTCTTCTTTTCACCATCGAGACGCAGACCGATGCCATCAATGTATGCCGATTCTTTGCTGGACAAAAACGCAATCACATCAGCAACTTCTTCCGGCGTGCCCCACCGATTTCGCCGTGTATCTGCGGCGTAACGACGTTCCTGTTCTTCGGACAGTTTTTCTCCCCACCGGGTTTTGATCCAACCCAGCGCAAGGCAACGCACCAAAACATTCGGTGCAACGTCTTCGGCAAGCGAACGGCTGAAACCGAGCAATGCTCCCTTCGCCGCCCCGTACAGTTGGGCGGTCTCTCCACGCCATCCATAGTCAGTCCCATTCCAGCCGAGAAAAAAAATAGTGCCCTGTTTCTGTTCCTGCATCCGCTTGCTAATCGCACGGGACAAAAGAATCGGCGTCAAAACGTCCGTCTGCAACATCAGTGGCAATTTTTTTTCAAACGGCAAGGCAGCCAGCGCGGGAGACATCAAATCAAGTCCCGCTGCGTTGACGAGAACGTCCACATGGTCGGCCAGATCAAAAACGTGTCGCAATAATTGGTCGGCGGAATCGGAGAGCAAAAAATCTGCCGGGACAATTTCTGCGTTGCCGCCTTGACCTCGGATGGTTTCCTGTAGTTCGCGGACGACGGAAAGGTTTTGGTGAGCGTGAAGGAGGAGCTTCGTCTCGGCGGAAGCAAATCGTTTTGCCACTGCCGAGCCGATCCCACCAGACGCCCCTGTAATCAATACCACTCGCGGAGACATGATTTTGTTGTTTGTATAAGGTTTTCGCCGGAACATCATTGGTCTGTTTTTTCATTTTTCATTCTGGAGCAAGGAAAAACCGACCAATGATGTTCCGGCGAAAGCCTCAGTACAATCCCGCACCCGTCAACACGGCGGTACTGAGTGTCCCGTCGGTGATTTGGAACATGGAAGGATAGCGATTTTCCCATGGTTTGTTCGCCGCCGGGCAGTATTGCCGACCATTTCCCTCAATACCGGCAACAGTCGGGATTCTCGCCGAAAGCGTTGCCGAATGGAGAAACGATGCACCGGGACACGTCAAATCCTGCACGCAAAGAAACATGTTGTACTTTTGCGCCGCTGCCCCCATCAGCAACGCTTCCGCCTGTCCCTTACATGCTTTCAGAGCCACCCCGGAATAACCCATTTCCCGGCAAAGTAAGAGCGATTCAAAATCGACAAGCGACTCGTCAATGACCACCGGCTTGATCGTTGCGGCTGGGTGCATTTTATTTTCGGGAAACGCTTTCAAGTTGCGGTGCGTTGGTTGTTCGATGTATTGTAGCCGTTTGAACGTTGCCGGAGAAGCCGCTTCAATGTTGCGGAGAAACTCAAGGACATATTCCACATCGGCACAACGTTCGTTGAAATCGGCGGAGTAAAACAATTCGCAGCGTTGTATTGCCGAAGCGACTGCATCCACTCCCAAGACACGAGCGACATCCCAATCGAGATTGTCGCCGTTCAGTTTGATCTTCAAATGTGTCAGTCCGTTGTACTTGATCCAATCGCCGAGATGTTCCGGCAAGCCATCGTGAATGGGTTCTGCCACGTCGCTGGGCAACAGCGGGTCAAGTGCGCCGACCAAGTGATAAATCGGCATGCGGGGTTTCGGCGTACGCAGGGTATAGCCGTCGAGATGTTCGCCGCGAAACTCTTCGCCTAAATAATCGCCCAAATCCCGATTGCAAAACTCCGGTGACAACAGATTATAGACGTTTTGACCCAGCATCTTGCCGAAGGCATCGAACAGCGAGGCTTCCCACGGGCTTGCCGCGACGAGTTGGGCGAGTTTGGGCATCGGTTCCTGAAGAGCATGTTTCTTTTCCAACTTTTCGGCAAGCGGTACATACTCTTTGGCAAAATCGTAGGCTAACTCAAGCGGGTGCCCGAATTCCCGGAAATCGTTTGCACACTGGACAAGCGATTCGCCAAATTCGATCATGACTTCCAGGGTCTTGGCTGGATCGGTCACACCACCGGACCACGCCCAAATATTTCCCATGGTCATGGAGCCAAAACCGGTTCCACGTCGTCCGTCGCGGCTCTCCACTTCGGTGTGGACATTGAAAAGAACCACATCACGAACCACACGACCGCCAAACTTCATCGGGCTGCGATAGTCGTATCGCTCTGTCTCGTAGCGAACGTTGGCGACGCGAATGTCAGTGGATTTGCTCATGAGGGACTCCTCTTCAAGAAGAAACGTTGCGAATGAGGTGCCCCATTGTCGCACAGATTGGATGGTCATGCAAGACACCCGCAAGGGCAGAGTGTATTTTCGGTTCGCAACGTCAAAAAGCCGAAAGGGGCGAACCCTTCCGGCTTCAGAGAAAAACCACAACACAACACTCCACTCCACAATTTCTCGTTCGGGTCGCTATTACCAGCCGAGGTCTCTCGGGTTGAAGATCACGCCACTACCCGGTCGGCAGAGTTGGACGAAGACCAGCCTGTTCATATCATCTCTCAGAACCCGCGTTCCTCGGTCACAAAACGCCGCAACCACTACGCCGGGATGCCCCGAAGAAGGACGAGCCGTGAGGGGTCTGACACCCGGAGGTGTGGCACTTGGTCTACGCTCGTTAATAAAATAGGGCGGGAAATACGTTGTAGTTGCCGTGTAGATAGGTGTTTCGCTCTCAATAGCAGTAGTAGTACCGATGTACGTGGTATTAAAAGCATTGGGATAGCAGAACCCAAGGAGACTTTCTACCTCCGCAATTCCGCCTGGCTCCGCCACGTCCGCGCCATTGCTGTCGTGATAAACAGGAGCACCAACGGCGGCGGTTATCCGAACTTGCGATGCCACAGGAATATCAACGATATTCGGGGCGTGCCAAATCCAGTGTCCCGCATCTTCATTCTCCGAAAGCAAAATGGTCATACTGGTGCCGTCCATCGAGGAAATATTGTCCACCGATATTTTTGTCGTGTTTCGCACAGAACTGGTTGTAGCACCAAGCCACTCGCCAAAAGCAGGAGTAGGACCAGAAACAGAGACAGTAAAATGATCAAAAAATATGGTGAACATTTTTTCGTCCTTTTGCGTACGGTCTGCCTTGCCAAACTCCTGGTCGTCAGCGATATTCAGCGGACCCGCGTTGGCAACATAACTGACACGGCTGTCGCCGGGGGAAATGCCGCCGCTCTTGCACTGCATGACAGGAATAACCAACCCGTATAACGCCATGGTGCTGGGATTGCTGGCGTTGTTGACAACGTTACCTTTGCTGACGAGATCCCAAGCAGCAGTCTGCTCCATGTAGGGTAAAATGTAAGAGACCCAGGTCAGTTCAGTGGCAGCTAACGGAGCATCACCTGAAGCAATGGTACCACCACCAGTAGAAGCAACAAGAGCCCAATAATCGGTGGGGTTCAGCGGAGCCCGAAGAGCCGGGAAGGAGCCTCTGGTGTGCTCGTAATTTAGCAGGGCATAGGCGACCTGACTTTGGTTACTGACGCACTGGATACGTCTTCCGTTTTCCCGTGCCGCGTTGATGGCGGGGAGGAGAAGACCGGCAAGCATGGCGATGATCGAAATCACCACAAGGAGTTCCACAAGAGTGAAACCGGAACGATGGGACATTGTTTTCATTGGTAAACCTCTTACTTTCTGTTGAAGTTGTCTTGTAACTATTCTCTGGCAGGCTCGACACGCCCGCCTGACCCCTATTCTACAATGCCTCGGCAAAAAATGCAAACGAAAAAATTTATTTTTCCCAAAAACAGGAATTTTTCGAGAATGTAGCAACAAAAAGGCTGTTTTTTAATGCGAAAGGTGCGAACACAGCGAAAATTGCGAAAAAAATTTTTGGTCGTTCGCCTTTTTCGCACTCGGACGTAAGCGGCTCCGTCGCGAGTCGGCATTGAACGCGAAGAGGGATTTTGCTTTTTTCCCTGCGATGCCTTATCTTTCTTGAGTACAAAAGTATCCCCGGTCACAGTGACATGGAGATTCTCAACCTCTAAGGCTTTCGCCAGAAAATAATTGGTCAAATTTTCCCTTTCCCATTCGGGAGCAAGGAAGTAGTCAGAAGTCAGGAGTCAGAAGTCGCATGCGGTAAGGAACTGTCAGAGTCAAAT
>Ga0123353_10007315_pt1 | contig 14892 bp, 11 predicted proteins | sample TergutLab28metaG_3_FD_92763 | JGI IMG/M metagenome (GOLD analysis project Ga0123353, IMG submission 92763) | Labiotermes labralis P3 segment gut microbial communities from Petit-Saut dam, French Guiana - Lab288 P3 | ecosystem: Host-associated > Arthropoda: Insects > Digestive system > Gut ... | reverse complement strand
GGGGGGCCCCCGGGGGGGGGCGGTCCGCGGGGGGGTGGGGGGGGGGGGGTGCCCGGCTGCCGGGCGCAGGGGGGGGGCTGCCCGGGGCGCCGCGGGCGGGGGGGGGGGGGGGGACGGTTCCGGGTGGGCGTGGGGTGCGGGCGCCGCGGGGTGCGCGGTTCGCGGGGGCGCCGCAGGAACCCCGGGCCGGGGGGACGTCGGACGTGGTGCCGGTCGTGCCCGCGCCGCGGGGTGCGCGGTTTGCCGGGGTGGGTGCGGAGGCGCCGCGGCCGGCGGCGCCCGCGGAGGACCCGCGGTGGAGTGCGGAGGCCAGGGCCGTCGTCCAACGGCTGGCGCGGGTGAGGGCCGCGGGGGAGGGCGGCGGGGCGTACGTCCTGCTGTGCCGGGCCGCGGCCGGTCCGGCCGAACGACTGCCGTACCTCGTACGGGAGTTGGAGCGGGCCGGCTACGGCGCCGACGTGGCCACCCTGCTCTGGGAGGTGGCGGTGCTGCCCTCGGACGCGCTCGCGGGCGCCGCCCGCGCGCTGGCCGTCCACGGCCGCCACACCGAGTGCCGCACGCTGCTGCAGCAGGTGGTCCCCCGTCCGGCCGAGGACATCGCGGCGGTGGCCGCCGCCCTCCCCGACCCCGCCCGCACCGCACTCCTCGCCGCCCTCGTCCGCACCCGTCCCGCGGAGGCCGCCGCCGGTGTGGCCCGGCTGCGGCCCGGCCTCACCACGGCCCTCCTGACCGCCGCCGGCCACGTCTCCCCCTCCCGCCGCCACGACCTCACCGCCGCCTTCCGCCGCGCCGGCCTCCCCACCACCTGACCCGCGGGGGGCCGCGGTCCGCGACCTGCCGACATGCCGGTAGGCGTTCGGGCAGCGGCGCCTCGGCCCGTTCCGCCGCCGGACGGACCGGCTTCAGGAAGGGGCCCGCAGGTCAGCGCGGGTTGACGCGGACCGCGGGCGGGGGGCCGCCGAATGGGTCGGGCAGGTGGGAAACCGAAACGTCTTCGGGTGGTAACGGCCGCACTCTTGTCAGAGTGGGACCGGCGCTTCTACGTTCGTCCCCACGACAGGGGTCTACGTGCGTAGAACCGGACCCGACGTGCTGCCGCGTCAGAGGAGCTGCTCATGAGCAATGTCGTGCGTGCCGCGCTCGTTCAGGCCACCTGGACCGGCGACACCGAGTCGATGATCGCCAAGCACGAGGAACACGCCCGCGCGGCGGCCGCGCAGGGCGCCAAGGTGATCGGCTTCCAGGAGGTGTTCAACGCCCCCTACTTCTGCCAGGTGCAGGAGGCCGAGCACTACAAGTGGGCCGAGCCGGTGCCCGACGGGCCGACCGTCCGGCGGATGCAGGACCTGGCCCGGGAGACGGGCATGGTCATCGTCGTGCCGGTCTTCGAGATCGAGCAGTCCGGCTTCTACTACAACACCGCCGCCGTGATCGACGCCGACGGCTCCTACCTCGGCAAGTACCGCAAGCACCACATCCCGCAGGTCAAGGGCTTCTGGGAGAAGTACTACTTCAAGCCCGGCAACCTGGGCTGGCCGGTGTTCGACACCGCGGTCGGCCGGATCGGCGTCTACATCTGCTACGACCGCCACTTCCCGGAGGGCTGGCGCGCGCTGGGCCTGGCCGGCGCCCAGCTCGTCTACAACCCCTCGGCCACCAGCCGCGGTCTGTCCGCCTACCTGTGGCAGCTGGAGCAGCCCGCCGCCGCCGTCGCCAACGAGTACTTCATCGCCGCGATCAACCGCGTCGGCCAGGAGCCGTACGGCGACAACGACTTCTACGGCACCAGCTACTTCGTCGACCCGCGCGGGCAGTTCGTCGACGGCACGGCCTCCGACACCAAGGAGGAACTCCTGGTGCGCGACCTGGACTTCGGCCTCATCGAGGAGGTCCGGCAGACCTGGGCGTTCTACCGGGACCGCAGGCCGGACGCCTACGGCGACCTGACGGAGGCCTGAGCCGATGGCCACCGAGACCGAGGGCGCCCACGCCACCCTGCACGCCCGCCACCGCGCCGTGCTGCCGGACTGGCTGGCCACCTACTACGCCCGCCCGATCGAGCTGACGCACGGCGAGGGCCGCTACGTCTGGGACGCGGAGGGCACCCGCTACCTGGACTTCTTCGGCGGCATCCTCACCACGATGACCGCGCACGCGCTGCCCGAGGTGACCGCCGCGATCACCGCGCAGGCCGGACGGATCCTGCACACCTCGACGCTGTACCTCAGCCGGCAGGCGGTGGACCTGGCCGAGCGCGTCGCCCGGCTGTCCGGGATCCCCGACGCGCGGGTGTTCTTCACCACCTCCGGCACCGAGGCCAACGACACCGCCCTGCTGCTGGCCACCACCTACCGCCGCTCCAACCAGGTGCTGGCGCTGCGCAACAGCTACCACGGCCGGTCCTTCTCGGCGATCGGCATCACCGGCAACTCGTCCTGGTCGCCGACCAGCCTGTCGCCGCTGCAGACGCTGTACGTGCACGGCGGGGTGCGCACCCGCGGGCCCTACGCGCACCTCACCGACGCCGAGTTCACCGCCGCGTGCGTCGAGGACCTCCAGGACGTGCTCGGCCAGGCGGGCGGCACGGTCGCCGCGCTCATCGCCGAACCGATCCAGGGCGTGGGCGGCTTCACCTCCGGCCCGGACGGGCTGCTCGCCGCGTTCAAGCAGGTGCTCGACCGGCACGGCATCCTGTGGATCACCGACGAGGTGCAGACCGGCTGGGGCCGTACCGGCGAGCACTTCTGGGGCTGGCAGGCGCACGCGCAGGCCGGGCCGCCCGACATCCTGACCTTCGCCAAGGGCATCGGCAACGGCCTGTCCATGGGCGGCGTGGTGGCCCGCGCCGAGGTGATGAACTGCCTGACCGCCAACTCCATCTCCACCTTCGGCGGCAGCCCGATCACCACCGCGGGGGCGCTGGCCAACCTCGCCTACCTGGTCGACCACGACCTCCAGGGCAACGCCCGGCGGGTCGGCGGGATGCTGCGGTCCCGGCTGGAGTCGATCGCCGCCGGCCTGGACATCGTGCGCGAGGTGCGCGGCCGCGGCCTGATGCTCGGCGTGGAACTCGTCGAACCCGGCACCGACACCCCGTCGGCGACCGCCGCGAGCCTGGTGCTGGAGGCCGCCCGCGAGCACGGCCTGCTGATCGGCAAGGGCGGCCGGGCCGGCAACGCGCTGCGCATCGCGCCGCCGCTGTCGCTGACCGTCGCCGAGGCGGAAGAGGGCGCCGAGGCGCTCGAAGCCGCCCTGAAACACGCCCAGTCCACGTTGGAAGGAGGGACCGCCGTATGAGCAGCCCCCGCACCGTCATCCGCGGCGGCCTGGTCGTCACGGCCTCCGACGAGGTGCACGCCGACGTCCTGATCGAGGACGGCCGGATCGCCGCGGTCGCCGCCTCCGAGTCGTCGGCCGCCAGGAGCTGGACGGACGCCCAGGAGCTGGACGCCACCGGCAAGTACGTCATCCCGGGCGGCGTCGACGGCCACACCCACATGGAGATGCCGTTCGGCGGCACGTTCGCCTCCGACACCTTCGAGACCGGCACCCGCGCCGCGGCCTGGGGCGGCACCACCACCATCGTGGACTTCTCGGTGCAGACCGTCGGCCAGTCGCTGCGCGCGGGGCTGGACGCCTGGCACGCCAAGGCCGACGGGCAGTGCGCCATCGACTACGGCTTCCACATGATCGTCTCCGACGTCACCGAGCCGGTGCTCAAGGAGATGGACGTGCTGGTCGAGGAGGGCGTGACCAGCTTCAAGCAGTTCATGGCCTACCCGGGCGTCTTCTACAGCGACGACGGCAAGATCCTGCGGGCCATGCAGCGCGCCGCCGGCAACGGCGGGCTGATCATGATGCACGCCGAGAACGGCATCGCCATCGACGTGCTGGTGCAGCAGGCGCTGGCCGCGGGGAAGACCGACCCGCGCTACCACGGCGAGGTGCGGCACGCCCTGCTGGAGGCCGAGGCCACGCACCGCGCGATCCAGCTCGCGCGGGTCGCCGGCGCGCCGCTGTACGTGGTGCACGTCTCCGCCGAGCAGGCGGTCGCCGAGATCGCCCAGGCCCGCGACATGGACCTGCCGGTGTTCGGCGAGACCTGCCCGCAGTACCTGTTCCTGTCCACCGACAACCTCGCGGAACCGGACTTCGAGGGCGCCAAGTACGTGTGCAGCACGCCGCTGCGGCCGCGCGAGCACCAGGCCGCGCTGTGGAAGGCGCTGCGCACCAACGACCTCCAGGTGGTGTCCACCGACCACTGCCCGTTCTGCTTCGCCGGGCAGAAGGAGATGGGCCGCGGCGACTTCTCCAAGATCCCCAACGGGATGCCCGGGGTGGAGAACCGGATGGACCTGCTCCACCAGGCCGTGGTCGAGGGGCACATCAGCCGCCGCCGCTGGATCGAGATCGCCTGTGCCGCCCCCGCCCGGATGTTCGGCCTGTACCCGCGCAAGGGCACGCTGGCGCCCGGCGCGGACGCGGACGTGGTGATCTACGACCCGCACGCCGAGCAGGTGGTCTCCGCGCAGACCCACCACATGAACGTCGACTACAGCGCCTACGAGGGCAAGCGGCTCACCGGCCGGGTGGAGACGGTGCTCTCGCGCGGCGTCACCGTGATCGACCGGGGGACCTACACCGGCCACGCCGGGCACGGCCAGTACATCCCGCGCGGACTGACCAGCTACCTCGCCTAAGGACCTGAAGGAGCGGTGCCATGGATTTCGGCCTCGTGCTGCAGACCGATCCGCCCGCCTCGGACGTCGTCGCCCTGATGCAGCGCGCCGAGCGCAACGGCTTCACCCACGGCTGGACCTTCGACTCCGCCGTGCTGTGGCAGGAACCCTTCGTGATCTACAGCAGGATCCTCGACAGCACCGAACGGCTCACCGTGGGCACGATGGTGACCAACCCCGGCACCCGTACCTGGGAGGTGACCGCCTCCACCTTCGCCACGCTCAACTCCATGTACGGCAACCGCACGGTGTGCGGCATCGGCCGCGGTGACTCGGCGATGCGGGTGGCCGGCCGCAAGCCCAACTCGCTGGCCAGGCTGGGCGAGGCGATCGAGGTGATCCGCGACCTCGCCGAGGGGCGGGAGGCCGTCGTGGACGGGACGCCGCTGCGGCTGCCGTGGGTGGAGGACGGCCGGCTGCCGGTGTGGATGGCGGCCTACGGGCCCAAGGCGCTGGCCCTGGCGGGGGAGAAGGCCGACGGCTTCATCCTCCAGCTCGCCGACGTCTACCTCACCGAGTGGATGGTCAAGGCGGTCCGCGAGGCCGCCGAGAAGGCCGGCCGCGATCCGGCCGCGGTGACCGTGTGCGTCGCCGCGCCCGCCTACGTCACCGCCGACGACTCGCCCGAGGCCCTGGCCCACGCGCGGGAGCAGTGCCGCTGGTTCGGCGGCATGGTCGGCAACCACGTCGCCGACCTGGTCGGCCGCTACGGCGCGCACTCCTCCCTGGTCCCCGAGGAGCTGACCGCCTACATCGCGCAGCGGCAGGGGTACGACTACTCCCACCACGGACGGGCCGGCAACCCCGACACCGCCTTCGTGCCCGACGAGATCGTCGACCGCTTCTGCCTGATCGGACCCCCCGAGGCGCACCTCGCCAAGCTGTCGGAGCTGCGCGACCTGGGCGTCGACCAGTTCGCGGTCTACGACATGCACGACGCCCGGGAGTCCACCGTCGACGCCTACGGAGAACACATCATCCCCGCTCTGAGATGACCGATTCGAGGTGAGTCCATGGCCATAGCCGCAGGGGCGGGCGACCGCGTCGACCTCCCCGCCGACGCGGGCCCGCCGTCCGGGCCCTACGCCAACCCCGACCTGCTGCCCGTCCCCCTCGCCCGCCGCACCTGGACCACGTACAACTTCACCGCCCTGTGGGTCGGCATGGCCCACAACATCCCCTCCTGGACGCTCGCCTCCGGCCTGGTCGCGCTCGGCATGGACTGGAAGCAGGCGGTCCTGACCATCGCGCTGGCCAACCTGATCGTGCTCGTCCCGATGCTGCTCACCGGGCACGCCGGGCCCAAGTACGGCATCCCCTTCCCGGTCCTGGCCCGGGCCTCGTTCGGGCTGCGCGGCGCCAACCTGCCCGCGCTGGTACGCGCGGCCGTCGCCTGCTGCTGGTTCGGCATCCAGACCTGGATCGGCGGCCAGGGCATCTTCGTCCTGCTCGACCGGGTGTTCCCCGGCGACTGGGCCGCCGCACGGCACATCGGCGGCTACCCGTGGCCGCTGTGGCTGTGCTTCGTGCTGTTCTGGGCCCTCGAACTCGCCATCATCGCCCGCGGGATGGACACGCTGCGCCGGTTCGAGAACTGGGCCGCGCCGTTCGTCCTGGTCGGCGCGGTGGTGCTGCTGATCTGGATATCGGTGAAGGCCGGCGGCCTGGGGCCGCTGCTCGACCAGCCCTCGCGACTCGGCTGGGGCAACCACTTCTGGAAGGTGTTCTTCCCCGCCCTGATGGGCATGATCGGCTTCTGGTCCACGCTGTCCCTCAACATCCCCGACTTCACCCGCTTCGGCGCCGGCCAACGCGCCCAGGCCTGGGGGCAGTCGCTGGGCCTGCCGACCACCATGACCGCCTTCGCGCTGCTCTCGGTCCTGGTCACCTCCGGCGCGCAGGCGGTGTACGGCGCGAAGGACGCGACCTTGTGGGACCCGGTCGCGCTGACCGCCAAGAGCGGCAGCACCATCGGCCTGCTGTACGCGCTGCTGACCGTGCTGATCGCCACGATCTCCGTCAACATCGCGGCCAACGTGGTCTCCCCGGCCTACGACCTGTCGCACCTCGCGCCGAAGGTCGTCAACTTCCGCACCGGGGCGCTGATCACCGGGGCGGTCGGCGTGCTGCTGTTCCCCTGGAAGCTGATCTCCACGCCCGAGTTCTACATCTACACCTGGCTCGGGGTGGTCGGCGGCGTGCTCGGCACGGTCGCCGGGGTGCTCATCGCCGACTACTGGATCATCCGCCGCACCGAACTGGTGCTGCGGGAGCTGTACGACCCGGCCGGCCGCTACTGGTACCACCGCGGCTGGAACTGGCGGGCGGTGGCCGCGTTCCTGGTCGGCGGCCTGCTGGCGGTCGGCGGCTCCTACTCCGCGCCGGGGTCGGGGCCGTTCCCCCGGCACGGGCTCGTCCCGTTCCTCAAACCCCTGGCCGACTACGGCTGGGCGGTCGGGCTGGGCTCGTCGCTGGTGCTGTACGTGGTGCTGATGCGGCTCACGCGACCGCATGATGCGCGGGTCTGATTGGATGGGTGTATGGGCAACGAGGTCGGTGCGGTCAGGGGGGCGGCCACGGACACGGAGGGCGTCGCGGACGAGCTGCTCGCCGCGGTGGAGTCCGCGGTCCGGCAGGTGGTCGCGGCCGAGGTCGTCCCCCGCTGGCGGACGCTGGCCGACGGCGACATAGCCGTCAAGACCGGCCCCCACGACCTGGTCACCACGGCCGACCGGCGCGCCGAGCAGCGCCTCACCGAGCAGCTCACCGCGCTCCTCCCCGGCTCCGTCGTCGTGGGGGAGGAGGCGGTGAGCGACGACCCCGATGTGCTGGGCCTGCTGCGCGGCGACGATCCGGTGTGGGTCGTCGACCCGGTCGACGGCACCGCGGCGTTCGTCCGCGGCGAGGAGGGGTTCGCCACCCTGGTCGCCCTGGTGCACCGCGGCGAGCCGCTCGCCTCCTGGACCTACGCGCCGATGCGCGGCCTGTTCGCCACCGCGCGGCGCGGCCGCGGCGCCCACCTCGGCGGCGCCCGGCTGCACACCCGCCGCGGCCGCCCCGACGACGGGCCGCTGCGGCTGTGGACGTCGAATCCGGTGTACCGCACCGGCGCCGAGCGGACCGCGCTGGACCGGCTGGCGGCCGCCGGCGCCGTCTGCACACCCTGCGGCTGCGCCGGCCTGGCCTATCTCGACGTGGCGCGCGGCGTGAAGGACGGCGTCGCCTTCTTCTGGGAGGCGCCCTGGGACCATGCGGCCGGGCTGCTGCTGGCCGCGGAGGCGGGCGGGGCCAGCCTGACCGCGGGCGGGGAGCCGTTCGGCATCGCGGGCGGCAACACCCTGCCGTTCACGGTGGCCCGCGACGCGGCGACCGCCCGGCGCGTGATCGGCCTGCTGGGCGGTGCGCGGTGAGCCGGGCGGTGGTGGCCGACGCGGTCGTGGTGGGCGCCGGTCCCAACGGGCTGACCGCGGCCGCCGAACTCGCCCGCGCCGGACTGTCGGTACAGGTGTACGAGGCGGCGGACACCGTCGGCGGCGGGGCGCGCACCGAGGAGCTGACGCTGCCCGGTTTCCGGCACGACCCGTGCTCGGCGGTCCATCCGTTCGGCATCGGTTCGCCGGCGTTCCAGGCGCTGCCGCTGGCCCGGCACGGCGTGGAGTGGCTGCAGCCGGAACTGCCCATGGCGCACCCGTTTCCGGACGGCACGGCCGCGGTGCTGGGCCGCACGGTGGGGGAGACGGCCGCCTCGCTCGGCCCGCGCGACGCCGGGACGTACCGGCGGCTGATGGACCCCTACACCGGCCACTGGAACGCGGTGGCCGCCGACTTCTTCCGCCCGCCGTGGGCCGGGCTGCCGCGCGACCCGTACCGCTTCGTGCGGTTCGGGATCACCGGGACGCCGCCGGTGGCGGTGCTCGCCCAGCGGTTCCGCGGGCCGAAGGCGCGCGCCCTGCTCGCCGGGCTCTCCGGGCACGCGATCTGCCGGCTGCGGGAGCCGTTCACCGGCGCCATGGCCATGATGTTCGCGCTGGCGGCGCACGAGCGCGGCTGGCCGGTGGCCCGCGGCGGCTCCCAGTCGATCTCCGACGCCCTGGCCGGCTATCTGACCGAGCTGGGCGGGGTGATCCACACCGGGGTGACGGTCCGCAAGCTGGACGAGCTGCCGCCGGCCCGCGCCTACCTCTTCGACACCTCGCCGACCGCGCTGGCCAGGATCGCCTCGCTCGGCGACAGCTTCCGCGGCTACCGGTACGGGCCCTCGGTGTTCAAGGTGGACTACGCGCTCGACGGCCCGGTGCCGTGGACCTCGCCGGACGCCCGCAGGGCCGGGACCATCCACGTCGGGCCGACGTACACGGAGATCGGCGACGCGCTGAACAGAGCGGTCACCGGGCGGCCTCCGCAGACCCCGTTCCTGATCACCTCGCAGCCGACCGTCGTCGACCCCTCGCGGGCGCCCGAGGGCAAGCACGTGTTCTGGGCGTACGCGCACGTCCCGCACGGCTGGCACGGTGACGCGACCGACGCGATGGAGCGGCAGATCGAGCGGTTCGCCCCCGGGTTCCGCGACCTGGTGCTGGCCCGCGCGGTCACCGGGCCGGCGGGCCTGGCCGCCCGCAACGCCAACTACGTGGGCGGGGACATCGCGTGCGGGGCGTTCTCCGGGCTGCAGAGCGTGCTGCGGCCGCGGCTGGCCGCGATCCCGTACGCCACCCGTCGCCCCGGGGTCTTCCTGTGCTCCTCCGCGACCCCGCCCGGGCCCGGCGTGCACGGCATGAGCGGGCACAACGCGGCGCTGGCGGTGCTGCGCCACCTGCGTCGCACCGCGGCCGCCCGCTGACGCCCGCCCGGTCGCGGTCTGCGTCCGGACGGGTGCCCGCGGGCTCCCGCGCCCGTGCGTCGGGCGGGACGTCCTTGTCACGGCGGTCCGCCGAACCTATCCTTACCCCCCAGTAAACTTACTCTGGAGTAAGGAAGAGGGTGCCGCGATGGCCGCGCTCGACGATCTCGACCTGGACGCGCTGGACTTCGGCTCGGTGGAGCCGGAGGAGTTCGCCCGGCTGGTGAAGGGGCTGAGCGCGCCGCGCCTCGCCGCGCTGATGGACGGCCCGCAGCGGCGCCGGGTGCTCGACGAGGTCTTCGGCCGGATGCACACCCGCTTCCGCCCCTCGGCGGCCGGCGACCGGGACGCGCTGATCCGCTGGAAGATCACCGGCGCGGCCGGCGACGGGGACGTCTACGAGACGCACATCGCCGAGGGCGCCTGCACGGTGACCGCCGAGCGCACCGAGCGCACCCCGCAGCTCAGCCTGACCATGGCGGCGCCGGAGTTCCTCAAGCTGGTGTCCGGCAACGCCTCCGGTCCCACGCTGTTCTTCACCCGCAAGCTCAAGCTCAAGGGCGACATCAAGCTGGCCGGCTTCCTCACCCACTACTTCGACATCCCGCGCGCCTGACCCGGGCGGCGGCGCGCAGGGGTTGACGCGATCACGGTCGGGTTGCATCCTTCCATCATTCGGTAAGCCACTACCGACTGGTGGAAAACGACTCTGTCGCCCACGCCTGGAGAGCCGCCGTGCGAGACCATGAGTGACGCGCCGATCGACCTGCTCGCGGGCCGGCTGCGCGACCGCATCGGCGCCGACCGCGTCCTCACCGACCCCGCCCAACTGCGCACCTACGCCTGCGACGGCCTGGCCACGGTCCGCGTGCAGCCGGCCGTCGTCGTGCTCGCCGGGACGCGGGACGACGTGACCGCCGCGGTCCGGCTGTGCGCCGAGGCCGGGGTGCCGTTCGTCGCCCGCGGCTCCGGCACCGGGCTGTCCGGCGGGGCAGTGCCGGTCGCCGACGGGGTGCTGGTCGTGCTCTCCCGGCTGCGGCAGATCCTGGACGTCGACCCGGACAACGCGCGGGTCGAGGTGGAACCCGGCGTCGTCAACCTCTGGGTCACCCGCGAGGCCGCGCCGCACGGGCAGGCGTACGCCCCCGACCCGTCGTCCCAGCAGGTCTGCTCGATCGGCGGCAACGTCGCCGAGAACGCCGGCGGCGCGCACTGCCTGAAGTACGGGTTCACCGTCAACCACGTCACCGGCGCCGAAGTCGTCCTGCCCGACGGCGAGGTGGTGCACCTGGGCGGCACCGCACCCGAGCACCCCGGGTTCGACCTGCTCGGCGCCTTCGTCGGCAGCGAGGGCACGCTCGGCGTCGCCACCCGCCTCACCCTGCGCACCGTGCCCGCGCCCGAGACCGTCCGCACCCTGCTGCTCGGCTACCGGACCGTCGAGGACGCCGCCGGCACCGTCAGCGACATCATCGCCGCCGGCATCGTGCCCGCCGCCGTCGAGATGATGGACGCCCTGGCCATCGAGGCGGCCGAGGCCGCCGTGCGCTGCGGCTACCCCGAGGGCGCCGCCGCCGTCCTGGTCGTCGAACTCGACGGGCCCGGCGCCGAGGTCGAGGAGCAGTTCGCGCAGGTGCTGGAACTGGCCGGCGCCCGGGGCGCGTTCGAGACCCGCGTCGCGCAGGACGCGGCCGAGCGCGACCTGATCTGGAAGGGCCGCAAGTCCGCGTTCGCCGCCGTCGGCCGGATCAGCCCCGCCTACTACGTCCAGGACGGCGTGATCCCGCGCACCCGGCTCCCGGAGATCCTCGCCGAGATCGGCCGGCTCGCCGACGACGCCGGCATCCGCGTCGCCAACGTCTTCCACGCCGGCGACGGCAACCTGCATCCGCTGATCCTCTTCGACGACACCGTCCCCGGCGCCGCGGAGGCCGCCGAGGACCTGGGCTTCGCGATCCTCGACCTGTGCGTGGACGCGGGCGGATCCATCACCGGCGAGCACGGCGTGGGGGTGGAGAAGAAGGCCAAGATGTCCCGCCAGTTCACCGCGGACGACCTCGACACCATGCACCGGCTGCGCTGCGCCTTCGACCCCGCAGGACTCGCCAACCCCGGCAAGCTGTTCCCCACCCCGCGGCTGTGCGGCGAGCGCCCCGGCGTGCGCACCGCCGCGGACCCCGCCCGCGATCCCGCGCTCGGCGAGGTGTTCTGAGATGGCCCCACCCGTGATCGATCCCTCCGCGTCCGATCCGTCGCCGCGCCCTGCGCCCGATCCGTACCGGCCGGACGCCGAGCAGGCGCACCCGTCCGACGCCGCCGAGACCGCCGACATCCTGCGCGGCACCCGCGGCACCGTCGTGCCGGTCGGCGCGGGCACCAAGACCGGCTGGGCCGCCCCGCCCACCTCCTGCGACCTGGTGCTGCACACCGGCGGCCTGGCCAGGATCACCGAGTACCTGCCGGGCGACCTCGTGGTGGTCGCCGAAGCCGGGGTGCCGCTTGCCGCACTGCAGCAACGCCTCGCCGAACACGGCCAGATGCTCGCCCTCGATCCGCCGGAGGAGGGCGCCACCCTCGGCGGGATCGTCAGCGCCAACGCCTCGGGCCCGCGCCGGCTGCGCTACGGCACCGTCCGCGACCTGCTCATCGGCGTCACCGTCGTCCTCGCCGACGGGACCGTCGCCCGCGCCGGCGGCAAGGTCGTCAAGAACGTCGCCGGCTACGACCTCGGCAAGCTCTACACCGGGGCGCACGGTGCCCTGGGCGTCGTGGTGTCCACCACCTGGCGGCTGCACCCGCTGCCGCCCGCCCGCGCCACCGTCACCGTGCCCGTCGCGGACAGCGCGCAGGCCGGCCGCTGCGCCGTCCGGCTCGCCCGCTCCCCGCTCACGCCCACCGCGGCCGAACTGCGCTGGGACGGCGCCGGATCGGGCGGCGCACTCGTGGTGCTGTTCGAGAGCACGGCCGCGTCCGTGCGCGCCCAGGCACGCGAGGCCGTCGCGCTGCTCGGCGCCGGGACGACCGGCGACGACATCCCCGCGTGGTTCGGCCGCCGCCCCCGGGGCGACCTCGTGCTGCGCCTGGCCTACGCGCCGGCCGCACTGCCGCAGGTGCTCGACGCCCTCGACGGCCTCGGCACACCCGACGACGCGGCGGGCAGTGTGCGCATCACCGCCTCCGCGTGCACCGGCGTCGCGTACGCAGCCGTCCCGCCAGGCGCCGACCTCGCCGCCCTGCGCGCCGCGCTCGCCCCGTACGACGGGTCGGCGGTGATCGTCGGCGGCTCCCCGGCCGGCACCGCGCAGGCGGCCGGCGCCGGCCGCACCGCCGCCGAGCACTGGGGCCCGCCCGGCGACGCGTTCGCCCTGATGACCCGTGTCAAGGACCGGTTCGACCCCGGGCGGCGACTGTCGCCCGGCAGGCTGCTGGGAGGTCTGTGATGCCCGCCGCCACCCCCGACCCCGTGCCCGTGCACGGGTCCGGCGACCCCACGCCCGCTCCCGACACACCCGTCCCGCCCTGCGGCGCACGCGTCACCCCGTACGGAGGTCCGGTGGCACCCGGGGCCGACCGGGCCACCGTGGGCCTCGGGATGCCCGGCTTCGGGATGCCGGACGGGCCGGTGTTCGACGGGCAGCGGCCGCCGGACGCCGCGCTGGCCGGCGACTGCGTCCACTGCGGGTTCTGCCTGCCCACCTGCCCCACCTACGTGCTGTGGGGCGAGGAGATGGACAGCCCCCGCGGGCGGATCGACCTCATCAAGTCCGGACTTCAGGGCGAGGCGTTCGACGCGGGCAGCGTCCGCCATCTCGACCAGTGCCTGGGCTGCATGGCATGCGTGACCGCCTGCCCGTCAGGGGTGCAGTACGACAAGCTCATCGGCGCCACCCGCGCCCAGCTGGAACGGCACGTCACCCGGCCCCGCGCCGCGCGGCTGCAACGGGCCGCCGTCCACGGCCTGTTCCCCTACCCGCGCCGGCTGAAGGTGGTGCGCGCCCTGCTGCGCGCCTACCAGGCCGGGCGGCTCGGCAACCTGCTGGCCCGCGCCGGGATCCTGCGCCGGCTGCCCGCCTCCCTGCAAGCCATGGAGGCGCTCGCCCCCAAGCTCGGCCCGGCCCCCCGGCTGCCCGCCCGCACCCCCGCGGCCGGCACCCGGCGCCGGACCGTCGCGCTGCTCACCGGCTGCGTCCAGGGCGCCTTCTTCCCCGACGTCAACGCCGCGACCGTACGGGTTTTGGCCGCCGAGGGCTGCGACGTCGTCGTGCCCCGCGGGCAGGGCTGCTGCGGGGCCCTGTCCGCCCACGCCGGACGGGAGGGCGAGGCCCTGGACTTCGCGCGGCGGATCATCGAGGCGTTCGAGGCCGTGCGGGCCGACGCCATCGTGGTCAACGCCGCCGGCTGCGGCTCGCACCTGAAGGAGTACGCCCACCTGCTCCGGGACGAGCCCGGCGACTGGGGCGAGCGGGCCGCGGCACTGGCCGCGCGCGTGCGGGACGTCACCGAACTCCTCGACGAGATCGGGCCGGTGGCCCCCCGGCACCCGCTGCCGATCACCGTCGCGTACCAGGACGCGTGCCACCTCGCCCACGCCCAGGGCGTCCGCGCCCAGCCGCGCGGCCTGCTCGCCGCGATCCCCGGACTGACCCTGCGCCAGCCGGCCGAGCCCGAGTTGTGCTGCGGCAGCGCCGGCACCTACAACCTGCTGCACCCCGAACCCGCGGCCGAACTCGGCGCTCGCAAGGCCCGAGCCGTACTCGCCACCGGGGCCCAGGCGATGGTCACGGCCAACCCCGGCTGCTGGATGCAGGTCGGCACCGCGCTGGCCCGCATGGGCCGCCGCATGCCGGTCGCCCACACCGTCCAGGTGCTCGACGCCTCGATCCGCGGCGTGCCCGCCGACCAACTCCTGGCCGACGCCCTCGACGGCCCCGGCACCACCATCACCCGCACCGCGGGCCCCTGAGGCCGCGACCGGCCCGGCCTGTCACCCCCAACTCCCCCCGCAGCCGGGGACCGGCCCGAGGGGACGGTACGGGAGTGTCCCCGCAGGAACTGTGCATCCCCCCCGGCCCACTTGAAGGAACAACCCGCACGCACAGTTCCGAGGAGATACTCCCGTGGCGGCCCCGCCCCCACCCACCGAACCCGCACCGCCAGGGGCGCGAGGAACTGCGCGACCAGCCGAGACGCCGCGGCGCACGGCAATGGCCCCCGGGGGGCACCCCGGAACCCGCAAGGGCGCGAGGAACTGCGCCACCAACCACGACGGCGACGCACCCGGCAACAGCGACCAGGAGCCACCCCCGGAACCCG
>Ga0123353_10007313_pt1 | contig 14893 bp, 11 predicted proteins | sample TergutLab28metaG_3_FD_92763 | JGI IMG/M metagenome (GOLD analysis project Ga0123353, IMG submission 92763) | Labiotermes labralis P3 segment gut microbial communities from Petit-Saut dam, French Guiana - Lab288 P3 | ecosystem: Host-associated > Arthropoda: Insects > Digestive system > Gut ... | reverse complement strand
AACCCCCCAAAAGATTTTTTACCCCCCCAAAAAAAAAGGGGGGGAGCCCAAAACTTTTTTTAGAAAAAAAAAGAGGGGGGGGGGGGGGGGGGGGGGGAGTATGAGTAAAGCTCTACGTACTCCTAACCTAGAAAACAGAGGTGAGTGGTCCTCTTCAAGCTCTGGCCGCTTTACCGGGGGTACCATCCACGCTACTTGATACACAGCGGACACTACGAAGCAACGAATTCGTAATCACACCACAGTCATGAAACGCACCGTCAGTCGCTTTACTAACTGGGCTATCACCGATGAAACGAAATTATTAAAACGGCCATATAAATAAGTCTTACAATCATGAATTACATGAAACTCAACCGAATTATATGCATCTGTTATGTATACATCCCAGTGCGCGTAAGGTTGGTTTCATAAGTCGATTTCAACCGAATTTGTTCGTAGATTTAATTACAAATTCTATTCACAGGCACGAATCGGAAATAACGGTTCTACAATTTGCCTGTTAATAAGCAGGTCATTGTTTGGTTTGACAGCAGTATTACTCACTGCAATGTCCTCCCAAGAGGAAATGCCTCTTGCCCTGCCACGTGCGAGTCACGGACATGTCTGACCGTGACATGACACACGTATGAAACATGCAATGACACGTATCACGAGAATGACTAATGCAACGTCTATGATATATCTACGAGTGGGTTACACTATCCAACAAGATTTCCTCCTTACGTAACGAAAACAAAACTTCACTTACGGATTTCGACATTAGTAGAGTCAAAGAGAAACAAAACGACTGAACGGGGAGGGGGAATAACGTACGCAGGTGCTCAAATATCCCTAACAAGGCGAAAGTACAACCATACAGAATGTGGTAATTCTTATATTACAGAGTAGAAAAGGCTAAATCCAGCATACATCCACGTCACTTGAAAAAAAATCATAATGAAAAAAATTGTCCTAAACTCTTTGAAAAAACATTTAAAAAATCAGGCACAAGAACACAAAGAAATTATTATTATTATTATTATCATAATAATAATAATAATAATAAAGGTAATATATTACGCTCTTGACCTGCCTTACATAGCTGTGGGATTCGGTTTACAGGCATACTAATCTACAGAAAAGAGCGTAAAGCTGCAACTGAATGACAGCATTCATAAACGGGACACGTGTGCGTTTCAGACATAAAGCATGTTCCAGTCTCCGACTAACCGACCCAATTCTATTGACTGCTATGTTCGGGAGCAAAACTTGGTCCCTGGTTCTGAGGTGTAACAAAAGAATAAAGGCTCCTTGCACGAAGTGCTAAGCAGAATATGTGGACATTAAGAGCACAAAGTATCAATGACATATATATATATATATACTGGCTCAAGCAGCGAACAGCTTCTTACTCTCTCATATTTATTTAAGCATTGTTTCTAACAGTAAACAAGAGGTGCAGACAGACAGGATCTGGGGGAAAATGCATTCAAAATTTTGGGTGAAAATCTCGAAAGAATTCAACGCTTCCTACAAGCCAATGCAACATAGCAGCATGGATGTCATTTGATATCAACAAATCGATACGATATGACATGGCAAAAATATTCGACATCGATAATAACTTAGTGTAACAATAATCTATTAATTACTTGAAATATGTATAAAGGAAATAAATTATAGACTACAAATTTCACACAATACACGTCTCCCTTTCATTACCGTGAAGGGGAAGCGAAAGCATCGGCAACTGACCATGAACCCACCTGATTTTATCACTGATACCTGAACAGAGAACTTTGCGATTAGCTGGAAATTTACACTGCAAAATGCTGACAGTCGGCCGGGACAGCGCAATCTGTATAGCGACTTGCTACCGGCTGGACGGTCCGGGAACCGAATCTCGGTGGGGGAGCGAGTCTTTCCGCACGCGTCCAGACCGGTCCGGGGGCCCAACCAGCCTCCCATAATAACAGTACCGGGTCATCCCCGGGGGTGAAGCGGCCGAGGCGTGGCGATAACCACCACCCACCCCATTTAGCGTCGAGGTTAAAGAAAGAGTAGAGCTATATCTCTACTCCCCCTCTGTGTCTTCATGGCAGGTTATAAGGTGAACTTTACCTTTTACATGTGCGAGAGTCTGTAATTTGAACGATGTTAAATATGTTTACGGCTTAAGTCCATTACAAGCTGGTGCAATTAAACGTTTTTTTTTTCTTCAGGCCATAAGTTAACCTATCTGTGCCGGTATAAACGCCTTCGATATTTGTAAGAAATTCAATATCGATTGGCAGTCCTACGCAGCAGAACGTGTCTTGGGAATATGAACTAAAAGTAACTAAACATGGCGTTCAACGGGGCCTACTGAGGTGATGTCGAGGAAAGTTTCCTAACAGCACAGAATTTGCAGAACAGTAAGTAGGCGAAACTACTGACCAGGGCGTGACGCTCCCCTTGTGGCAGAAGGACGAGTGATGAAAATACAGGTACAGCCAAACACTGATATAGCGCCACTGTTTGTTTACCGCAATTTGTGACAGTATATCGAGGGAAGGAGGTGGTGAATCGAAGTGCTGTAAAGTACGAAGTTCCTGTTTACACACTATTACGGGAGAGGCGCTCTGCGGGGGTTTGCACTTCCATACCGCGTGGCGTTAGGATTCATTTTAGGATTGCATGATTATTCATTCCTTCATTTCATCCTTCCTTCCACCTCGCAATACCTCAATCCTGTCTTATTTTCCTCACGTGTCTACTGCATACAAGTTACATCATTTATCATCTTCACATTCCATATTTTCCTATCTTCCTATCATAGTGTGCGGTAGCACAGTGGTTAAGGTGCTGTGCTACAATTCGGAAGGCCGCTGGTTCGATCCCAGCTGGTGTCAGTGGATTTTTCATTGACATAAAATCCCTCTGATCGCACTATGGCCCTGGGGTCGACTTAACCACTAACAGAAATGAGTACTAGGAAAATTTCCTGGGGGTAATGGCGGCCGGTGCGTAAGGCTGACAACCTACCACCATCCTGTGCCGTTGTCACGAAATCTGGGAACCTTAACTTCCTGAAATCCTCTGGGCCTGTCCAGGCCTGTAATGGGACTGCTTTACCTTAACCTTTACCTATCTTAGTGTTGCACCTGATCACATTCAGTGACACACACACATACACACTCGGATGAATCCTCTGGATGGGGATCGGCCCGTCGCAAAGACCTCTACCTGTACAACATACAACATTCACAACGGGCAAGACATCCATGCCAAGAGTGGGATTTGAACCCGTAATCCCAGCATGCAGGCGGCCGCAGACCCACGCCTTAGACCACGCGGCCACCGGGATCGGCCTTCTAAGCTCTTGTTACTTCTTTATTTCTTTCTTTTGCTTCTTTACTTGTTTGCTGGTAGTGATCAGAATGAACTGGCAATCGTCAGTAAGAGCTGATATTCGCAACAGGAACCTGAGGCCGCATTCGGTTAACGACTTTCCAGACATCCTACTTATATTTTCACAACCTTCCACGTCTCGCACTGGTGGAAATAAAATTGAAGCCTTACGACCTCAGCACGTGATCACAGTTCATCTTCTGAGGCATCGCACTGAAACCGAGGGTATCATCATCACTAGCCCAGTTATTCCCAGCGCAAAATTTCACTTGTTGCAAGACAATGACACAGAATTTCTGAAAAAGACATTACACTTCGTCCCGTCAACACTACCTGTGACCTACCGTTCTGTTGTAATGAGACATGGAAAATGTTTGAATGCCAAGTTTAAGGTCAAAATTACAGAGCAAAGAGAGGAAAGGAAGGACATGAAATAAACACTGTAAAAACTGAAAGCACTACCACATTATTTAACTATGCTGTTTTAATTTTTTAAGATGTAAAATGCGTTACTTTACTCGTCTACCGAACTATGGGCTAGACGATAAGGAGCCTGGATCGATACCAGGCAGGGACAAGATACATTTCTCGCCGCAGAATTTAGACTGAGACTGCAGCCGATTACTTAACGAAGCTGTCAATTACCAAGATTATGTGTCGGTGGCTGATGAATGGAATACGAGTATGGAGCACTGGTGAAATGACGATGACAGTCCTATGAGAAAAACCTGTCCCACTGCCACTTTGTCGACCACAAGTTCCACAAGGACTGTTCTGGGATCGAAATTCCCAGGCTAAAATCGCGTGCAGCTATAGATTCAACCCTCCCCCTCTCACGTCATTACGAAATGGCACTTAATTACGCATGGAGGCATCTTTAACTTTCTTATTTAACTACATATATTAAATCCACGCCACGTCGAAACATACGACCGCAGTAGCGTAAGGAATGATTCACATGAATTCGTTGTGGCAGGTGTGAATGTGGTGAGAACGAAGACAATTACGAAGATCTGAGTCAAGAAAGAGTTACGATATTCTAACCTGTGTTAATTATAAAGTAAGAGGAGCAAGGCCCTGCCGTAAGATCGAAGTCCTTCGGTCTCAAATTTTTTTTAACCTGCTCGATTACTGTATTATACAGAATGTCCATTTTGTCGTGTCTCTGAGCACTGGAAGCGTTACGGGATATGAAGCCTGAATCCCCCCAGACATTTAGGGCACTTCGAAACTCTTCTATAAAACATGTTACGCTGAACTGTAAGGCGAAAGAGCAGCTCCGAATTCCCGGTGGAAGCAGGATTCATATACGATAAACAAGCCGTCAGAGCTGCATGCTCAGGGACAGGACAAAATGGACATAGTGCACTGCCGAGATTACTCAGCGCAATATGAAGAAGTAAGATTGTCAGGAATGTGAGAGCGAAAGCACCATACACGTAGTACTGTCTCTGAGTTCTTGTGGAGTCTGAGTGAGTAAAGTTGAACTGAGCCACTGCACACCATTACGACACAGGAGGAAGTGGATGTAAACCTCCACACCGGCCGTAAACGGACGTCAGTGATGAGCTTCACTTCCGGCCGCTTTACCCCCCGGGGAAAGTGTGGCAGGTATCTTATTAAGAAAGAAGCTGGGTGGGCCCCACACCCGGTATGTACGCTCCGAGTAAGAAGCTGGGTGGGCCCCACAGCCGGTATGTACGCTCCGAGCAAGAAGCTGGGTGGGTCCCACACCCGGTATGTACGCTCCGAGTAAGAAGCTGGGTGGGCCCCACAGCCGGTATGTACGCTCCGAGCAAGAAGCTGGGTGGGTCCCACAGCCGGTATGGACGCTCCGAGTAAGAAGCTGGGTGGGCCCCACAGCCGGTCTGGGCGATTAACTCCGTTAATTCCGCATAAATGTAAATGTGTGTGCTAACGGCTGCCACCAGTTTTTGATTGGCCTTTTTTTGAGGGATGAATGCTTGACCTTTAGGTCCAAAATTAGTTTATGAAATGTATTTCGTATGTCCGTCAAAAAATGATGACACAAACGTCATTTAGCACATTAGTGCAGCTTACATCGTTGACCAAATACCTGCCTATACAGAATGAAATAATACTAGACCCCGAAGTGGGTTAGAAGTGGCTGCCTGATACACAACACCAACAAACAGAAGGATTTAGACTGTAGAGTCTCGCTAGCAAAAACTTTCAGCGTGGAATGTCGATATTTCGACCGAGATTCGAACCTATTACTCTCCAGTATGTCAAGTTCGATACCCGTTACACCCAATACTTTGTTTGAGGCCTTCGCTCTTCTGGGATATTATGCAGTGTCGATTGGTATTTACCTACGTCGTGTGACAGCCTATCGGTTCTACCTCCAAGGACCAAGCAGTCCACTGTTGAACACTGACCAAAGAAACTGAAATGGACGAAGCCGGCTGTACAATGACTGGACGAAGGTAGCTATCTGTAACTGAACGAATTTGAAGACTACCGTCAGGGGTGTGACGCGGTGTCTAGTCTGACAGAAATACACCAATGTTTCAAAGACAAGTGCTACCTCCACAATCACGTTAGATGTACCTTGATGATCGAGACGACTGTCTCCCCTGACACCTCGGTAAACTTTACCACACTAAAATGTGTCACATCCGAGAAAAATATCTTCAGGTACTCTCCGTGAGCATCATTCAAGTCCTATGTTCGTATCCCACAAGGCTCTAACATCGCTATTCGTTGTTCTGGCTTCCTCTCCATTTTCCCCGAAGCTGCACAGCAGCTCACAGAAATCAAACAAAACACAAACCATACTACGGGGCGGAAGAGGCTTGGGGGCTGGAACATTGGCCTGCTTGTATTGAGTGAGGCAGCTGACAGTGCAGAGGTCGTAATGCTGTCCACCATATGGCAACAGCTTCGCGGTAAAGAAAACACTACCTCGAGAGCGCAAGCTAACATAACCAGTACACACAGATAGACAAGGTAAAGTTCACCCTAGAACAGGGCATGAAGTTATCGCTCTATTATTTCTTTAACCTCGGCGCTAGATCGGGTTGGCTGGTGAACACCACGCCCCGTCTCTTTACCCTTGTGAAAACAGAGGGATCGTGACGAGTAACAGAGAGATTCGGTCATATTTCGCACCCTCAAATCCTCGTTTGTTCGCCGAATTCGTAACTTTTAACACCAATAATACATAAATCTTCTGCCGGTTACTCAAGCCTGTCCACCCATCCATAGTGACTGAATTACACATAATTATAAACGCATTACGTATTTATTCAAATGTGGGGCATTTAGTGACACTGTTGAGTTACTCAGGACTACACATATCCTCGAGTACTAGGGCGATTGTGATTGGTGAAATAAAACGGTGTTCGAGTGCCTTAAATTCTCGCTTTATCCCGTGCTCTATTCTCAGGCAACTCATGTTTTTTGTCGCTTTCCAGTGGTCTATGAAAAAGGTGTGGTGTCGTAAAATAGGCCAAAGCCACTTCCATCTTCCAGTTTATCATTCACAAGCACCCTCTTGTTCGATGCTATGTAAACTAGGCAGTTAAAAAAATGTCGTTAAAGAAGTAACCAAGAGCCACACCCTTCAGAAGGTTTACTCTTACACGTGTGCAGAGTCCTTCTTGAAGGCTAAGGGTAGCAGCCAGTCAAGAAATTCGCCGCCATTTATGCAACTCGACAGTTAATGACAGCCATCACTATTCTCTGTTCTGAGGTGAATAAAACCAGCCCACATCCCCCACGCTTTTCCTCTAAAATCACATTTAGTATTGTCCTCCCACTTACGCCTAGGTCAAGAAAGCTGCTCTTTCCTACGATTATCAAACCAAGCCTATAAATGAATTTTCTTTTCTCTTCCGTAAGTAATGCATGCTCCGATAACCTAATTATCCTTCACTTGATCATCCTAACAGTACCTGGCGAGAAGTATTATTCTTAAATTTAAACTAAAATTTATGCAATCATACATGACGTTTAGTGTGAAATTATGGAGTGCTCTGTACAGTCCTTTTGTTAAATAGGCCTTTACTTGGCTACGCCAAGTAAAGTTTGTGACGTGGTCTCAAAAGGCAAATGGCGCACAGTTTGCACAAATGGTTAGACACCGCAGTAGTCAACTATAACTAAAAACTATATCCAGGAAAAATAATACCGACGTATGCGAAATGAGAAAAGGAAATGAAGGATTTGGTAGGAAGCAGTCTGTGTATGTATTAACTTCAATTACGAAGGAAGCAGATGCAATTTGTATTATTTTGAGAGTATGGGGAGGGAGGCATAAAATTAAGAGTTAGACCAGTTAAGAGACGATCGTGACTTCAAATTTTCAGAACGTGGATAATCAGTCCAAATAACAAGCTGTTGCACTCTCCTAATATTATAACAAATTTTAGTTCTCCATAAAATTAATTTAGTTTTTACGCTACAACGGAAACACGGAAACACAGAAAGCCTTCTGTACTAACAAAAATAAGCAAGAAGAAAATTCCGTCCATTCAGATCCATCCGGGCATTTAAACGATTTGCCTTCAGAATGCAGTTCCAGTGACCACACGACGTTCTCCTCATAGCGACCAAGCTACAGGATAGCCAACCGAGTGACGCAGATGGGATTCCCTGCAAGGACAAGACATTTTTGTCTTCTGCAGTTTTCAAACCAGCCCTGGGGCCCATCCAGCCTCGTATCCAACATGTATCAGACTCTTCTTTTCTCGGGGGTGGGGGGAAGGGTCAGGACTTGAACCTAACCATTTATCCCAATCCAGTGTCGCGGCTAAGAATAGGTGGAGCTAAAATTCCACTCCCCCACACTTCATTGAGCGAGACTAAATTAAGGACAGGGACAAATGTACCTTCTGGTTACATTTTTCTGGTCTATAACGTTGCAAATTTAATGTTTGCCATCCCGAAGTGTTTAACACATATATAAATATACAATGATGTGTCAGTCAAACACAACAAAACGTTATTATGTTTATTATTGTACTAGGGCGACATGTTTCGATTCTTATAGAATCATCCTCAGGCTCTTGTACGAATACAGTAAGGATCTGTATTCTTACAAGGGCCTGAAGATGATTCTATAAGAATCGAAACATGTCGCCCTAATACAATAATAAACATAATAAAGTTTTGTAGTGTTTGACTGATACATCGTTGTATAATTCTATAACGTTGCGTCAGAGGTTAATCGGATCCCGATGTTTTGAAGCAAATCCCTTTAAAATTACGGCACTACGTTTCCTCGAAACGTCAGAATCCGATTACCCAATGACGAAGCGTCATATGCCAGAAGAAAGGAACCATTAGATACGCCCCTGCGAAAACCTCAGACCTCGCAACTTTACCTTTACCGTCAAGCCGAACTTCTGGAAATATATGCCAAGACAGCTCGTAAAGTAAATAACAGCATCCTCTACACGAAGGTAATTTCATTTACAGTTGCAAAAAAAACTTCCAGCAGTCGTAAGAAATAAATGCTGTAAACTAATGGCTTTACGTCACTCGTCCTGGAGGTGGGGGGCTGTCGGGAACCATGGGTTTATCTCCGGAACGAAAGTAAACTGGGGCGCTATTTATCCACTTACATTCGCAACTAATTTCCAGCAACTACTAGGGAAGAAAATTATGCTTTTAAAAAGACAACCGCATAAGACGAGAACAAAACTTGAGAAGTCTATTTTCTCTTTCTTTAATACATAAATTTCAAGATACGCCCCATTCCCAAGTATGAGTAGTGAAATGTCACCAAACAAGAAAGAGTTTCACCTAATAACGGGTTCGTTCACAAGCCTTCTATCATTTCGTGTTCTCGTAAGTCATCTATTATCATTAAGGATGAATGTTATCATTAATAATAGAGAATGTTTACTGATAACCGAGTCACTAGTGTTCAAGCATGCTGCACGGACAGGGATCAAACTCCAAAACAGACACTGTAACTCATTTCTTTAACATCCCGCCCAGAACTGCTTAGTTCCACCATTCTGCCCACAGTGTGGCAGTGGCTCTTTATCACCGACTTGATAGGCCGTTGTAGCCCGCAATCTAAGACGCGCGTAACTTTGTTTTGTGGTTCGTGTACAGCTTCCAGGCGTTGTGCGTGAGTAGCTATGCAAAATGAATCTACTGTCTTCATTCGTACGTTAGTGTCTTAAATGACAAGGGACTTCGGGTAGGGCATATCCCACGATCACCATATTTTCTGTCCTAAGTCTGATAAAAACTGCCTAATCAAACGCATCATAAATGGGGAAAAATGCTTTGGACTCCATCATCAAACGTTTTACAAGCCTCAGCAGAATTCGGGCCGCTCAGATCCTCATAGGCCGCGAGAATGAAGTTAAGCGGAAAACCTACAGACTGCAATCGAGCGCCCGCTGCGACACGCCATATGTTATCAATGCGTGACCTTCCTAACCGCATGCTTAAAGCTAATATTTTTAAGTGCGGCATGAGATGACGTCTTTTTTTTTTACAAGGCCAAAACGAAAATTAATATTGCGGAATTTGCGTCGATGTGCCAAGATTAAATCGAAGGACAGTCTGCTCTCTGCGGACTTCACGTCGCACTGTCGTTAGCATAAAATAAAAGACCGGAAAGCACAAGTGAGGAAAATATCTTCTTTACTATCCTTCTAAATACTTCCCTTACCACTCACTGAACTTAGGTCCCCAAGGAGTTCCATTTTATAATTACTAAAGAATACAGGTAAAACACTAGTCAATACACCACTCAGTTCACTAGTGTCGCTTAAGATTACGATACTAAAAAATGAAAACGCCGACAGGGACATGAAAATCTTCTATTAACCACAATATTTATCCCCCAATTCTTAAAAGTTTTTATTCACAAATTCAGTTCTAATACACTCTGTCACCTGACAGATCTTTCCTTGGACATGCAGATATCTGAAGCTTTCCCGCCGTAAAAGTTCATACTGTAATATTCTCGGTTATGAAACCGTGTAGAATGGTAGGAGGCAACCCTCACATGAAAATGTTGGTTTCGTCCCGGCCTATCAAGCTCAAAGCACGCTGCTGGCCAAATCCTAAATTCAATTTCGCACGTGATATCACATTCCCTAATCCTTCTTCCCTTCCATGCTGCAAAACCCAAAGACACACAACACCCAGAGAATTTAGCTTTCAACATTTCCTACGCGTATTAAGAAATAAACACAATATGAAGGACAGTAACACTGCACAAATACAAAGCATAAACGGGCCATATTATACAGCTCTGCGGGGCGCGTGCTTTACAGGCCCGATTCTGCCAAACACAACAACTTTAGTCACACGTATACCGAACAGAACCGCATCAGACATACAGTGGCAAGCTGCAATATGAAGAAAGCAGTATCTGGCCACACACGCTCCAAAACTTCACATACGACGCAGGACAGCGAAAACACAGACCTCATCAAGAGACAGTCCCTTGGGACCGAGGCTTTCAGGCGAATAAAACGCCAGGAATAAAACTACTGTTTGTGGTCTGAACGCGTTTGGAACTTAAGCAGTGGTCGAGCGGGCACCCAATGTGTAGTCCGGGACATGGGCTTCGAGAAGGATAGACTAATTTACCAAGAAATGTAGGTATCCAAATTCGAATAATAATATTCAGTTTCATTCATAGATTTTATCACAAGAAAATTCTGTTACAGTGAGACCTCCACTGTGCAAGGTCGTTCATGGGAACACGATCGAGCGTGACGATCCAAGCGGTAACACCTTCTGATTTGTATTTGGTTTGAATCTCGAATGGAACACAGACTATTAAGACCTAATATTTTCGTGGTCTTCCGCAACTCTCTCACGTGAATGCCCAGATAATTCCTCAAATTAAAAGGCAGTTCCCTTCCTCTACCTCTCACATTCATTACTATTTACAGTATAGAGTTTGCGTTGCTAATAACGTCGTTGAATACGCCACAAATAAATGGAGTAGATGATAGTCGTTCATCTAGTGAAGAAATTCCCACCTCTCGTGGAAACCAACAATTCATGGCCGCCTTAAGTTGACTCCAATTCATAGTCTTATACCTTCATTAAAGATAAAGATCAAAATTAATTAAGGTCCCACCTATGTCTTCGTTTCCAAAATAGTTTTTTCCTTCATGCTTTACGAATAAAATGTTTTACGAATTGTTACACTCCAGTTAATCCGACGATACTACATCAAGCACTTTACTTAACCCTTATCCTACTAACGTGGAGTATATGGTGAGCTCTTAATAATGTCAGCAAATGGCAGCTTGGATTTAACTCGGCGTTTAAAGGGTATGTACTCGTACATTACGGTAGACCAGGAAGACGAGTCCAGCGCGTATTTATGTACCAGTGTTACACCTAAGAATCCTAACGTGGGACCCCTCCATGAACGGGTCTAGCTTCAGTGGCATGACCAGCACGATATCAGTTTCTGTTGACCCTTCATGGTGAAATCCAGTCGTCTCTGTGCGTCCATGAACATTTAAAACCATCCGTCATACTCAGTTTAATACAGTGATTATTGACGTCATTCATAGTTCCAGACAGTCTTGTTCATCCATTATTCACATTTTCTAAAACTTGACCGACGGATATGTAATGCGTGTAGTCTAAATTAACTATTTTACGTAGTCAGATCTGTGGTTCTCTTCAGCACTGCCCTAGTGGAAGCACGTTCCGTAATCGTGATTAGAAGCCGGTCCCATATGTAAATTGAAAGCAAAGTTTTCCGCATGGGTGTAGCTAGGGTGGGGTGTGTGGAGCGGCCACCCGATCAGAACAGTCCAAGGGGTGGAAAAATGAATATTTTAAATGGAAAAGTTTCTTTCTCCGCGCTCAACAAATTTTGAATTACTGAGCTGAAGTGAGTTAATAAACACATGTGATCATTATAAAGTTCGTGATTTCACTGTAACCCCTCGCCTCGGGCGTCAAAAAAGCTAGCTACGCCACTGGTTGTCCCTGTACAGGACATGAAGGCGTAAACGGAAATAAATTTACAGCTCCACTCATTTTAACCTCCACACTAAATTGGGGTGAGTGGTCGGCTTACCGCGCCGGCCGCTTTACCCCCGAAATCCACTGAATAGGAAATTGGGTGGGCAAGTGTTAAAGGAGAAATTCGTTACAATTCCTTCAGAATACTGTCAGGCAACCTGACTAAGTCTCACTTTCGACGCGTTTGTAAGGTTCGATGTACACAAAATTAACGAGACACACAAAATCAGTACTCATGTTTGAGATCAGTTTCTGTAGGTGTCTCACTTGGCTAGCTCAAGACGTATTTCAATTACTGCCGTCATGCTGACTGTTACATAACAGCCCAAACAACTCACGTAAGTGTAATGCAGTTATTTAACTGATTTCAGTTTTACCATACCTTTGAGTTAAAATACGATGCCCTGGATTTACAAGTAGTCATAAACCGTAAAGTGGAACCTTCATCTGCAACCTTGTAAGAACCTAAAATCTTACACAGCTTTCTGATCTTTACCATCGTAGTAGCTTTGTCGTTATTTCAGTCAGCTGCTAATTTCATTTGCCGGTTCCAGTGGCTGCGCGATCTAAGGCGTAGATCTGCGACCGCTCGCCTGCTGAGACTGTTGGTTCGAATCCCACCGGGGCATGGACGTCTGTTGGGAGTGCTGTGTGTTGTCAGGTAGAAGTCTCTGCGACAAGCTGACCACTCGTCCAGAAAAGTCCTACCGACTGTGATGCGTCGTTGTGTGTGATCTAGAAACTTCGTCAATGAGGAGGCGCTGGCCCACTGTGGGCTGTCGCGCCAAAAAACAAACTAGTTTCATTTCGTATAACTTGTTCGGCCTACATGTTACAGTACGACTTTCGTATCACTGTCAGAATATAATACAAAATGCGGACGAGCACACACGTACGTCTTATTATCGGTATGTATATAGCACCCAGACATGCTCTCAAAGCAGTAAAGAGAAATATGTGGTTAGCCGAACAGAAAACGTAAATTGGTATACTCCGTATGGCATTTGTGGTGAACAAAGTGACACTGAGACAGGTTTTCTCCAAGTACTTCGGTTTTGTAATGTCAGGATTATACCACCGACTACATGTACCACACACAAACACACACACACAATGTATAATTTAGCAACTGACAGCGTAATTAAGTATAACATTTGTCTTTAAACAAGTCTACTTTAATCTTGACTTTATATAAAACTTCACGCGATTTCAATACTGCAATTATAACAGAGGGTGCTATGGCACATTATCTGTGTCACGCTCTGTGTTACAGTCGGTCCCATTCCCTTCAACACAGAACAGAAAAAATTATATACACACATGTTTAATAAGACATACTTCCTTCTTCATTTTGTGTATACTAAGGGTATGGTGATGCACACAACATGTGCCGAAAAATGTAACCAGTTATACGGGATAAAAAGGACTGTTAATGGATATAACAGCATAGCTACACTTGCTATAAATAAGTCATAACAAGATGTAACTAAAAAATTAATTCCATGCAGCGCAGTCTTTGAGAAGCTACTAGTAGTTCAGTTAGTGAAGACATCCCCCGCTTTTTACGGAACCAAAGGTTCATTACCATGTTCACAACAGCCCATCCCTCATACCATCAGCCAGATGAATACAGTCAATAAGATCACAACTCTTTCGTTTTAACCCTATATAGCACATTGGTAACTACGTACACCCCCAGTTTTAACAATTAACAGCCCTGCAGTTTACAAACAGAATGTATTTAGGTATACAGATTCCTATGATTCTCGGAATAAAAACAGGTTATTTAGTAAACAGTTCTCCGGATGTTTGTGTGGCCTAGAAACTCAGTTTTTAAATATCTGTTGTGCGAAAATCTTTCTTTAAAGGGTTAACGAATATTATATCACGAAAAGGTTCAGGCCTCTACGTTCATTGGCGCCACCTCTGCACTCGTAAGCGTGGCATTTTGATATTACCTGCTGATGGCAAAATATTCACGAGAACAAAAATGTAGCGAAGTTCTTCCAAGTTTCACAAAAACGTGCCTACTGGCTGAAAATACAAGTGTCCACAAAACATGGCGTACTCAATACTCGGCTACGGACTAGAACAACGAATCGTGGTTCGATCACCGGCAATGCTAAAATATTTCCCTCTCCTCCAAAGTGTCTAGACCGGTTCTGGGGCAACCCACCCTTCTAGTGAGCGTGTATAGGGGCGGTTTCCCTGAGATTAAAGCGGCCAGAGCAGGAGGCTGACTATCACGTCATTTAGCGACGACGGATAAGATGCTTGCGTCACAATTACATACGCCTTCACGCCATTCACAGGGCCGTCGCATTTCCTTTACAGTTCACTAATACATAACTGTGTGAAATACACACAAAAATAGACGGTACAAACGTAGATGTAAAGGTAAAAGTAAAGATAAAGCAGTCCCGTTACAGGCCTGGAGTGGCCCAGAGGGTTCCAGGAAGTTAAGGTTCCCAGATTTCATGACAACGGCACAGGATGGTGGCAAGGTTGTCAGCCTTACGCACCGGCCGCCTTT
>Ga0123353_10007312_pt1 | contig 14894 bp, 12 predicted proteins | sample TergutLab28metaG_3_FD_92763 | JGI IMG/M metagenome (GOLD analysis project Ga0123353, IMG submission 92763) | Labiotermes labralis P3 segment gut microbial communities from Petit-Saut dam, French Guiana - Lab288 P3 | ecosystem: Host-associated > Arthropoda: Insects > Digestive system > Gut ... | reverse complement strand
CCGAAGTTTCCTCCCGGACCGCCGGTCATCAGACGGGCGGCTGCAAACATCATAATGGCGGTCCCGACATGAACCGATCCGTCAAGGAGCACTCCGATCCGCGAATTCAGCAGGGTATCCTTCAGTAAAACCGATCTGCGGTTTTTATTTACCCGATCATACTGGCGAAGCACCGGTTCGCACGCTCCGGCGGCTTTGACGGCAAGGACGGTTTCGGCAACATCGCCGGTAAAACTGCTGGCGGCGTCCTGCGCCGCGCGGCTTGCGCGGCGTTTTTCCCTGATGCGATCGGTAAGCTTCTGTATTAACCAGATGGCCGCGGAAAGGGGAATAAAAATGAAAAGAGTCAACTGCCAGTTAATCGAAAGCATCATGGAAAGGGCGATCAGGGTGAATATGAAATAGCCGGTTACTTCGGTCAAAAGCTCCGCAGGGAATGTTGAAACGGCAATGTCCTTGTCCAGTATTTCAAAGATCCTTCCGGAATGCCCGGCGACTTCGGTGATGTTTTCCCTGCCCAGCAGAAGGCGCAGAAGGTTTTGTCTGGTACGGTTCTGGTAATAATACGCGCGAAGGGTATCCAGGACAGCGCATCCCATAATGGCGATTATCCTGATTCCGATGACAGCCGGAATCATAAGGAGATACGGCAATGCCTGACGCAGCGCCGAACCGCCGGAAGCTTCAAACAGATTGAGAACCTGTCTGACAATGTATGTGATTGCCGCCATGCGGCAAAAAATAACCGCGTTGCAGCAGACATTCAGAAAGGTAACGCGTTTCTTGTAACCCAGTAGATTGAGGGAAAATGCAAGGAAGGTTTTGGCTTTTTTAACGCGCATGTTTGCCTCCGTTCCCTGGCTGGCAAAGCAAACCGTTTTCCATGTACATTACGGCATCCATCCAGTCAAGGGATTCCTTCCTGTGCGCAACGGCAATTACGGTTCGGCCTTCGCACATTTTTTTTACAGCCGCCGTGATCCTCCTTTCGGTAACCGCATCCATGCTGGAACTTATTTCATCCAGAAGAACGAGGCCGGGCTGTCTGAGCGTCAGTCGGACTAGCGCGAGAAGCTGGGCTTCTCCGGAAGACAGATTGCCCTCTCCCATTTCCAGGCGCGTATCAAGGCCGTCCCGGAGATTTTCAAGCCAGTCATTCAGACCCAGCATTCCGGCGGCTTCAAGAATTTTAACATCGGAATACGCGTCATCATAAAAAGTAATATTGTCGCGGATGCTGCCGTGAATAAGCTGGGTCTTCTGCGTACAATACGCGACTCTCCGGCGAAAATCCGCCGGATCGATGTTCCGCAGATCATGGCCGTCAAGAAAGATGGAGCCTTTTTCAAAGCCGTTAAGCCGCGCAATCAGCCCCAGCAGGGTGCTTTTTCCGCAGCCGGTTTCGCCCATAATTCCGACATGCCCGCCGGCAGGTATGGCAAGGTTTACCCCGTTGAGAACCGGAACATTTTCCCCATAGGAAAAACGCAAATCATCAATGACAAGATCAATTGCCTTTGTGTGTTCCGCGGCCCCCGAAGACAATCGCAGACTGCCGCCCTGCACTGCAAGCGGCAGATTCAAAAATTCCTGCGTACGGATAATTCCGGCTTTCGAGCCCTGCATGTTTCCCATGTGGTTCCGGAAATCCTGAAGCGGTGCGATTACCAGGCTGCTGTAGGTATAGATAAGATAAACGGCGCCGATGCTGACGCTCCCGCGATCATGGAGCAGCAGGCAAAGAAAAAGGCCGGTGCCGATTATCAGGGCTTCGACAATTGTGGATGCGCTCCACAAATTGGCGTACATCAGATTGGCGGGGAAGCTTTCACGGTAGCGGTTTTTCATTTCGGCGTGCATCCTGGCGCCGGCGTATTTTTCGGCGGAAAGGCTGCGAAGCGACGGCGAATTGTCAAGGATTTCCTTGAGCAGGCTGTTGAAAAGGGCCGAAGCCTTTGCGCGGCGCACGTACTTCGGAATGCCCCTGTCCTGTATAATTTTGAATCCAAGGACAGAAAGCAGGCTGACAAGAAGGAAAACCGCGGAAAGCCAGTTTACCTGCAGAAACAGCGCCGCAAGAATGCAGACAAGAATAACGGCGCTTCCTGTCAGTTTATAAATCAGAATGTAATAATATTTGAAAAGTCCCTGAACATCGTCATTGAGGCGCGTCAGCATTTCTCCGGATGTCAGTCCGGCAAGACGCACGGAGTCAAGGGAGAGGTAATGGGACATAAGGTCCCTGCGGTAATCATCTGTAAAATGCAATCCGATGGAAGAAAGGCGGTATTCCAGCAGAGCCGACATGGCTGATTGCGCGAGCATCGCTCCCAGGTACAGCAGTATCGCAAGCGCAGAAGCGTGCCAAAGTCCGCCGCCATGGACAATGTCGATAAAACGGCTGAGGGTCTGCGGCGCAAGAACAAGAAGCGCGGCGGAACCTGCATATACAAATGTCAGAATTAAAATTGATTTTTTATGCCGGCCGGCATAAATCCGGAAGATCGCAAAAGATTTACGGTTGGTATTCATAAATTAGTCCTTATGGTTTGAGAAGTTAAATTTTCGATAAGGACTAAAGTATCATCAGGGCATTTCCTTTATGCAAACATAACAGTTATCCGGAATAAATGGAAGTGTCATTCCGGCTTTCATAATCAGATTTTTCTTGATCCGGGTTTGACGGCAGGAACGCCTTTTTTACACAATTCGCAATCAGCCGGGTCCCAGTTCGCGGCGTCTATTTTTACGGCGGAATAGAAAGGCCATTTTATTTCATTTCCGGGCAGCCTTCGATCCACAATGCAGGCCAGCGCCGAAACTGTTGCGCCCGCGGATTCCAGCGCTGCGGCGCATTCACCGACCGACTTACCGGTGGTGACGGCGTCTTCCACAACGAGGAACCTGGTTCCGGGCCTGATATCAAAACGGCGGATGCGCATTACGCCGGTATCGTCGCGTTCTGTAAAGATTGCCGGAAGTCCAAGCTGGCGGCCGAATTCATAGGACAGTACGACAGCTCCCATCGCAGGGCCGGCAACCGCGCCGATTTTTAAAATGCCCGAAGCCATATCGGCCCTGATTTTTTTTATGATCTCTTCCAGGGCGGCCGCGGTTTTTTCCGGGTACTGCATGAGACGCGCGCACTGGAAATAGCGATCCGAATGCCGTCCGGATGAAAGCAGGAAATGGCCTTCCAGCATTGCGCCGGATTCTTTTAAAAGGTTAATTACATTGTTCATGCATAAAATCTAACATAAATGATTTTTAATCTGAACCCCGTTATTTCCGGATTGAAAGATCCCCGATGCGGGAAAATCCGTATTGCTCCATGTAATTGCCGATACCGCGGATTATTTCATTCATGGCAGGCGGATGCGCGAATGTCGCGGAGCCGATCTGGACAGCCGAAGCTCCCGCAAGCAGAAATTCAAGCGCGTCTTCGGGAAGCGCAATTCCGCCGATGCCTATCAGGGGAACGCGGACAGTTTCCCATAAATCCCAAATCATGCGCAGCGCGATGGGGCGGATGGCCGGCCCGGAAAGACCGGCGCTGATATTGTCAAACACGGGTTTTCTTTTGTTGATGTCTATCGCAACAGCTTTGAAAGTGTTTACAAGCGAAAGGGCGTCCGCTCCGGAATTTTCGCAGGCGCGGGCGACAGCGGCAAGATCGGGGGCGTTGGGGGTAAGTTTTACGATGAGGGGTTTGGATGAAGCCGCCCGGACAATTTTAACGACCGCGGAGGCGGAATCAGGATCCATGCCGAATGTCATTCCGCCGGCTTTGACATTGGGACAGGAAATATTCAGTTCAATCATGCCGATTCCTGAACCGTCAAGAAGTTTGGCGCCCTGCCCGTATTCATCAATTGTGGAACCGGAAAGGTTGGCGATGACAACAGGACCCAGTTTCCGGAGGCCGGGCAGTTCATTTTCAATAAAAGCCGGAATTCCGGGATTTTCAAGACCGATTGAATTCATGAGTCCCGAAGGAGTTTCATGCAGCCTTGTACCGCTGTTTCCGGGCCTTGGGTTCAGGGTTAACCCCTTCGTGCAAATTCCGCCGAGTGCGCCGATATCCAGCATGCCGCCGTATTCTTTTCCGTAGCCGAATGTACCCGAAGCGGCAATCACGGGGTTTCTGAACCGGACGCCGGCAATGACAACCGACAAATCGGGTCCGCTGTTTTTCGGATTATTCAAAAAAAACATCCTCCGCATTGAACACAGGGCCGTCGGCGCAGCAGCGTTTATTTCCGTTTTTGGTTTTTACCGTACATCCAAGACATGCTCCCACGCCGCAGGCCATGCGCCGTTCAAGACTCACAAAACAGGGAACGCCGGCCGCTTTGCATTTTTCTGCGACAGCTTTCATCATCGGTTCAGGTCCGCAAGAAAAAACGGCGCCGTACGAATCCGGGCTAAAAAATCCGGTAATGAACCCTTTGTTACAAAAGGTTCCGGTTTCGCCGGACATTACAAGGCTGTCCGGTTTTAATCCTTCCAGTCCAAAAAATTCATTTTTAAAACCGGCGTAAAAATTATGGTTTTGTTTGCCGAGTTCGGAAGAAAATAACGCAAGCGGCGCGATGCCAACGCCGCCGGCGACAAGGGCGATTTTATTTGGAAAACGTTTTCCATCGTCAAAGGTTTTTCCGAACCATGCGCCGGAAATTTCGGCCCAACCCCTGCCCAATGGTCCGCCAAGATGCGCTTTTTCCCCGGGTTTTATTTCGGCCAGTTCAATTGTTCCCCTGCCCCTGACGGCAAAAATAAACCTTAAAATCAGGCCGCCGCCGGTTCCGTTAAAACGCCAGCCTGCGGCGCCCAGGGGCCGGCCCAAAAAAACCGAAGTTCCCCGCGGTCTGACAAGAAAAAACTGCCCGCTTAACGGAACGGGACCGTTCCATAAAAATTCCAGCGAATAAATATCATCCGCCAAATAAATTTTATTGACACATTCGCAAAGATGATATTCTTTTTGGGAGCAGTTATTACCGGAAATATCCATTAATACCCATTATATTGTTTTAAAGGTAAAAATATACCCTAAAAAGCCGTTAATTCCGGATTATGTGTCAATATAACCCGTAAAAAGGCCCTTTTTCGGAAACAGTGTCATTATTACACAGTTTTCTCACGAAGAGTTCTCGCAGAGGCGCGGAGATGCGGAGCTCGCGGAGAATTTTACGCGAAGATTTCTCACAAAGCTCACGGAGTTACACGGAGCACACAAAGGAATATTGAAAATTTATAATTTTCCGTACTTTTGTGGTTTTGCTTGGAGATTTTAAACATTTTCTCTGTGCCTTTGTGCCTTTGTGTGATGAAATTCTTGAAATTTTCCCCGCGTCTCTGCGTGCCCTGCGCCTCTGCGTGATAAATTCGGAATAAATTCACTGTGTTCTCTGTGTTCCCTGTGCCTCCGTGAGATAAATTCGGAAAAAATAATGAACTTGGCACAGTATTTGCTTATTAATATATGTTGGCAGAAAGAACCAGAACCTGGATGCCATAAGGGCTGTCAGCCCCGGAAGCGGTTAGAAATAACGCTCCAGGATCCAGGCTGAGAAGAAATCTGCAGAACTATTACAGGAGATATAACATGAAAGCAGTTACAATGTATCGTCCAGGTGTTTTTGAAAACGCGCTGACCGGATTCGACCGCTGTCTGGATTCATTTTTCAATGATTCCTTCCCGAATCCGTCGGAAAAAATCTTCAGGAGTTTTGATTTTCAAAAACGGCTCCCGGACGTGGATGTCCGTGAAACGGAAAAATCCTATGTGCTGGAAGCCGATCTGCCGGGTCTCGATGAGAAGGACATTGACATCCATCTGGACAGCAATACCCTTACCATTGAAACGAAAAAAAGCGAAGAAAAAAAGGAGGAAAAAGCCGGTTACATGATCCGGGAAAGAAGGCAGGCTTCATTCTGCCGGTCCTTTGCCCTGCCGGAAAATGCCGACAGGGAATCAATTTCTGCCTCATATAAAAACGGCGTACTTTCGGTGGAAATCCAGAAGCAGGCCGAAGCGCAGAAACGGGTAATTCAGATTTCAAAAAACTGATTACATAAATTGCCGCAAAGGCGCCGGAGCGAAGAAACGTATGGCATAAAACCTGTGCGTCCTCCGGCCGCTTTTGTTTTTTAAAGTCCCAGTTCTTTTCCTATCAAAATGACCTTTATTCTTCCGGCGGGTTTGCAGAGCCGCGTAATCACCAAAAACGAACAGATGGAATCAGGTGAAGTGCAGTTGATGCAGCTTCCGGTATCCTGACAATGGGTATGGGTTCCCGGGAAACGCTGCATGTTTGACGGAGCTGCGACGGTTCGGGCGCGCGTTATGGCGGCGTCCAGATCCTTGACCACCTTGTTCATGCCGGCTACCAGAATCACCTGCCTGGGACCGTAACACATGGCGGCAACCCTGTTGCCTCCGCCATCCACATTTACAAGCTGTCCGTCTTCGCTGACGGCATTCGTTCCGGTAATATAGGTATCGCAAAGCAGGGCTTTTCTCATAAGCTCCGTTCTTTCTTCCTTGTTGGCCGCCTTGTCCCTGTCAATAACATTGTAACCGCGTTCGACCGCGCTTTTCTGAATGCCCAATCCGGCTGCTGTAAGCGAACCTCCCCATGAAACAAGATGATCTTTCGGAATCAGGTTGAAAAGTTTTTCCACAGCTTCAGCTTCATTTTCAAAATACCAGGCGTCAAAGAACCTGGACTGGAGCGCCCTGGCGACTTTATGCCCGAGCTTGCCGTACCGAATTTCCAACGGAGTTTTCATTCATACCTCTTTTCACTCAAAACAGAGCTTTATCGAAACTAGCAGAGTTTTAAAAAAAGTACAATAATCGGAGAATATTTTATTTTTTCGGATATATTACAGACGAATATTGAAAATTTATTTTTTCAGGCTTGCGCTTTCATCTTCTCCGTGGCGTACAAAAAACAGGCTTGCGGCAGCCAGAATAAACGCGATGCATGAATAAAGAAACAGTACGCTGTACTGCCCGGTCAAATCGCGGATAAAACCGAATAGAATCGGGGAGACGATCTGGGAACTGAAGGAAAAGAAATAATAATATCCGATAAACGTCCCCACTTTATCCTCGCCGGAAAGACGCACTACCATGGGCAGTGAATTGATGTTCACCATTGCCCAGGACAATCCGCCGAAGAAAAGGCATGCGCGCGTCAGCCACGCGTTCGCAAGAAATACCATGGGAAGAAAAAGAACGATAAGGCCGGTCAGGCCGATTAGGATGGCTCTGCGCCTCCCGATCTTCGCGCCGATAAAACCGGCGGGAACGGCAAAGGATAAAAAGGTCAGTGAAAAAATCGCGAGCGTCATTGCCGCGTCGCCGGGGTCCATGGCAAGCGTGTTTGTCGCATACAGGGTAAAAAATGTTTCAACGGCATTGTAACCGGTAAACCAGAAAAACACCCCGAAAAGAATAAGCAGCAGGCTTTTCCTTTCTTCTCCGGTAAGCTTGACTTTGATTTTTCCGGCTTCCTCGTCAGGTTCGTAAGCCTTTTCCGGTTCGCGCACAAAGAAAGCAAGCACTGCAAGGGAAAACAGCATCATCACTGCGCTCATCAGGAAAGGCAGCGGAAAACCTCCCGCCTTGAAAAGAAGTCCGCCGGCGAAAAACGCGATTAGGCTGCCCATGCCCCCCATTAAATTTACAATGCCGTTTGCCTGGCTTCGCAGCGGGCCAGGCGTTACATCCGGCATCAAGGCAACCACAGGCGATCTCCATGCAGACATGACGAATGTAAAAACAATCAGAACCGTCATCAGTGACCAGAGACTGTCCATGCGCGGTATCATCAAAAAAGCCGCGGCGCATATCGGCAGTCCGATTAAAATATACGGTTTGCGGCGGCCGAATCTGGTCCGGGTACGGTCGCTCAGCCTGCCGAACACCGGTTGAAAAATAACGCCGAAAATATTGTCAAATGTCATGATGAAACCGATCAGCGTGGTTTTTCTGACAAAATCGTCAAGCATGCGGTCAAGTATCTGCGGTACAAAGGAATTATAGACGCTCCATGCGATTGATGAAGCGAAGAAACCAAAGGAAAGCAGCAGGGTTTTTTTCACATCCAGTTTATTTTCCATAAAAACTCCCTGCAGTATTATACCGATTTACACGCCTGCCAGGAACCTGCCTCCATGTAAACCCGCCAGCCGTCTGCTTCATATTTTGAACGCACATCGGAAAGTGCGGCGTACCAGTCCCCTTCTTCGTTGCCGTTTTGGCAGCCGTGCTGTATAAACAATTCCCAGGCGCGGAACCGGATTTCTTCATCCAGATTTACTATGGTTTCACTGACCGCTGCGGGCGCCGCCGCTATCACAGGAACCGCAATTGCAGCTATTGGCGCAGCCGCAACAAAAGGCGCGGCCGGCAGTATAACCGGAACTGCCGGTTTGATATCCGCGGCGGGAATTCCGGCCGCGACTGCGGCCGCGACAGCCGAAACCTTTTGTTCAACGGCATAAACGGGTTTTTTCCTTCGTTTGAAAATCAAGAAAAGAATTAAAGCGATTAATAATAAAAGCAACAGCAATAAAAACCACGGAAATTTTTTTCCCGATGATGAGGCGGAATTTCCGGAAACAATTCCCGCCGCGGCCTGGCTTGCCGGAAAAACGTTCTGGTTTACCGGCGCGGCATTTGCCGTTTCCGGTACTTGCGCTGGAGGTATAACCTCTTGAGGAGGTTCGGCAATTATTACCTGCGGAGGTGCTTCCGCTTTCAGTACAGCGGGCGTAAGGACGGTGCCGTCAAGCAGAATCCTCACGCGTCTGTTGGGGCTTCTGTCGTTTTCACTGACATTGCTGCCCCAGAGATTTACAGGTCCGTAACCTACAGGATCCGAAAATAGTTCATGCGGGACTCCGCGTCTGCGAAGTTCACTGATGACAAAAAGCGCCCTTTCAACGGATAAACTGACGGGTTCAATTTCATTCACAGCATCCGCAGCGTATCCGTAAACAAATATCTGGCCGGCGGAAATGTTTTTTTCAAGAAGGTATTTCGCCAGACTGTCCAGCTGGGTCCTGGCCCGGGTTTCATTTACAAATCCCCTGCCGCTGTCCGGCATGAACAGAAGATAGTCAATTTCTTCAGGTTCATCCGTTTCACTGAATGCCCAAAAGCAGAAAGTAAACAGGATAATCAATAAATACAATTTTTTCATTTCAATCATCCTTTTTTAAATGGCAAAATAATTATAATGCAAAAAAATAAAAAATAACAGTCAACCTTGTTTTATCATTGCGGTACTGGTATAAGTAAAACATGAACCAATACATAATCGAAGGCGGAGCTCCCATATGCGGCAAGATAAGGGCCAGCGGAAACAAGAACGCTGCCCTGCCGTGCATTGCGGCCGCTTTGCTGACCGATGAACCGGTAATCCTGAAAAACATACCCGATATCGAAGACGTCCAGGTAATGCTGGAAATTTACCGCTCCCTGGGGGGCGAAACCGTATCATTGGGTTCAAATGCGTGGCGGCTTGCTTTAAAAAATATAAAAACATCGGAAATACCTGCGGAACAGGCGCAAATGATCCGCGCTTCAATTCTGTTCGCCGGACCCCTGCTGGCGAGAACGGGAAAAGCGGTGCTGCCGCCGCCGGGCGGCGACATCATCGGACGGCGAAGGCTTGATACCCATCTCCTTGTGCTTACGGAGCTGGGAGCGAGCGCGGAGTTAAACGACTGCATCGAATTTTTCGCAAACGGAATGAAAGAGGCGGATATCTATCTGGACGAAGCGTCCGTTACCGCAACGGAGAACGCGATCATGGCAGCGGTCCTCGCGAAAGGAAAAACAATTCTGACCCATGCGGCTTGCGAGCCCAATGTTCAGGATCTCTGCAATATGCTGGCATCCATGGGCGCAATAATAACGGGAACGGGCTCCAATGTTCTGACAATTACAGGCGTTGAAAAACTGAAGGGCTGTGAAATGGAAATCGGCGCGGATTTTATGGAAGCCGGTTCGTTAATCGGGCTGGCTGCCGCAGCCCGGGGAGATCTCTGCATTGAAGGGATCAGCGAAAGGGAGATAAGGCCGGCCAGGGCAGCATTCGGGAAACTCGGAATTGTCTGGGAACATGAAGGAAAAACAATCCATGTGCCGCCGGATCAGGCTCTGGAAATAAACTGCGATTTTGGCGGAATGATTCCGAAAATAGACGACGCTCCCTGGCCGGGCTTCCCGCCTGATTTGACCAGTATTGCGACGGTCGTCGCGACGCAGGTAAAAGGCACCGTACTCATTCATGAAAAAATGTACGAATCGCGGATGTTTTTCGTTGACAAGTTAATCGCCATGGGTGCGCGGATAGTGCTGTGCGATCCTCACAGGGCTGTGGTCTCGGGTCCCACACGGCTGACGGGATCGCAGCTTCACAGTCCGGACATCAGGGCGGGCATGGCAATGGTCATAGCTGCGATATGCGCGCAGGGCAAAAGCGTAATTGACAACATCTACCAGATTGACAGAGGCTATGAAAACCTCGCATCCCGGCTCGCATCAATCGGCGCAAAAATTATCCGGACCTGACTGTCAGGAACGCGAACCCGCATTCCCGATAATTTCCATGTACGCTTCCCGGATTGCGATAAAGGCGCGTGAAGCCGTTTCCAGATGATCGTCATCGAGGCCCTGAAGCGCGTCCGGATGAAACTGCGCGGCGAGTCTGCGGTAGTGGTTCTTCAGTTCTGCAGTTGAAATTTCCGGCGAAACGCCGAGAATCTTCCACGGGTCTTCATGCGCGGCGACAGGCTTATAATGAGGATCCAGTTTCCGCATTAACTCATTTACATAGCCGCGGGATTCATCAGAAGCCGCGAGATCGGACAATGTCTTTCCCAACAGATCCGAAGAGGGAGGACTGACGGAAATAACCAGCCTTGCGGCAAGGCTTTCCGCAAGCAAATCCGGATTAAGGCTTTCGCGTTCCAGCCAGGCAATTCTGCAAAAATGCTCAATCATGGATTTATCCGGAACGGCTGCGAAACAGATTTCAGTTTTACGGGAGACTTCCGTGATTGCCATTTCGGCGTTTTCCGGCCCGGAAGAAAATTTTACGGCGGTATGAATGCCGAGGCCGCAGAATGCAGCCAGACCGGGGACGCCTTCGTTAAATGCGATCATTCCGGGGTTTTCGTAATAACCGTGAATTTCGCGATCGCTGCCGAACTGTCCCAGCAGTTCCTGTATCAGGTAACCGAGGACAAGACCGATAAAAAGCCCGGCAATTCCCCCCAATAAGCCGATTAAACCTCCGGCAACAAGACCGGCAATAATTCTGAGTTCTTTCGGCAAACGGGAAAAAAATCTTCCGGCTTTTTTATGCAAAAAAAATAAATTTAATCTGGTTTTCACGGCATGCTGCGACGATCAGCCGTGCTGGGCCGCAAGAATTATAAGTGAAAGCAGAAACAGGATCAGGGCGCCGGCGGCGAATGCGATTATAGCCGCAGAAAATCCCAGACTGACAACCGCCCAGACGGCGATGTTATTGAAACAGTTGATTACAAAATTAAACAGTCCGTTGAAAACAACGGGGAGAATTCCAAGCATGGGAAACCAGATATAACGCGGTTTCTTCATTGCCCTGAACCGCCATGCCATGGCAAGGACAAGGATCAGCAGCGGCAAAAACAGTACGGGATCGGCGAACCGGTTAATAAGTTCGGCCTGGAAAATCTGCGGCAGGTAACCGTAATCGGAACCGAAACCCGAAAGTCTGACAAGATCGGCCGGGCTTAAAAGCCCGTTGCCGCGGCTGATGTCCGACAGCAGACGGAAATCATCCCAGGCGATGTTCAGCGTAAGCTGCGCCGCAGACGGAGCGGCTTCCGAGAAGCTCAGAGTTTTCGGTTCCCAGCGGAGACCGCCGTCATACCGGTCCAGGGCCCTCATCAGTATTGTAACGGAAGCTTCGTTTTCCATCATCACCGGCAGTACCTTTGCGTAGGGAGCGTCCAGCTGCCAGAGCAGTCTTCCTTCATTATCCAGCGAAAGAATTTCAATTCCGATTCCGTAAGCCAAATCCGGAAATATGGAAAGGGATGAAAAGCGCATTATGTAGCGTCCGCTGTTCTGCCCGGATTTTTTGGGAAGCGAAAAAATGGCGCCTGCGGGACTTTCCCTCAACTCGAGTTCGTCTATAAAAAAGGCCATGCTGACCAGGCCCTGTTCGCTTAATCCGATGTAGTGAAGCCCGTCGCGATCTCCCGGCGACAGGGACAATAGTTCCCTGAAAAGATAATAGGACTGTATCCAGTCATTTGAAAGCAGTGCCCTGTAGGCGCTCCGTTTTAAATAAAAAATCCTGTAAGCCGCGGTTTCCCGCGCGTTAGGTTCCATTAAGGCAACCGCGTTCCATGCGCGGCTGGCAAGACGCGCGGCGCTTGCCGATTCAATGCTGCCCGCCGCGGCAAGGTCGCCGGCGAGGGTGGCCAGCCAGTGGGAATCAAAGTATCTTTCTTCCCGCATGGCGGTCTCTGCCATAAAAAGGGCCTCTGCGGCGTTCAGCGGTTTCGGGTTTGCCAGGTCCTGCCTTGCGGTCATGGTTCTGGCCGGATCATGCCTCTGTAAAATTCCCTCCAGCCTGATGCCGGTTTCGACGCGCAGTTCCGCTATATCCGGCGAATTGGGCCATATCTTTTCACAGACAGATAAAAACCGCGCGGCTTCATACCATTCACCCTGACCCGCGTGTTCAAGGGCGCGTTCTGCGGAGATCCTGAAAAGCCTGCCTTTTGACTGCAAATCGGTTTTATTGTTAACCAGCACCGGCATCACAAGAATGGCAAGACAACCGTAAATGCCGGCGGCGATAATGGCGTTAAAAATGGAAGGGCTCAGACTCTGGAGAAATTTCGGCGAAAAAGAAGTGAATTTTTCCGAGTGATCGCTGTCGATTCCGAACGGAATTACAAGCGCCGACAATGCCAGCGCAGGGAACAGCAGGACAAGATCCTCCCCTCCCCTTAAAAAACGCCAAACAGTTGAAAAACAGGCCAGGGGACTGGTTTCACCCGGATATATCAGCCTGAATCCCATAATGGCAATTGAGGATAAAAGCATATAGAAAATAAAAAGCGCTGTCGGAGACAGGAGCTTTTCACGTTCCAGTTTAAACATCGTCTCTCCTGATCCGCCGCGCCATAAATGTCAAAAAAGTATAAAGAATTATCAATGCGCCCAAAATGCCGAATACGGCCGGAGAAATAAGATAGCCCGGAAGCCTGTTATTGACGAATGTATTCAGGAAGTTGCCCGCTTCCCAGGTTCTCAAAAATATTGCCAGACTCAGGATCAGGCGGAAGGCCAATGCTCCGAGAAAAAGGTTTGCCATCGGCCAGTTGCTGGATGCAAAAAGGAAACGGAGGGAAACGAGCAGGAAAAAAAGCGATGCCGTATAAAATAAAAAGGGGAGCCATCCCTGCGCACGGCGTACGTCAAACTCACGGGTAACAAGGGCAAAATCCATGATTATGCTTCTGATGAACCAGGGGGTGCCGGTATCAAGGGGCAGGGCGACCGCGGAACTGGAAGGCCCGGGGACGGTTTCCTGGTAAAGAAGCGGGCGTTCGGGGAATGAAATCACCCTGGGACCGCCCGTTTTATTTCCGTCATTCGAAAGCAGAATTATGTCGGTTTCAAGCCTTGAAAGGATAAGTCCGGTTTTTCCGGAAAGGCTTTCGGGAATTTCAAGGCTGGGATCGTAAACATGTACCCTTTCAATGCCCAGATAAAAACAAAAACTGAAAACTCCGGCAAAAACAAATACAATAAGGATGCTAAAAACTGCCGGGATTTTCCTCCGGACTGAATAACTCAGGGAAAGAAGAATGGTGAAAAACAGCGCGGCCGGCAGGGCCATTTTAACCGCCGCCAGCAGGACTCCCCCATGTTCAGGATCCTGGCTGATAATCCGGACGGATTCAATCCAGGAAGCAAGGAAACGGAAAAAAGAGAATAATGCAAAAAAAATAATAAAAGTAACGCTGAAGAATAACATCAGCCGGGCAATATTTTTCATTATTTTCTCAAAATACAGCCTATCATGCGGTTAGTTGACATGCAAGCCGGAAACCGGCTCCGGATTCCGGCGCCGGGTACCGGCACAGATCCGGTTTATAATAATATTATCAACAGTTTATCAACAATCAAAAATAAAACGAAAAACCATAATCTCCAAAAGAAAATAAAAACGTTAATACCGCAACATTTATAATTCCAGTAAACAAATAACGCAATTCCATATATTACAAGGAATTAATTAAATGAAAAATGAAAACCGTCCGCATACATGACAGAAAATGTATAAAAATAAATACACCTGAGACTTTTTAAAGAGATTGTAAACAAGTTATCAACAATTTTCGCACGGTATTGAATCTATTTGAGCGGAGCCGTCATTAATACAAAACCTGCAATCATGTCTTGTCGGGAAGGGCTTTCATCTTCTCTTTCAGTTCCAGAAGCAGCATATCCGCGGTCCCGTCTGATTTTTCAAGCTCTGCAAAGCGTTTTTCAAGGCTGGAATTGGAACTGAAGTCTTCCAGTTCCTTTGCGGCGTCGGCCTGGGCTTCCATTTGGTCAACTTTTTGGGCCATTCGGTCAAAAGCGTCGAACGCGCTGCGGTTTCCGGAGACGCTGGAGATGGTATTTTGTATTTTTTGCTGGGCTTCGGCCCTTTTTGCGCGGGCAATAAGGAGATTTTTCTTTCTTTGGGCTTCTTCTATCTTGCTTTGGAGCTCTCTCAGCGATTCTTTAAGCTGATCTACCGAATTTTTCTGGGCCTGCCACTGTTTTTGGTACTCCGCCGCGGCCTTGTCGTACTCCT
>Ga0123353_10007311_pt1 | contig 14894 bp, 10 predicted proteins | sample TergutLab28metaG_3_FD_92763 | JGI IMG/M metagenome (GOLD analysis project Ga0123353, IMG submission 92763) | Labiotermes labralis P3 segment gut microbial communities from Petit-Saut dam, French Guiana - Lab288 P3 | ecosystem: Host-associated > Arthropoda: Insects > Digestive system > Gut ... | reverse complement strand
TCCAATACCCAAGAGCTAAAAACAAGCCGACGGTCGCCAAACCCGGCGTGGACAAGGGCAAGATAATCTGGGCGTAAATTCTAAAATCGCCCGCGCCGTCAATTTTAGCGGATTCAACAAGTGAATCCGGTACGGAGTTGAGAAAATTGCGGAAAAGAATAATATACCAAGCGTTCATCAACGGCGGCAGGATGAGCGCCAGGTAATTGTTTTTTAGTTGCAAGTACTGTACCACCAAAATATAAAAGGGAATCAAACCCCCGCTGAACAACTGTGTAAAATAAAACCCGAAAGCGAATGCGTTCCTGTACTTAAAGTCCTTTCGGTATAGGACATAGGCCGTCATGGAGATTAAAAACAAGCCCAACAGCGTTCCTGATACGGTCACCATGGTTGAAACACCGTAGGCATTCATTATTTTGCGTGGGCTTTTAAAGATGAATTCATAAGCGCTTGTAGAAAACTCCCTGGGGATAAGGCTGGCGCCATACCGCAAAACCGACTTTTCGCTGGATAGGGAACTGGACAGAATCGCCCAAAACGGCAGCAGGCAGAACAGCGCAAAAATGAACACCACCATGTATCCGATTATATTAAACGCGATGGTAGAGCCTTCCGTTTTAATTTTAATGGTTCGGCTGTACCGGTGTTTTATCGTGCGCACTCCATGGCCTCCCTTCTGTCCTAAAACAGGGCATAATCCGGGCTGACCCGTTTGACAATCGCGTTAACCGACATAATTAAAACGAAGCCGAAAAAGGACTGGTATAAACCAACGGCGGTTCCCATTCCAACATCGAAGGAGTTCACCAACGCGCGGAACACATAGGTATCAATGATATCGGTGGCCTTATAAAGGGTACCGTTTGCGCCGATAATTTGATAAAACAATTCAAATTGGCCTCGCAGGATGTTGCCAAGCTGCAAAAGTAATAAAATGATGAAGGTGGGCTTTAGCATGGGGAGCGTAATATAACGGGTTTGCTGAAAGATGTTCGCGCTGTCAATCCTTGCCGCCTCGTACATCTCTCTGTCGATACCCATAATGGCGGCCAGGTAGATGACACTGCCGTACCCGATGCCCTTCCAAATGTTAAACAAAACAAGGATGTATTTCCATGCCCCGACATTACCGTACATGTTAACGGGCTCAAGCCCCAGCGACCTTAGTATCGAATTGAGCAGACCGGTCTCATAATTGAGTATATTGTATACCACAAACCCCACTAAGACGTATGATACGAAGTACGGCAGGAACATCAGGGACTGTGTGATCTTTTTATAGTATCGGCCCGGAATCTCGCTGATGAAGATGGCAACCATAATTTGGGCGATGTTGCCCGTAATCAAAAATGCGATATTGTATAGCACCGTGTTTTTCGTGATATTAAACAGAGCCCCGGAAATATATAAAAAACGAAAGTTATTCATGCCTACGAAGGGGCTGCCGAAGATACCGCCAATGTAGTTGAACTTGGTAAACGCAAGGTAAACACCGGCCATGGGTAGATACTTGAAAACAACAAAATACAGTATGGCGGGCAGCAGCATAATAAAGAGCACTCTGTTTTTGCTAAGTTCGGTAAGTAATCCGTGCTTCTTTTTTATCGCAATGAACTCTGTCGCCGATAGGGCTGCCTTGTCCCCATTCCGTTTCCGTTTTACCAACCCGAAAGCCTCCCGTGCGTGGATTTACCAACTTCCGAACTGAGTGTACTGTTATGTAAAAAAAGCATAACACCATACTTTTTGCCTGTCTATAGGCTGTTTGTATGATTACAGGGAAATCTGTTTGATGTTATGAAAAACAAGATGATTCAACTTACATTTTAAGGTCAATCAACCTTCATCGGCTTCCCCAACCGAGCGATATTTACCTTAGCGCAGCATGAAAGCCTCAAGCTGCCTTTGCAGTTCGGCTTGTATATCCTTCACGCCGGCTGCGGCTAATTTATCGCGCACCATTTTAAGTCCGCTCTCCACATCCACATAGCCGTAGGACAACGGTAACCCATACTGCTGCCATACATTAAACACCGCGGCGCGCTCGTTCTTAACCGGTTCATACTCCGGAAAGAACAGTGCAATTGGGCTCTCGGCAGATAGCGCTTCCAACGCCGCGGTTACCTCTTGAAGGTTCGGCGGCATACCCACGGGCGGCTTGAAAAACTTGTTTTCTTTAAAACCCCAAGAGCAGTAAGCCTCCGGTTCAAAGCCTTCGGTATCCAGCGCCAGTAGCTCGCCCCTTTCGTTTATCTCCCAGTGGGTACCCCGGATACCGTAGGTCAGCAGGTCATAATAACTCTCGTCATGGCGCAAGAGTTCCAAAAACATTAAAGCGCGTTCCGGATTTTTAGCGGCGGCAGGCACAGCCATACCGTCTTGCATCGCGGCTGTCTTAAACGCGTAAGGCCTGCCGAAATAAAACTGCGCTGCATACTCCGGATGCACCAGCCAAGTGCTTTTCCATGAGTCCTGATTGTGCAGCCGCGAAGCCGCCTTACCGTCGCGGAACTTATACTCTTCTTTATCGGATAATACCGTCCGGGACCAATAACCTTTGTCACACCACTCTTTCATTTTGTAAAAGTGGTCTTCCAAACCCGGCAGGTCGTAAAAATTAATGATGGAGGGCGCGTCGGCGCTCATGTCAATGTAGAACGGGTGCTCAATGAGATACAGGTTCTGCGAGTAGGCATAAAAACTGTCCAGCGCGTCCGAGGTAGCAATAAAATCACCGGGCGCGATATCGGGGTTGTTGCGCTTCACCTGCTCCATGAACAAGCCGTAATCGTCAATGCCGTTGATACCGGTCATACCGTATTGCTTCATCAAATCGCCTCGTACGATATAACCCATCATGTCAATTTGATAAAAGGATGCGGGCACGGCGTATAAATGGCCGCCCGTAATGGTTTGCTTCATAAAACCGGGGGAGATATCCGCGTAGGTCTTCGGCGCGTAAACGGGCAGCAGATCCTCCAGCGGGAGGAACGCGCCTTTCGCGGCCTCGCTGTAATAGTTGGTCCAGGTTGAGGCGTAAATGAGATCCACCGGCTCGCCGGAGGCTAAGATCCGCGCGTACTTAATGCCAAAATCACCCCAGCCGACCCAGTTTACTGTCAGGGTAGCGTTTAAGTCCGCGTTCAGCTTCGCGTTAAGCTGCGCCAGCACCGCATCATAGTCCCGCGCCGGGCTGCCGATGAGGTACATCACCAAGTCCACAGGCGGTAAAGCATCCGGCACCAGCGCACGCGCCGGAGTGACCGAGCTAAGTGAAAACAGCAGCGCCAGCGTCAGAACCAGAATCTTTTTCACGAAAAGGGCCTCCCTATGTATAGTATGGTATACTATTGGCTGAAGCATATCACCGTTCTTTTTTCCTGTCCATAGCTTTTTCCGGCAAGACCAAGGACTTGGCTTATCGGGTTCATGAGGTTGTATCGCGGGCGGATGCTTTATAGTATACTATTGTACAAACAATACGGACATCGTCCATAGGCGGGAGGTGCGGGCGCTATGAGCAAGCTGCTGCTGGTTGATGACGAATCGGTCACGCGACGGGGCCTCTTACGCAGCGTACCGTGGGCGGCGCTTGGTGTTTCAGAAATTAGGGAGGCGCGGGATGGTGTAGAGGCATTGCGTTTAACGCGTCAGTTTCGGCCCGATATCGTGGTGACGGATGTTCGTATGCCCAGGCTCAACGGCATAGATCTGGCAATAGAAATTCGAAAACAGCTGCCCGCCGTGAAACTAATCTTCATTAGCGGTTATTCAGATAAGGAGTACCTAAGGTCGGCTATCCGGCTGGGTGCGGTTGACTATGTGGAAAAACCAATCAACTTGGAAGAGTTTACCCAAGCCATTCGTCAAGCCGCCGGGCAGACAGCGGCCGATGTACCCGAAGAATTGGCCCCAAGCGGACAGCCTGTCAACCGTAAGATAGCCTTGGCGCTGAAGCTGATTGAAGAACAATATATGGATTCCGGCTTAAATGTTACCGCGCTGGCCGATCAAGTGCGCCTTACCCAGCCCTATCTGTCGGTGCTGTTTAAAAAGACGATGGGCCGTTCCGTCAGCGAGTATTTATTGGCATTGCGTATCGAAAAATCAAAACTCCTGTTGGTGGAGGAGGATATCCGGGTGGGCGAGGTCGCACATCGGGTAGGGTATAATGACGCAAACGCTTATGCCAAGGCATTTAAGCGGATAATGGGCCTATCGCCCGCTAAGTTCCGCCAGCGATACCAGCGATGAGCGGGCGTCGGCGTTTATTGGGCGGGGCGAACATCCGTGTGAAGCTGCTCACTACTTACTTTGTATTAATATTTGTTCCCCTCGGGCTGTTGACGCTGATTTTGCAAAACAGCGTGGTGGAAATGTCTTCGGAACAGTTAAAGCGTTCCGCCGGGCAGTCCTTCCAGCAGGCACATTCCTATCTCAGTTACAAACTGTCCCAGATGATTACCATCTCGGATACCATTTACTTTAATACCGATGTACAGGATATGCTGGTCAAGCCCCAGGCGGATTACATGGGCGACGTGTATCAGCAGACCATTGACATGCAAAAGCTGGATGTTTTTTTAAACAACTTTAAAAGTGATGATTTATTCCGAGCCTGTCTTTATGTACCCTCCTGGTTCATATACGCCAACCAAGGCATCTACATGGATAATCATGACGCGTTGATGCGCACGGAGACCTACGATGCGCTCATCGCTACCCGGGACAAGGTGTTGTGGGTACCCAACGAGTGGTTACCTAATGAACAGGCATCCTCTCAGCCGCCGCTGGATGTGATATCGCTATACCGGCGGGTGCGTAACCGCAACCAAATCAGTGAGATAATCGGCGTCATCCGGTTAAGCATCCGTCAAAGCAGCGTGGATTTCATCATGTCCAATGCCGATATCTCTAAAAATGGCGTGGTGTTCCTCCAAAACCATAGCGGGCAGTTGGTAAGCCGCTCGAGTCAGGTCAATCTGGATCGATTCATGGCCGAGCCGCGGGAGCAAGCGGTTGCACTGGATGCGCAGTGGTACACCACCCGGGCGGGAACGGAACGCTACTTGTTAATGGAACGCCCCGTAAGCGGAACCGACTGGACGATGACATGTGTCATACCTTATAGTGAACTGATAGCCCAAAGTCAAAGCATTCTGCTGCTGATGGTGGTGCTGGCGGGAAGCATCGGCGCGGCGGTCTATCTGGTATCCTATTTGGCGTCCCGCTCCAGCATGCGCCGCATACGGGGGTTAACCGAGCAAATGCGCCGCGTACACAGCGGCGTACAACCGGCACAGGTCATAGATCCCCAACCGATGCGGGGGCGCGACGAGTTGGATCAAATGACCGATACCTTTCACTTCATGCTAAAGCGTATCGACAGGCTGGCCGAAGAGCAGTATCAGCACGGCAAAGAAATTAAAAGCGCGGAGCTGCGGGCGCTGCAGGCACAAATCAACCCCCACTTTTTATACAACACCTTGGATTTAATTAACTGGAAAGCTTCCGAGCATGGCGCGATGGAAATCGTGCCCATCGTTCAGGCATTGGCGCAGTTCTATAAACTCAGTTTGGGGCGGGGGTCCGATATCGTTCCGCTGCGATATGAGTTAGATCATATTCGCGCTTATGTACATATTCAAAACCAGCGTTTCGATCAAGGCATTCGGTTAATCGTGCAGGTGGAAGATCATTTCCTGGAGTATAGGGTGCCTAAAATTATCTTACAGCCGTTGGTGGAAAACGCGATCCTGCATGGCATTATGTGCAAGGACGATGCCCGGGGCAATATCCTTGTAAGTGCCAGGTTACACGATGGGCGTTTAATTTTAAGCGTAGCCGACGACGGGGTGGGCATGGATGAGGCTGCCTCGCAGCGCTTGTTGTCCAATCAAGACAGCCCCGAAAGCGGATACGGCATTTATAATATCGATCACCGGCTCAAACTGTGTTACGGCCCGGGGTATGGGCTGCACTTCCGTTTCCCGAAGGAAGGCGGCGTGGTCGCGGAACTGCATATGCCGCCCGAGAAGCCGGAGGCGTGACATGCTTATTTTAACATGTAAAATGATGATAGAATATGCATTTAAAATGACGCAGGATGATTCTGAAGATAGCAGCGCTATGCTTCCTTGACGGTAATGACCGCTTGAGCGGGAGCCAAGCCCTCGGCGCAGGCTGTAAGGGTGATGCGGCCAGCTTCACCGTTGCTGCGTACAACAGCCATGGCAAGGCCTTGATGGGCACTGCGTTTGTTGCCGACATAGGGCTCCTCTGAGATCGGATCACCATTTCCCAGGGCCAGCAGGGAACCCGGGCCGTATACGGTAAAGAACAATTCGTTGGTTGCGTAAGGTACCGGGTTGCCGTCTTCATCCACAACCTCGGCCTTGATATAAGCGAGTTCACCGAAGGAAGGGTTTAGCAGGTTTTCTTCAGCCGTAAGGCGCAGCGCGGCGGGCGCCTTCACCGTGGCAAGGATGGTTTCGGATTGTGCCCTGCCTCCAACATAGCCGACCGCCTTGAGTGTTCCGGGCGCATATGTCAGCGCATAGGACGCCAGATAGCGGGCCGCCTTGCCGCAGGGCTTTCTTCCCAAGGATTGTTCGTTAAGAAAAAGTTCAACTTCATCCTCGGCGCAGTACACATCAGCAAGAACGGGTTTTCCTTCAAAACCGTTCCACGACCATGAGGAAACCACATCCGGCCAGCCCCATGCCTTCATAAACACCGCTTTACCGTAGTGCTCCGGTTTGTGCACGGCGATGTAGGGCGCTTTTGCCCTTCCCCACACACAATCGCGGTAATAGGACTGGGGGCGTTTAAAGCCGCAGATATCGATGTCGCCGCAATAAGCCTGATGCCATGGATAATCGCCGCAGAAGGAAGTTTCTTCACGGTAAGTGAGGCGCCCGATGCCGGCCTCGCCCAAATAGTCCAAGGCTGTCCATACAAAATCCCCAATCACATACGGGAAGCGTTCCGTTGCCTCCCAGGTTTCAAAAGCATCCTTGGCAAAGGTTTCCGTGCCGCAGATGACGCGGTTGGGATGGCGTCGGCCGTCCTTTTCATAGCGGTCAAAGGCATAGTTATAGCCCACAACATCCAGCGGACGGGCGAATTCTTGGGTGAGCGCATCCCACGAGTCGTCGGTATCAGGGCACACGGAGGCGGGCAATCCGCCGCTTTCCCCGGGCTCGGCGATACCGCACAGGGCGTTGGTAACCGCCCTTGTCGAATCTAATTGACGAACATACGCCGCAAGACACGCGGCGGTTTCATAACCTTTGGAGCGCCCGTCCCTTTCCTTGATTTCGTTACCGGTTGACCACATTATAACGCTGGGATGATTCCGGTCTCGCAGCACCATGGAGGCCATGTCCCTCTGCCACCACTCGTTAAAGTAAAGCGCGTAATCGGCGGTCATTTTGGCGTCCGCCCAGGCATCAAATGCCTCGTCGATCACCAGCATGCCCAAACGGTCACAGGCGTCCAAGAAAGAGACGGAAGGCGGGTTGTGCGCGCAGCGAACGGCGTTAAAACCGTTTTCCTTCAGCAGCCGTACCTTGCGTTCCTCCGCTCGGTCATGGGCTGCGGCGCCCAGTAAGCCGCAATCATGATGGATACAGCCGCCTTTGAGTTTCATCGGTTCCCCGTTGAGCCAAAACCCTTCTTTAGTATCGAAGGAAACGGAACGTATCCCTACGGTGGTCTCTTCGCTGTCGATGAGGGTTCCGTCTTTGTAAAGGCAGGAATGCAGCGCATACAGATGAGGTGTGTCCACTGACCAAAGCCGTGGCTTAGTCACTGTGAGGTTTTGGTTAAGCTCTGTCTGTTCCCCCTCTTGCAGCGTCATGCAGGTCTCCGCTTCCGCAGCAATCTGCCCGTCCCTTTCCAGGCGGGAGCGCAGAACAACCTCTGCCGGTAAAGGACTTGTATTCGCGAGTTTTGTTTGGACGCGCAGCAGTGCGTTTTGACGGGTTAAATGCTCCGTAAAGGCAAACACACCCCAGTTCTCGATGCATACCTGTTCCTTAACAATGAGCCAAACGGGGCGGTATATGCCCGAACCGCTGTACCATCTGGAATTGGGGTTCGCGTCGTTGTTGACGGTTACCCGTATGTGATTATCTTCGTTAATAAGTAAGTATTCCGTAAGCTCACATAAAAAAGAGGTATATCCGTATGGGTGACGCGCTAAAACTTGTTGGTTAAACAAAACGACGGCGTTCATATAAACGCCCTCAAACAACAGAAAAACCCGCTTATCCTTCCATTCATGGGGAACATACAGCGTTTTTTCATAATCAGCGATATCCCCGGGAAAGAACCCGCAGGAGTTTAGGGTGCGCGCCTTGGGATCGCGTTTCATTCCGATGCTAAAGTCATGCGGTAAATCGACCGGGTTTTTCGGTTGATTAGTCAAAAGGTAGGCTTGCCTGTTTTCTGGTTTAAAAACCCATTGCCTGTTGAAAGGTTGTTTCATACTTAGAGGCTCTCCCCTCATTCATCATGTAAATCGATGGACTTTTCAAATTGAAACATGAAATCAAACACATCAAGAGCATAACACCATCTTCTTTGTCTGTCTACAACCAAAGCAAAGGCTGAACGCGAATCCCGCAGGACGTCGTCGTTTGACAAAACATCCGGCTGTTCATATAATACAAACACCGTAAAGGTATCATTAAAAAGGAGGCGCAGTCTGCTCTATGAAGAAACTCATCTCCCTGCTCCTCGCGGTTCTGCTGACCGCGGCCGTCGCGCCGGCATTTGCCGCGCCGAATCTGTATCCCGCCGGGGATAACTACCCGATGGATACGGATATCTCCGTTACCTGGTGGATGGGCGAGGGGTATGTCCCGGACGCCGTTTTCGCATCCGCCGATGATTCTCCCTTTCACATCAATTTCCAAAAGATGACCGGCTTAAAAGTGGATTGGAAGTATGTCCCCGCCGGCGGTGACGCCAATCAGGCGTTTAACCAAATGCTCACGGAAGATCCGCTGCCGGATGTCATCTTCTTTGGCGGCAACATGATGAGCGATGCCGCCCGTTATCTGGAAGAAGGCGTTTTCCTGGATTTAACGCCCTATCTGGAAGAGTTTGCCCCTGCTTACTGGCAATGGATTCACACCAATCCTGCCTATAATAACGCGATGAAGACGGATGCCGGTCAGTATTACGGCTTCGGCTTCTTCCGTGAGGATGGCGGCTGGAACGATACGTATCAAGGCCCCGTCGTCCGTCAGGATTGGCTGGCTGAGTGCGAACTGGAAGCCCCGGTTACCATTTCCGACTGGACGAATGTGCTGACTGTATTTAAAGAGAAATACGGCGCGACATTCACAGCCCCCTGGTCCCGTTTCAGGCAGGAAGGCTCCGGCATCCCCGGTGCGTTCGGTGCGTACGGCACCAGTGATCTTTCCCTGTTTGTCAACGAAGAAGGCAAGGTACGTCTGGCTCAGGCGGAACCGGAATGGCTGGAGTACATGCTTCAGTTAAACGCGTGGTGGGAAGCGGGCCTCATCGATCAGGACGTGCTGGCCAACCAGACTGACACCGAGGCGAAAGCCAAGGCGCTGGCCGGCAGTACCGGCATCGCGTACACCTCCATGGGACAAATGTCTAACTGGCGTAACGAAGCGGCTCAGGCAGGCACCGGCGCTGACTGGGTTGGCTTGCAATACCCGCATGGCGATGACGGAATGCTCTCCATGGTCTTTGGCGGTTACGGTATCGGCGGCCAAGTCGCCGTTGTCTCCGGAGACTGTGATCCCGCCAAAATCGAGACAGTCTTAAAAGCGCTGGATTATGCCTATACGGACGAAGGAAACCTCTTCTGGAACTATGGCGTGATGGGGGAGACCTGGGAATACAATGAAGACGGCCTGCCCGTCTATCTGCCCGTTGTCACGGAAGATCCGGACGGCCTGAACAACGCCATCGCCAAGTACGGCGGGTCCACCTGGAGCGGCAACTGCATTCAGGAAACGAGGCTCCTGTACTTGAAGAACACATCCGCGTCCATCGATGCGAACAATCTGTGGTTCTATCCCAATATCGATGTCGCCTCCAAGTGGAAGCTGCCTCCGGGCATTACGCTGACCGCCGATGAAAGCGCCGAGAACGACTTCATACGCGCGTCCATCTCCACCATCGTCGCCGAGTCCTGCGCCAAGCTCATTACAGGCGAAATGACCGCGGCGGACTGGGATGAGTATATCGGGCAGTTGGAAGCGCTTGGCCTTTACAAGATGCTGGAAATCCGCCAGGCTGCTTACGATAGGTACTTAACAAGGTAAACATAATTAGCAGGGAGGGGGAGCAGCACTCCCCCTCCCTGCTTATTTCCACACAGGGGCATGGAGGATAATATGACGGATGCGGCGCGGCGTGCTGCGCGGAAGAACCCTTTTGATGCGCATGGGCGCAGGTCTTTGGGGCAGTTAATCGCAAGAGATTTTAGGTTACACAAGTACAAATACCTTATGATTCTGCCCGTGGTGGTCTTTTTTGCGTTATTCGCGTACAAACCGATGGGTGGCTTAATCATCGCGTTTAAGGAGTATCGCCCGCGGTTGGGCATCATGGGCAGCAAGTGGGTAGGGCTCACCCATTTTACCAATTTTTTTAATGATATTTACCTGGTGCGTATTATTCGCAACACCCTCTCCATCAGTTTTTTAAACATCCTTTTCGGGTTCCCCGCGCCGATTCTGCTGGCGCTTTTACTTAACGAAGTACGTAACCGCAGGTTTAAACGCACCGTGCAAACCATAACCTATATGCCGTATTTCATCTCTTTGGTTGTCACTTGCGCGTTGGTGAAGGTCTACTGCCAAAACAACGGCCTTTTCAGTCAGATAGCCGTCGCGTTCGGCGGAACCAAACAAAACTTGCTTTTAAATAAAAACGCCTTCTATCCGATTTACGTCATATCCGATATCTGGCAGCAAATCGGGTGGAACTCCATTATCTATTTAGCCGCGCTTTCGAGTATCGACCAGGAACAATACGAGGCGGCCCGTATCGACGGCGCCGGCAGGCTGAAACAGGTGCTGCATGTCACCTTGCCGGGCTTACTGCCCACCATTACCATCCTTTTCATCCTTAGAATGGGCAGTGTGTTAAACGTCGGGTTTGAAAAAATCATACTGCTCTATTCCGAGGCTATTTATGAAGTAGCCGATGTCATATCAACCTATCTGTACCGCCGCGGCATCGTATCCTCTAATCCCTCCTACAGCTATGCCACCGCCATCGGTTTGTTTAATTCCGTCGTTAACCTCAGCTTCTTATTGTTCTTTAACTGGCTCAGTAAACGCACCACCCAATCCGGTTTGTTTTAAGGAGGCGCGAACTTTATGTCCTCAAGCGGCGCGGCAACGGGAAAAACGCGTGCATGGCTTAAACCGGGGCCGGGAGAGCGTGCCTTTGATGTGTTTAACGCCACGTTATTGATATTACTGTGCCTTGTGACCTTATATCCCATGTATTATGTCATTTGCGCCTCTTTTTCCAATAATATCGCGCTGCTGACCACGCCCGGTTTTCTTCCTTATCCGCGCGGCTTTAATATGGGCGCGTACCGCCTGGCATTCTCACACCCCCTGTTGGTTTCAGGCTATAAGAATATCATGATTATTTTGGCGGGCGCGCTGCCTGTTAACATTATCATGACGCTCTTTTGCGGATACTTTATGGCGTCAAGCGGTATGTTGCTGCGCAAACCGATCATCGCCCTTATCATGTTTACCATGTTCTTTTCCGGCGGCATGATACCTGTTTATCTGAATGTCCGTTCTTTAGGCCTAACCAACACGTTATGGGCGCTTATATTACCTACGGCGGTCAGTGTTTATAACAGCATCATTTGTAAAACGGCAATCGAGGCCGTACCGGACAGCTTAAAGGAGTCCGCGTACATCGACGGCGCCAATGATGTGGTCATCGTTTTTCGTATCATCTTTCCGCTTATCATGCCTACCATCGCCGTATTGCTTTTGTATTACGGCGTAAGCCACTGGAACAGTTGGTTCCCGGCCACCCTATACATTCAGGATAATGCCATGATGCCGATACAAAACATTCTGCGCGCCGTATTAATTGCCAACTCCGACATACTCAACGCCGCCGTGACGGAAAACGATAAAATCGACCAGTTTGCCGAGACCATTAAGTATGCCGCAATTGTTATCACCACAGTACCGGTGCTTTGTATATATCCTTTCCTGCAGCGGTATTTTGTCAAGGGCGTCATGATCGGCGCGGTAAAAGGATAAAAGTAATTATTTATCCGCGGATGCGGATGAAGGAGGCATTATGATGCAAGCTGCAGCTCTTTTAACGGCGGTTGTGCTCCTGTTCGCTGCGCCGCTTTTACTTGTCACGGGGAATGACCTAACCGCGGCAGAAACAACCATACAAGTGCCGGAATTGCCGCGTGATTTGTATGGGTTCTTAACCGGTACGGTCACGAATGTGTCCGTGGATGATGCATTTTTACTAACGGCAGAAAGCGAGCAAAGCGGTCAATTTGTCTTTTCGATAGAGGCGCATACCTATGTGCCGGTAGGTTTTGTACCGGAGGTGGGTTCCGACCTATGGTGCTTCTACGATATGGGCGCTATTATGCCGGCCATTTATCCTCCGCTGTATCGGGCCGTTGCCGTTTTACCCGTGCGGGATGACGCTATTGCGTATCTGGGCGTGTTTAATGAAGAAGGCATCAGCTTGGATGGAACGCTTCTGATAAAACCCGATGAGGAAATGCGGGTGCAAGACGTAAACGGCGATGCGTACACGGGCGATCTTGCCAATAAACTGCTGCTGGTAACCTACTCGGTTTCCACACGCAGTATCCCCGCTATCACGACGCCGGAAAGCGTCATTATATTAGACCAGAGTATAGTGGAATAACATATCAGATACCTTTATTCCTATAATCAACGAAGCGTTCTCAGGCGATGAGTCGTCTTGCGGAACGCTCTTTATTTTTAATCAGACAGGTATATGTGATAAACACTAAAAGCGCGCCTGCCGCCCATCCGATACCATCCGCCAGATAAATGCCCCAAAGGCCCATCATCGTTGTTAACAAATGGACAGATAAAAGCCGGAACAATAACTCTGTAAAACCCGACAGAGCGGGAACGGTCATGTATCCCATGCCTTGAATGGCGGCCCTATGCAAGCATAGCCAATAGAGCGCGGGAAGGCATAACGCCATGGCGCGCAGCGCGTTTGTACCATGCTTAAATACTACGGATATCTCGCCCGCGCTATCCGTAACCAGCAGCGCGATAAGATGCGGGGCCAGCAAATAGACGGGGACGGCAATCATAAGGGAAGCGAAGAGCCCCAGTCTGCGGGATACACGCAAGCCCTGCTTGATGCGCGTAAAATTGCCCGCTCCGGCATTCTGCCCGCAAAAGGTACCCGTAGCGACTTCTAAACCGGCGCAAGCGATTTCGAGCACACCGTAATAGCGTTTAGCGGCTGCCAAGCCCGCGACAAACAGTTCGCCAAAACCGTTCACAACAGCCTGCACCATCAAACCGCCCGTTGCGATAACCGCGTTACGCGCCGCAAGCGGCGCGCCCAGGCGAAGCAGATCGAGGATGACACGCGCATCCGGTCTAAAATCTTTTTTTTGAGGCATTAACATTTTCATTTTACGTAGCGTGCCAAAGCAGATGCCAAACGCGCATAACTGCGACAAAACCGTTGATATCGCCGCCCCCGCTACGCCCGCGCCGCAAAAGGCGACTAAAACAACATCGGCCAAGATACTTAGAACGCTCGCTAAAGCGATAGCCAGTAGGGGCGTCCTGCTGTTACCGACAGCGTAAAGCAGCGCGCCGTAAAGGTTATATGCCATGCAAGCGGGCAAGCCGGCTATAATACAATGTAGGTATATCAGTGCGTTGGCTATCAGCTCTTCCGGTGTGTTAAGCAATAACAACAGCGAGCGCGCCGTTCCCAGGCCAACCGCCATAATGACCGATACCACGGCGATGGCAATCCATACAGCCATGGCCGCCGATTGTCTGAAGCCTTCCGTGTCACCCGCACCGAATCGCTGTGCCATTCGTGTGCCGAAGCCTTGTGTAAAACCCATAACGAGGCTGATAACCATCCAAACCAGAAAACCGGCCGTGCCGACGGCCGCAAAGGCTTGAACCCCCAGTAACCTGCCAATCACAATGCCGTCAGCCAGCGTATAGAGTTGCTGCAACGCGTAGCAGCCCATCAGCGGCAGGGCAAAGCGCACGATATGAGAGGAAGGCTTGCCGCGGGTCATATCGGCTAGTCCGTGTATACGCTTCACCTCCGCCGCGGTGTATCAACCGCGTTCCGTTATTATACACTGTCTGGCAATACCGTGACACGGCTCCGAGGAATTGTTTTAATTGTTTTCAGTATGACCGCTTGTTCTCTCTATTTGACAGCGCCGCTTGTAAAAGCTTTAAATGTCCCATATAATGCCCGTGTCAGTTAAAGCAGGATAAATGATAATTTTTTCAAAACACTTTATAAAGGAGAGGGGTATTATGATGAATATTCCCGCTATTATCAGTGCGATGGCACCGCAGGAAAAAGCGGATCTATGTTCCGGCGCGGATTTTTGGCATACGGTTGCCTTGGTACACTTGGGCGTTCCGTCTGTGACAATGGCGGACGGGCCGCATGGCCTCAGAAAGCAAACCGGCGGCATGGACAGCCAAAGCGAGGAGGCGACTTGTTTTCCCACCGCCGCAGGCGCGGCAGCTTCCTTTGACGAGGAACTGCTGTATGAAATGGGGTGTTTATTAGGGGATGAATGCCGCGCGCAGGGCGTGTCTGTGCTGTTAGGCCCCGGAGTGAATATCAAAAGAAGCCCG
>Ga0123353_10007309_pt1 | contig 14896 bp, 12 predicted proteins | sample TergutLab28metaG_3_FD_92763 | JGI IMG/M metagenome (GOLD analysis project Ga0123353, IMG submission 92763) | Labiotermes labralis P3 segment gut microbial communities from Petit-Saut dam, French Guiana - Lab288 P3 | ecosystem: Host-associated > Arthropoda: Insects > Digestive system > Gut ... | reverse complement strand
GGAGCAAGCGTCTCCTGCGGAGCAAGCGTCTCCTGCGGAGCAAGCGTCTCCTGCGGAGCAAGCGTCTCCTGCGGAGCAAGCGTCTCCTGCGGAGCAAGCGTCTCCTGCGGAGCAAGCGTCTCCTGCGGAGCCGCAGGCAAGAGACAGGAAGCAGGAAACCGATACAGCCTTCAAACCGTTCCGGCCGCAGCCCTCAAGGCAGCCTTCGCAGCAGCAGCAGCCTGTGAAGCAAGCGGCGAGGCCCGCGCAGAAGCCACAGCCCGCGAGGCAGCCAGCGAGGCCCGCGCAGCGGCCGCAACATCAAAAGCCACAGCAGGCACAGGTTCAAAAGCCGCCGCAGCCACGGCCGCAGCAGCATGCGCCGCCTCCCAGGCCCAAACCCGCGTCCGCGCCGCCGCTTTCGGAGTTATTCAAGCTGTTCGGCAATTTTGGAGGCGGCGGGGCGGCGGCACAGCCCTCCGCACAGCCGCGGTCCGCCCCGCAGCCGCAGTCAGCCGCACCGGACGATCCGCCCACGGACGACGGCATGGATTCCATCCTTCCCCTGCTGCTGATGCTTTTGCTGAAAAAGGAAAACGCCGACCAGGGGCTGCTGATGGCGCTGATGTATATTTTGATGTAATGCTGAACGCTAAATCGTTCAGCATTACATTCATATCCCTCCCCCGCCCTCGTGGGTTTCGGCGCTGACGGCCTGGATTTCGCGCTCCAGGCGGTATAGGCGGCGGCGTAACTGGCAGATTTCCTGGGCGACGGGGTCGGGGGTGTCGGTCTGGTCCAGGGGGTCCACCCGGCGTCCGCCCTGCTTGATCACCCGGGCGGGCACGCCCACGGCGGTGCAGTTGGGGGGGATATCCCGCAGCACCACCGAGCCCGCGGCGATCTTCGTGTTGTCGCCCACCTTGATGGGCCCGAGCACCTTGGCCCCGGAGCCGATCATCACGCCGCTGCCGATGGTGGGGTGGCGCTTGCCGGTATCCTTGCCGGTGCCGCCCAGGGTCACGCCCTGGTAAATCAGCACGTCATCGCCGATTTCCGCCGTCTCGCCGATGACCACCCCCGAGCCGTGGTCGATGAACAGCCGCCGCCCGATGGAGGCCCCCGGGTGGATTTCGACGCCGGTGCTGCGCACCGCCCGCTGGCTGATCCACCGGGCCAGGAAGCGCAGGCCGTGCCGCAGGCACCAGTGGGCCCGCCGGTGCATGCGCACCGCCCGCAGGCCCGGGTAGAGCAGGAATATCTCGATGGCGGAGCGCGCCGCCGGATCCCGCTCCCGCACGGCGGCGATATCCTCCCGCAAACGGCTGAACATGGCAGCCCCCCTGATCCTTTGATCTACTACACTATATCGCGCGCGGCGCCCCGCGGTTCCTGGCACAGAAGTATTTTATCACAAATTTGCGGAGGATGCAAGTTTTTTTACTGTGCCGCTAGGGAATCAATTTTGCTCCCCCCGGCCTGCGGCCACCCCCCTCGCGCGCGAGGGGGGCTTTGTGTGCTTTTCGCAGCTTTTGCTTAGAGCCATAAAAGCCTCCTGCGGGAGGCCTGGGGGGAACATTATGAGGGCCAAAATTGATTTCCGTGACTGTGCCGCTAGGAAGCTATAAAATCACCTGAAGCGTCACGCTTTAAACTATTTTATACTAAATCACTAATATTTTTATAAAAATTAAACAATTCTCTTGCAATTTGCCGAAGGTGGTGCTACTATATATGCAAGCTTCGCAAACATTAGAAAATTTGAAGGTTATGAGCGGGGCATGAGAAAGGGGAGTATCATCTATGGCAAAGGGGAAGAAAAAATCGGCGCTGCTGCTGGCTGCGATAGCCCTGGTGGCCGCGCTCATGGTCAGCATGATCCTCATCGCGCAGAACACGGCGGCGGCGAACATCGCCCCTCGGTACGGGCGGCTCAACGCGAATCGGTTCGTGGACATCAGCATCGGCTACTATTTCGGCGGCGCGCTGGACGAGGACGGCGTCGTCTGGGTCTGGGGCCAGAACGGCTCGGGGCAGCTGGGCAACGGCAAATCCATCAGCACCACCACGGGGCAGGGCTACGCGGGCACGGCGCAGCCGGTACCCGGCCTTCCGAAGATCCGGCAATTCTCGGCGGGCGAGTCCTACGGCATGGCCCTGGACTACGACGGCGACGCCTGGTGCTGGGGCTACAATGCGGAATGGCAGTGCGGCAATTTCAAGGCGGCGGGCAACGCGGTGCAGCGCCTGCCCATCAAGCTGGACCGCGCGGCCTATGGCATCCCGAAGCTTGTGAAGGTGACAGGGGGCGTATTCCATTCGGCGGCGCTGGATGAAAACGGCGCGGTCTGGTGCTGGGGCCTGAACAACGCGGGCCAGCTGGGCCGGGGAACTTCCGGGCGGCCCAGCAACTACAACGAGAACATACCCGGCAAGGCCGTCTTCCCGGCGGGCGTCGCGATCGTGGACGTGGAAGCGGGCCGCGACAACACCGTGGCTCTGGACAGCCAGGGCAATGTCTGGTGCTGGGGCCGCAACTCCCAGGCCGAATGCGCCAACGGCAAGACCACCTTCGTGCCCACCCCGCACAATGTGGTGTTCCCGGCGGGCACGCCGAAAATCGTACAGATTTCGCTGGAGAACGGCTGGGTTCTTGCCCTGGACGAGGGTGGCGCCGTGTGGCAATGGGGCTTCGTGTGGGGCCGCAGAGCCTTCGCCTCCACCGACTACATCAAAGCCCCCGAAACCGTGGAATTCGACGCCACGAAGCGCATCGTACCCCCCGCCAAGGGCAGCGAAAAGGCGAAGTTCGCCTATGACAGCACCTATACCTTCCCTGGTATCGCCAGTATCCATGCGGGGCACCGCACCAGCTACGCCATCGATAAAAACGGAAAAATCTGGACCTGGGGCGACAACGAGTTCTACGGCTTCGGCATGGTTTCGGATTTCTATCTGGCCGACTACTGCCGCGTGCCCATCTGGAGCAAAACGGGCGTGCAGTCCCCCACCATCACCGGCAACGGCGACCAGAATACCACAGGCAAGCAGATTAGCTTCCTGCATCCGCAGGTTGCAGGAAGCGCCAGCGATCCTCTCAAGCACCCCGAATATCCGAAGCGGGAGTTCCCGGGCGGCTTTTGGAATGAGATGGGCCTGGGCATAGACCCCAACTTTGCCGAGGTGCCCATGCCCTACGCGGAAAAGATCACCACCTTCTGCTCCTCCTATGTGGTGCTGGACGCCGACGGCAACCTGTGGCAGTGGAGCTACGATTCCATCGGCACCATCTGCTGGGGCGCCGAGCCCATGCAGGTGCCGCTGCCCAGCCACGCCAAATGGGCCGAATCCGGGCTTTGGGACCTCTTTATCCATGAGCCGGTGCTGATGCGCGGCGCGGGCAAATATGTGCCGCCCCCCGAGCCTGAAACCACCACCGTGCCGTCCGAGAGCAGCAGCGTACCCGAGAGCACTTCGCCGCAGGAAACGAGCACAGCGCCCGAGACCACTTCCCATGTGTGCCCAACCCTTCCTCCGCACGAGTGTCCGCCCTGCGACCATCCGCCCTGCGAGATTGTGGTGCTCACAGGGTTCTGGATATCATACGGCAATTTCCTGGCTCAGGCGCAGAACTGCGCCTATGCAAATATCCCCGGCACGGTTACCGAAACGGGCGTCCTGTATTCCGGGGACGCGGGGCTGGCAGGCGCACTGACGGCTACCGCAAGCGCCAACGGCAACGGCTTCAGCCCCTGGCTCGCGGGGCTTTCCAACGGTACATGGTATTACCAGGCCTATGTGAAAAACAGTCTTGGCGATATCTACTACGGCGAGGTAAAACAGGCGTCCTATCCGTAATAAACCAATAAAAATGCCCGCCCTTCCGTTCGCACCGGAAAGGGCGGGCAATTGCAGGCTAATGGGAGATTTTCAGCGAAGCTCAGCGTATGCTGACACGACCGAAGGGAGCGTGCCCCGCCGCAGGCGGTTACCAGTCGTAGGGGCTGCCGGGGCCGTCGTAATACCAGGGGCGGGTCTCCTCCTCGCTGGGGACGGTATTGCCCTTGTCCTCCACCAGCTTGGCGGTCACGTCGAACTGGCTGATGCTGTAGTCCCTGGAATCCACCCGCACGATGGTGAGCTTCAGCGAGGTGCCCACCTTGCCGTTTTCCACCGCGTCGAGCAGCACGTCGGGCTTGTTGAGGGGCTTGCCGTCCACGTGGGTGATGATATCGCCCGCGCGCACCTCGGTGCCGTTGAGCACGCTGTCGGCGTCGATGGTGACGATGATGAGCGAGCCGGAGGGCAGGTTGTTGCTGCGCACGATCCAGTAGCCCGCCTGGGTCTGGCTGGCGGCGGTATACTTGATGCCCAGCTTGGGGCGGCCAGGCACGAAGCCCCGGCTGATCAGGTCGTTGACCACCTGCCGCACCGTCTTGGAGGGGATGGCGAAGCCCATGCCCTCATATTCGGCGTCCATGATCTTCTGGGAGTTGATGCCGATCACCTGGCCCAGTGCGTTGACCAGCGCGCCGCCGGAATTGCCCGGGTTGATGGGCGCCGTATGCTGGATGGTCATCATCTTATACCGGGAGGTGATGGGCCGCTCGATGGCCGAAACGATGCCGCTGGTGAAGGAGCCCTTGAACACGATGCCGCCGGGGTTGCCGATGGCGTAGACCGGCTCGCCCACCTGGAGCTTTTCGCTGTCGCCGAACTGCGCGCCGGGCAGGCCGGTCTTCTTGATGCGCAGCAGGCCCACGTCGGTGCGGTTGTCGTAGCCCACGATTTCCGCGTCGAAACTCCGGCCGTCCGCCAGCTCCACGCTCACGCGGTCATTGCCGTTGATCACGTGGGCGCAGGTGACCACATAGGTATACTGGCCCCTGGAATCCTCGTGGAGGAGGATGCCGCTGCCCTCGCCCACCGCGGAGGTGCCGCGCCCGCTGTAGATCTGCACCGCCACGTTGGTATCCTTGAGCTTGTTGTGGATTTCCACGGGCGTCAGCGCGCCCTCCACGGCCGGGGTGGATTTGTCCCCGGCGGGGGTGTCCGCCAGCTCCATGCGGGAGTCGTCGCCCGAGACGCGGTTGGTCTGCTCCTGGCCGGCGGGGTTGTCCCGCCTCTCCGTGTAGTTCCGGGCGGCCGCGATGCCCACCACCACGCCCACCAGCAGCGCCAGCGCCGCGAAGACCGCGAACAGGGCCGCGCCGGTCCTTTTGCGCTTTACCTTCGGCGCGGGAGGCGCGGGCGCGGGCTGCCCGGGCAGCAGCCCCGGCTGCTGCCCTATCCATTGGGGCGGATAGGGGTAGGGGTATGGATAGGGGTAAGGCGGCGCCTGGGCTGGCAGCGCCTGGGGCTGCTGCAGCAGCGACGGCTGCTCCGGCGGCGGCACCGGCGCTGCCGCCTGCTCCCGGGCGGCCTCTTCGGGCAGGGCGGAAAAGGCGCCCTCCTCATATCCGAAGCCGGTAAACTGGTTTTGATTCTCGTCCATGGAAATGCTTCCCTCCTATGGTACGCTGTTTGATGCTTTTAGTATACCACCCATTTGTGAAGAACGCATGAGGGCAGGATGAAATTTCCGGTATTATCCTCCTCTTTTGGGCGTGCGGCATAATATGGATTCCAAACATGGGGAAGCAACCTGCCCCTGGGAATTACCCTGGCAAAAAATTTTTGTAAACTTTCTATAAATTGTTGCATTTGCGCTTGCTTTTTGACCGGAGGCATGTTATAATCAACTTGTCCAAGTGTAACCCACGTGTTCCAAAATAAAATCTTGAAGGAGGTTATCTCATGAGGACAAAAAGACTTTTGAGCGTGCTGCTTGCCGCTCTTCTGGCAATCGGCGTGTTCGGCGTGATTCCGGCCAGCGCGATGACGTTCGACGAGGCAATCGCGGCGGCGGAAAAGGAAGCCGCCGAACTGGCGGCCCAGGCGGCGTCCATCGGTTACCCCACCGGCGGAATCGAAATTTATCCCAACTCTTCGCTGTTGGGTAAATGGGACGCCACCGTGCTGATTTGGGACATGTATGCCAGAAGCAGCACCAGCACCCCGGACAGCTACGACGACCTGAAGAAAAAGACCCCCCCCGAGGCCAGCGTAAAGTGGGAAGTGTGGGTATATAAGCTCAGCGACCCCCTGGATCCCAACAGCGCATTGGTGCCTGACAAGAAGGATGTGTACACCAGCGAAATCGGTGCCGCCCTGAAGGACTTCGTCGTCTACAGCGACAGCACCTCCACCCAGGAAAGGCTTTACATCAAGCAGGGCACAACCCCGTATTACGGCAGGGTGGATATCAAGATGACCCTGTGGGTATCAGGGAAAACCCCCGACCTGGTCGCCGAGAAGACGGTCATCCTGGTCGACCAGACCAGCTTCAACAACCTGCTGGCCGAAGCGCAGAAGATTCTCGACAAGAACGACCGCTACGCGAAAAAGTATCTGGAAGAGCTCACGATACTGCGCAACGCGGCAAGGGGCTACCTCTCCTCCGACCCCAACGTACCCGATTTCAAAGACAAGGTTGCTGAAGCCACAAGGATCCTGCAGGCCAAGATTGACGACGCGGAAAACAACTACAAGCTCACCGACATGGATTTTATCAACAACCTGCTGCCCAACGGCTTGAAGAAGTTTTTCTGGACTATGTATGACGTCATAATGACAATCATTGATTTCTTCAACGCCATCAGCGCCATCTGGAAGCCTCTGTTGAACTTCGGCTCCGCCCTGATAAAAATCTTCACCGCTATTTTCGGCATCTTCTCCTTCCTGCCCTTGCCCTTCTAAGGCTTTTTAAATCATGAGAGAAGCCGCCTGCTCATCGCGAGCGGGCGGCTTTTTTGCTCCCCCCAGGCCTTCTGCGGAAGGCCTTTCCCCCCTCGTGCGCGAAGGGGGCTTTCACTGCTTCAACCATAGCTATCTTGAAAGCCCACCCCCCCCCTCGTGAACAAGGGGGGGCGCGAAGCGCCAGGGGGAGCTAAAACAGCAGTGTTTTAACTGCGGAATAGTACGAAGCTTAGCCGAAGGGATCGTAAGGATCGGGAGGGTCGGGGGGATCGGGGAGGCCGAAGAAGAAGTCTTCCTCCAGGACGAAGGTCTTCTCCCCCTGGAAGCCGACCCGGATGCTGTCGTTGGTGGTGCGCAGCGAAAGTGCCTTGCCGCCGCTGCTGCGCAGGCCGCCCGCGTTCACCCTGCCGTTGGTGGTGCTGGCCGTGATGGCGTAATCCTCCTCGGGGCCGGGCAGTGAGCCGGTGATCCTGCCGTTGGTGGAGGTAAACGTGGCGTTTTGGAACTCCAGGCCCGAGAAATCGATGCTGTCGTTGGTGGTGGAGGCGGTGATGCGCGGGGCATTGACGCGCTCCAGATGCAGCCGCCCGTTGGTGGAGTGCAGCTGCGCGCTTTCCCGGCACAGGGCGTCCGTCAGACGCAGGCTGTCGTTGGTGGAGCGCAGCTCCAGGTCTTTGCAGCGCAGATTCGCGGCGCTCACCCGCCCGTTGGTGGTAATGGCCTCCACGCGGCCCCTGGCGGAGACATTCGTGAGCGTCAGGCTGTCGTTGGTGCTCCTGAGCTTGAGCTCACCCGCCACGGTTACATCCCGCACGTCGATGCGGCCGTTGCTCGTTCTGACGCCCAGCGTATCGAAGGCCAGGCCGGACACGGCAATGCCGTCGTTGGTGCTCCCGAAATCCCCTGCCAGCCGGTGCTCGGCGGGGACGCGCACCCTGAGCGTGAGGCGCTCGCTGCGGAAGCCCATCACGAACCACCGCCGGGTGAGCTCCAAGGGGGTTCTCGTCAGGCGCATGACGCCGCCCTCGAAGCTCTCCTCGTACTCGACGTTTTCGTTGACATAATAGCGGATTTCGACCTCGCCGCCGTCCCAGGGCTCCACGACCATGTCGAAATCCCGGGTCCTGACATAGACGCCCGCCACCTGATCCGCGGGGCAGCTGAAAGTGCGTTCCTCCCAGGGGCCCTCGTTGTTGAGGTTTTCCATGCGGAAGCCCCCCGCCGCCACGGCGATGAAGGCCAGGATACAGCCCACGAGTATGCAGCCGCCCGCCGCGAAAAGCACATTCCTCAGTTTGATATTCATTGCGGCGCACCTTCCTTTCTGTGCATAATTTTGTTGATGGTCCATTTCCACACCTCCCAGGTCCCCTTCGCCGCCAGCGCCAGGAGCTTTACGCTGCCCCAGATGGCCACTATGCCCAGGCCGATGCATACGAGGGCGCTGCCCAGCACGAACAGCCCGCCGAGCGGGGACGACGCGAAGAAAAACGCGGATGCTATGATCCCGCCCGCGCCGCCGACGGCAAGCGCCGCGGCCGTCGCCACCAGGGAGCTGAGCACGGAGAACACCACCACGAGGACAGTGAGCACCACCGCCAGCAGGGAGACCACGACAGGCAGGGCGATGGGCGAGGCGAACAGGAGCGCCGCCGCGATGAGCGCCTTCACGCCGCCGGACATGCTGGGTTTCTCGTTGAATTCGCGCACCTTCCGCTGCGCTTCCGTCATCTGCGCGATGTCGCGCAGGTCGCCGAAGCCGGCGATGGCCTCCGCCTCGGCCTGGCCCGCTTCCACCCGGTCGTCGACCATCTCGGCGTAGTAGCCGCACACGCGCTCCCGCTCGCCGGGATCTACCTGCTCCGCGAGCAGCGCCAGGAATTCGTCTTTAAGCATTGCCGCGCACCGTCCTTTCGCTCACATAGTCGTAGACGCCCTTGAGGCTCACCCATTCCTCCAGAAATGCGTTGATCCGCCATTGCCCCTGCGGGGTGATGCTGTAATACTTGCGCAGGCGGCCGTTGTACTCCTCGCTGTAGGTGCGTAGGAAGCCGCCGGCCTCCAGGCGCTTGAGGATGGGGTATAGGGTGGATTCCGAGACCTCGATGCAGGTGGAGACGTCCGCCACGATCCTGTATCCGTAGGAGTCTCCTTCGTTGAGGGCCGCCAGGACGCAGACGTCCAGCAGGCCTTTCTTCAATTGAATATCCATTTGTCCACGGTTTGCTCCTTTCCGGTTATCTTGCATGCTATGCATTGCGCAATGCTGCCTTACGCATTATATTATACATTGCATAGTATCGGTTGTCAAGTGTTTTTTGGAAAATTTTTGTGAAAGTTTTTCGCCCCGCGGCACGGGCCGCAGGGCGGGTATTATTAACTAGAATAAACAATTCACATTACGCTTGGCTCCGGCCCAAATGCGATCCCTTCGATGCAGTTGTCATAAAGCCATTGGCCAATCGTGGACATATCTCCGGTGTTGTAGTATTCCAGCAGCCGTTTATTGAACTCCAGGACGTCCTTATCCCTGATTGTCAAAATACCTGCCCCGGCCTGAATCAGGATCTTGTTCGCGCCCAGCGTACTTGTGCGCTTGTTTCCATCCCAAAACAGCTGTGCCCGGCAGGCCTGAAGAAAGAACGCGATCGCCCGCTCGGTGGCCGTGCCGGTCAGGCCGCTAAGCAAGGCCTGCGCCGATTCCTGCGTGGGGAGCGGCGGCACGTAGCCGGTGCCGGATATGCCGACCCTGCCTGCGCGCAGCACACCCCATGCAATGCTTTCGTTGCGGGAAATATGCCCGTTGAGCTTGCACAGATATTCCAGTGTGAAGGGCTCATCCGCTGTGGACATGAGGAACCGCCAGGCGTCGCGCAGATTCAGGATGGTCTGGATATCATCCAGCGTGACGGAGCCGACGTTCACGCCCTCCAGGATGGTGTAGGTTTCGGGGAACGTGACGTTACAGCCCTCCAGCCTGGCGCTGTTGTAGATGTAGTCCACAATTCCCCGCTTTGCTATGAAGATGTTCTGTTCCTGCGTTATGCGGTATTTATCGGTCATCGCGCGCCTCCCTCTATGCGTTTCACTCCAAGCATACCATATAGGCATGGCGCTGTCAATCATCAATCGCACGGCATCACGTGAACCGCCCCCCTGCCGCCAATTCGCCCTTTGGGCGGCGGCATCTCCCCCAGTCATTCCGCTTCGCTCCATTGGGGGCGATCCTGACGGTTTCCGCAAGTTTATATGCTATAAATAGATTCCAATTTTATTGCTTGCAGCTCTGTAGTTAAATTATTGTCATCTCAAACCAGAACGTGCTCCCCTGCCCCACTACGCTGTGCGCGCCGTACCGCGCGCCGTGCAGGCGCAGCGCCGCCTGGACGATGGAAAGCCCCAGGCCGCTGCCCGCCACGCCCCGTTTGTGGGGCTGCGCGGATTTGTAGTAGCGCTCCCAGATGTGTTCGAGCTCCTCGGGGGGGATGCCGTCGCCCGCGTCGGAGACCTCCACCCGGGCCACGGGGCGGCCCTCTTGCCCGGTTTGGAGCAGGCGGATCCATACGCACCTGCTCTCGCCGGCGTGGTTCACCGCATTGGCGATCAGGTTGTAGACGGCGCGGGACAGCAAATCCGCCCGGCCCTTCACCTCCATCCCCTGCGCGGCTTCTATTATAAAGGTATAGCCCTCCCGCTCCTGCAGCGGGCTGAAGCGCTCGGCGGTCTCCCGCAGGAGGATATCTATACGTAAGGTGGCCATGGCGATTTCACCGATCTGTTCCAGCTTGGAGGCCTCCAGCAGCTCGTTTACGAGGTCGGTCAGACGGTCGCTCTCCTCAATGATCTTCGCGCAGTGCGCCTGGCGCTTCTCCGGATCGCCGCCTGAAATATCCCGGAGCATTTCACCGTAGACCTTGATGATGGTCAGGGGGGTTTTCAGGTCGTGGGAGACGTTGGCCAGGAGCTCCCGGCGGTAGCGCTCGGCCTTGGTGAGCTCCCGGGTGGCGCGGGTGAGCTCCTGCGTGAGCTGGGCGATCTCGGCGTAGTCCTGCACGCCGGGCTCGGCCCTGAACTCTCCCTTCGCCAGGCCTTTGGCGGATTCCGTCAGGCGCAGGATGGGCCGCGAGATGCGCCTGGCGAGCAGCCAGGAGCCCGCCGCCGAGAAGAGCATCAGCAGGGCCGTGATGATCAGAAACTGGGTGGCCATGACGGAGACCGTGGCGTCCATGGGGGGGATGGGGCTGCCCACATAGAGGAATCGATCGCCGCTGGGGCTGGGGGCCACCCGGGCGATATAGACCGCGCGGCTGCCGCCCGCCTCGTTCTTCGCGATATAGCTGAGCTCCCGGCTCCCGCTGCCGGAGAAGAAATCGAGGATCTCCCGGTATTCCGCCTGGCTGAACGCCACGCGGCCGCCGCCCATGGCGAAGGGGGCGTCGTCGAAAGTGCCCAGGATCCAGCCGGAGCTATCGATTTGCAGGATGCGCAGGTTCTGGTTGAAGGAGTATTGCCGCAGCACCGCGCCGAAGTCGCCGCCGGCCTCGAAGGCCGCCACGATCTCCCGCCCCGTGCGGCTGATCTCCCGGCGGCGCAGGGCTGTGTAAAAAGGCGTGAACAGCGCGAATTGCAGCACCCACAGCACCAGCAGGATCAGAGCGCTGAAGCCCGTGAGCCAGAGCCAGGACTGGGCGGCAAGGCCGCGTACCTGCGGTACCGCTCCGTCGCTTCGCTGCGCCCTGTGAAAAGCTGTGCACAAGGCTGTTTTTGGCCTATTCAAACCTGTATCCCACCCCTCGTATCGTCACGATGTGGCGCTCGTATTCCCCCAGGTGCTGGCGCAGCACCTTGATGTGGGTGTTCACGGTGGAATCCTCGCCGAAAAAATCGTAGCCCCAGACCTCCGAGAGCAGCTTATCGCGGCTCAGGGCGATGTTTTGGTTGCGGATGAGATAGAACAGCAGGTCGTACTCCTTGGGGGTCATCTCCACCCGTCTGCCTTCGATCTCCACCACGCGGGCGGTCATATCCACCATGAGCGCGCCGTCGCGGTAGATCTCGTTTTTGCCCCGGGCGGGGGCGCTCCCGGCCGCCTTGTGTCTGCTCACGATCACGTTCAGGCGCGCCAAAACCTCCTTGGGCGAGAAGGGCTTGGTGACGTAGTCGTCGATCCCCAATGTGAAGCCGTGGAGCTTGTCGTACTCCTCCGACCGGGCGCTGAGCATGAGCACCGGGATGTCCTTCTCCCGGCGGATCTCCTTGCAGGCAGTGAAGCCGTCCATGCGGGGCATCATGATGTCCATGACGGCCACGTCGAAATCGCGGGCGCGGCATAGCGCTACTGCCTCCATGCCGTCCCTGGCCTGGGTCACCTTATACCCCAGGAACTGCGCGTACTCCGCAAAGCCCTCGCGGATGGCGTCCTCGTCGTCCACGAACAGAATGTCAAACACCCCGCCATGCCCCCTCTCATACTATTATTATAGCATAATTTTATGGGGAATCAATGGCGGGGCGGTGAAAAGTGGGTAAAAAGGGCCCCGGCGGCGGGGCCCGCCTACCAGTCCATCCCGATCACCATCTGGCCGGAATCCACCCTGCTGCGCACGGCGGTGGGCGTGTGAAAGAGCTTCCTCTCCTCGAGGATTTCGTAAACCGTCAGGATCTGTATGCGGGGGTAGCTGTTCCCCATGTAGTCATAGAGGCCCGCGCTGGCTGCCTCATGCCGCATCGCTTTGGTGGGCGGCTTCAGGCAAAGGAAGCCGGCCATTTTTACGCCCTCCCGGTCAAGAACGCCCCGCAGATCTCTGATATCCGCAGGCTTAATGCTCCCGCTCTTGACGGAAAGCACCATTTCCATCAGCCCGTCGTCTGTTTTGAAATAAATCCGTCCGTCGATCCCCTTGTCGGCCGTTTTTTTCTGCATGGGGAACCCGCCGACGCGCTCGACAATCCAGTGCTGGAACTGGAAACGGTCGTGGTTCGCCAGCTCCAGGGCGCTCTCCACGCTGTTGGGGATGCCATCGACGATGAAATCGCGCCCCTCCGCCAAAGCGTATTTTTCGCGAAGGGTGTCGCGCACCAGCCGGATCGCCAGAATCGCGATGTCACAGCCGACCCACTTTCTTCCCAGGGCTTCGGCGGCATAAACCGCTGTCCCGCAGCCGCAAAACGGATCGAAAACGACATCGCCGGGATTGCTGGACGACAATATGATGCGTTTCAGCAATTCAACCGGCTTTTGCGTCGGATAGCCCAGTCTTTCTTTGGACTGGGAGTTCAGCGGATGAACATCCATCCAGATATCGCCGAGAGGCAGACCTTTCATTTCATCCAGATACCTTTTAATCCTGATACCGCCTGCCCTGGTGAAATGCAGCCTGTTTTCCATGTCGAGCTGTTCCATTTTCTCCGGAGGGACGCGCCACAGGCTTTTAGCGCCCTTGTACTCATACGAATACCCGCCCCCGGACAGCCCTTTTGCAGATAGGTCGCCGTCCATCCAGCGCCGCCCGTCCGCATCCGTGTACTTATAGCGGGCCTCGACATACTCGCGGTCGTACTCCTGGTATGTTCGGTTCCACATAAATTGATTCGACATGGAGTAGAAGAGAAGCACATCATGTATCGCGCCCAGCCCGCGTCTCGCGTCATTATGCGCGCTTGTCCTCTTCCAGATAATCTCATTCCTGAAGTTGGTGTGCCCGAAAATGCCGTCCATCATAATCTTGATGTAGTGGCTTGCCGTCGGGTCGCAGTGAAGGTAGATCGAGCCCGTGGGCTTCAGAATGATCTTCATGCGGCAAAGGCGCGGCACCATGTAGATCAGATAGGCCATGAGGGGGGAGTTCACCTTGCGCAGCGCGTTCATCCACAGCTTCCAGAATTCGATGTATTCGTCGTCCACGCCGATCCCGCGCAGCAGGATGGGTATGGTGCGGGCAATTTTTTCTTTCTCCTCGTCCATGGTCCAGGCGTCGCAAAAGGCCTCGACCTGCTCGGGCACCGGCTGCCCGGTCATGTTGCTGTACATCAGGTTATAGTTCCGGTTGGAGTTGAACGGAGGGTCGAGATAAATCAGGTCGATGCTGCACGGGCCGAGCTTCTCGGCCATAATGGTATTGTTGTCGCCGTAATACAGTTGATTCATATGCCACCATCATCTTAAAAATTAGCTCAGCCATGACGCTTCTGTCTTCTCTTTTATTATACTATGGCATTGCGGAATAGTCAATAGGCGATTCGGATTTTAGGCTCGGGGGCAAGGCGGAGGCAGCCGCCGCAGGCCAGAAAGCCCGGGCGGCTGCTTCCTTATTTCAGATAAATCTTATTCCGAGCGCACGCGCTTGATAAACCCGATCAGGCCCTTGCGGCTGTTCTCGAAGCCGCGCCCGCCGTTCCAGTACAGGACGTAGTGGTTCCAGGAGGCCACGAGGTTCTCCACGATCTTCTGCATCTGGGTCTGCTCGTAGGGGAGGCCCCTGCGGCCGTACTTGACCAGCATGTCGATGATGGTCTTCGTCACGGCGTCGGCGCGGGCCGGGTCGCCCACGGTGAGCTTGCGCACGGCCTCGCCCTCTATGATGGCGGCCTCCAGAATCTTCAGGTCCTCCGCGCTGACCTCGATCTCGCCGGCCTTGGCGTCCGCCACCAGCCGCTTCGCGTCGTCGATGCGGCCGCGGCGCAGGTCGTTGGTGTTCATGGAGGGGTTATACTGCGGGTAATTCTCGGGGTCGGTCTTCGTGTTCATGCCGGGGTTCGTATAGAGCGCCGTCACCAGGTTGAGCACGGCGTCGTTGCGGCCCACCTCGTGGGGCTGGTTGGTGAAGACCCAGGTGTTGTCGGGCAGCACAGCCGTGGAGCAGTCAATGCTGCCGTCGGGGGAGATATAGCCTTCCGCCCTGGGCTTATAGCCGGCGGGGAGCTTCTGGCCGGGCAGGGCGCAGGTGGCGCCCATGGTGGCCCCGGCGGTCCAGACGATGCCGTCGCCGTTCGCCTCGTGGGCCACCGGCTGGAAGAAGGTGTATTCCCCTTCGCCGAAGGTGAGGCCCGCGCCGGAAATGTTGTTGATGTGCACCCCGGCCTTCACCGCCGCCTTGACGTTTTTCTCCAGGTTCAGCTG
>Ga0123353_10007307_pt1 | contig 14898 bp, 13 predicted proteins | sample TergutLab28metaG_3_FD_92763 | JGI IMG/M metagenome (GOLD analysis project Ga0123353, IMG submission 92763) | Labiotermes labralis P3 segment gut microbial communities from Petit-Saut dam, French Guiana - Lab288 P3 | ecosystem: Host-associated > Arthropoda: Insects > Digestive system > Gut ... | reverse complement strand
GACGGTCGGCGGTGCGTGCTGGTCGGCGTTTCATCGCCCAAAGCCAACGCTGACCGCACGGCGAGGTGTTTCAGACGGCCAGGCGCAGCGGGGAACCAACCCCGACGGAAAAACGCACCGCCGACAGCGACGCACCGAAACACAACCGGGTCGAACCTCGTCCGAAAATCGGCGTGGTTCGACCCGGTTGTGCTCGTTCCGATCGTTGCAATCGGCAACGTGCGGCGTTATCCTACCGCGAGTAGGCCGTCGTCCGAAATCATGACCACGATGTTAGCCTTAACGGTTTCGGGCAACGTTGCCCACGCCGTCAGCACGGCGGCAAGGTGCGAATCGCTCCGGGCAGCGGCCTTCGCCCAAGCAGGGAGTTTGGCGGTGAGTGATTCGCCAGCCGATTCGCAAGTGTCCAATTTTCCAGCATCTGCGAAAAAGCCGTTTTCAATTTCGGATTTATTTCGTCCGATGTTTCCACCCGTACACGATGCCCTCGTCGAGGAACGCGTCGATGTTGTCCCAGGGGGTTCCGCCGACGATGCCGTTTCCGGCCGCCAGCAGCATGCCGCCGTCGGTCCGGTCGAAGAGGTCGATCATCGCGCGGACCTCGGCCCGCACGTCGTCGGGCGTGCCTTCCTGCAAAATGTGCTGCACGTCGATACCGGCAAGGAACGTCATGCGGTCGCCGAACTCCCTCGCGGCCCGCCGTTCGTCCATCGCGTGTTTTTGCACCGGATGAAACACCTGCACGCCCGCGTCGGCGAGGTCGCCGAGAATTTCCAGATTGTCCCCGCAACTGTGCAGCCAGAAGTGCATCTTGTTCCGCCGGCAGGCGGCGCCGATGCGGCGGTAGTAGGGCAGCAGGAACTCGCGGAAGTGGTCGGGCTTCATCATGAGCTGGCGTTGGTTTCCCAGGTCGTCGCTGGTCCAGAGCCCGTCGGGGGCGACGTCGCGGGCGAAACGCTCGATGTATCCTTCGTACATCCGGCAGAGTCCGTCGTTGAGGCGGTGGACCTGCTCGGGGAAGAGGTAGTAGTCCATCAGCGTGTTTTCCATGCCGCGCAGGCTCCAGGGTTTCTCGAAGAACAGGTTCCACCAGCCCATGAGCAGGTAGCGGTCCTCGCGATGGGCCCGCTCGGCCATTTCGCGGAGGCGGGACATGCACCAGTTGAGCTTGAGGTGCCACTCGTGGTTGTACCACGGGCCATGGTCGTAGTCGTAAATGTTCGCGGTGGCGGGGTCGGGTAGTTTGGCGAGAAACTCGTCGAGCTGCGACCAGTCGTTGATAACGACGTTGGCGTCGTGTCCGGCGCCGCGCTGAAGCGTGTCGTACCACGAGAGCCCCATCTCCTGTACGATCAGCGTGGGGATCATGCCCAGGTACGCGTCGCGCGGATATTTGTCCATCAGCGGGGTCAGCCGCTGGCCGTGCTGTTCGAACAGCCCTTCCCCCCACCATTGGGCCATGATTTGCGGCACGCGGCAGGGGGTTCGCCGTTCGACGGCCTTGATGACTTCGGTCTTGGGCAGCGGAGCGTATAGATCGTTTTGCATGGGGATTTCCTTATGTTTTCGAACAGTGTACGTGACGGGCGCGAACGCCACAAGCCATAAGTTCCGTTGCACAACGTCCCCTTCCCATGCCGATACATAGTACAGTAAGATGAACGCCATATCGCCGCGGGAGCGGCGATTTGGAGTCACCGTGAAAGGAGTCAGCATGAACGATTACAACAGCGATGGGCTATTTCGTGAGGATCCGTGGCGGATTTTTCGCATCATGAGCGAGTTTGTCGAAGGGTTCGAAGCCATGAGCACCATCGGACCGGCCGTCAGCGTGTTCGGGTCGGCCCGGACCCGGCGGAACGATCCGTATTATGCCAAGGCGCGGAAGCTCGGGCGCATGCTCGCCAGGGCGGGGTTGGCCACCATCACCGGCGGGGGGCCCGGTATCATGGAGGCCGCCAATCGCGGCGCCAAGGAGGCCGGCGGAAAGAGCGTCGGTTTGAACATCACGCTTCCCCACGAGCAGAAGGCCAATCCTTACGCGAACGTCCCCATCACGTTCCACTACTTTTTCGCGCGGCTGATGATGTTCGTCAAGTATGCCAGCTCGTTCATCTGCTTTCCGGGCGGATTCGGGACGCTGCACGAGTTTTACAATTCGATGACGTTGATTCAAACGGGCAAGGCCGAGCGGTTCCCGGTGGTCCTGATCGGCAGCGAGTTCTGGGACGGGCACATCGCGTGGATTCGCAAACAGATGCTCGAAACCGACATGCCGTTCATTTCGCCCGAGGACATGGACCTGTTCACGATCACCGACGACCTGGACAAGGCCCTGGCCATCGTCAAGGAGGCTGTCGCGGAATCCCATCGCCGCCAGAACGAGCCCAAGACGCTCCTGACCCGCCCGTCCGGAGAAGGAACGCTCATGGGCCAACCACCGAAACTGGAAGCCGAGGCGGCGGACTGAATTGTGGGAGACAAGCATGGACGATCGAAAATGTATTTTTCTGGTCGATGACAACATGGTGAACCTCAACGCGGGGAAAACCGCGTTGCAGCACAAGTATACCGTCATCACCATCCCCTCGGGGGAGAAGCTGCTGCTGTCGCTGAAGAAGGTCAGGCCCGATCTGATCCTGCTGGACATCGACATGCCCGGTATCAATGGGTATGACGCGATCCGGACCGTCAAATCCAACCCGGACACCGCGGACATTCCTGTGATCTTTCTGACCGGGAAACACGATTCGGACGACGAACTGCGCGGGCTCTCGCTCGGGGCGGTGGATTACATCACCAAACCGTTTTCGCAGTCCATCCTGCTCAAGCGGGTCGAACTGCACCTGCTGCTCCAGGCGCAGAAAAACGAGCTACGCGAGTTCACCGGCAATCTGCTGGAGATGGTCAACGAGCGGACCCACGACATTGCCGCCCTTCAGAACGCGATCATCACATGGGCGGCGGAGGTGATCGAATTCCGGGACGAGGAGACGGGGCAGCACGTGGAGCGCGTGCAGCAGTACCTGCGCATCCTGCTGGGCGCGATGGAGGAGACGGCCCGGTACGCGAAGGAGGTGGCCGCCTGGGACATCGACGCGTTTTTGAAATCGGCGCTCCTGCACGACGTCGGAAAGATCAAAATCCGTGACGACATTCTCCTGAAAAAAGCGCGCCTCACGGACGAGGAACTGCTCAACATGAAGCTGCACTCGCTGTACGGGAAAACCCTGCTCGAAAGCCTCCAGAACAAGGTGCCCAACCAGACATTCCTGGAATACGCCAAGACGCTCGCGCACCGGCACCATGAGCGGTGGGACGGCACGGGGTATCCCGATGGATTGTCCGGGGAGGCCATTCCGTTGCAGGCGCGCATGATGGCGATCGCCGACGTGTACGACGCGCTCATTTCGGAGCGCCCGTACAAGCGGGCGTTTTCGCACGAGGAGGCCATGCGGACCATCGCCGAGGGGCGCGGAACCCAGTTCGATCCGGCGTTGGCGGATTTATTCGTGAACCTGTCCGACAAAATCAAACGCGTGAGCGAAGGATCTCCCCAATGACGAATCCGAACAACCCCTCGTGCGCGGCGAACAACTGCCCGGAAGGTTCGATGCGGGACCCCCGGACGTTCGACATGTACGTCAAGGCGCTCCTGGACAGCGCGTTCAGTTACGTGGTCCTTCTGGACCGCGAGACGAGAGTCCTCTGTTACAGCGACAGCCTGCGGCGACTGGCGGACGCCACGAATCTCGACGAGATGCTTGGCATGCCGTTGCTCGACGTGTACAAAGCCCTGTCGTTTACCGATAAGAAATTTCTCGCGGACGCGTCCCGCCGGTTGGCGCGAGCCCTGGCCGGAGAGACCGATTTTTACGAGGACGACACCGTCGTCTGGCCGACCGGGGAAAACCGAATCTACCGAATCCAGTACAAACGAGTCACGGCCGAGCAGCACGGGTTTGACGGCATCTTCATTTTCTCGCGCGACATCACGGACCTGCGGTTGGAAGAGGCGCAACAGCGGGTGAACGATTTGATGAATTCCCCCCTGCTGCCCTGCATGGTCTGGGATGAACAGGGTAACGCGGTGGCCTACAACCGCGAGGCCGCCCGCGTGTTCGGCGTTTCGGACACGCTCTCGCCCGACGCGTTTCACGCGCAGTTGCTGTCCTTCATTCCGGGCGTCCAGTCCGACGGAAGGACCACCGAAACGGTACGGCAGCACCTCGTTTGCGAATCCCTGGAAAAAGGGTTTTCGCAGGCCACGGTCCAACTGGCCAAACGCGACGGGACGCCCCTCTACTTCACGGTCAACGCGGCCCGGATCACCTGGATGTTCGGGCACCGGTTGATTATTTATTTTTATGACATGACCGACATCATGTGGAAGGAGGCCCAGGCCCGGGAGGTGGAGGAGCGCATGAAGCTCATGCTGGACACCTCGCCGCTGGGGTGCAGTTTCTGGGACGACACGCATGCCGCGGTCGACTGCAACGCGGAACTTCTCCGCATCTTCAATCTTCCCGACAAGCAGACGCTGATCGACAATTTTTTCACCTTGTCGCCCGAACGTCAGCCGGATGGTCAATTGTCCGTCGTCAAGGCCCGCCGGAATCTCCAGAAAGCCTTTGACACGGGCTACCAGATGTTCGAATGGGTCCACCAGACCCTGGACGGAGAACTCATTCCCACCGACGTGACGCTCGTGCGGTTGAAGCGCAAAGACAACTCGGCCGCGACCGGGTATGCGGTCGTCGGCTACATTCGCGACCTGCGCGAGGTCAAGGCCCACGAGCAGAAAATGCGGGAAGCCGCTGAACGCGAACGCCAGGCAGACATCCAGCGCGAGGCGGCCCAGAAAGCCGACGAGGCCAAAGGCCGGTTCCTGGCCAACATGTCGCACGAAATCCGAACCCCCATGAACGCCATCCTGGGCATCTCGGAGCTGCTGCTCCAGGAAAAATTGAACCGTCGGCAGCGCCAGCATGTCGGCGACATCAAAACGTCCACCCTGGCGCTGCTGGGGATTATCAACGACATTCTGGACGTGTCGAAACTTCAGGCGGGCAAGCTGAGTCTGGTGCCCGTGCATTACGACTTCAACGCGTTGATCGACAATGTGAGTTCCATTGCGCAGTCGCTGGTCGCGGAGAAAAAAATCACCTTCCGCCTGATGATGCGGGTACCGGCCCCCGCCTGTCTGTATGGCGATGACGTGCGATTGCGGCAGGTGCTGCTCAACTTGCTGAGTAACGCGATCAAGTTCACCGAAAAAGGCTACGTGAGGCTGGCGGTGGCCTTCACCGACCACACGATCCGCATGACCGTCAGCGACTCGGGCGTGGGCATTCCCGCCGAAAGTCTCCCGACGCTCTTTGAACCGTTCGAACAGGCGGACGTGGAGAAAAACCGGGTCAAAACGGGAACGGGGCTCGGATTGGCGATCGTGAAATCCATCGTGGAGATGATGGGGGGCACCGTCACGGTGGAAAGCGTGTATGGGCAGGGAACCTCCTTCCATGTGGAAATCCCGAAGGTGCTGGGCGACGAGGCCCTGATCCACCGCGCCGACGCCGACGAATTGTCGCTCCACGCGCCGGGCGCGAGGATCCTCGTCGTGGACGACAACGTCGTCAATTTGAACGTGGCGGCCGGCCTGATCCGGTTGTGCGCCATCGCGGTGGACACCGTCACGACCGGCCGAGAGGCGATCGGGCTGATTCAGCGCACGGCGTACGATCTGGTGTTCATGGATCACCGGATGCCGGGCATGGACGGGATTGAGACCACCCGGCATATTCGCGAGCTGGGTATCGGTGTGCCGATTGTCGCGCTGACGGCCAGCGTGGTCCTGGGCGCCAAGGAATCCATGCTCGACGCGGGCATGAACGATTACCTCTCCAAACCCATCATCACGGCCGACCTGCGGCAGATGCTCAAGAAGTGGCTGCCCGCGGACAAACTGCTCTGCCCGCCCAAAACGGCGGTTTCCCGCGAGGACGACGAGGAACGGTACACGGAATTCTGGAAAAAGCTGGAACAAATCAAGGGGCTGTCCGCCGCGACGGGGCTGGCGAGGGTCGACGGTCAGCGGGACGTGTACGAAAAGACCGTGCGGTTGTTGACCAAGGAAATCGAAAAATGCGACCGGAATCTGCGCGGGTTTCTGGCCGCCAATGACCTGCGGGGGTTTCGCGTGGAGGTGCACGGAATGAAAAGCTCGCTGGCCAATGTCGGCGCCATGACGCTGGCCGCGAAAGCGCGCGAACTGGAAGTCACCTCCGACAAGCAGGACATCGATTTCTGCCTGACCCACCTGCCCGAATTTTTACGCGAGTTGAACCAGTTGACTCTCCAGTTGAAGGACGCGCTGGCCGCCGTGCGCCAACGCGAGAATCAGATCGAACTTCCGCCCGAACTTCCGCCGGTTCTGGACGACCTAACCCACGCGTTCGGCGAGATGGACCTGGTGCGGATCGACCAGGAGGTGGAAAAACTGGGCCTGTTGAACCTGCGCGGCGCGCTGGCGGAAGAGATCGAGCAGGTCAAGGACGCGATCATGATGATGGACTACGACGGCGCCACGGCCCACATCCGCAAACTGCTCGACGGCGCGTGATGCGGCGCTACAACGTGGCGCGGGCGTCGCGCCCGCGGTGGGCGTGCGGAGAGGCCATGGGAGTCTGGTGTGGCGAACGCTGGCAGGTAGGCCCTGCCGTTTTGCGCTGTGGAATGTTCCTGGCGAGAGGAACGTCCCACAGCGCCTAATGGCAGGGCTATGCCAACGCTCACGCCAAACCCGGTGGCTCCTGTGCGAAAATGAGATACGTTGTTGCGGTGACAGTACACACAAGGGAGATTGTCATGTACGCAAGAGTCTTGATGGTTGTTGGATGCATCGGCATCGCGCTGTTCTGTAGCCGAGGGTCAGCCGCCCAGACGACGAAGCCGACCACTGCCCCGGGCAAGGTCACGTATGATCTGGGCGGAAAATACAAGGCCGGTCAGCGGTTGCTGTTGACGGCGACGTGGGGGACACAGGCGTCACTTGCGGGCGACAAGGACAACGCCGACGATCCCGCCGACGTGCTCCACAGCTATAGTCACACGCTGGAACTTCCGGTGAGCGTGTCGCCGTCCGGTACTCCAGGAGACGTGAATGTGCAGTTGACCATGCGGCGAATGGCCTACACGTACAATAGCGGCGACCGGATCATGGAAATGGATAGTGACCGGCCTGAGACACTTCCTGACCAGGTGGCGGAAAGCATGATGATTGGGGCGCGGATTCATGCGGTGCTGGATAAGGCCGGAAAAGCGAAAACCATCACGCCGGATGATACATACCTGGCGAAGCCTTATTATGCGAACATGAAACCGGCCCGGAGGGCGCGCGAGGTTCAGTCGCAGTGCGATATCCTGTCTTATTTTCTGACGCAACCCTGGGCCTACATGCCCAACAGGCCCGTCGCCATCGGGGATTCGTGGGCGGTTATGCGAACGTCGTACATGGTTCCGATTCTCGCGATGCGCGTGGATATGGATGACGACGGCATGCCCGTGCCGCGACCGCCCAAAGAGGATGTGCAGTGCTCCCTGAAGGAGATCGAGAAGACGCGGCGCGGAACGGTCGCGACGATTGCGATTGTCGGCAAGATCGAGGTGCCCCAGGACATGAGCGGGGAGTTTCAGGACATTGACATTGATGTTGCCGGAACCGTCCGCCTCAATATCGACACGGGCGAATTGTTGGAACATCATATGGAAATCACGGCCGCCAGAGATGGCATGAACATTCGCTGCACGGCCACGACCACGCTGAAGCGGCAGCCCACCAGTCAGCCGGCGACCGCGCCGGCGACCGCGCCGTCAAAGTCATGAGCGATAGAATGAATCCTCGCGACAAAATCCCCTGGGCCAGGCGGGTGAAGAAAAACGAGATCCGCCGCGTTTATCAGCACGACGCGGCGGGGGTGCGCGATGTCGCCGAAATCGACGCGCTGGGCCTGGCGTTGTATCTGCGCTGCGTGGACATCCTGTGCGTGAAAAAAGCCCGGGAGGGCGGCGGCCTGCGGTGTCCGTCATGTTACCTGGATGAATCCAGCCCGACTGAAACGTATATTCCGTACTCGGGGCGGTTTTACAGGGGCATGGACGAAATCGCGCTGACCTGCCCGGCGTGCGGATTTGCATTCACGAATGTTGAATTCTATATGAGTTTCAGAGGCAGGCAGCTTCATTCCGGCGGCGCGGCGCCCGCGTTTGAACATTTTGTGCACCATTTTCCCGCGGAACGAGACGCGGTCAAAAAACTTCTGTTGATCGATCGTCTGATCACGTCGTTTCATTATTCTTTGAGAAGCAAACCGGATTGGCCGACACGGTCGGTCGGCCCGAATTTGATCGAAGGCAGGCTGAAAGATATTATCGCGTTTTTGGACGAGTTAAGCGGGACGGAAAAAGGCCGAGGTGGCGATGAGCAACAGAAAACCGACATGGGCGGCGAAAATTTCGCGCCAAAAAATAAAAAGGCTGTACGAACGGGACGCGCAAGGACTACACGACGAAGAACTGGCCGATGACGTGGGAACCAGCTTATATGCAAGATGCGACAGCATGTTGCTTGTCACATCGGCGAATCTTGGACACCCGTTATGTATTGAATGCCGCGCGGAAATGCCGCATTCGTATCAGAAGGAGTTTGTTTCGGTGTGTCCCGCCTGCGGCTGGACGATCACGATGGGCGAGTACGGCGCGTCGTATAAAGGACAGACCTTGCACGGGTTCGGCGCGTTGCCGGAACTGAAGGACTATGTTGAAAAATACCCGGTAGCGAAAACATATGCCGAAAAGATGCGGTTGATTGATTTTCTGATTCACGCGTTTCACGGCAACCTCAGCGCGGAACCGTCCAGGCCGACCGCGACAAACGTTATCGAAGGCAGCGCGGGCGAAGTGGCCCATCTGATTTTCACGTTGGCGTACGGCGAAAACAGCACCGTTTCATCCGAGGCCCTGGCCGAATGGCTTGAAAAATTCAACCGATCCATTTCGCGAAACATCGACCCCGCGACGGGCGCGTTGAAGGAAGAAAAAAAATATCTCTATGACGGAATCGGAAAACAACAATAACATCAGACGAAAACCATTCCTGTCACAAGAGGTTTTGGCGTTCACCATCATTGTGGCGGCCGTCATAGCGGCGGGGCTGGCGACATGCAACACACCGGGAAAAACCATTGACACGCCGGAACCGGCCAACCACAATACCGACATGAAACAAGTGCTCATTCCGAAATGTGATTTGGTTCTTAAATACTCACACGAGACACCACGCAAAACATACGCATATCGCGATTCCGAAGACCCGGCGGCCTGGCAGATACGATGTAGAGATAAACTGAAAGAATTAATCGTCTGCAATTTCCGTTTCGACAAACGAACCGTCGAGATTCATCATACGACGGTCACCGATTTCGGCAAGATTCATTCACTGATTATGCATGTCGATGAAACATTATCCATTCCGGCCTATCTGCTCGTGCCCAACGAGATCAAATCGGAAACTCCCGTGATCGCGGTGCAGGGCCACGGGTATGTGCAGGGCGTTCTCGGGATCTATGATGATTACCATCGCGCTTTCGGTGTCGCGCTGTGCCACGCCGGATTTGTCGTGTTGGCGCCGGAAATCCGCGGATTCGGAAATCTTGTGGATTTGGCCGCCCACTCCGACGACGGGCGCCGGTTGGTCTATTATAACTGGGGCGAACTCATGGCCTATACACTGGTGACGGACGCCTTCCTGAAAGGCCGCACCCTGATCGGCGACACTGTGCAGGATTTGTATGCGTGGGGATCCTATATATGTGAGTATACAAATCAACAGAACTATTCTGTTGCCGGCATATCCTACGGTGGCGATCTGGCGTTGATCTTATCCGCGCTCGACACGAGAGTTCCCAAAACATTTGTTAGCGGAACGTTGGGCTCCATGGCAACAATTTTCGAGAAATGTTATAACGCCCCGGCCCATTGCGTGCCGAACATATTGACATACATGGACCGGCAGGAAATCGCGTCCTGCATCGCCCCTCGCTCGCTGTGTGTACACTACGGCGAACTGGATGTACCGTCGTCGGAAAATTTCTCCGCGGCCTACAATGAAACCGCCCTCCCCGTTTTCAACGAAGTGCAAAAATTTTATGGCACATTACACGCGTCCGGCCACATACGGCTTGTCATTTCGTCCAACATGAAACACGAAATGGACACCGTCGCGCTCGTCGCCTATTTGCGGGGCACGTGACGGGCTCTCACGCCAGCAGCCCCGTCAGCGGGGTGCGGTGGTCGGACTCCTCGTCCAGGCGGTGCCAGTATTCCACGCGGTCTTCGCCCAGGCGCCAGCAGAGGTACGCCTCGTGACCGTCGATGAACGTCGGGAAATCCACGATTCCCAGCGACCAGTCCTTGAGCTCCACGCCCACGTCGTCCAGTTCGCCGGCGTATTGTTGAAGCCGCTGGGCGAGGGTGGTCAGCTCGGTGTGAGCGGCGTCGCTGTGGCCCCGGCCCAACGGACGCAACGTCTCGGCCAATTCCTGCACGTCCATCAGCCGGGCGTACCCGTGGACGATGTCGCTCACGATCCGCCGCACGAGCACCAGCGCGCGATTGGCCTCGGTCGCGGAGAAATATCGCCGCGGCCTCAACTCCATCGCAACGGGAATTTCGTTCATTCGGGTCATGGCGTCTCGTCCTTCGGTTTCGGAAAGACTTACGAGTTATCGGTAAACTCTATGTCGCAAATTGAGCCTGTTCGCCCGCGGCGAGAAAATTTTTCACGGTCACTCCGCCTCGTTGTGTGATGAGGAGGGCGGCGGTACTATGGTGGGCATGAGCGTGAAACTACAAGTGGCGTTGGATTTTCTGGAGCTGGACCGGGCGATGGCGATGGCGGAGGCGGCCGTGGCCGGTGGGGCGGATGTGCTGGAAGCCGGCACGCCGCTGATTAAGAGCGAAGGGCTTGACGCCGTTCGCGCCCTGCGCGAGCGGTTCCCCTCGATGCCCATTGTGGCGGACATGAAAACGATGGATGCCGGGCGGATCGAGACCGAGGCCGCCGCCAAGTCCGGCGCGACCATCGTCACCGTCAGCGGGACGGCCACCGAGTTCACCATTCGCGAGTGCGTGGAGGCGGGTCGGCATTACGGGGTGCAGGTGGCCGTCGATCTGCTGGGCGTTGGCGACCCGGTCGCGTTCTCGCCGCGGCTGGCGGAGTGGGGCGTCGCGTGGGTGGACGTGCACTGCGCGATCGACGCGCAGATGCAGGGCCTGGACCCGCTGGAACTGCTGCGCCAGGTCCGCCGCGTGACTCCGTTGACGGTGGCGGTGGCCGGCGGGATCAACTCCGAGTCGGCTGTCTCGGCCGTGGCGGCGGGCGCGGACGTGGTGATCGTCGGCGGGGCGGTGACGAAGGCGGTCGACCCGCGGCTGGCGACGGCGGAGATTCGCCGCGCGCTGGACAGCCGCCAGGCCGTCGCGACGACGCTGTTCAAACGCGCTACCCAGGACAATCTTCGCGAGTTGATCGCGCCGGTCCGCACCAGCCACATTTCCGACGGTGCGCACCGCCAACCCTGCCTCGAAGGTCTGTGGCCTTTGATTTCCGGCAAACTTGTGGCTGGGCCCGCCGTCACGGTGCGGGCGTTTCCCGGTGACTGGTCCAAACCCGTGCAGGCCATCGACATCGCCAAACCGGGCGACGTGATTGTCATCGACGCGGGCGGTCAGCCTCCGGCGCTGTGGGGTGAATTGGCCACCGAGAGCGCGGTTGGCAAATCCGTGGCCGGGCTGGTCTGCAACGGCGCGGTCCGCGACTCGGCCGACATCCGGAGGCTTGAGTTTCCCGTCTGGACGCGGTTGGTCACCAGCCACGCCAGCGACCCGATGGGAACAGGCGAGATCAACGTGCCGATCGTGATCGCCGGGCAACGGATCGAACCGGGCGATTGGATCGTCGCCGACGACGACGGTGTGATGGTACTGCCCAAAGCCAAGGCCGTCGAAATGGTCAACCGCGCCCTGGACGTCCTGGAAGCGGAAAACCGAATCCGCGGTGAAATCCAGTCCGGCAGCACGCTGGCGAAGGTGATGAATCTGGCGAGATGGGAGAAAAAATAGCCAGTAGCCAATAGCCAGTAGCCAGTAGGTATGGCGAAGTCTGTCATAATCCAGAGCATACTGCCGGTGTGCGTTATGATATCGACCTGTGAGTCCGCGAAGCTTCGGGTCCACTCTCGCCAGCGCGAGGCGCGAGTTTACCGTCGAGCGTCGCAAGCCCTATTGGCTACTGGCTATTGGCTACTGGCTAGTGGCTAGTGGCTAGTGGCCTGTTTGGGAGTAAACGATGTCATCGGAAAAACATGCCGTTCGAGAAAACGATGCCGAGCGCCTGGCGGTGGCCGGTCAGCAGTTGCTGGACCGTATCGCCGGCGTGATGGGGCGCGTGGAGTGGGCGGATTTTCTGGAGTTGGCCGATCGCCTGCCTCGGGCCCGGAGGACGTTTGTGTGGGGCGCGGGGCGAAGCGGGCTGGTGGCGCGGAGTTTCGGCATGCGGCTGATGCACGCGGGACTGACGGCCTTCATTCCCGGAGAGACGATCACGCCCGCCACGGGACCCGGCGATCTGCTGGTGGCCATCAGTTGCACGGGCAAGACGGGCATCAGCGATTACTTCGTGCATCGCGCCCGGCAGTTGGGCGCGAGCGTCGTTGTCATCACCTCCGACGCCGCCAGCCCGATGGCGCGCGACGGAGACAAAACCGTCCTCGTCCCTGCCGACGATGACGATATCGTCTACCGGGCGGCCGTCTTCGAACACGCCACCAGCCTCTGCCTCGACGCCGTGTTCAACGTCCTCTCCGAACGCCTAAAACTCGACCAGACCGCCTTCTGGCAGCGGCATGCGAATCTCGAATAACGACAGCGACAGGTGACAAGTGACTAGCGACAAGCGTGGGCAGCGCCTGTTCGATTTCACGTTTCCGCGCAGTGCGAACGTTTTAACAGACAGGATATTCCTTCTCTTGTCGCTAGTCGCTTGTCACTTGTCGCTTGGTATAATCTGTCCCATGGAAAACAACCCCGCACAACGGCGATTCAAATTTATCGGCTGCGAGATCGTCTATCGTGAGGCCTGTCACTTGGCCGCCTCCACGCCGCATCAGGTGGACGTGGAGTTTCTCCGCAAGGGGCTTCACGATCTGGAGCGGGCGGACATGGTCGCGAAAATCCAGGCGACGATCGACGCGGTGGACGCCTCGCAGTACGAAGCCATTCTGCTGGGCTACGCGCGGTGCAACGACGGCGTCGCCGCCATCCGGGCCCGGCAACTTCCGCTGGTCATGCCGCGGGCCCACGACTGTATTACATTCTTCTTCGGTTCGCGCGCGACGTACCAGGCCTATTTCGACGAACACCCCGGCACCTATTACCTCACGACCGGCTGGGCGGAGCGGAACCTCTACGGCACCGGCGACTACGCCCAGCCTGCCTATGGCAAAACCGGCGTGATGGGCAAACTGGGCCTGACGGGCACGTACGAGGAAATGGTCGCGCAGTACGGAAAGGAAAACGCCGATTTCATTCTCGAAAGCCTCGGCGACTGGCGGGCCAATTACAGCAATTGCTTGTACCTGTCGATGGGCGTGTGCGACGAGACGCCGTTTCTGAAACAGGCCCGCGCCGAGGCGGCCAAGCACAACTGGCGGTTCGAAGAACGGCCCGGCGACATGGGCCTGCTCCACAAACTCTTCTGGGCCAACTGGGACGAGGATTTCCTGATCGTTCCGCCCGGCGGAACCATCGTGGCAAAAAATGACCGCGACGTGGTGGGCGTGGTATGAAACGTCACGTTATTCGCCGTCCTCCGGTGTGGAGCCGGTGAATTTTTCCATGGTTCCGCCGGTGGAGGTGTGGGCGTCGTCGCGCCGGGCGACGGCATTCCACAGGGTTTTCAGAACCACCTTGACGTCCCCCGCGAAGGTGATGTTGTCCACGTAGGCCAGATCGTGTGCGAATTTCTGGTCCCAAGTGATGGCGTTTCGCCCGTTGACCTGGGCGAGCCCGGACAACCCCGGCCTGACGTCGTGCCGGCGGCGCTGGCGTTCGTTATACAGCGGCAGATACTCCACCAGCAGCGGGCGGGGGCCGACGACGCTCATGTCGCCCTTGAGGATATTGACGGCTTCGGGCAGTTCGTCCAGGCTGGTGGACCGCAGAAATTTTCCGAAGGCCGTCAGGCGAACGTCGTCGGGAAGTAACTCGCCGTTTTCGTCCCGCTCGTCGGTCATGGTTCGGAATTTATACAGCGTAAACAGTGTTCCATGCAATCCGGGCCGCTGCTGCGAAAAGAGAATCGGGCTTCCCAGTTTGACCCGCACGAGGAGGGCCAGGAGGACGTAGAGAGGCGCGCAGACGGTCAAGGCCAGCAGCGCGCAAAGAACGTCCAAAGGCCGTTTGAAGAATCGTCGGTACATGCGTAGGGTTGTAGTCGCTGCCGGACGGGAAATCAACCGTGCGGTTGGCGCATTCTCATCGCCTTCACGCTCGCCTGGAGTTCCTGGATTTGTCGCCGGGCGGTATCGAGTTCGTCGCGCGGCGGGACGTATCCGTCCCAGCGAATCCGGTGGTAGAGCGTCAGCAGGGGCAGCAGGGTCTCCTCGGGCCAACCGGCGGCGATGGCGGCGCCGATCTGGTCGCGCAGCGTCTGGTGTTTGGCGCGCGGAGGTCCGTGGCGGCGAAGCAGCCGGTCCAGCGGGGCGAACAGCCCCCGCACCACCTCGCGGCGGACCGGTGTTCGCCCGCGACGGCGGATCGCCCGCCACACCAGAACGCCTT
>Ga0123353_10007306_pt1 | contig 14899 bp, 10 predicted proteins | sample TergutLab28metaG_3_FD_92763 | JGI IMG/M metagenome (GOLD analysis project Ga0123353, IMG submission 92763) | Labiotermes labralis P3 segment gut microbial communities from Petit-Saut dam, French Guiana - Lab288 P3 | ecosystem: Host-associated > Arthropoda: Insects > Digestive system > Gut ... | reverse complement strand
GAACAGAGAAGTTAAGCCTGATTGCGCCAATGGTACTGCCCTAACCGGGTGGAAGAGTAGGTAGACGCCGCCCATACCCCAGTCCAGTTGGCTGGGGTTTTTTTGTACTCGGTCGTTTCGACTGCGCTCAACCACCAAAACAGATGGCTGAGCGCAGTCGAAGCCGCCTTTGGTATTTCAGTTTTTTTTTGTATCTTTGCAATTTTAAAAAGGCAATACAAAACCTATAAAAATGAAAAAAGTTTTTATTTTAACCCTTTTGGGATTAGCGGGATTAACGCTGCAAGCTCAAAACAAAAAAACAGTTTTACGATTTCCAGAAGTTAACGGATATCAAGTTTTAAAAGGCGATTTTCACCAGCATACCGTATTTTCGGATGGATCTGTGTGGCCCACTTACCGCGTTGAAGAAGCTTATGTAGAAGATTTGGATATTATTGCCATAAGCGATCATATTGAGTATATTCCGAAAAAAGCAGATATTCCCAATACGGATTTTAATCGTTCTTATGAAATTGCGAAACCGATAGCGGACCGCTACGGAATTATACTCATTCCTGCTGTTGAAATTACGCGCAGAATGCCTCCGGGGCATTTTAATGCTATCGGCATCAAAGATGCGAATGCGTTTGAACAATTTGTGAATAAAGAGGATCGCAGTGATACAACAGGTTTGACGGCGGCGTTAGAAGAAGCTCACCGCCAAGGCGCTTTTGTATTTTGGAATCATCCGCCTTTTCAAACACCGGAGAATAAACCAACCTGGTTCCCCATTCATGAAGAGCTGAAAAACAAGAAACTAATACAGGGCGTGGAAGTAGCCAACGGACGTTATGATAAAGAGGTTTTTCAATGGGCGTTGGACTATGATTGGACTATTTTTTCCAATACCGATGTGCACACGACCATAACTCCAAGAAAAGCAGTTGATAAAGGTAAAACGAGCTTAACTTTAGTTTTAGCCAAAGATAGAACCGAAGAAAGTGTTATGGAAGCTTTGCGAGACCGTCGCACGGTAGCGTTGTTCCAAAATGTTTTGTATGGCAGAAAAGAGCATGTTGAACCTATTGTTGCCAATTCAATAAACGCTAAAATGATAACCTTGAACGGAAATTATTTTTTGGAAGTAGAAAACTTGTATCATTTTCCTTACGAGATTGAAATTTTAGGTATATCGGAAGGTTATAAAATAAGAAACAGAACGTTTACCTTAAATGGCGGCGAAGCTATCGGCACCACTGTAACTCGTGAAAAACCTAAGTCAGAACCTGTGATAGCATTACGATTAAAACTCAAAAATGTTTATATAACACCGGAGCAGAATTTGGAGATAGAGGTGCCGGTGCGGTAGTGAGGTAAGGTTAAATTTCGGAGACATTAAAATACGAGGTCACTTGAATGAATTTTCCGTCTTTGGTGATGCCTTCCACAAGTATTTGAAATTCGCCGGTAAGGTCGGAGGTATCGAAGGGCAATCGCACAGAAGTTTTTCCATTTGAAATTACGTTTGGATTCCAAAGTAGTGTATGACGTCCGTCGGGTATTCGGCTTCTACGCTGTTTTTCACTCGAATAATTTGGAGTGGTGAACTGATAAGGTAGTTGTGGCCCCACGTAACCTACGACTTGTAATGAGCCAGTAAAATTCAAATCTTGATACTGCCGGCGGTACGTGGTCAGCTCAACAATTCCATCGAACACATGTCCACCAAACGTATATGGACCATAGTAAATGTTGATCCTTTCAACCAAAAGAGGGTCGTAGTTAAAAATCACATTATGATCGGAAATGGGTATTCCATCAAGTAAAATAAGAGGATGCGTTCCAAGCTCGTAAAAGTTGCCTCGTCTCGTTAGTATGGACATTTCCCAGTTTCCAGCTCGCCTGCGGAATCGGGTGCCGGTAATAAATTCCGTGAAAACCTCCCGCATTGTTGTGAAACGAGTGTATTCATCCAACAAATAAGTGTGTGTAGGACTCGCTTTGAAAAACGATTGTGAAATGTTTGGGTTTTCGGGCAAATTTTCCGGAAAATAACGAAGTAATTGTAGTGCTACGCTTCGTTTGAGCAACTGTTCGTAATAAGCCGAGTCGATATGCAACACGGGCATTTGTTCTGGAACAAACCGTGTTATAAAAGGCGACACAATGTCTACACGATAATTTTCATCTGCATTATACACAATTGTAGCGATTTCGGTTGTTCCCAGAACACTCGACGTGACAAACTGAACATCGCCATTTGCATGTATTTGTCCGGAAAAGAAATTGATGCCTTCGCCCGGAAAAGCTATACTGGGCAATAAATCGCTCACCAATTCTTCGGTTTTGCTACCAACGATTTTACCTGTTATGATATGGCCTTCGTATTCAGGAATAAATTCTCCGGAAAACTCCGTAGTTTTTTTCGCTTTGTTTTTTTGAAATAAAGATCTATTGGATTCGACAATCGGTATCCACTCCTTACCTGAAATAATTACTGAAAGCGTATGCATATTTTCCGGCAAACCGGTCAAAATTAATTCTCCGCGTTCACGAGTCGCATAAACTGTTTTATCAGATTGTACAGAAACCGTACTTGAATAATTTTCTTCGTTGGGCAAAACCTGATTTTCTGTTTCTACAGGGTCGTAATCCGACAGAAACGTATTCAGGATTGCTATATTTTTTTCAAAAAAAACAGCGCTGTTTTCATTTTTCATAAATCGAGTATAGGCAATCAAACGATAATATCCTGTTGGCAAATCGGCGGGGAGTACCATTTGCCCTGCACCTGTTCCGTTGTTTAATTCAACCATGATTTGTAATTTTGCAACAGAATCACTAACCAATTCCACGTAAGCAATTTTACTAAAAACAATCGGAATTTGTTCCGTGTCTGTGGTCACCAATTTTATCAAAATTGTTTCGCCTGCAAGGTATAAATGTTTGTCTGTTTGCAGATAAATTCGTTCGCGGAAATTTTCTTCGGCAAAACATTCAATCATATTGAACGCAAAACAAATCAGTAAAGTACAACTTATTTTTTTCATTTAATTTCAATTATGGATTAGGCCAACCCTCAGGCATTTGCGCAGTGGCAGCGCCTCTAAACGTACAATCTGCACACTGACGATATGTATAATAAGAAGAACGTGTTAACTGTACATATCGATCAGGAACAAGTTGTTTCCAATTAGGACCATGCATCTCTTCCAAATCAACTGACTCGAATGTGTCACACTTCTGAGGTATCACTTCTTCGTATACATCATCCGATCGCCAAATGAAAAAATGTTTTTTCGTAGTAGATGAAGCAACTATATATCCTATTACGGGTCTGCGTGGATCGGTAATACAAATGATATTTCCTCGTAGCTCCGATGGAATTGGAGCAAATATGTTACCCGGCAGACTTGCATTTTTTTGAATGTTTTCAAAATAATCGTACGCTCGCTTACTGATAGCATTCTGTGTAACGGTGATTTGGTACAACTCAACTAATTTTTTGTCTGTCGCCAAAATTTCGGTAAGTGGGTATGCAAATCTTTCTGAACCCGTTCTAACGGCAGAACCAATGATTATACCGGAACTTCTTGAAGAACTCCAACATCTATAGGGATAAGTGCCCGTACTAGCAACCGGAGGCATAATACTCGAAGAGCCCGGAACACTATCTGCTATCCAATCGGAAAAAACCTCCCAAACTTCCTGATACGACCAACGATAATATAAAATATCAGGATCGCTTGTCGAGACATATATGATTACAGGTGCTCCTTGACGTTCTTTTATCCAAAAAATTTCGTCTATTTCCGGCGTTTGAAGAGGATATGAATAATCGGACAGATATTCGTGTTCTTCTATTTTAATTCTTAAACGGTATCTGTAGTTTATATCCAATGTTCCCGTTTTGATGACATAACGACCGTCGGAATGGCCGGAAGTAGAAGGTTCTTTACCAAATAGCATGCCGTCTTCACGTTCCACATAAACTTCTGCATTACGAACATAACGAGGTTTATCAAGAGTATCATTCAGGTTCACACTTCGATTTAAAATGATGGTTGTTTCATTGTTTGTGATGATGCCTTCTACCACAAGAATATCTGATATTTCTTCTATTTCTTTTGCCGTGAACTCTGAGATGCAGCTGTAAAGAAGGAGGCATAAACACAATATGGATACTTTAGATGTTAGATTTTGGATTGACATAAACATGTAAAAATTAAAATTTGATATTCAGTGATGCGTACGGAATCGGAGCTCCAAAGACAGAAAGTGTATAGCCTTGAATGCGCCCTTCTTCCAAAACGTAATAAACCGAAAATGGATTTTTACGTCCCGTCAGGTTGTACACACCGATATTAAAATAGGCATGAAACAATTTAGAGAGACGGTGCCCTGCTTCAATATTAAACGACACATCGATACGGAAAAAATCAGGGACTCGATATTTGTTTCTTTCGGCATAATATACATATTGCTGACCTTCATACCAATATTTAGACACCGGCAGAGTTATGGGTCTTCCTGTGCTATAATCTAGATTCATCGAAAGACTGTAACGATGTGTAAATTTGAAGTTACCAACAAATTTTATTTCATGCGGTTTGTCAAAATCCGAAGGATACCAATTGCTCGAATTTGCGGAAGAAGCTAACTCTTCGTGTCGATGCAACATGGTTCGCGACCATGTGTAACTCATCCATCCGTTTAGTCTCCCTCGCGGTTTTTTCAACATTAATTCTACTCCGTATGCTCTTCCTTTTACGCCTGCAACTTCCGTTTCGATATGCGGACTCATCAATAGCTCCGCACCTCCGCGATAATCTAAATAATTATTCATCGTTTTGTAATATGCTTCGACGGAGGTTTCGATTGTGTTGTTTAAGAAATTACGGAACAAGCCTGCCACATATTGCACACCTGTTTGCGGACGGATATTAACATCACTCAACTTCCAAACATCTGTAGGTGCCATAGTTGTTGAGTTGGAAATCTTGTGAATGTATTGTTGCATTGTATTTATACCCGCCTTCACAGACGTGTTTTCATTAATAATATAGCGTCCTGAAAGACGAAACTCCGGCCCGTGCCAAGTTTTCAACACTCCACTTCCTGCTGTGTCAGTTCTCAAAACAGTTGCAAGAGATGGGAGGTAGCCCGGTAAGTATGTGTTATAAATACGTGGTCCCAATACGTTGAACATCGAATACCTCATTCCGGCATCAACTAACCATCTTGGGGATATTTCCCATTGATCGGAAATATAGACTGCCGATTCCAACGATTTTTCGGTTTGAAGCCTGTCTTCTTTTATCATTGAACTTTCGTGTGCCGGCAGAAGATGCCCCGGATCTAAACGGTAGTGTGTAGAGGTGATTCCGAAATTGAGCGTGTGTTCGTTGTTCAAATAATAGGTAAAGTCAGCCCTTCCAAACATTTGATTGAGTGCAAAATTAAGAGAAAAAGCATTGAATATATCTCTTGCATCTTTGCTGCTGTGGCTGTAGTGATCGTGTCCAATAGCGTAAACGCTCGTGAATTTTGGATTGAATGCATGCCTCCATCTTGCTGAAAAATTGGCATTTTGTTGCCAATATTCATCTTTGTTTGTGAAACTAAATCGGTTTCGACTGTAATAGCCATTCAAATAAACAATATTTTTATCATCTATTTTATAATTCGCTGATCCGGTTAAATCGTGAAAACCTGCCGTTCCATTGCTGTAGCCACTTTTTTCAGGAATCAATCCCAACATCCAATCGGAATAAGTTGTTCGTCCGCCCACAATAAACGATCCTTGCCCTTTGAGAAATGGAGATTCAAGACTAAGCCGACTTGTTAATAATCCTAAACTGGCCGTACCTTGAAATTCTTTTTTGTTGCCGTCTTTAGATCTGATTTCTAAAACGGAAGATAATCTACCACCATACTTTGCCGGAATTCCACTTTTGTACAATTCCATGTGATCAACAATATCGGGATTGAATGCTGAAAACAAACCGAACAGATGCATCGGTGCATAAATAGTTCCATCGTTGAAAAGAATCAAATTTTGGTCTGTAGCCCCACCTCTGACATTAAATCCACTTGAAACCTCACCGGCAGCTTTCACACCCGGCAGCGTCATCACAACTCTGAGTATATCGGCTTCGCCGAGAATAGTTGGAACATTTTTTATGGATTTCATTTGAAGGCGTTCCATACCACTTACCGACCGTATATTATCCGTTCTATCTGCCATAATAGTTACCTCGCCAAGCGAATAAATTTGTTCTTGAATCTCAATATCCAACTTTCCATCAGAAAAAAGCATCAATTGTCGTTTGGAATTCTTTATGCCCATACCGCGAATAATCAATTCTTGACGTCCCGGAGGCAATCGTATGGAATAAAAACCGAAAGCGTCGGTAACAGTTCCAATAAACGGATCTTCAAGCATCAAAGTGATACCCGGCATGGTTTCTCCGGTTCTAAAATTGGTTACTACGCCTGTCATAGTTACTCTCGTTGTTGATGGCGTATTCGGGTTTCCTACGGCATAAACCAGCATTTCTGAGTTAGCTTTGGTTTCCCGTTCAAAGACCGGCATGTTGGCACTTGATTCCGTTGAAGTCCTTTTGTGAAAATTTTCCGGCAATGCAGTAATTAAAGTCCTGTTTTCAATGATGTAAATTGCATTTTGAAATACCGATATCCGGAACTCCGTATCTTGCAACGTTTTTCGAATCAGTGCCAATGGATCTGCATGGGTTTCATTAACGGTAACCATCAGAGAATCTGAAACTTCAGGAGTACAAAAGATACGGTAATAGGTCTGTTTTTCAATGGCTTCAAACAGTTCACTCATCGGTCGATTGTCCAAGCGAACCGCTACCTGTTGCTGTGCAATCCCTGAAATACCAAAGGACATCAAAATAAGTGATATATATAAGGCTTTTTTCATAACGAACTTGACAACGGCGTAGCCCTCAACGAAGTTAATTTTTCATATTCGATTACTGTCCGTGTAATCAATTCATCTGCATTTTTTCTGTAGTTCAATCTATTGGACGAAATAAATTGTCTAAGTTCCTTTTGGTGTGGAGATAAAACTCTCAACAAACTTCTTTTGTTTCGTATCGTATGGTAAACACCATCTTTGTGCAGAAAAAAAGTAGTTTTAAAAACATATTGTCGATCTCGCCCAGTAGGAGATGTCTGTCTGTCGGTTAATCTTGCAGTTTGTTTTTTCAAAACCATAGAATTTCCGGAATGCAAGAGCACATAATATCCGGTGGAAGGACTACCCGGTAACCCATCGTTGTGAAAATAAATTATACGGCTACCGTGCAGTTCGGCGTGATCGACATATTCGGGAAACAAAACGATTTGGCGGCCATCCGGCGACAATATGATCAATTCATCTCGCTCCAAGTCGAGCCGAAGCATCACCTCCGGATACACAACGTCGCGATACGACAAACGTGCCATCGAATATCGCCCATCCTCAAGGTAAGGGTGATTTAATGCTGGCAGACGCCCCTCTTGTAGGCTACCATAGTAGAGCGGAGCTTGTTCGCCAACAGTCTCCAAATATTTCTTTGTAATGTCGTTTGCCGACTGAGCAAACAAATATCCACAAACAAAAATAAACAATGCCAACAATCCGTTTTTTTTCATAGTACATTCATCAAGGGTATGGAGTAGAACGATACCTTTTTTACAGAGTTGGCAACATAGTATATCTTCATAAAATTGAAAAGCTATTCAAAAAATTTTATACAAAGATACAACAAATTTTTGAATTTATCAAATAAAATTTTTCCCCGCTTTTACATGGCAGTGCGATATCTCGCACATCATTTTATTTTATAAGCAATTAGACTGTCGCCATGCCTCACATATAGCACGCCTTGATAGATAGAGGGATGTGCAAAATGTTGATCAGTACCTTTTTCTACTTTGAATCGACTTACAATATCAAATTTTTCCGGAGTTGGACGAACAAGCGCCATTTCACCTTTATCTGAATAGCAATAAAGCATGCCGTTAGCAGAAATGATTACCCCAACCGCAAGTCCGCTTTCTCTTTCGCTGTATTGAATTTTTCCTGTTTTCCAGTCGACACAATACCAAGCTCTATTTCGGCCACCGGCTCCTGAACCGTAAATATAATTGCCCAATTTTACTATTCCGCCCATCACGTTGTCCAACTCAGGTAATGTCCATGCGATTTCTGCCCTACGCCCTCCGTCCGACAATTGCAACATGGTAGAACCTTGTCCCGCACTTGAAACTAAAATCATGTTATCCGCATAAATAGGCGTGTTGCCATGAATCGCATTGGTATTTTTATTTTCAAACGACCACAGCAATTTTCCGGTTGAAGCCTCAACCCCAATAATATGTTCTGCAGTTTGCGTTACAACAAGCGGCGTTTCCAAATCGCCAATATACAAAGGCGCACAATAGGAGGTTACAGTATCTTTTCCCCGACCGCTCCATATCAATTTGCCGGTATTTTTGTCTAATGCAACGATGTTATGCATTACTCCGCCAGGCGTTGCAATGACTTTATCACCAAATACCAATGGTGATTCGCTAATGCCTGCCGGGGGACTTTTCGCATCAAAATCGGTTAAGATATTTCTTTTCCAAATAACATTCAATGTTTTTTCATCTAAGCAAATTAGGTCTCCCAATCCACTCATGATATAAATTTTCCCATCATGGATGGTTGGCGTTGCTCGTGTGCCATCGTAGCCGCCTGTCCACTCTGCCCCATATTCTATTTTGTTTAATACATTGCCATTTAGGTCAAAAACATGCAAATAGCCTTTTTGGTCAATCATTCCTGTTGCATATATTTTGTGGTTTGAAATAGCAACTGACGAGTGGCCATCACCCAAACCATCGTAATACCAAAGCATTTCCGGGCCGTTTTTCGGCCACGATTTTAAAAGTCCTGTTTCTTTTGCATAAATGCCGGTACGGTCGTTTCTCCATTCTATTTGAGCACACATGTTTACTAAAGAAACAGACAGGATAAACGCTGTAAAAAATATTTTTTTCATAACTATACTATTTTTTTTTGCAAAGATACAATTTTTTTCAATAATGCAAAGTAGTATGTTTGGTTACCATTTTTTTTCGTATCTTTGCAAAAAAAATCACTATATTTATGAAACCTATACCCGTACCTCAAACTGTGGTCGATGAAATGTTGACCAAAAATGACATCAAAAACGTTGGAAAAGCGTCTATTCGTGAAATCAAAAAACTCATCAACGACATCGAACAAAAAACCGGCGTCGAATTTATCCGTATGGAAATGGGCGTTCCCGGATTGCCTGCTCCTGAGATTGGCATCAATGCTCAAATTCAAGCGTTGAAAGATGGCGTTGGCAATGTGTATCCGCCTATCGACGGAATACCGGAATTCAAAAAGGAAGCCGTACGTTTTGTGAAAAACTTCTTGGATATAACGGTTTCGCCCGATTGCTGTATTCCTACGGTAGGCTCTATGCAAGCCGGATTAGCAACAACTCTCACGGTAAATCGTATGTACAAAGATAAAGAAGGCACGTTGTTTCTTGATCCGGGATTTCCTGTACAGAAAGCACAATGTAAATTGCTTGGTCAAGAATATCGCACGTTTGACGTGTTCAACTATCGCGGCGAAAAATTGCGTGCCAAGTTAGAAGAAATGATGTCGGACGGAAAAGTAACGTCTTTACTCTATTCTAATCCGAATAATCCTGCATGGTTTTGCTTTACGGACGAAGAATTGCGAATTATCGGCGAAGTTGCTAATAAATATAATGCGATTGTGATTGAAGATTTAGCTTACTTCGGCATGGACTTCCGAAAAGATTACAGCAAGCCCGGAATTGCCCCATTTCAACCGACTGTAGCGAAGTATACAGACAATTTTATTTTGTTTATTTCGTCGTCGAAAGCATTTAGCTATGCCGGAGAACGCATGGCATGTGTTGTAATTTCAGATAAAGTTTGGAACACAAAAGCACCGGATTTATTGCGTTATTATCAAACCGATAATTTCGGAAAAGCATTTTTATTCGGCACTGTTTATGCGTTGAGTGCAGGCACTTCGCACTCTGCTCAATACGGTTTCACAGCCATGTTGAAAGCTGCTAACGACGGCACTTACAACTTTGTTGAAACCGTTAGAGAATACGGCGAAAGAGCACACATTATGAAGCAATATTTTACCGACAATGGTTTTTATATTGTATACGACAAAGATGGCGACGAAGCTGTTGCCGATGGGTTCTTTTTTACAGTTAACTATCCGGGCCTTACCGGCGATGTGCTTTTGAAAGAATTGCTGTGTTACGGAATTAGCGCAATCACGCTTGATACTACGGGCAGCGAATGTCAAGGTATTCGTGCTTGTGTATCGCTCGTGAAACGTCGCCAACTACCGATGTTGAAAGAGCGGTTGGAGTTGTTCCATCAACAGCATTCTAAGAATTAACAAAAAAGGCAGGAAAGTCCTGCCTTTTTTCGTATCTTTGCAAAATGAACGAAGTAATTTACACTCCTGAAACCACGCATTTCGAACTTTGGGCACCAACTGCCGATGAGGTTTTGTTGCGTATCTACGATACTGGAATTGATGGGAATTTATTGTTAGAAACGCGATTAATCGTGTCTCTACAGGGTTATTGGCAAAATTCTCTGACCGGCGATTACGGAGGAAAATTTTACACATTCGAAATTCGTATCGGAGAACAATGGCACGGCGAAACGCCCGGTATATTTGCGAAAGCAGTTGGTGTAAACGGACTTCGAGGTGCGATTATTGATTTTGAAAAAACAAATCCCAAAGATTGGGAAAACGATAAGCGCCCTGAATTATCAAGTTTTTCAGACATTACCATTTATGAAGTTCACCATCGCGAATTTTCCATCTCACCAAATTCTGGAATTCAAAACAAAGGTAAATTCCTAAGTTGGACGGAACACGGAACAGCCAACGACGACGGACTTTACACAGGAATTGACCATTTGGTTGATTTGGGAATTACACACGTTCATTTTTTGCCTTCGTTTGATTTTGCAACGATTGAAGAAACGAAACTTGACATTCCACAATTCAATTGGGGCTACGATCCTCTAAATTACAATGTTCCGGAAGGATCATATTCCACTGATCCGTATAATCCGTATTCTCGAATTTTAGAGTTTAAAAAAATGGTGCAAAACCTTCACAAGAGTGGTATTCGGGTAATTATGGATGTAGTCTATAATCATGTGTATTCAATTCCCGATTCGCCGTTTGAGCGCACGGTTCCAGGCTATTTTTTTCGTAAAAAAGATGGCGAATATGCAAATGGATCAGGCTGTTTTAGCGAAACGGCTTCGGAACGTGAAATGATGCGAAAATTCATGATAGAATCCGTTGTGTATTGGGTAACCGAGTATCACATTGACGGATTTCGTTTCGATTTGATGGGTATTCACGATATTGAAACGATGAACGCCATTCGCGAAGCCTTGAATAAAATCGACCCTACTATTTTCATGTACGGTGAAGGTTGGTCGGCAGAACCTCCGCAACTGCCTTTTGAGGATTTGGCAATGAAAGCAAACACGCCAAAACTCAACGGCATTGCAGCATTCAGCGATGAATTTCGCGATGGACTTCGAGGAACTTGGTTCAACAACAAAGTGGGTGGTTTTGTAGTTGGCGTGCCGAATAGCGAGGAATCCGTGAAATTCGGATTGGTTGGCGGTATTGAACATCCGCAAATTGATTACGGAAAAATCAACTACGACCCGAAACGCGCTTGGACTTTGCAACCTACGCAATTCATCAGTTATGTGAGTTGCCATGATGATATGTGTTTGGTGGATAAACTGGCTTCGACTACGCTCAGCCACCACAGCACGGACGTTGAGCCCTTCGGCTTCGCTCAGGATAAACTCCGTCGAAACGTCGAACAATTATTGAAATATCATAAATTGGCATATACTGCAATTTTCCTGAGTCAAGGCGTGCCGTTCATATATGCCGGAGAGGAAATTTTTCGAGATAAAAAAGGCGTTAGCAACACGTACAAATCGCCCGATAGTATCAATCTCATCAATTGGGCAAACAAAACACAATATTTCCCATTGTTCAATTATTACAAAAAACTTATTGCTCTAAGAAAAGCACATCCTGCCTTCCGCATGGGAAACGCTGAACGTATTCGCAAACACTTGAATTTTCTACCTGTTCAGCAAAGCAATATCATTGCTTACGAACTCACCAATCATGCAAATGGCGATGATTGGGGCGATATTGTTGTGGTGTTGAATGGGAATTTGGATGATGTAACTGTGGAAATTCCACAAGGCACCTACACCGCTGTTTTGTGCGATGGTAGGATTAATCTCGAAGGGCTTGGTCGTGTTCAAGGCGGACAAATCAAGGTTTCGGGAAGTTCGGCGTTGGTGATGTGGAAATAAGTCTGAACTATGCTTTCATAAAAGCTATAAAACCATCATTGCAAACTGCTTAATACATAACGAAAGGCGGTGCGAAATTCGCACCGCCTTTCGTTATGTGATTCAACCAATAGTTCCCTTGCCCGCGGGGCGTTTTTAGTATTCTACAGAAATTAAAAGACTTAGCTTCGTGTTCGGATTATCATCAATCTCATACATAAAAGGTAGCCACATTGATTTGTCTATAAGAAGACCTCTGAAGTAAGATAAAATTCTATCCGTTTCAACAAGCGTAAATAGTGATCCACTTGGTAGCATGCTCTTTTGCTCTTGATGCGGTAACCATTCTATACCAACAAAAATTTCTTGCCCTTCAATTGTAATCTTATATGGACTTAAATCTATTTCTATCTCTCTTCCTCTACGCCTGATATGTTTAGGTTCTATCCATATGGATTGTCTCAACAAGGTGTTCCCCGGTTGCCCCGAAACATCCACTTCATATAAAATTAATCTGCATGGAATCGATGATCGCATTCTTCCCATTTTGATTCTTACACGTTGCAGTTCCTTTAAGTCGTCATTTGGAAACCGGACCAGCGAAACATATTCTATTCCTCTTTCATTTGGAGCAATTACGTGATTGCGATTATAAGGTTTTCCTTGGAAAGGTGTCCATCGGTTTCTCGGACTTATGATCACTTCAGAAAGTTCGAATATCTTGGGTACGAGATAAATTATGGCGTCTTGAGGTATTTCTGAAGCCGGTAGTCTCAAACTTTCATATCCGAGACATCTAATTTCCAGCGTATCGCTTGGCACAACCTGTATTTCAAAACAACCATGTTCGTTAGCCACAAAACCCTTTCCTGAAAGGGTTGAAACAATGGTAGGGTAAGGGATTGCAAGTTTTGTATGAGTATCCGCTACGCAAGCACGCAAACGTATTTGCCCTATCGCTACTTGGGTTGAACACATAAAGCAAACGATAAATAATGCTGTTTTAAAATTTGTAATAGTTTTCATTATTTACATATAGGTTCTTTTGGGACAGTTGATACGCGTATCCAGAAAAAATAACAACTGGTTGTGACGTTGTAACAAGTAGAATTACCAATGTTGTATGGTTTACTGTGCGTATCTCTGCAACCGATAAAAGGTTTTCGTCTTGGGTCTTCTCCATAGCCAAACTCTCCTTCAAGTCCCAATACGATTTGTTCTTCAAACAAGTCTATATCCTTTTGCACTCTTGGTGAAACAAACTTTGCTTTTGTTGCAATCAGTTGATTTTCCATTGCACTATGCAAACTGCTTGCTTCTTGCGCGGATTTAAATTTGGTATAAGATAAATTATGCTCTATCCAGTTTATAAATTCGGCTTTTGTAGTAACGCTTAGCAAGTCGGCAAATACTTGTGTTTCCGAATAATTTTCTATCGAAAGCATATCCAAAAATGCTTCTTCTTTTTCTAAAAAAATCTCAAATTCTTTCGAAGCAAACATGGTTTCGGCAAGCACGCCCATTTCTTTATAAAGACATTGCATATAATTTCCTACAGCAATAGCTGCAGCAACAGGTCCCGACGCTTTTGAAACCGAAGCACTGAACATTTGATTAATTGCTGTTTTAGACGGCGATGGTACTCCGATTATATCTGCGCCAATCACAACTTCAGCACACTGAAAAAATGGATTTTCGTTTTGTGAAAATTCTGTTTCCTGCAAAAAAATCACAAGCGGAATCAAATCGTATTCGGTTGCCTCTTCTGTGGCAATCATGGTTTGAAGTTCTTGTTCTGAAAACCCTTTTGAGTAGAGGTATTTTTTAGCTTCTACAATCATAGGGTCTAAACTCTTTTCAGCCTCTTTAACGGGAATATCAAATTGAACTTTGACATTTTTTCCAAAATTTGTAAATTCCAAAATAGCACCTGAATTAACTATAAGATCTGAAATAGATCCAATAGAGTTTGCATGTTCAATTTTTTCGAGAATTTCGGGTGTTAGTTCCGGAATATCCAAATAAATGGTTTGAAGTTCGCCTAGCGGTGAATTTTTTGAACCTCCGCCACCGATTGGTACAGCTCCGACATTATTCATATTCATTCTTAAAACGGAATGAAATTGATCTTTAGAGGTGGTAACTCCTTGCTGAATTTCGTTTTTGTTGCAAGAAGTAAATAATGTTCCTAAAATAAATAAGGCTGTTGTAAATAATATTTTTTTCATTTTCTTTTGTTTTTACGTCTGTTCCTTGTGCAGACTTTAATTAGTTTGATTTTAATCCACAACTTTCACAGGAGGCTGTTTTGTTGTACCAACTAATTTTGTTGTTCACATACACACATTTACAGAAAAAAGCGTGGTACTTATAGCGTACTCCGCTTACAGAGGTATTTAGCGTGACCCATCAGAACAGAATAAGTATAAAGTCCACGCTTGGCGTGAACATTTTGACTTAAGCTTTTTCTGATTTC
>Ga0123353_10007305_pt1 | contig 14900 bp, 6 predicted proteins | sample TergutLab28metaG_3_FD_92763 | JGI IMG/M metagenome (GOLD analysis project Ga0123353, IMG submission 92763) | Labiotermes labralis P3 segment gut microbial communities from Petit-Saut dam, French Guiana - Lab288 P3 | ecosystem: Host-associated > Arthropoda: Insects > Digestive system > Gut ... | reverse complement strand
TAACTCGTACCCATATTTATCAACCGATACTATTAATCTACAGTTCCCCGGACTTGATGACATGCAGATTTACGCGGCTACTAAGGCGGCAATCCGTGCTGTCTCCGATGAAAGCTCGGCGGATTACTCGAATGATTTGCTATGGACTGGCGACCCACAAACCGTCGCGTTCGCTAAGCATCTTATAAATATCGGGCGAAATGCGACAGCGCCCGTAGAAGTTGCGATATACGGATATGCCGATCCGACTGAGGCAGTTGCCGAAGGTGATTATTACGTTAAAACCGTCACTGTACAGTCGTCAAATTATCCTTTGCAAGCAGGCACGAAAATACGGCTTGCATTACCGCCTAACGCGCCCGCCGGAGCAATCATCACCGACATTAGCGATAACCCTATCCCGGCAAGCGGCGTCGATAACTTCACCCGGATAAAGATTAAAGTGCCGAAATCCGCTGTTACAGCCGATTCGACGGTTAATTTTGAGGTAAGGGCAAACCTTACGATTGAAAGTAAGGTTATCTTGTTCGGATTGCCGTCTGACGCGGCCGATCAAGGCGCGTATCAGCGTTATGAGATCTCTATGCCGCATCAGTCGTCATATTTCATGATTCCGTTTGAGGCGGAGGTTGAGCCTGATAACGAGCCAACTCCGACACCTACACCACCGGCAGAAACGCCGCCGCCCACTCAAACACCTCCACCGAATACGCCCGATACCCCCGGCGAGTTGGTAATAAGAAAATTCAGGACAGGAACAACCACCGGCTTGGCAGGCGCGGAGTTTAAGGTAACGAATGCAACCGGCGGCGTTTTGGGCCATTATTACACCGACAGCAGTGGAACGATAACCCTGAATGTTGATCCGGGAGCGTACTATATTGACGAAATAACCCCGCCCGCAGGTTATGTTCTGGATGTAAACACGCACAAAGACGTCGTTGTAATAGCGGATCAAACAGCGGTAGTCACTTTTGAAAACGAACCGCTGCCTTCGCTGGAAATAACTAAAATCGACGGCAACACCGGACAACCGTTGGCAGGAGCCGTGTTCAGAGTTGCACTCGATAACGGCAGCAACTCATTTGACGTTCAGACAAACAATTCAGGCAAGGCTTCCTTAGATAATCTGCCCCCCGGAACATATACAGTAGAGGAGTTAACCGCTCCGCCCGGCTATGTATTAAACTCGACAGTTGAAATAATCATGCTGGAGCCGGGTAAACAGGGAACGGTTATATTCACCAACTGGTCAAAACCGGGTATCATCATAAGGAAATTCGATGAAGGTACCGGATTACCGCTGCCGGGCGCACAGTTTTCCGTGGCACTTCACGGCGGCACAATCGTATATGAGGGTATAGTTAATAGCTCCGGTATTATTGTTATTGAAGATTTAGAACCCGGATGGTATACGATTACCGAAATGGCCGCTCCGAACGGGTACTTGATCGTTACTCCTTATAAGGACGTTCTTTTAGAAGAAGGCCGTACTGTTGAGGTTAAGTTTGACAACCGCAGGCGTCCTTCGCTGGAGATTCTGAAAATCGACTCCCAAACAAACGAACCGTTGGCAGGAGCGATATTCCACGTAAGGAAAACCGAGGATAGCACAGTATCCGAACACATCACCGACGCAAGCGGACGCATCCTTATCGAAAATCTTGATGAAGCTATTTATACGGTGGAAGAAGTGAAGGCCCCGGATGGTTATCTCCTTGAAACGCAGCATAAGGATATCGAATTGCAATGGGGTATGACAAAGACGCTTATTTTCGAGAACAAAAAGCGTCCGTCTCTTGAAATCATCAAGCTGGATGAGGAAACCATGCAGCCCCTTGCCGGCGCTATTTTCCGCGTTAGGTTAACAGAGGGCGGCACTACCTCCGAATATACCACCGGCCCGGATGGGCGAATCCTGATAACGGATTTAGAAGATAAAATATACACTGTTGAAGAAATCAAAGCGCCCGACGGCTACCTGCTTGAAATACAGCACAAGGATATCCTTTTGGAATGGGGCGAGACAAAAACCCTGGTGTTCACAAACAAGGCGCGGCCTAAACTGGAAATCATCAAGATTGATTCCGTCAACGGCGAACCTTTGGCTGGAGTACGATTCAGGGTTACAAAAACCGAGGATCTAACTATTTCGGAATTTGTGACCGATTCAAACGGCAGAATCCTTATAGAAAATCTCGACGAAGCTATCTATTCGGTAGAGGAGATGGCCGTACCAGATGGCTGGATTCTTGACCCGGAGAGAAAAGAAATTCTCTTGGAATGGGGTAAAACCAAGACGCTGATGTATGATAATATCCGCAAACCCACGCTTATCGTCACAAAAACAAACGGCCTTACATTCCAGCCCATCCCAAACACGACGTTCAAGATAGAATACGAAGGCGCGAACGGCGCCACATTCCTGCTTGGCAGTTTCCGGACGGATGAAAACGGGCAGATTATTATACCGAAGGTCGAACCGGGATGGTACATTATTACGGAAACAAGCGCCGCGCCCGGATTCAGCCTGCCCAGCAATCCCGTAACCCGTGTGTTCCTTAATCCCGGCGAAAACGCGTATACCGAATATACAAACGGATTCTATACGGACGGCGGGAACACAACGCAGGTGACGGTATATTCAGGCTTCGATTTTATCCTCGGCACGGAAATCCTTGATTATCCGCTCAACAGTATCGTTATAAAGAAAGTATGCTCAGTAACCGGAGAACTGCTGGCAGGAGCGGCTTTTGAGGTTAGACGAGTAACAGAGACTATGACAGGCGGATCGGGGACGCTTATCGGCAGATACACAACCGATAACTCCGGTATTATCGTCATAAACGGTCTTCAGCCCGGCGGATATATAGTGGAAGAGGTTCAAGCCCCGCCTAATTACTTATTGGTGGAAAACAGCCGTCAACAGCTTTGGATGCGGTGGGACGGCACTTCGATTGAAGAATTAACCTTTGCCAATGTCCCCTACGGTAACCTGCTGGTTACAAAAGTTGACGCGGTGACAGGCGCTCCGCTTGGCGGCGCGAGGTTCAGGGTTACGGACGGAACAGGCGCAACGGCGGGAACGCAAAACGAATATGTCACCGATATTGCGGGGCAGTTCCTTGTATCGAACCTGAAGCCCGGTACTTACGTCATATCGGAAATAGAAGCTCCGCACGGATATATCATTGATACCGAGCCGCAAACCGTACACATTGGTTTGGACGGAAAAACCTATTCCGCGAGCTTCCGTAACCAGCCAATCGGCGGCCTGCTGATAACAAAACGGTGCAGCGTCACAATGGAACCGTTATCCGGCGCGGTGTTCCAGATAACCGACAGCCACGGAGCGTTTATCGGAAACGCGGCAAACGGCTGGCATACAACCGACGCCACGGGTACAATCTTTTTCCCGCACATTGAGCCGGGCGCGTATGTGATAACCGAGGTAAAAGCGCCGGACGGCTATCTGGCGGATATGAATACCCAAACCGTTCATATCGAATACGGCATGGTTAAACACGCGGATTTTTATAACACACCTCTCGGCGGTCTTGTAGTCACTAAATACGACGCAGTTACGAGGGAACCGCTAGCGGAAGCCGTTTTCAGAGTAACCGACATAATGGGAGCGGTTGTGGGTACAACAAACGGTATGTTCAGGACAAATCAGACGGGTACGTTTTACATCCCGCAACTGCCGCCCGGCGGATATCGCGTGGAGGAAATCCAAGCGCCCGACGGATATATCCTTGATAACACGGCGCAGACCATTCATATCCTCGACGAACGGATGTACTATCTGGAATTTTTCAACCAGCCCGTAAATCAGCTTGTCATTATGAAATACGACGCCGTAACCATGGAACCGCTTCCCGGCGCCACGATCCGCGTGGAGAAGCTGGGTGAAACAACGGAGTTAGTCGGCGAGTTCACGACAGATTCCAGCGGACGGGTAAATGTGCCGGATTTATTGCCGGGCAGTTATTCCGTGCAGGAGCTTCAAGCGCCGCCCGGATATTTACTTGACGATACGGTAAAGATTGTGAATCTTGTACAAAACAAGGGCGTGGTTGTTAATCTGTTTAACCATCCCCTCGGCGGTATTTTGATTAGGAAGTATGATTCCCAGTCCATGCAACCGTTACCGGACGCAGTGTTTACGATAAGACGTCAGGACGGTACGTTTATCGGGGAGTACACAACAAACCATGACGGGTTCATAATGCAGCCGCTTTTACCGCCCGGATTTTATGTTATTGAAGAAATCCGCGCTCCCGACGGTTACTTGATCTACAACAGCCCGCAAACGGTAGAGGTTAAAACGAACGACATGGCCTTCGCTACGTTCTTTAACCGCCCCATGTCCGGCCTAACAATAAAGAAATTTGACGCGGCAACAAACGAGCCGCTTATGGGCGCGCGTTTCAAGGTCTCAAATATGAGCGGCGAGGTTATCGGCGAGTACAACACCAACGCATACGGTCTTATCCAGCTAACCGATCTTGAACCGGGATGGTATACGGCTGTGGAAATATCTCCGCCGCCGGGATATAAGATATACGAAATGTCCCAGGACTTCGAAATAACCCATACCCGGACGGTGACGCTGGAGTTTCCTAACGAAAAGCTAACGTCCCTCGTCATTAAAAAAATAGACGACCAGACAGGCGTTCCGTTAGCGCGGGCAAAGTTTATCGTTGAGCGTATTAACGGGCAGCATGTAGGTGAGTTTACGACGGACGCCGACGGGTTAATCAACATCCCTGAGCTTGCGCCGGATTGGTATATTGTGCGTGAGGTTCAGGCCCCGGATGGCTATTTGCTGGATGAGGACCCCAAAACCGTTGAAGTTAAAACAAATGTGCCTACGGTTGTGACGTTCTCAAACAAAAAGCTTACCGCTCTGGAGATAATAAAGATTGACGAACATTCCGGAGAACCCCTTGCGGGCGCGAGGTTTGCCGTTGAAAAACAGAACGGCGAACGTATTGGGGAGTATGTAACCGACGGTACAGGGTTAATAAGTATCCCGCTGCTTCAGCCAGATTGGTATGTCGTGCGTGAAACCCGCGCTCCTGATGGATATTTACTTGATGAAACGCCCAGAATCGCAGAGGTCAAAACCGCCGCGCCTACGGTTCTTACGTTTACCAATAAACGCCTTACCGCGCTTCAAATAAAGAAAGTAGACGTTGACAGCGGCGAACCGCTTGGCGGGGCGCGGTTTATAGTGGAGCGGCTGGACGGTTTAATAATCGGTGAATATACAACCGATAACACAGGCTTTATCAACATACCGACACTTGACCCTGATTGGTATGTTGTGCGTGAAACGCAGGCGCCTCCCGGATATCTGCTGGACGAAACGCCGAAAAACGTTGAGGTTGGCACAAACACGCCCGCCGTGGTTACATTCGTCAATAAAAAGCTTACCGCTTTACAGATTATCAAGATTGACGAATCCACAGGCGCGCCGCTTGCAGGGGCGAAATTTACCGTTGAACGGCAAAACGGAGAGCGTGCCGGCGAATATACAACCGACGCGGCAGGCATAATCAACATCCCCACACTAGCGCCGGATTGGTATATCGTAAAAGAAACCTTCGCGCCCGTTGGCTACTTGCTTGACGAAACGCCGAAAACCGTTGAGGTCAAGGTCAACGCGCCTACGGTTGTGACATTTACCAACAAACCGCTGGCTTCATTGCAAATCATTAAAATAAATGAAACAACTGGCGGCCCGCTTCGCGGCGCTGTGTTTTCTATCGAAAGGCAAAACGGTGAGCGCGTGGGCGAATACACTACGGACGCGGGCGGCGTTATCAACATTCCAAACCTTGCCCCCGGATGGTACATCGTTAAGGAAACCCGCGCGCCAAGCGGTTTCCTTCTTGACGAGGCCCCGCGAACCGTTGAAGTTGGTACAAGTGTACCAACAGTTATTACTTTTGTCAATAAGCCGCTTTCGTCAATTCTAATAAAAAAGATTGATGAAATAAGCGGCGCGCCTTTGCCGGGCGCCCGGTTTACCGTTGAAAAGATAAACGGGGAGCGCGTCGGCGAATATGTTACTGACAGGCAAGGTTTTATCAATGTGCCGTATCTGGAACCCGGTCATTATATCGTCCGCGAAACGCGGCAGCCGGACGGTTATCTGCTTGACGAAACGCCCAGAACCGTGGAAGTAGTGGAAGGGAAGCCGATTGAAGTCACGTTTACGAACACTCCCCTCTCCGGACTCCAGATAAAGAAGATTGACAGCGTAACCCGGCAGCCCCTTGGCGGTGTGGTGTTCGCGGTATCAAAATTCTCTGGTGAAAAGATCGGCGATTTCACAACGGGACGGGATGGTTTAATCTATATATCCCAGCTTGAGCCAGGGTATTACACGGTGACTGAGATACGGACGATAGAAGGGTATCATGCCGATTCCGAGCCGCGTACCGTTGAGATTATCTTTGGTAAAAACGCATTCCTTGAAATCGAAAACGTGCCTATTTCCTCTCTGATTATCATAAAAACAGATATGCAGACGAGGAAACCGTTGGAAGGCGTTCGTTTCGACATATCAAAAGCTAACGGCGAACGGGTCGGCACATATACCACTGATTGGAACGGGTGGATTTATGTTGACGGATTGGCGGCAGGGCGTTACCATGTTGTAGAAACTGAAGCTCTTTGGGGGTATGAACGTGATACGCGGACATACGAGGTCGATATGCACAACGGCAGGCAAACCGTCCTTGAGGTTCAGAATAAACCTTTGGGCGGATTGCGCATAAAGAAGATATGCGCCGTGACGGGCCAGGGCATCTACAACACCGAGTTTATGGTTTTTGACCATAATAACAAGGTTGTGGGTACCTTCTATTCGGATAACAACGGTATTGTTGATTTTTCGGCAATCTTGGTTGAAGGACGGTATACAATCCGTGAAACAAGGGCTTCCGCCGGATATTATCTTGATGAAATCCCAAAAACGGTAGAGTTTGTGGCAGGTGTTGTGACGGAAATCATTTGGACAAACGTTCCGCAAATGGGGCAAATTCAGATAACGAAATTTTCCGCGAACGATAACGAGGTAAACGGGTTACCTGCCGGCACACCGCTTGAAGGCGCGATATTTGAGGTTTATTCTTATCGGACCGGTAATCTCATTGACCGCTTTATCACAGGCAGGGACGGCAGGGGTGTGTCCAATCCCATCCCGCTGGGCCGCTACATCGTAAAAGAGGTGCAGGCTCCGCAGTACTATAAGCTGAATGACAGGGAGCTGGATATCTATATTGAGTTCGCGACGCAGATTGTCAGATTGGAGTATACCAACGAAAGCGCGAATACCGGCGTGTATATCAAGAAAACCGGTAATCGTGAGGCTATTGCGGGCAATACAATCTGTTATGATATCCGTGCCGTACAAAACACGTCCGCCGTACCTTTGTCCGATTTCTTCTGGCGTGAGATAATCCCCGTTGACGCCGCGCGCGCAACGAGGTTGATAACCGGAACATACAATCAGGCGCTGAGGTACAAGATTCTAGCCACAACTAACAGAGGCGAAACGATTATTGTCGCCGATAACCTCAGCACCACAATGAACAACGCTGTAGACTTGTCAAACGCAAGCCTCGGCCTTGGATCGGACGAATACATCACAACGTTTACGCTGATGTTTGGTAATGTTAGAGCCGGATTTACCTGCGTCGAACAGCCGCAAGTGTATATGACCGTCCTTGATAACCTGCCGAATGGGTATGAGTTCGCTAACAAATGCGATATCGGCGGTATCTACAACGGAGAGTGGATCATTGGGAATTCAACTTGGGTTACGTCCGTATACAGCAGCAATAACAGGCTGCCGAGGACGGGGCATTGATGAGTAATTCAGTAAGCAGTAGATATTTTCATTTCAGAGAGTGCCGGAGAAATCCGGTGCTCTTTATAGCGGTTCAACTTTAATTCACGGCATAATTATTTTTCACAGCGGACGCGTCCCGCGCAATGCTTCTAGCGCGGGATGAAAAATAATTATGCTACTTCTTAAGTTGAACCGCCATATTTTACAAGGCCGGAGGATTAATATAATGAAGAGATTAATAATAACCTTGTTTGCACTTTTACTAACCGCCGGGATATGCCGGATAAACGATCACACCGCTTGGGCGTCAGAATACGGAATAATTGAAACATATTCATATCTGCCCGCCCTTACAAACACAAGCGTCGAAGAGCGGGACGGCAGGCGATTCCTTATACGGACATATGAAGGAAACCCTGAATACGAGCCCGATTTTTCGTGTCTTATAGCTGAACCCTTCGAGCATGAAGGGTTTTTGTATACCTTTAACGGCTTGTCCTCAAACGAAATCGTACGAGAAGAAAAGAGATGGGAACGAAGCGAGGTGTCATTTTCCATATCCGATGACAATCTTCCCGCGGTTTACGCGCAGCTTCTGTCCAGTATTCCTTTCCATGGCGAAGATGGTTTCTACGGTAAGCTGGATTTGGACTATACCGCTGTATGGACAGAGGTTGAAGGATATGCCGCGCAATCATTCACCATGACAGACTCGGTGACGATATCGGGGTTAAGCAGCAATGATTCTTCAAATATCCCCAAAACCAGGGTGCGAAGCGGCGTAACCATGCAGCTTGCAGGTGTTGATTGGACTGTGCAGGAATCCACTAATATCGGATACGAAACCATACCGACCAAGTACACCGCAGTCGCTAATTACTCCGGCCGCTACTCAAGACAAATGCCAACGGGTTACTTGGCCCGTGCGTTGTACGGCGGCGAAGTTACGCGGGCTGTTGTCGAAAGGGTTGTTTATACTTTAGCCTATATTGGCGAACCGTTAACGACGCCAATACCGGAACCGACCACGGAACCTGTTTTTGAACCTGATGATGAGAGCGATGTAACGATACCGGATGATGAGGATACTCCAGATAAAAGATCGAATCTTGCCGCTTATATTGTTATAGCGGCGATTATCCTTGCTCTGGCGGGCTTGGGTGTGTTCGCTTACATATACCTTAACAACATCTGTGTATACAAAGCGGACGGCGATGATTACAGGTTGATAGCGCGGCGTTTTATGAGGTTGGACAACCCTGTTGTAGACTTACGGCGTTTGAATTTTGATGAAGGTGAATTGGCTATCCTTGTAAAAAAGCGCACCGTCGCTGAAATGTATGGTAAATCAATCGAAACAATCATAAGCGATGAGTATACCCACCGCTGCCGTGTTAAGAAGAAAGACAAAGACTTCTGGTATTTGATTATTCTATCGGGAGAAGAAAGCAGCCCGGCGGATGATGAGCCTGTTTCGGAGTTTGACGGTGAAGAATCGTAAGCATTAAAGCAATCCCATTATAAAATACATTGGCTGGAGGATGCCACAATGAAGTATAAGGTAGAAATCAAGTCTGTCAACAACGAGCCGGAGTCTCGGTTCAGAGCGTCGGCTAACATTGTTTTAGATGACGCGTTTATTATTCGTAACGCGAAGTTGTTTATTGCGCAAAAACCGTATGTAGTTATGCCTTCCATCATCGGAAGGAGCGGAAAACGGTTTAGCCCCTGTCATCCGGTTACAAAGGAATGTCATAACGAGCTGGCCGGCGTTTTTTTGGATGCGTACCATGAGTATAATGCCGAAAACGGCCTGACTGAGCCGGAATACGGTGATTATAACGAATCGGAGCCAAATAGTGATTTTGAATCGGAGTCGGAAGATAACGGTTATTTGGAACAGGATGATGACTTTAGTCCCGAAGATGGAATCAAAGTAGGTTACGAAGATTCTGAATAATCGGGATATATAATGAAAACTGGACCGGGGCATAACGCATCCGGTCCGGTTTCATTAAAATTAAATGCAAACGGAGGAATTATTTTGATAAATCGCTGTATATTATGGCTCTGTCCAAAGCTGGCGAAGCATTATACGTTTATAATGGTTTTTATCATGCTGGCCTTTTTTACGGCTTTTGACGTGAGCGCCGGGAGTACCACACCCGCTCCGCCGGGTGGTGACGACATATGGGGAAAAGCAAATTCCCTTATTGTTGATATATACACAAGCATTGTAGGAATATCAACGGTCTTGGTAGGGCTTATGTCCGCAATCGCCGTTATTGGCGCGAAAATGTCAAATAATCAACATAAAGTTGACCAGGCATGGGATTGGTGTGCGACACGTTCGTAACTGAAAAGGTTACGCACTAAACAAAGAACGTAAAAATTGTTCGGTTTAGGAGAACTGATAATCCGACGGGTGGAATGATGGGGTAACGCCCTGAAACGCCCGCCCTGATACTCCGAACGGCGAAAGTAGGCGGTTAAGTGCCGAAATGGTCGTAAGCTCGGTAAAGTCGGCTGAATGTCACCCTAACGCTTCGGGCGAGGAACCCGCGTTAGAGGTAATGCGCGTGACAGATAAGCCGGGGGTCTATAAACTGCTCATGGTGAGAATTTTCAAAATAAATAATGAAATGACGAACTTCTGAATGTACGGGTCTAAACCAGCGGAGCGGCTGAAAAGCCGTTTCTACCTACACGGTAGGTTCGCAGGGGTCTAGTAGAGTTGCCAGTTGCGAAAAACCCTATACCGTTACAGGCGGTATATTGCGGACAGGCTCAAAGGAAGCACCTAAAAGCAGTAATGCACAGATAGGATTATTGGAACGTGGGAAGCTGTTGACGTGGAGGGCTTAACCCTTATGAAGCGGTTGTCGGGAAAACGTGCAAACGTATAACCACATTTACAACAGTGATAGTGGTGCCACAGTACCTATGAAACGGTGATAATAAACCGCGGAGGGATAGGCACCAGTCATTTGTTACAGTAAATCAGTTATCACAACAGAAACGCAAGAAACGCATAGGGTTCGAGTAAGACTAAGAGAGGCTGAAAATCCAAACAAGGAGAACAAAGCCGACCTATGACAACAAAAGGCGCAAAAAGACTGAAAAAGCAGAAACTCAGGAATGTTGAGTATTATGATTTTCAGGTTGAATTAGATGAATTATACTCAAAATCTCAAAAAGGATGTACTTTTAACAACCTGCTGACGCTTATTACAAGTGAACAAAATATACTGCTGGCTTATCGCAATATCAAGAAAAACAAAGGCAGTAAAACAAGGGGGATCAACAAATCAACCATAATTGATTTAGGTAAAACCGACCCACAAAGGTTAGTAGCCTATGTCAAAAATAGGTTGGATGACTTCAAACCCCATGCAGTTCGCAGAGTTGAAATTGAAAAAGAAAACGGTAAAAAACGTCCTCTTGGGATTCCCACTATCGAAGATAGGCTTATCCAACAATGCATTAAACAGGTTTTAGAGCCGATATGTGAAGCGAAATTCCATAAACACAGTTATGGCTTCCGACCAAACAGAGGTACGCACAATGCCATTGCAAGGGCTAAATTCTTAATGAATATATCCCGATTGCATTATACCGTAGACATTGATATTAAAGGGTTTTTCGATAATGTCAACCACGGCAAACTGCTGAAACAGTTATGGACAATGGGTATCCGTGACAAACGGCTACTGCCCATTATTTCTAAAATGTTGAAAGCAGAAATAAAAGGCGTAGGCGTTCTAAATAAAGGTGTACCGCAGGGCGGTATTTTAAGTCCACTACTTTCAAATATTGTTTTGAATGAATTGGACTGGTGGATAAGCAGTCAATGGGAAACGCTGAAAACACGTAAAGAGTTTGATACTACAGGGCATAAATTCTTCATGTTGAAAAAATCCAAGCTAAAAGAAGTGTATATCATCAGATATGCTGATGATTTTAAGCTGATGTGCAGAACGCAAGAAACGGCAAAAATAATGTTCCATGCTACCGCACAATGGCTAAAAGAACGGCTCGGTCTTGAAATTAGCGAGGAAAAGTCTAAAATTATCAATCTCAAAAAGCAGTTCTCAGAATTTTTGGGTATCAAAATCAAGGTTCATAGAAAATCGTCAAAATGGGTTACATCATCCAGAGTAAACGATAAATGCGTCAAGAAATGTAAAGACAAGCTACGTCAGAAGATTAAAGAGCTACAGGCTAATCCCAATATTGAAAACGCATTGATTTTCAATGCTGTCATACTCGGTATGCATAATTATTATAAGGTTGCAACAGATGTGTCAAGGGATTTTGCCGACATTTCATTCAGTCTCAAAAAATGTCTTTACAATCGAACCCGTAAGTTTAGTAGCGGAAAAGGCAGTAAAAGCAAGTGTTTCATCAAGTATTACGGCAGATATGGCGGAAAAATGATTTATATTGCAAAGACAGCACTCTTCCCCATATCGCATATCAAAACCAGTTATCCATCGGGATTTAACCAAAACAAATGCAATTACACGCCCGAAGGCAGGGAACAGGTTTATGTAGCTTCGTTTACATTCCGGCGCGGCAAATTCGGCGACGGCAACAAATTGAACTCCGCTAAGATAAAGGGAATATACCGGGGATATGATACGGCCTATATGGTGTTCTATGTCAAAGGCACGGGTGACCGTCTCTACCTTTCCAACGAAATTAAGTCCTTTAATCAGGTAATCGCCCGGTCCGGCGTAAACAAGTCGGCAATATTATTTATCGGCGATACGCTTGAATCCATCGAAAAATCCGTATTTACTGTACAGGATAATCAACATAAGAAAAAGGGTCAGCCAAAAACATCCAGATTTTCCGATGTTTACGCTAACAGCACTTACCCTGTGCATTTCATAAAGGCCGGAGACGAGGGGGCGCAGGTATTAAAACTTATGTCCATACCCGGTTACCGTGAAGTCATAACGCGTGAGGTTATGGGAAGCAGTTATGAACCACCGTACAGCGACATGCCCGACACGGATACTATCCATTACGAGAAACCCAATTATCCCGCTGTGATGGCCATAGACATGGATATAAAACGTATAGACAGGGCCTGTGAAACGGCTCGCAGGAAGGGTTTTGACCGTATTGCCGTCTATGTGCTGCCCGGTCAGCTGGAATTTGTGTTACAGCGATATAAAAATACCGGTAAGGCTATCGTTATGAAAATAGAAATAGATCAGCTTAAAAGCCAATTACGGGATAAACTCGACTTGTATTTACCGCCGACAGGCCCGTATTTCATGCCGGACGGGAGGTGTGTGGATGTATCGTTTGCGGAGGATTCACAAAAAACTCAGAAGACGTAAGGTTCCGGGTATTCGGAACCCGACGCGGACAGGCAAAAAAATCGGCGGCAGGTTCGGACGGATAATCAGCCGATATAAGGGAAGGTTTGTGCTGCTCTTACCGTTTGGCATCGCAGCTTTATATGTTTATTCTGTATTTGTCAACTCGGTTAGCCTGGGTATCCGTTCAACCTTCTCATTAACGGAGCAAAGGCCGGAAAAACTGTTTGAATGGAATCCGTTTATAAGCTTTCGGGCTTTATTTACTCCTACAGGGTTTGGGGTTACATTTGTCGTTGTGATGCTTGTGATGCTTATAAACAGGAAAGGTTATCATATTTTATCCGGATATAAGGTTTCAAAAGACAAACGCGGCTTTGACGTATTGCCGGACGGGACACATGGCACATCCGGATTTATGAAGAGGAGCGAAATGCGCTCTATTCTGGATTTGGGCAGCGTTAAGGAACTATCGGGCACAGTCCTCGGCAAACTGAAGGATCACCCGGACGATGACGACCGCTATGCGGAATACATCACTCCTAAAATTGACAACGGTTTAAATGAGCATATCATGGTATTTGGCGCATCCGGCGCAGGGAAATCCAGAGGTTTTGTAAAACCTTTCATTCTTCAAGTCGCACGGCGCAGGGAAAGCCTGATACTTGTTGATCCCAAAGGTGAGTTTTATGAAAGCATGTCGGAGTTCCTGAGAAACCGGGGATATGAGGTAAAAGCGTTTAATCTTCTTGATATGGGGAATTCTGACGCGTGGAACTGCATGGCCGATATCGAAACGGACAAAAACCTTGTCCAGAGCATGGCGGAGGTTATAATCCGCAACACTTCCAACGCCAGCGAAAGGCAGGATTTTTGGGAGAAAGCCGAACTCAACTTGTTTATGGCACTAATTCATTATATCCAAGGTTTACGTATTCCGGGAACCAACGCTCCGCTTCCAATCGAACAGCGCAGTCTCGGCGCCATTTACAAAATGCTCTCCGGAGATTCATTCAACCAGATAGAGGAACGTATGAACGAATTGCTACCCAACCATCCGGCTAAAGCGCCATATGGCATTTTCAAGCTGGCTAACAGACAGATATGGGGCAATATCGCTATCGGTTTGGGGAACCGGCTGGGTATTTTTCAAAATGAGCTGGTTGACAAAATAACAAAGTACAACGAAATAGACCTTGAGCTGCCGGGCAGGAAGCCCTGCGCTTACTTTTGCATTATCTCCGACCAGGACAGCTCTCTGGAGTTTCTAAGCTCTTTATTCTTTTCGGCCCTGTTTACCCGGCTGACCAACTACGCCCGCAGGAACGGTGATGAAAGAGGCAGACTGCCGGTAAAGGTTAATGTATGTCTGGATGAATTTTGCAATGTGGGCAAGATATTAGACTTTAAGAAGATTATCTCTACCGTAAGAAGCCGGGGTATCAACATTCAGGTGATTATCCAGAGCGCGGCGCAGCTATCCGACAGATATGAAAAGAAGGAATGGGAGGAAATTATCGGCAACTGTTTGCGCCCATAAGCAGACGGAGCGAAAACGTCGAGCCTAAAATCCTTAATGGGCGGCGCGGGGAGAGAATGAAAATTCGTGTACGAGGATAAATAGCTATACTGCTTGAACGATAGCCAGAGTTAGGGAACCCGACTCTCTGTACGAAAAGGATTGTAACGTACAGGATTTTCGGTAT
>Ga0123353_10007303_pt1 | contig 14902 bp, 7 predicted proteins | sample TergutLab28metaG_3_FD_92763 | JGI IMG/M metagenome (GOLD analysis project Ga0123353, IMG submission 92763) | Labiotermes labralis P3 segment gut microbial communities from Petit-Saut dam, French Guiana - Lab288 P3 | ecosystem: Host-associated > Arthropoda: Insects > Digestive system > Gut ... | reverse complement strand
CGTGGAGCGCCCATCATCGGCGAGGTGATAGGATATGGTTTTTCTTCCAATGGCGATCATTTGTCGGTACCCAATGTTTCGGGGCCAACCCGTTCACTGGAAATGTGCCTGCGGGATGCAGGCGTGTCAACTTCCGAAATAGGCTACGTGAATGCGCATGCAACCTCTACCCCTGTCGGCGACAGCAACGAAGCGAAAGCGATTGCCGATGTTTTTGGCGATCAAACCGTCTGGGTGGCTTCCACCAAATCCATGACCGGACATGAGATGTGGATGGCGGGCGCCAGCGAAATAGTGTACTCCATCCTGATGATGCAGAATAACTTCATTGCGCCCAACATCAATCTCGAAACCCCCGACAAAGAATCATCACGATTGAAAATACCCACAAAAACGGTTGAAACAGGTTTCGATATGTTTCTGTCCAACTCTTTTGGGTTTGGAGGAACCAATTCGACGTTGATTGTGAGGAAAGTGGTTGGATGAATGTAATCATGAAGTATATTCGCTCGGCGATACGCCAAATTGCTTCTTGAAACTTGCAGAAAAATGTGACAATGTGCTGAATCCCGTAATATCGGCTATTTCCGAGATATTGTATTTTCCTTCGGCAAGCAATTCTATAGCGCGGTTCAGTTTGTAGGTTTTGAAAAACACATTGGGATTCATCCCCGTTAAACCTTTTATTTTGTAATAAAGTTTGGTGCGCGATATTTTCAATGCTTCGGTCATTCGGGTGATGTTCAACTCGCTGTTGGACAATTCCGTTTCCATCAATTGATACAGTTCGTTCATAAAGGCATTATCCTGCGGCAAAAGTACGGCGTTTCCGATTTTATCAATTTTCGTGGTTTTACCCAACAGGTTACGCACATTCTCGCGGTTGAGCAACTGCGATTTCAACAGCGCCAGCAGATAGGCAGGGTCGAAGGGTTTGGTAACATAAGCGTCGGCGCCGGTGTTCAAACCTTCTACCTGATTTTCGATGGTGACTTTTGCCGTGACAAGTACAACGGGTATGTGGCATAACTGGATGTTGCTTTTGATAGCTTTGCAAAGTTCGTATCCGTTTGTAACGGGCATGATCACATCGCTCAAAATCAGGTCGGGCGCTTCCTTTTCAATAGCCTGAAGCGCCGAGGCGGCATCGAAACGGTAAACCACCCTATAATAGGGAGACAGTAAGATTTTCAGATAATGAGCTACTTCCGTATCGTCGTCCACCACCAATATGGTGTATCGTTCTTCGGCGTCGGATTTAGAGTCATCGGGCAGTCGATACTGGGCATCGGTCAATAGCGGGAAAGTCTCGTCTTGTCTGTCATTGTCGGGAGTGCGTTCGTCTTTTGAATATGCCTGTTCGTCGACGGGAAAAATGAGTGTAAACACCGATCCACCTCCTTCCCTGTTTGTTGCTTTAATGTATCCGTGATGTAGTTCAGCCAAACGACGGGCGTAATAAAGCCCGATACCCGTACCCCAGTTATAAGCGCCGCTCTGTTGACGGTTCAGTTGATAGTATCTCTCAAATATCTTTTCGAGTTGGTCTTCGGGAATGTTTTCTCCCGAATTGGCAACTGACATTTTTACGTATTCCGAACCAACGTCCTGCGAAGTTAAGTGAAACAGGGAAGATGCTTCGTTGCGAGTGATGACGTCAAAAATCACATTGATGCTTCCGTGGACGGGAGTGAACTTGATGGCATTGGAAATAAGATTGGCCATGATTTTGTCAATTTTGTCATGATCTGCCCAAATGATGAAAGACTCTTCAAAACCGCAGATATTGAACGAGATATTCTTATTGTTGGTATTGATTCTGAATATTTCCATCACTCTTGAAATTTCGGAAGTAATATCGGTCCGTTTTACTTTCAGTTTCAATGCGTCATTGTCCAATTTGTTGAAATCCATCAATTGATTCACTAATTTTAACATTCTGTTCACGCTACGCTGAATAATATACAACAAATGTTTGTTGTCGCCCTTGATGGAAGTATCGTCGCACAGTTGGTTTACTGGCCCCAAAATCATGGTCAGCGGAGTTCTGAACTCGTGTGAGATGTTGGCGAAAAAGCTCATATTCATCCTGTTTAGTTTCTGTTCCTGTTCTTTTTCGATTTTTGCCTGTTCGATGGCTTGTTTATTTGCTTTGATTCGTTGGCGTGTTTTGTAAATAAGGTGTATCACAATCATTGCCAACAAAATGTAACAACAATAAGCCCACCATCTTAGCCACGGAGCCGAAACGATAAATACGTTGATTGAATTTTCGCTGATATCAATGGACTGATCGTTGTTGGTTATTTTCACTCTGAATGAATATTTTCCGGCAGGAAGATTGGAATAGTAAGCGCTTTTGTTATTTCCCGCATCTATCCAGAACTTATCAAAGTTTTCAAGCATGTAGTAATAACGCACGCGTTCGTATTCGGCATAATCCAAAGCAGCGAAAGAAATTGTAAAACTGTTTTCGTTGTGTTTCAAATGTATGTCGGGATTGTATGCCAATTGCCTGTCAATGTAATTGCTTTTACCGGGGAAGACCAATTTGTCGTAAATCTTCAGGTCTTCGAACAATAATGGGATATTCCTGCGATGGGTGACATCAACGGAGTTGAAAAAAGTAAGTCCGTGCGTTCCGCCGAAGATTAACGTACCATCGGTTAGCCTGCACGAACTTCGTTCGTTAAACTGGTTGCCTCCTATGCCGTCGCTTTTGTAATAATTCGTGAATTTGTTCACCGTCCGGTCGTATTTGCTCAATCCGTACAATGTGCTGATCCACAGATTCCCCTGTGCATCTTCCTGAATATCTGAAACATCATTGCACGAAACACCTTCCACTGCCTCTATGGTTTGTGTTTTGTAACGGTAGCGGAATAATCCATTGACGAGCGTTCCTATCCAAATGTCGCCTCCCGAATCTTGAAAAAGGGCTGTAGGCATAAAAACAGCGCGGTGAATGTGTTTGTTGATGTTTATTTCAGAAATGCTTTGATTTTCAGGATTGATCAGGCGCAAGTTCTGCGCGAAAGAAGCTACAAGTATTTCCCCTGACCACAATTTGATAAGTCCAGTTGTGTAAACGAATGTTTTCGGGTAAAGTGAAACAGATTCAAATTCTTTCTCGCCTTTGGCAAGAGTGTAAATATTTTCACCTATTCCTGATGCATATATTGTGCCGTTATTGTCTTGTGTCATGCAGGTAATGGAGGTAAAGGGCATCCAAAACACTGCTTCTTCACAAAGTTCCCCGTCCTCGTACCGACATTTGATCAACTTGTTCAAATCGGTCATCAGCCAGACAGCGTTGTCGTTATCAATGAATATACGTGAAACGCGGTTCGGAGAATATTTATTTTCGGGGAAGAATTTTTTGACGTCGATGTTGTTGATAGTTTTGTCTGTTGGGTTGTACATCAATAATCCTATCTTTTGTGTGGCAAACCAGATGCGTCCAACCTTGTCATGAGCGACCGAAGTCACTGATTGCTGGTCTGTGCGCAAACGAAGAAAAGTGCTGTTATTGAAAAGCTTCTTGTAACTGTGACGTACTACATATCCCTGGTCTAACGAACCAATCCACAGATTTTTTTGCGAATCAGTAAACATCGTGGTGATAATAACATCGGGAACTTCAAAGGGAAACCCGTCTTCCGACTGGTGAATAATTTTACCCGAAACATAATCATACAAAAATACCCCGTCCTGTGTATTGATCAATAATGATAAATTGGAATAGGCGTAAATCAAACTGATAGCGGCTTGCGACAGAACGGGATGGTTCTTCAGGGCCTGGGGCGTTTCAATAAATTTAGTGGTTTTTGTATCGAAAATTGATAACCGGTTGCCAGCTACCAACCACAATTCGTCATTATCGTGCATGAAAACGTAATTGTAGAACATTTCGGTTTTCAGAGTAAATATTTCTTCAAATGTCGAAGTATTGAAACAACGAATGGAAGTTGCCGTTACCGACCACAAACGGTTCATTTGATCAAGAAAGCAACGGTTTACAAAATTCCTGTCAGGATCGAAATCTAATATGACGGTTTCAAACAGGTCGTTCTGCGGGTTGTATTCCTGCAACGAAATCACCATGTTGAGAAAAATACGACCGTCACTGTCTTCGAAAATATCCATCACGTTTCGGCTAAAACTCTGGTTATGTATCTCTTTGAAGCAATCCTTATCGGTATACAGGCAAATGCCATCGGCTGTGGCTATCCACAACCTGTCTTTCGAATCTTTGAATATTTTTCTGATTTTGTTGTCGCACAAACTGGTTGAATCATCCGAGATAAAATACTGGTGGTACTCATGCACTATGCTTTTGTTCAATCCTCGAAGAGTGCCAATCCATATATGCCCCAGCGCATCCTCTGCAAATGAGGTGATTTGTTGATTGGAAATATCATCAGAAACGATTCGGCTGCCATCGGGCGATTCCTGAGTATAATTTCGCTGCGTGCAGGAAATTGCCAATAACAAGAAAAAAACTGCTACACTGCTCTTTTTTGCTTTTGTCATGATTTCACTTTTTATCCACCACAAAATTACTAATATATTTGGGAAAACACAAAAACACATTTGCCTTTGTTATCAACCACATGAACAAATAGACAAACATTTGAACAAATAGGAAAATCATTTTAAACGAATCCGTAAAGATTAAAAACAAATGAACAAATGCAATCTTTCTGATTGTAGTAATCTTGCATAGTTAAAAATATTGTATATGATGAAAAAAAAGAAAGTTAGTTTTGTATTATCAATGATCGTATCCTTGTATTTGCTGTCGTGCGGGCATAATACATCATTTAAGCAACCCGATCGGAGCGCTGCCGACGAAATCTCGGCTTCGTCGACGACAGCGGTGGTTCAAACCGAAGCGGGAAAAGTAGCCGGATATTCGGACGACGGCGTGTATATATTTAAAGGTATACCCTACGCGGAAGCCGAACGCTTCATGCCGTCCATAAAACCCAAAACTTGGGACGGAGTAAGGAGTTCTCGTGCGTACGGTCCAACATGCCCTCAAGGGAAACGCACGGGATGGTATTCCGACGATCAAGCCTTTACCTTCGACTGGGACGATGGCTTCACCGACGAGAACTGCCTGAGGGTAAATATTTGGACGCCCAGTTTAGCAAACGGCAAAAAACGACCGGTAATGGTTTGGTTGCACGGAGGAGGTTATTCGGCAGGATCGGGTCAGGAACTGCCATCATACGACGGTGCGGCACTGTGCAAAAAGGGCGATGTGGTGGTCGTCAGTTTGAATCACCGTTTAAATGTGCTGGGATTTTTGGATTTATCGGCGTTCGGCGAAAAGTACGCACAATCGGGAAATGTCGGTCTGTTGGATTTGGTGGCTGCGCTTCAATGGGTGAATAACAATATTTCCAATTTTGGCGGCGACCCTTCCAATGTTACGATATTCGGGCAATCGGGCGGCGGTGGCAAAGTTTCGTCACTGTTAGCCACTCCTGCTGCAGAGGGACTGTTTCACAAGGCAATCGTGCAAAGCGGTTCCATGCTTCAAACCATGGAAGCGAAATATTCGCGACGCATCGGGATAGCAATCATCGGGGAACTTGGGATACCGCCATCGCAAATCGACGATATACAAAAAGTTCCCTACGAGCGACTTCTGGATGCCGGAAACAAGGCTGTGGCAATAGTCAGGACAGAAGCCGACAGGGAAGGACAGTCCGCTTTCATTTTCGGTTGGGCGCCTACGGTAGACGGAACGGTGTTGCCAGTGCAACCGTTTTTTCCGAACGCTCCCGAACAATCCAGAAATATTCCCATGCTGATTGGCAGTACCCTGCACGAGTTCTGCCTAAGTTCCTACGTACCTGCTTTTCGCAATATCTCTGTGGAACAGGCAAAAGAAACCCTGCAAAACAGATATGGCGATAAAACCGATGATTTCATCAAGGCTTTTGCAAAGGCTTATCCGGGCTACAAACCACAAGATTTGACAGATGTAGATATGATGTTTCGTCCGGGTGTTGTGGAGCAGGCACGAATAAAATATGAACAACATGGAGCCCCCGTATACATGTATATGTTTTCATGGGAATCGCCCGTACTTGACGGTATTCTGCGCTCGACCCACTGCATGGAACTACCTTTTGTTTTCGATAACATAGCCCGTTGCCGCACAATGACTGGAGGAACGAAAAGCGCATACGCATTAGCCGAAAAAATGAGCAGCGCATGGCTGAACTTTGCCAAAACGGGAAATCCAAACGACGCATCTCTACCCCAATGGGAACCGTACACTTTGGAACAGGGAGCCACCATGTTTTTCGACAATATTTGTCAGGTGCGCTACCATCACGACAAGGAGTTGCTGGATATAGTAAGAACTTTTCCCGCGCGAGGATTCTAATACAAGTAAATAATTAACCTGTTTTATAAATTAACCTTAATAATTATCTTTTTATGAACAAAACCTTTAAATACAATTTGTTAAGAAAAGTGATGATGGTTGTGCTTTTCTTCTTTGTCGGTATCTCTTTTTTGTTCGCGCAGCAACAAATAAGGATAACCGGAACGGTCACCGACCAAAACCGAGAAACCATGCCGGGTGTTAGCGTGGTGCAGCAAGGTACGTCTAACGGTGTTGCCACAGATTTTGACGGGAAATACGCCATTTCCGTTTCGCAAGGTTCTACCCTTGTTTTTTCGTTTGTGGGCTATCTCGCTCAGGAGCTAACCGCAAGCGCGGCGGGTGAACTGAATGTCACCCTGCAGGAAGATACTCAGGAAATTGAGGAAGTAGTTGTGGTGGGATACGGCGTACAACGCAAAAGTGACGTGACAGGTGCGATCGCAAAGATCGAGTCCAGAGATATCCTGAACCGCTCTATTACCGATGCCAACCAAGCGTTGGCGGGTAAGACGGCTGGTGTTCAGATGATTACATCCGCCGGAGGGCCGGGCGCTCAGACTGATATCCGTATCCGCGGTATCAGTTCCAACTCGGGTTCCTCGCCCCTCTATATTGTGGATGGTATGCAGGTGCGCAGTATCAGCTTTATCGAACCCAACAACATCGAATCGATGGAGGTATTGAAAGATGCTGCTTCAGCAGCAATTTACGGCGCGCAGGCCGGTAACGGAGTCGTACTTATTACGACCAAAAGGGGCTCAGGATCTGCTCAGGGTACGATCAGATACGATAGCCAGTTCGTTTTCAACAGCATTACGCGCATTCCAAAAGTACTTAATGCCCGAGATTATATTACTTATATGCTCGAGGCAGAGTATGCAAGTCAAGATGCCATCAATGCAGTATGGGACGGTAAAACCGATACCGACTGGAGCAAGGTGGCCTTCGAGACCGGTTTCTCGCAACGTCATACCATCTCATTCTCTCAAGCGGGCGATCAGGGCACTTTCTTTTCGTCGTTGAGCTATCAGAAACAGGATGGCCCGATAGTAAGTAACAAGGACGTATTCGAACGATGGACATTTCTTGCCAACGCCGACCGCAACATCAAAAAATGGCTCAAGGTGGGCATTAACTTTACGTACAACAGGAGCCAAATCAAGTCTGCTGCTCAGGGGCAGGGTTCCGTTATGGGATCGGTATTGCTGATGGACCCGCTTACTCCGGTTTACTGGCCCACATACAACGATGTGCCCAGCTCCTACAAGCCATACGCAGACAACGGCCAGTTGCTAAGCGATCAAAATGGGTACTTTGCGCAATCATTGATATATACGGGAGACAATATAAACCCCCTTTCCACAGTAAACAGATCCGATTCCGAAGGATATATGAATTCTACTTTGGGTACCCTTTTCGCCGACTTCAAACCTGTTAAAGATTTGATCATCACAACCCGTCTCAGTATTCAGGCAAATAACCGCATGAGTAAAAGTTACAGCGCTCCTTATTATGCAAATTCCGTCGCAAGCAATACATATCCGCAATTAACGCGAAGCAGCAATGAAACTTTCTATAATCAATGGGAGAATTTTGCCAACTATACCAAACGTTTCGGAAAGCACGACGTCAATGGAATGGTCGGTATATCATTCAGCCAGACCCACTCGGAGAGTCTCAGCACCGGAGCTATCCGCCTACTCAGCAGTGACCCGCTTTATCGCGACTATACATGGCAGCACCCCGATGCTACGAAAACCGTTTCCGGCTACTACTCCGATCAGGCTCAGTTTTCGTATTTCGGCCGTTTGAACTATTCATACGACAACAAGTATATGGCGCAGGCTACTTTTCGAGCCGATGCGTTCGACAATTCGAAACTCGCCACGGAATCGCGCTGGGGATACTTCCCCGCCTTATCTGCAGGATGGACCATCAGCAACGAAGATTTCATGAAGGGCGTACGATGGTTGTCGTCGTTGAAGTTAAGAGCGTCGTGGGGAAAGAACGGTTCAATCCGTCCTCTCAACAATTATCAGTATTCGTCATCTATGGCGACTTCCGCCTTGCGTCAATACGACTTTACCACAAATCCGAACTCATTTACATATATCAGCGGCTACTATCCTGACAAACTTTCCAACCGATCGCTGAAATGGGAGACGTCGACTCAGTTGAACTTCGGTATCGACTCCCGCTTCCTCAATAACCGCTTGACCTTTACGATGGACTGGTTCGACAAGAGAACAGTAGGCCTTTTGGTTTCCGCAACCCCCCCGTTATTTACCGGTTACAATACTATGTGGGTGAACGGAGGCGACATTAAAAATACCGGATTTGAATTCGACCTGGGATGGAATGATCGTTTTGGCGATTTCGGCTACGGTATAAAAGCCAATCTGGCAACGCTCAAGAACAAGGTTACTTACCTCGACCCAAGTATTACGCGTATCAACGGTACCGGATTTTTCCTTACGCCCGATTTCACGGTCATGGAGCAAGGCTATCCGATATGGTTTATGCGGGGGTATGTTATTGAAGGTATCAACCCTGCCGACGGAGAGCCAATATACACGGATAGAAATAAAGACGGAGAGATCACTGAACTTGACAAGACGATGATCGGCAGCGGTCTTGCCGACTTTACCTACGGTCTCACCTTCAATGCCTCATGGAAAGGTTTCGACTTAACGATTTTTGGAAATGGCTCCTACGGCAACGATATGTACATGTGCCTATATCGTCCCGACCGTATTAATGGAAACCGGCTCCAACTCTTCTTTGACGACCGATGGACCTCATCGAACAAGAATGCTACCCGTCCGAAACCGGGAGCAAGCGGCTTCGATAAGTATATCCAGTCGAGTGACATGATTTTCAATGGCTCTTTTTTCAAGATCAAGCAAATACAATTGGGCTATAATGCTCCGCGCAATATCATCAGCAAAGTGCAGTTGAGTGGCGTGAGGGTTTATGTTTCTTTCGACGATTGGTTCACCTTTACGAAATATAAAGGATTCGATCCCGAAATATCTACCAATACCCGCACCGACGTCAGGGCTGGTAACGATCTTTTAGGCACCGAGGTTACAGGTAGCGGCGTCGGTATGGATTTAGGCGCATATCCCGTGTACAGAAAGGCAACCATCGGTTTGAATATCACTTTCTAATTGTTTCATAACGTAGTATAAACTAAAATAGATAATAAACGATAAATATATTTTAAATATGAAAAATATAAATAAATATTTCGTAATTATACTCATTGTAGCGGCGGGCGTTTTTGCCTCCTGCGAGAGTTATCTTGATATACCGCAGCAGGGAGTTCAACCTGTTGAAGAATTCTACCAGACTGACGAACAGGCTTTGAATGCTTTATCAGACCTTTATGTTCAGTGGAGAAGCACCTATTCGGGATTTATAAATCATTTAAACTGCATGGCCGACGACTCTTATGCGGGTTGGGATAATATGGGCGATAATAACGGCGATGCGCACGCATATAACTCTTTTACTTTCGATGCGACACGCACCGCAGATGATTATAGGAATCCTGCCGGAATTATCAGACGCGTCAACACTATTCTTGCACGCGTTACGCCTGATACTCCTGAAAAAAGGAGAATTCATGCCGAATGTCACGTGATACGCGCCTGGGCATACTCTTATCTTGTTCAACTGTTTGGGGGCGTACCTCTGTTCGAAAGCGAGATTACGGGTGAGAATGCAGTGGCTTCCTGTGCTTCGGTGGATGAGATTTGGACTTTAGTCAATAAGGACTTTGAGGCTGCTATCACTTCGGGCAATCTTCCGTCGAAAAACTCAATAAGCGACAAAGAAAACATTCTTCGCATTACCAAAGAAGCCGCACAGGCATGGTATGGAAAGGCTCTGCTCTGGCAGGGAAAATGGAACGAAGCAACCACACATCTAAAGGCTGTCATCAACAGCGGTAAGTATCAGTTGATGGGTGACGCGCAACTTGTTAACCATTTGGGCGAACCCGATTTTGGTTCTGTGGTTCGTGCCAAAAACAACCTCAGTACAGAAGGCCTTTTCGAATTTAACTCCAAGAAAGATCCAAACGGTAATGCAGGCGGCGAAGCTTACGGCGCTATATGGGGAGGCTGGCGTGCAGATAAACTCAGCCATAATGGCGGCCTTTTTGACTATGTTCCCGAAATCGATTATTATGGCTACGGATGGGGTAGTCAGGGAGTCAGCCGCAAAGCACTCTACGATGCTTTTGTAGAGATGGAGGGGCAGAGTGGTTTCCGCTTGAAAGGCAGCATATTGACTATTGAAGACTTTCATAATCTGGGTATCAGCGTCACAGGCGTTTATTACTCCAGCGAAGGCTATTGGTGTTTTAAGTATCGTCAGATACAGTCAGAAGTAATTAGCAATTACGTTGGCGCCGGAATGATGCAGCTATTTAATCAGTCCAACGCATTGAAACCTATGCGTTATGCTGAAGTGCTGCTTAATGCTGCCGAAGCCTGTATCCGTTCAGGCGATGCAGGCAGCGCACTGACATATATTAATATGGTACGCGAACGCGCTCATCTTGCGCCTCTCGCTTCAGCAACGCTTACTGACCTCAAAAAGGAAAAACGCCTTGAACTTTATAAAGAAGGAAGCCGCTATATTGACCTGGTACGCTGGGAAATACTCAACGATCCGGATGGTATCACGGCCTCCAGAATGCTGGGCGAGCAAGGGCATTATTATCCTACTTTTCAAGGCACTACTGTAAACCCTACGGCATTCACATTGAGTCAGTACGGATGGAAAGAAAGACATAAATTATTACCCTTTCCCGAGAGTGAGCTTAATGCTAACCCATTGATCGTACAAAATCCGGGATGGTAGTAATAATAGAGCAAATTTTATACCTTCTTTGTATGGTGTGCCAAGATATGGTTCCGAACACTTCAAAGTTTTCGGAACCGTATTCGTGGCGCGGATATATTTTTAAATATTAATCAACAAATAATATATCATGTCATGAAAAAACTCTTTTTGTTCTCAATTTCCCTTTTGCTGTGCCTCTCCGGTCTTGCACAGCAAGAGTTAGGCCGCGGTGGCGGCGTACAGGTTGATTCACCGGTTATCAATCCCAACAATAGCGTAACATTCAACCTTCTGGCTCCCAATGCGCAGACGGTTACTCTTGTAGGCGATGTTATACGCGGGCTTGGCGTCGAAGGACAGTCTGTAAGTATGGTCAAGGGCGAAAACGGCGTGTGGACTTATACGTCATCCCGGATGCCTTCTGACCTCTATACCTACTCGTTTATGGTAGATGGCGTTAGAACGCTTGATCCGAATAACGTTTATGTGAACCGTGACGTTGCGACCATAACCAATATGTTTATTGTTGGCAATGGCATCGGTGACCTGTATTTGGTCAACAAAGTGCCTCACGGCACCGTGTTCAAGACCTGGTACAACTCGCCCACCAGCCCCGGCGCCACCGTACGCCGCATTACGATCTACACTCCTTCGGGCTATGAAACCAGTGGACAGACTTACCCTGTTTTTTACCTTTTACACGGTATTGGTGGCGACGAAGAGGCATGGATCACTCAGGGGCGCACTGCTCAAATATTGGATAACCTCATTGCACAAGGTCGCGCTGTGCCTATGATCGTGGTGATGACCAACGGCAATATCTCTCAGGAGGCTGCTCCGGGTGAAACAAGTCTTGGACTGTTAAAACCAACCATGGGGTTGCCCCAAACGATGGAAGGCTCTTTTGAGAGCGCTTTCCCCGATATTATTAAATTTGTGGAAAGCACTTACCGCGTAAAAACCGACAAGGCCAACCGCGCCATTGCAGGCCTATCAATGGGCGGTTTCCATACCATGCACATATCCCGCTACTATCCCAACTTTTTTGACTACATTGGTCTTTTCTCGGCAGCTATCGGGGTGAGCACTAATCAGATTCAAAACCCTATTTATGAAAACCTGATACCTACGTTACAAACCCAAAATCGTAATGGCTACAAGTTGTACTGGATCGCAATGGGAAAGAGCGATTTTCTTTATCAGAGAGGTCTCGATTTTATGAAACAGCTTGATGATATAGGTATGAAATATACTTACCGTGAAAGCGAGGGCGGACACACGTGGACGAATTGGCGGCTGTATCTCACTGAATTTGTACCTTTATTGTTTAGGTAAGGATTGAAATGCTAATAACGTGTCTTTTACATATCAAATTTAAAGATATATTTATGAAAAAGTTAATATTTTTATTGTTGTTATAATATTGTAAAATTTATACAAATGAAATCAATCAATAAATAACCATTTTTTTAATCATTAAAACCAATTTTATCATGAAGAAGTATTATTTTCTTTTCGTTTTTGCTCTTATCTCCGTCATATCGTTGGGACAAGAGCTTCAGAATTTTCAGCGTCAAGCTATTGTTTCTCCCGAAATTGCTAATGGCAAAGTTACATTTCGTATTCGGGCTCAGGAGGCCAATCAGGTGAGTCTTTACGGCTCGTGGATGGCCTCATTCACTTCCAGTGAGCCACTTTCCAAAGATACCGAAGGGGTGTGGAGTATTACCATCAATGCGCCTGCGCCTGAACTTTACACCTACAATTTCATTGTTGACGGCGTGACGAAAAACGACGACGCCAATATTTTTGTGCAGCGCGATGGTCGCCGCTATTTGAGTGTTCTGCTTATCGACGGCCCGCTTACGGCAAACTATAAAGAGGCTAACAAACGCGGCAATCTTGAACAGGTGTGGTACGATTCGCCCACCATCGGGACGACTCGCCGTATGTTCGTTTATACTCCTCACGGATATGCCGGTTCAAATCAGAAATACCCTGTTCTCTATCTGCTTCATGGAGGTGGCGGCGACGAGGATGCCTGGGGCAATATGGGGCGCGCGCGTCAGATACTCGATAACTTAATTGAACAGGGCAAAGCAGTACCAATGATTGTTGTCATGCCAAATGGTAATCCGGGTCAACAGGCAGCGCAGACGTTATTTCTTCCCGAAAGGACTTTCGACCGTAACGATCCCGTCTTCGCCAATCTCTATATCCACTCGTTGGTTAAGGATATCGTACCTTACATCGAGGCAAATTATCGCGTAATCGCCGACCCTAACCATCGCGCCATTTCGGGACTTTCCATGGGCGGCGGACATACTTTGTCGGCAACCAATACCTATCCGGGATTCTTTTCCTACATCCTGCCATTGAGCATGGGTCTGATGAATAATCTTGTACAGGATAATCAGGATGTGGACGCCGCTTTTCAGGCGATTAAAAAAGCGGGATACAAACTTTACTGGGTAGCATGTGGAACCGATGATTTTCTTTGGGAAAGCGCGCAAGCCCTCGACGCTGCATTAACGCGCAATGGACTTGAGCATACTTTCCGCGTCACTTCCGGAGGTCATACTTGGGCAAACTGGCGTATATACCTTAACGAGTTTGTTCCGCTGTTGTTTAAATAATCGCGTATCTAATCGAAAATCAAACAGACGTTCTCAGTATGGTAAAAATCAAATTATTAATAACTTTGATGCTTTTCTGTGCGGCTTTGTCCGCACAGGAAGTATTCAAAAACTCCGAATTGACCGTTTCACAGCTCGAAAAAGGCGTTTGGGTAGTCGAAACCGCGGATATGACCACGATGTATATCGTGGAAGGCACAAACCGAGCCCTGCTGATTGAAATCGTTTGGACACTGGGACATACGCCCGGGGCTTTCGTATTGCTCGACCATGCCATCAATGCTTTTTACAAGGACGATGCCTTCGGGTCGGGACAGGTGTGGATGCAGTTGCTTCCTCATGTTCCTATGCGAACCTATTACGAATCATGCGTCCGCAAGGAAAAAATCATGCGCGAACAAAACATTACCAAAATCTATTGCGGACACTATCCTTATTTGAAACGGGCTTTGCCAATAGACTACATTGTAGACATGAAAGAGTTGGCAAAAAGGCTTTCTGAAGGTGATACTTCAGGTTCTACGCCTTCTCGGATGCCATTCAATACCGATGAGGCTCCTGGCAAATCAGTTTCTGTTACCCTGAGATCAGCAACGATTGTATATGATTCTGGAAAAATTAATTAAATTTGCATCATGAAATTTAGTATAACATTTTTGTCATTGATTTTTTGTGTGGGATGTACGTCTCATTCGTACGCGCAGCAATTGTTAGTTCGAGGCGATGATATTGGCAGCTCGCATGGCGCCAATACCGGTGTTATCAAGTCCTATACTGACGGGATACAACGTTCCGCAGAGTTGATGATTGTTTCGCCCTGGGTACCCGAAGCGGTGAAGATGCTCAGGGATAATCCGGGCTTGGATGTGGGGCTGCATATTACGCTCACCAGCGAGTGGGAAAATGTCAAATGGCGTCCGCTTACGCATTGTCCCTCGCTGACGGATGAGTACGGTTATTTTTTGCCGTTTGTTTTTCCTAATGCCGCGCACCCCGGAAAATCGTT
>Ga0123353_10007300_pt1 | contig 14903 bp, 8 predicted proteins | sample TergutLab28metaG_3_FD_92763 | JGI IMG/M metagenome (GOLD analysis project Ga0123353, IMG submission 92763) | Labiotermes labralis P3 segment gut microbial communities from Petit-Saut dam, French Guiana - Lab288 P3 | ecosystem: Host-associated > Arthropoda: Insects > Digestive system > Gut ... | reverse complement strand
TAAATCCTGTTGGGCATAAGTTTTCAAAAAGCCGGATAAAAATAATCCTGCAATCAGGATAAAATTATAAATGTTTTTTTTCATTTTGTCATTATTACTTGTTATCTAATATCTTTTCAAATTCAACGGTTCTCTTCACCGGTTTATTGATTTTGTAAATCGTATTAACAATAAGATCAATTTCATCTTCCCAAACCTTTCTGATTTCCGGCGACATACCTTTGGAATAAATATCGCGCCTGCCGCGCAACCATCCGTCGCGGGCAACATTAGCATCAATAACATCAAGCGCCGCGCGGTTATCCGCATTGAGAAGTCCTTTATCTTTCAGAAAATTGAATTGCACCCATGCCAATTCGCGGAAACGGCGTTCGATTTCCCAACGTTCTTCGTTCAGAAACATTATTTTCAATGCTTGCTGATATTGGGGAGTTTTTGATTCTGCCGCCAAATTAATTCCTTTTGCTAATTCTTCTGCTGACCAAACTCCGATATGCTGGCCGTCGATAAGCAAACGGTAATTTCCGGATAAACCTTCCACTTTCAACATTTCACTGTTCATTTCTTCCATGAAAGGAACAATATTAATTGCGCCGGCTTGTCCCTTTTTATTTCCCCAACCACGTGCAATTGTATCCAAAGGATATGGTAATGATTTAGCTAAATAATCGAATTTAACTGCTGTCGGAGAAATATTCAATCCTGTGATTTCACAATTTCCCGATTCGATTAATTTTTTCGCGGAAGCATTAATGGAAATGTTTGCCACTTCTTTCCCTGCAAATCCTTGCGCTTTCAGGAAAAGGTAAGCCATAATCATGTGACCGTCATTATCAGGATGAATGCGGTCGTCGCCACAAATTGTAAAAGCAGGATTTATTTTCTGCTCTCTTTCATTGATAGCGCTCATCGGACGATTAAAATCCAAAAAATCCCACCGGTTTTGTTTCGCAGATTTTTCCTGAAAATCAACAATCCGGAGCATGGCATCGTTTTTCTTTTTGTAAAGATTACCTTCAAATTGGGCAGTCTGATCATAAGGAGAACTTCCAAGCAAAACAATTTTTGTTCCCGTTAAATTTTGCAAACGTTTTTCCAAAAGCAGAAAATTATCATAACAAATCCCGACTTTTGTGTCTGCAAATTGTTGAGGATTATCTCCATTATACTCTGCATAACCGGTGTCGTTCATTCCGAAGGTTACGATCAGCACTGAAGGGTTTTTGCTCAGAACATCGCCGTCTAATCTGTTATACATCTGGGAAACTACGTCTCCACCGATTCCTGCATTCAATATGCGGATGGGCATATCGGGGAGGCGCGTCATATAATATAACCAAATATATGAGTGATAACGTCCTCCATCTGTGATGCTGTTTCCCAGAAAAACTGCTCTGTCTCCGGATTTAAAAGGCGTCAGCTGTTGCGAAAATGAAACTGTCGCAACAACTGACGCAAAAATTATCAAAAAGAGTTTTTTCTTCATCAGAATGATATTTGGAATCCAAGATTGACTACACGCTGATTCATATAAGCATCACCTGCGGTATTTGTTTTAATTTCAGGGTCTTGTTGATACTTTTTGAAATTGGTATATGTAAACGGATTATAAGCGTTGACATAAAATCTGAGTCCTGAAATATATTTAGAAGGTAATGCCTTAGTTGGAACCTGATATGTAAAATCAATCGTTTTCAACCTGATATAATAAGCATTAACCAACCAATAATCCGAAGGATAAACTTCACTGCTGTTTATCGTTGAAGGAAGAGTTGTCAAACGTGGGAACTCAATCAACTCACCATTATCGAATCTTTCCTGAGTCCAACGATTAAGATGCACGGGCTGGAACTGGCTTTTGTATGATTCAATCCCTGTTCCTCTCACGTCGAAGCTATAATTGAATGCGCCCTGAAACAATATGCTGAGCGAAAAATTCCTGTAAGAAGCTCCGATTGTCCAACCGATATTGGTTGTCGGTAAGTTTGGTTTCCCAATCGGTCCTTTATCATAATCGTTTATAACATTATCGCCGTTAATATCTTTGTATTTCAAATCGCCTGCTCTAACAGTCACATCGGGGCTTGGGATTTGATTAGGACGGTTTGCTTCTTTATCCGCAGCAATTTGTTCCGCTTCCTCTTTTGTGTAATAACCGATAAAAGTATATCCGAACGGTTGGTTGATAGGTCTTCCGGTTTGACGCAACCAGGGTTCCAAATCTTCAGGTTCTGCCATGTATAATATTTTATTCTTGGCATAAGAGAAAACTAAGGTTGTATGGAAATTAACCCGTCCAAACCTATCCTGATAGCCGAATTGTCCGTCGAATCCCCTGTTCTGCGTTTCACCGGAATTGGTCGGAGGAAGTTTCTGTCCTAATATCAAAGAAACATCCGATTTTGTAACTAACTGATCATAACGGAAATCAGAGAATACTTCGAAAATTGTAGAAAATTTATCTAAAAAGTTTGCTTCTAAACCAAAGTTTAATTTCCTGTTCTTCTCCCATGTTACATTTTCATTTCCTAAAGCATCTTCATAATAAATATAATAATTGGAACCGGAAGAGTCTCTTGTTTCTGCAAAAGGATATCTTGTATTACCGTTACGACGATATTCCTGTTTATAAATATAACGATTGCCCGGAGCGACATCCGAACCGACCAAACCTAAAGAAGCCTTGAATTTCAACATTTGAATGTTGGAGAAAGCTAAACGAAAGAAGTCTTCCTCCGCAATATTATAAGCTAAACCAATTGCAGGGAAAAGTCCGTAACGATTATTTTTCCCGAAGCGGTCGGTTCCGTTATAAGCAACATTTATATCCGAAAGGTATTTATTTTTATAATTGTAGGAAGATGAAAGGGTAAAACCTTCAAAGTTTGCAGGAACTCTTTCTTTATCCGCTTCACTTTGTCTGTTAAACATAAGCATACTTTTGATAAGATGATCTTTGTTCAAGGTTATTTCGTGATTCAGACGTGCGGAAATATCCGTGCTATATCTCGCTTTTTCATGTCTTCCCTCCACACCATAAGGAGAATAAGAATATGTTTGATTATTTCTCGGATTTATTGTGTGAGTTCCGGTTACAGAATTATAATGATAACTCGGATATTGATCCGATCCTCTTCTTACTCTTCTTTCATTTTCATCGATGCTTGAATATGCCACCTGAACGGTTGCAACCAAATCTTTTGTAATAAAATCAAGTTTTTGAGTAGCGGAATATAAAATATTCGAATCGTATCTTCTTATTCTTTTGTATCCTTCATTTGCTAAACGTGCGTTCAATGTCGGAAGTTCCCTGTCGGGGCTGGGCATATTATAATGATATGCATAAGAACCGTTCGGATTCAGGAACGGAGCGGAATAAGGTCTCATTTTCGAAAAATCGTAGATTTCGCCGACAGCGCCAAATTCGCTTGGTTCATTGATATTCATAAACCTTGTGGACATATCCAAACGCATTGTTAATGTTTTTGAAACTGTGAAGTCCAAATTTGTACGAAGATTAAACCTTCTGTAAAAATAATTTGTATTAACATCTCCGTGTGGGTCATCGAAATTCTTCACCAATCCATTCTGTGAAAAATATCCACCTGTAATAAAATATTTAACAGCTTCTGTACCTCCTCCAATATCCATATTCACATTTTCCTGAAATGATATTTTCTTAAATATTTCATTATACCAGTTAACATCAGGATGTCCAAACGGATCTTGTCCCGATTTGAACAGTTCCAAATCGTCATCTGTGAACGGTCTTTGTGCGGCCAATCCGTCACTTGTGAAAGCTTCATTCACTAAAGATGCCGCCTGATAGGAATTTAAGAATTTCGGTGTCCGAACAGGCGATGACATTCCCGACTCAACGCGAAGATTGATTTGAGGAGTTCCTGTAGAACCTCTTCTTGTTTTAACAACCAACACACCATTTGCGCCTTTTATACCATAAATAGCAGTTGTGGTTGCATCTTTAAGTATTGATATACTTTCAATTTCATTGACATTTATCTGTTGCAACTGGTCGTAGGAATATTGCACATCATCGACAATGATGAGAGGACGGTTACCATCGGAGTTCAATGAGCTGACTCCCCTGATAAAGAAATCGGAAGCATCTCTACCCGGTTGTCCTGAGGTTTGTTGCGAAAAATATCCGGGCAATTTTCCCGAAAGCATATTTTGCACGCTTGCAGTTGGTATTGTTTTTATCTCTTTGGCAGAAATGGCGCTAACCGAACCTGTCATCGAAATACGTTTTACTGTACCGTATGCAACTACAACGACTTCATCCAGATTTGTTTGATCCGGGATGAGTGTAACATTTATTGTCCTGACGTTTTTAACGGTTATTGTTTCTTTCTTGAAGCCTATATAAGAAAATACAAGTTTGTCTTCAGGTTTTGCTTCAATCTGATAATTTCCATTAGCATCGGTGTAGACTCCTGCCATAGTTTGCTGATTTCCAACAGTGACACCAATCAGGGCTTCCCCGTCATTTGCAATAACCTTACCCCTAATCAGAGCTGCTTGTTGTCCAAATGCAAAGGCAAAAAAATGTATATTTATAAGCAATATAATTAGTCTTTTCATATTCATTTGTTTATTCTTTTAATTATCAATTAATAATTTCAATTCTACCATCCCGGATTTTGTTTCATATTTCGATTCTTAATAATTTCCGAATATGGTATAGGATAAAAGTACATTTTCGGTTGAAAATTAACAGTTAACACACCAACCCTGTTATAGGAAAATGTTGCCCCTTCCCTAACGATTGAAAGTCCCTGAAGCGGTTTTTTGTATATCTCTTCTGCAATTCTCCATCTGCGGATATCCCAGAATCGATGTTCTTCAAAAGCCAATTCTATTCTTCGTTCATTTCTGATGAGTTCCCTCATCTCATCTTGATTCAAATTTGCGGTTAAACCGTAATTAAGTCCTCTACCTGCCGATATTCCCGCTCTCCTTCTTATGGATTTGAGAATGTCGTAGATTTCCGTTGTCGCTCCTGATATTTCATTTTCAGCTTCAATATAGTTGAACAGTATTTCTGCATAACGGAAAATAACCCACCGGTGTGGAGCGTCTTCATAACGATCTAAATTCTCAGCTTTTTGCATGAATTTTCGTTGATAATAACTTGTTTTTGTTGTTTTCATTGCTTCCAAAGGGTTGTGCACTCCTCCATAGAATGTTTGCAGACTTGTTCTTAACCACTGTGAGCCGTTATATAGAACCGTATATCCTAAACGCGGGTCGCGGTCAATATACATTCTGGATTCACTGTATGAGGAAGATTCTCCGATTTTGACTCCGTCTAACATGGGAAATGCATCGACCAAATCTTGTGTCGGACTTGTCATTCCTTCTCCCAAAGTGCCCGGGACTGAAAAACCCATAGGACCTAAAACTCTTTCCACTTCTGTGTTGCGACCTGCTTCTCTGACAAAAAGAATTTCTTTGTTTGCAGCGGAATAATCCGTCAGGAATATATCTGAAAAACTGGAAGCTAAATCAACTGTTCCGTTACCGCCATAAACGGTAGCATCGCCGTATGCTTCCATTATGTCTTTAGCTGCTCGCGCCGCTTTTTTCCATCTTTCCATTTTTGTATCATTATCAACGGTTGTATATCCTATCAAAGCGTTGCCCTGATCGATTGAATTTCCGTTGAATAGAGGACTTGCCGCATAAAGCAATATTCTGCTTTTCAATGCTAAAGCTGCATTTTTTGTTGCAACGAAACCATATAAGTCAGGACTTTGCACCGGAAGAACACGCAGACTGTCTTTGATTGCATCCAGCTCGTTCACTATGTAATTGACACATTCTTCGTAAGTATTACGCGGAAATTCCAAATCATCGCCCAATTCGGTGATGATATCCCCCAATAGAGGAACACCTCCGAAACGTTTAACCAATTCAAAATAAAACAATGCTCTCAGGAAACGGGCTTCGGCTTTCCAAGCCCTGTTCATAGGCAAAACTTCTCCCAAATCGTTTGTAAACTTCGCTAAAAGAGGAACCGCATCGATATTGGCGATAAAGACATTTGCTTTACGAACTACAAAATATGCGTCCGACCAAACTTGCGTCATTTCTTCCGTAACAGGATTTGCAGCCGAGTAGTTTCCCGTTGCTAATCTCATTATGGCGGAACTTAAATTGATATCCGCCGATACGGCATTATCCGTAGCCGATTCCAAGTAATTCGCCTGATTTCCCAATCCATTTGATCTTAAACGGTTATGTCCATTATACAAATATCTGTACATATCGGCAAGATAGCCGTGACTTCTACGTCCTAACGAATCGCTTGTATCAAAAACATAAGTTATATCGGTTATATCAACAGGAACATCTTCATAGTCGTTACATGAAGCGAAAATGAGCGTCAGGCTTAAAACCGTTAAAACGAAATATTTATTTTTTATATTTTTCATATTCTTATTATGGCATTTAGAATTTAACATTAATACCCAAACTGAAAGTTTGTAACAGAGGATAACTCGTAAAACTTAAAACTTCCGGATCAACAAAGTCGCATGCTGCTTTTGTGAAAACATTTTGACCTGTGGCAAAGATTTTCACTTTCACGTTGCCGAGATAATTTCTTGAAAAAGAATCCGGAATTGTGTATCCTGCGCTAATATTTCTAAGCCGGATATAATTTCCCGAACGAACCCAGAAAGAGTTCATTGTACCATTAAGCGGACTATTATTATATGCGTTTCCGCCCGGGCTAAGTCGTGGGAATGTGGCTGTTTCGGCAGTTTCAGGCGTCCAACGTCCCATTAGATGCTCGTATGCTTGTCCGTAGCCTTGATTCACTTGTGGAAATCCCGAAATATACGCTACTCCGGCATCCTGCAAGTAAATATCCCTGTCATAAACTCCTTGCCACAACATTGATAAATCGAATCCCCGATATTCAAAACCCAAGTTCAGTCCGAAATATTTTAAAGGTTTGTTACCTCCAATCGGCACCACATCATTCTGATCAATCACTCCGTCGCCGACTAAGTTTCCGTTTGCATCTCTTTGGTTGGGAATGTCGCGGTATTTCAGGTCCCCCGGTCGAATGACCTGTCCCGGAATTACCGCAGAATTATCAATTTCTTCCTGAGATTGGAAAAATCCGTCGCAAACCAGTCCATACCATGTGCCTGATGGATTTCCTGTACGATATAAATAATCGTACGGTTGCTCCTGTTCGTCCATAAACACTAATTTCGAAGTTTGGCGCGTCCAGTTGGCGGTAATGAAATAGTTAAACTTGCCTATTCTGTCCTGATAAGTTATAGCAAGTTCAGCTCCTTCCACCCATACTTTACCGATGTTTTCGGCAGGATAACTCAATCCCCCCAACAGAATACTTTTACCTCTCGTTTGTAGTAAATCATAATAATCATCATGATAAAAATCGGCTGTTAATTGAATCATATTATTAAATACTGATATATCTGTTCCGATGTTCAATTTATTAGCCCGCTCATAAGTCATATTTTTATTTACGAAACGATAATTGTCTTCACGGGTAACATCTACAGTTCCACCGGAATATCCGAATGTGTAAGCACCGTATGAATTACGATTGCCTCCAACAAAACCTTCCCTCCATACAAAGTAGTTACTCGCTTCCGAACCTCCTGCATTTCCTGTGTTTCCATATACGCCGCGAATTTTGAACAGGTCCAACCATTTCGCACTTGAAAGGAATTCTTCTCTGCTGACATCCCAACCTAAGCCGGCAGCATAGAATGTTCCCCATCTTTTATCGGGAGCGTATCTGTTATAATAGCCTCGTGAAACGGCTGCTTCTGCAAAATATTTTTTATCGAAATTATAGTCTAAACGTCCGTTCACATTGGCAAACTGTCTTGGGAGAGTGTAATTTACAATCAAATCCTGAAAGTCGCCGAGCGCAACAGCTCCAACTTCGTGCTTTCCGAAATTAGATTTATAATTGAGAGCTACTTGTCCGTACATTTGTTGTGCATTGGAAACCGAATTGAAACTATTTCCTTGAGGTACGGATGAACCATAACTGCTATAAACAAAATTTCCGCTTTCATCTTTTTTGTATGAAAAAACAACCGATTGTTTAGCGCGGGAAATAACTGTTTTACTTTGGGTAGAGATGTTTCCCTGCGCTGAGATCGACAGACCTTTTAGCAAGTCGCTCAAATCATAATCCAAGTTTATTTGTGACATTCCATCTTTAGAATTTGAAGGTCGATATCCTGAGTGCATTGCGCTTGCGTATAAGTTAACCTGATAGGATTGGTTTCCGCCAAAAGTTCCATCAGGATTATAAATAGGATATGAATTATTTGCAGTAGTTCTATACATGGAACTTAAAACACTTGACATGCCATCTCCCGGCTGGTTTCCTCCTTCTACACGACCTAATAAGGTTGCTCCAACTCTCAATTTGTCCGTAACTTTTACATTTAACTTAGATGTAATTAAATAACGATCGTAGGAATAGTTTGTATTGTAAGTATAAACCGGATCTGTGGTAAATAAACCATCTTCTCTGAAATATCCCAAGTTAACGCTGTATTGAACATTTTTGCTTCCGCCGGTTGCATTCAAATTATAGGATTGAATGGGAGAACTGCTGTTAAGCAATTTTTCATACCAATTTACATCGGGATATAAATAAGGGTTGCTTCCCGTGCGATATCCTTCAAAATCTTCGAAAGAGTAAACCGGCGATCTTCCCTCATTCGTAAATGCTTCGTTAAGTAAAAAAGCATATTTATAAGCAGGTAAAGGTTCAGGAAGATTCAATGGTTTTTGAATTCCGTACTTACCCGTAAAAGATATTTCGAAACCTTTTTTAACAGGTTCTTTCGTTGTTATTATCAATACGCTTCGCGAACTTCTTCCGCCAAGCATAATTCCCGATAAAGCATCTTTTTGTATTGAAATCGACTCGATACTTTCTGGATCGACAGAGGTGAAGTCGCGCTGGACTCCATCTACAATTATAATCACACCCTGTCCTCTCGATGACATACCAAACATACCGTTATTGTCCGGAAGCAATCCTTTGGATGGTTCCTGAACAAGAATTCCGAACGATGATGAAATTGCATCCGTATATGAAGGATTGATTCCGGAATATTGACTGATATACAATCCGGCCATTCTTCCTTGCAAAGGAGCAATTATGTTGCTGTTCAATGTTGAAGATATCTGTTTGGAATAGACGGTAGCGGCAGATCCCAGAAAATCTCTTTTGTCGATTGTTCTGTAAAGTAAGTTAATTATTTCGACGCTATCCGCCGGAGCAACCTGTCCGTCAATTTCAATTATATCCTCTTGAGCATGTAAAGGAAGTATTCCCAATAATATTAAGGCAAACGCCAGAAAACAATTCCTCATATTTTTTATATATACAATGTTATTATGCATAAAATCTGTTTTAATTTTTAACATTAATATTAATCCGTATGTCATCTGCATCCAAATATATACAAGAATGGCGACTCAGTCCCGTCTTCATTTAATTCCTTAACGTATCGGGATTGATCTGCATTGACAAAATAATATTCTACTCTGCCGATAACCTCATTTTCGGGAATCTTGAAATATTCCGCAGGCCAAAAGGTCAAACTGTGATTTAATTCACTTTCCCTGAACATGTGAGTTTTTTCACTTATTACCGATACTTCATACACATTTCCTGCGGTTGTAAAGGCGGAAGCGTTTAAGTAAACATCGGAAGCTCCATATAACGCAGTATTAATTGTGTCGCCTTTAAAGTTCGGCACTCTTACTCCACTCATATATTTGAGCGTTACAATGTCGTCTTTTGAGGCGAACATAGGAATTGACACGTTTGGATGTTCTTCGCAAAAATCAATCAGACCACCCGGAGCGCCAACGGTTTCAAAAGGCTCATCCATAAAAAGAACTTTCCAATGATCTGCGTTAGTGCTTATTCCATCATCCGAGTGATTTACGAAAAAGCCCAATTTGCATTTTACGTTATCGTAGCTCGTCTTTATTTTAACAAATACATTCACGTTTCTGACATCGAGATTCCTCACGTTGTAGGGGATTGACCAATAAGTCACCCATTCCATATCGCTTCCCGGAACATTCTGGCCTATGCCGAATCTGCTTTTCATAGCATCTGCCCAAGTCATGCCCTGCCATTGGTTTTGTTTGGGCGATGTTTCATCGGGAATTATAAACATTGGGAAAATCACTCCCGGATCGACATCCAAATTTTCATACGTTACTACAGCATTCCCTTTCGATACGTTCCAGATTTTAGGAACAAGAATAGAAATCACCATACGGGTTCCGTTATTATCTTGAGCCGGTTTGAACAGAGGTTTAACAATAATTGTAATTTCATCTCCGGCTGCGACAGTCATTGATTCAAACACTAACGGATCATCCTGCCAATACACACATGCTACAAACGTTCCGATAGAGAAAACGATTGTAAGTGATATTATTAAGATAAGTTTTTTACTTATTGGCTTTATTTTTATTCGTTTCATCATGTTTTTCATTTATTAGTTAAATTTTTTCAAAAATGTATGAATATGTATTAGTAGTGCAACCTGTGGAGAAAGTCAGAATGATCTGGCGTTTTCCTGCACTCACCGGAAAATTTAGATTTGCTATAATTTTATTAGAGCCGTCCGAATCATAGAAAAACAGCCGGAACGGAAAAACAGGATCATCAATCTCCCATTTTCCGCTTGTTTTTTTAACAACAAAAGGAAGGTAATTATCTATGGAATACGAACCATCTTCTTTCAGATTCATTTTGAACTTGGAGAAATCCATTAAAAATGTTATATCCGTTCCATTTCTCGATGCTTTTACTATTTTCCAACTCCCCGAAGCATCTAAAGGGATGTCGCTATTTCCGGGAACAAGAGAGTCCTCATTAAACATATTACAAGACCAAACCGCTGCAATCAAGATTAACGAAATGATCAAAACCGGATTTTTTATTTTAAATTTTAACTTCATAATATTATTGACTTAATTAATAATTCATAACTTGTCACTACTGATAATAAGGATTCTGATACATATCTTTTGCCTTTTTTACTTCTTTATCGGGAATAGGCCAAAAATAATATTGTTTTCTGAAAACATGCTGCCTCACCGGAATATCGAAAATATATTCGGGATCGGATTTGTCGGCGTTTCTGATAACTTTCACTCCGTGCATCATTTTGTTTTCTGTTTCTTCGGCAATCATCCAACGGCGGACGTCGAAGAAACGGTGTCCTTCCACAGCAAGTTCAATTCTTCTTTCGTGACGGATAGCTTCCCTCATTTCGCTTTGAGACATGTTTGGTTTTAGTCCGAACATATTATCCGTGCCGGCTTCTATTCCGCCTGCTTCTCTTATATCGGTCAATATTTTATATACTTCCGTAGTAGGAGAACTGTAATATTCATTAGCAGCTTCGGCATAATTCAATAAAATTTCGGCATACCTGATTAAAGGCATATTTTGAGAATGGTATGTGAATGAATTACCACCGTCAACATTTCGATGACACATCTTATAACCATAAAATCCGGTAGGAGTTCCTGCTCCGAAACCGTCTATCGTTGCAGGTTGTCCGGTTTCACGAACAATATGGAGTGAAATCTCAACCTGACGTTCAGACTGATTTATGAAAGCTCCAACGGAATCCAAATCGCAACGGACAGAGTTTTTGAATCGAGGATCGCGGTTTACGAAAGGATCTGCAGGGTTGTAACCTGAACTCGCATCCGTGATTGCTTTTCCGTTTTTCATGGGAAATAAATTCACAAATTCCTGATAGGGATAACCTCCACCTCCCGAATTACGGGTTGGCGGGTGGAACAAACTTTCCCTCCCATTACCTTGCGTTCTTTTAAAGTCTAATATCGCTCCCGAATAAAGAGCATCGGAGCGACTGTCGGACGGAAGCATCGCTCTTTCTTTGAAAGTTTCGATTGAGGCGGCAAAGAAAGTCATATACCACCCTTCTCCGGGTTTTGGCACATTGTTCACATATAAAGAATATACGCCCAAATCCACTACTGCTTTAGCGGCATCCATCGCGTCTTTCCAACGTTCTTTATTGAATTCTTTGTAGCCGAGAAGTTCGTAGGGAAAACCAACGTCATCGCCAAATTTACTTCCATTGAATAATGGGCTGGCTGCGTAGAGTTTCACTCTTGAAATCAGGGCATAACAAGCGCCTATCCCTATTCTTCCGTTAAAACGTCCGCCGGGTTTAATTACCGATAGATCGTTGGCGGCTGCTTGAGCTTCGCTTACAATGTAGTTGACACAATCCTCAAAAGTGTCTCTTTCAGTTTTAATAACATCCTTATCGGTATAAATCACATCTCCGATCAGGGGAATTCCTCCATAATGTTTCAGCATTACAAAGTAGTACCATGCTCTCAAGAAACGGGCTTCCGCTTTATACGTTTTCCTTATTTCTTCCGTCAGAGGAGCTTTATCAACACTCGAAAGGAAGATGTTCACCTTTCGGATATTCTCATAAGGGATTCTGAAAGCATCATCCGAGATTACCACAGGATTCACTGTTCCCGTAACAAACATAACATCGGTAGTGATGTCATTAATAACTCTGAATTCGAATTCGTCACAGGCAGTCTGAAATCCACCGGCTTGTGGAGCTCCGGATCGAGTAGGCCTGAAACGATTAAGCACAATGTCGAATCCGATGTTTTCATATATACCGGTCAGAAAACCTTCGGTATATGCGCTGTCGGAAAAGACTTTTTCGTAATCCAAATCGGTTGTCACTGTTTGATCGAGAAAACTATTATCGGCACACGATGATATTCCCGAACAAATAATTGCAATAAAAAAAAGTAAATACAAAATGTTTTTCATAAATATTTTAAATTTTTGTTATAATATACGAACGAATTAATAGTTAAAAACCACTAAAAGGGAAGTCTGCATTCTTCATTTTTCCAATTTCATTTCAAAAATCATTACCGAATACCCTTTTATAACAGCTTTGTCTTTGTTACGAACATTAGATATCTTAGTGGTACTTACCACATTTTTCGCGAGTTCTTTCACAACGTTTTGTTTCATATTTTTATGATTTGTTTGTTAATTACTTGCTTATCACTTTTTATATTAACTATATAAATTCCATTGGGAAGAGCGCTTATATCCAATCTTCTTTCTGTTCCCGTATGGACTATACTTCCTAAGATGTTGAAAATATCTACTGTTTTTATATCATCACGACAATCGACATAGAATATTCCGTTCGTGGGATTCGGATATATCTTAACATCAGTCGCAGTTTCTTTATTGACAATCTTTATGTCCGAACCTTTATCGTCAACGCAAACATTGAAAAATTCTTCGGGTTGCAGAAATTGTTTTACTCCTATTTTAATTTCCTTACTTTTCAATAGATCCGCATCGAATGAGATTGGTATTTCCTTAGTTTCTCCGGGCAAAATCAACAGATAGTTATCCGGCAGGAAAATCGGGAGGATTCGTTCGCCCGAAGCCGAATCCACAACTCTCAAGCGAACGCCGTAAGCTAAAGCGGGAGAATTTTCAGTGTTTGTTATTAAGACATTTACAACACATTTCCCGTTTTCGACTTTCACACATCCGTATTCGGTTTTGCCGGTTATGGAAAGTGAAAGATTTGCTTTCGGAATATTTTTTAAAGCTTTATAATCATACATTGTTCTACCTTTCAAATACCAATTTTCGGAAATAATTTTTCCGTATGAATCGGTCAATAACAATTTCAAAAAATGCACATCGGGCAAACCTGTCACAGAAGTTGGAAAATTAAAACAATTATTTGGCTGGTTAGCTTTCGCATTGATTACGACTTCCCTGCTATATGCGGAAACTTCGGTTCCGTCGGGAAGATAAATATATGCTCTTGCCGTCAGATTATCGAAATCTTTATTTGTTGAATTTATCACTTTAACAGGGAAACTTCCACTGCTGTTCCATTGGATATGCACCGGTTCGCAGGCTTTTTTAGTTCCCCAATAAGCTCCCGTCATATCGTAGTAATAATCATAAGTTTGCCACACGAATGCAGGATATGCGGGATTGCTCATCCAAATTATTATTCCTGTCGCATCGTTCCACATTTTGTCGTTCCATGCTTCATACATTCCTTTCATTACTTCGAGATTCAAAAGTTGAGCTTTCTCGCAAAATTCTTCAAGTCCTGATGATGCGCCGAATTGATTATTAACGGTATTTTTGTAATTGACCGGATTGGCATTCAAAGCTTCTTTGCCGAAAAAGTGATGATTCCAAACCGTATTGTCATTATTTCGAATGTCGTTATCTGATGGTAATGGCCACCAATCGGATTCCGGAATAAATTCTTTTACGCTTTCGAAAGCGGGGAATGTGGCGGTTCCGATTTCTGTGCGCAAACCATATCCATAAGTTGAACCGTAAGGATATCCTCCGCCGAGATTACTGCCTGAAGTAGTAAAGTGATGCGTGGGAGTATTGTTTCCCCACCATCCGCTTCCTGATAATCCTTCTTCGGCGCAATTGGAACATCCTACGTATTTTCTGTCATTTTTATCTTCCGTTGCAATCAAATTACTTTGAAAATTATTAAATCTTTCTTCAGGATATCTTTCGTTTGCTCCGCTCCAAACTGCAATACACGGGTGGTTTCTCAAACGTTTGACTTTATCTGTTGCGTTAGCTTCGTATTGCACCGCATTGTCGGGAGCGCCAATTCCGTTAAGATACCAAAAGTCGTCCCACACCATGATTCCATGTTTATCGCAATAATCATAAAATTCATCATCGGTGACACAACCCGTCCACAGGCGAATCATATTATAATTCATATCTTTATGCAATAGAATTTTTGTTTCGTATT
>Ga0123353_10007299_pt1 | contig 14903 bp, 11 predicted proteins | sample TergutLab28metaG_3_FD_92763 | JGI IMG/M metagenome (GOLD analysis project Ga0123353, IMG submission 92763) | Labiotermes labralis P3 segment gut microbial communities from Petit-Saut dam, French Guiana - Lab288 P3 | ecosystem: Host-associated > Arthropoda: Insects > Digestive system > Gut ... | reverse complement strand
CAGGCGGAAGCCTTAGGCAAGGAGTTTCGCGAGTTTTCGACCGAGGCGCAGTTCGCCCTTGTCGCTTACGATTATCCGGGGAATATCCGCGAATTAAAAAACATTATCGAACACGCCGCCGTCGTTAATGAAAAAGGCGTAATTATGTTTGAGGACTTGCCGGAATATCTGCAAAAAGAAATAGAAAAAAAATATTTGGACAAAAAGGGTTTAATAGAATATAACGACGAGTCGCTTGAATATTTGCAAAATTTTGAGAACGAGCGCGCCAAAAACGCCGACGAACGCGGAGACGACGACAAGTTTTGCGTAAGTTCCGAGCTTCCTTTAAGCGAAGTCGAAGCGGCGTATATTAAATTCGTATTGAAAAAATGTAAAAACAATTATTCAAAAGCGGTAAAAATTCTTGGGATAAGCCGCTCTACTATTTGGAGGAAAATTAGCAATGAGCACGATTAATGTCCGAGTTTACTACGAAGATACCGATTTGAGCGGCGTTGTTTATCACGCAAACTATCTTAAATATATGGAACGCGGACGCACGGAATATCTTCGCGAACATAACATTGACTTAGACGAATATCACGCGGACGGCATTATTTTTGCGGTCACCGAAATTAAAATCCAGTATCGCTTTCCCGCAAAATACGGCGATTTTTTGACCGTGCAAACGGAACTCGAAAGCATTTCATCGTTTCAAGTGGCGTTTAAGGCGGAAATTTTCAATCAGGACGGAAAACTTCTTACGCGAGGCGTGGCAAAAGTTGTCGCGGTCGATAAAAATACGGGAAGCGCGGTTGTTTTGCCGGAAAAATTTACGAAAATTGCCGAAGATATTTTAGGAAAGAACGAAAAAAATGCATAAATATTTTTTGAAGTCGTTCGGTTGCCAAATGAACAGCGCCGATTCCGAATTTATGACGAATTTGCTTATCGCCAGAGGATTTTCGGCGGCGATTAACGTGCAGGAAGCAGATGTTGTAATAGTTAATACCTGCACCGTCCGCGAAAAAGCCGAAAATAAGGCGATTGCTCAAATTAAAGAATATGCCGCGCTCAAAAAAAAGGGCGCGCTTCTTTGGGTTATCGGCTGCGCGGCAGAAAGCGGCGGCGACGAATTATACAAAAAAATTCCCAAAATAAGCAAAGTTATCGGCGCAACGCAAATCGAATTTATAGAAGAAAAAATAGACGAATATCTTTTGCCTCTGGGAAATTTTGAGCCCGTCTTACAAAATATTCAATCCGAATGGAGCGCGCTTTTGCCCATAGCGCGCGGTTGCGACAATTTCTGCACTTATTGTATAGTCCCGTACGTGCGCGGGCGCGAGCATTCGGTAAAATCGGCGGAAATTTTGGCGCAAGCGAAAAAAATGGTTGAGGGCGGAGCAAGCGAAATAACGCTTTTAGGTCAAAACGTAAATTCGTATTTAGACAAAGACGAAGCTCTTGATTTTGCGGATTTGCTTGCAAAAGTCGCTCAAACGCCAAACCTGAAACGTCTGCGCTTTATGACTTCGCACCCCAAAGACATAAGCCGAAAACTTGTGGAAACAATAGCAAAAACGCCGAATATTTGCAAGCATATTCACTTACCCGTTCAAGCGGGCAGCAGCGTTGTTTTAGAAAAAATGAACAGAAAATACACCCGCGAACAATACCTCGAAAAAATTGCGATGATACGCGAAATAATCCCCGACTGCGACATAACAACAGACGCAATGGTCGGCTTCCCGACCGAAACGCAAGAGCAATTCGAAGAAACGCTTTCGCTTTTTGAAGAAGTACGCTTTTTGAACGCGTTTATGTTTGCATATTCCGCAAGAGAAGGCACGGAAGCGGCAAAATCGCCGAACCAAATCCCCGTAAAAGAGAAATCCGCCCGTCTTGCAAAACTCGTGGAACTTCAAAATAACATCGTAAAAGACATCTATTCGGCAATGGTAGGGCAGGAATTCGAGGTGCTTTTCACAATGGAGCAAAACAAAAAAGGCGCTCATTCGTGGGTAGGGCAGGACTTCGGCGCCAAGCGAATTTTGGTAGATAGCAACGAGGATTTAGGCGGAAAAATAGCGAAAGTGAAAATTACAAAAAGCACAGGAATGACGTTGGTTGGGGAGTTGCAAAAGCCTTGATTTATCGGCGCGTCTCAAAAGCCGCACCTGCCCCCAAATAATTATACCCGCAAATAGCACAAGCAAGGGCGTCGAAAGCGTCGTCTTTTATTTTGTCTGCGGGGAGTCCTAAAATAGTTCTTACCATATATTCTACTTGCGTTTTTTCGGCTAATCCGTTGCCTGTTACCGCTTTTTTTATTTGAGTAGGAGAGAACTCGCTGTATTTTATGCTGCTTTGACCGACCACGAGCATTACAACTCCGCGGGCGTGTCCTAAAACAAACGCGGAATTTATGTTTTTTCCGACAAAGGGCGTTTCTACGCTCACCAAATCGGGCTTGTGTTTTTCTATGACCTCTTTTACGCTTTCGTAAATTCCGCATAGACGAAAAGGCAAATCTTGCTTTACGTCTAATTTTACAACGCCGTATTCTACGGGGCTTATTTTTGAAGAGACAACGTTAATTATCCCGTAGCCGAGCGCGCGCGAGCCGGGGTCGATTCCTAATATTTTCATAATTTGTTAAAAAGCCGAGAACGGTTTTGTTCTCGGCTTTCCTTTCTTTCGATTATTGGCACTGTATCCGCATAAATGTGGGGTGCTCTTCAATTCCGTAAATTGACGGAGTGTGCTTGTCGGCGCTTTTTTCTACATTCCCCTTGCTCATACCAAAATAGATGCTGCTTGTGTTTTTGGGCACTATGTTAGTATTCACTCTTTTATCTTCGGCATCGGAGGTTATAGTTTGCGTAGTCGATACGTTTATATCCGCTACCGCCAATCCCGAACTTGGCGCGGCATTTGATATTCCGAGCGACGTATTGACAAGATTGTCGATTTCTATTGTTTCGGTAGGTGTATTAATGTCAAACATCGGTATTTTTCTGCCTTCATTGCCGCCGATAGAAATCGGTCTTGCGCCAAAAGATATTGCCGCCGCCGCTGTTTCTCTGCTTTCTTCTTCGACTGCGTCAAGTCCCGCAATAATGAAAAATACTTTGATTTTTCCGTTCATGCTTTCGTTGAAATCCGCGCCGAAAATGATGTTTGCGTTTTCTTCGTCGGTTTTTTTGTTGATGTAATCTTGCGCTTTTTCAAGAATTTCAAGCGGAATGTCGTTTCCTACAAGATACAGTGCAATTACACCTTTTGCGTTTTGCATATTTATTCCGTCGATAAGCGGACAAGAAATCGCGCGCTCTATGGCTTCCATCATTGACTGTTCGCCGTAATCCCAGGGCGCGCCGTTTTTCGGAGCGTCGTAACTAGATTCGCCAACCCCGATAAAGAGGTCTCCCTGACAGGTTTCGAGCGTCTTTTTAAGGTCTTGGAAGTCAAGTTTTATTGTCGAAGTATCGCGGGTTACATTTACAAATCCGGCTACCATATTTCCTACAAATTCGTCGATTTGTCTGAATCTGTCAAGCGCGGGAATATTTGCCTCGCCCATACAGAAAACTTTTTGGTTGTCGATAACTTCAATCGCGTCAACTTCGTTTCTCAGGGCGATAATGCCTTTGGTGGCTCTGTTCATTACCAATTTACCTTCAAATCCGAACGGTTTTGTCACCATTGCAATAACAATTGCACCCTCTTCTTTTGCTATTCTTGCAACAACGGGCGAACAACCTGTTCCCGAGCCGCCGCCTTCGCCTGCAATAATAAATACCAAACTTGCGCCGCGCAAATTTCTGCGTAATTTGTCTTCGGATTCCAATGCCGCCGCTTCCGCCATTTCGGGGTGAGTTCCCGCGCCTCTTCCGTTACAGGTTTTTTCGCCCAAAAGCATCAATTTGCAATTGTCGCGACGTTTGCTGTTTAACGCCATAAAATCGGTGTCGGTCATAATGTACTCAATGTCTTCGCACGGGTTTTGAGCGAGAATGTGTTTGAGTATGTTGCCCCCGGCGTTTCCGCAAGAAATCACGACGGTGCGAATTTTTGGTATCACAAAATCAGCAGAAACGAAATCGCAGTCAAAATCGCTGTCTGCGGCTGCCGAATGTGATACGGTTTGTTCGACCGCTGTCGAACCCGCTCCTATATCGAGCTTTTTTGCCGGCTCAATATCCAACTTGCTAAAATCTAGTCCTTTCATACTTCAATTTCCTCCCTTTAAGAAATTTGTATATTTTTAAGTGTTTCTTTCAAATTGTTAAAAAGCACCTTAAGCCAGTTAAACATACCCTTGTTTTTTGATTTGTTTGCTCCGCCGCTTTTTTTCTTTCTTTTCGTTCCCGCCGAAAATTCGTAATTTTGCATTCCGTATTGACAAAGCCCGATTAAGGTAGAAAATCTTGGGTCTTCGTTCATATTCGGAAATTCGCTTATGGGTATAATGTTCGGCTTTCCGATTTTTACGGGCAATTCAAACACTTCCATAGCAACCGACGAAATCTCTTTAAGCATTGCACTTCCACCTGTTATGACTACGCCGTTTTGCGAAATAATTCTTTTGTAAGTTACGCTGTCTATGTTGCTGTTAAGCGCGTTTTTTACGTTTTCAAACAAGTGTTTTACAATGTCACTGACCCAGGAGGCGAGCGTTTCAATTTGTAAAATTCCTTTTTCGCCGTTCAAAAATTCAATTTGAACCGTTTCTTTGTTTCCTGTTTTGTTAGGGTTGGCGCAGGCGTATTCGTTTTTGAGGTTTTCCGCGTAATCCGTGCCGATATTCTGTATCAGGTTTTTAATTTCTTTGGTTATTGCTCCGCCCGCCTTTGCATTGCAGCAAGTCAAAACCGGATATTTATTGTAAAATACAGCCAAATCGCTGCAACCCTCGCCGATATCGACGAGCGCAACGCCCATTTCTTTCTGCTCTTCGGTTAAAACCGCAAGCGACGAAGCCAAACTTGCCGCAACGGGAATAAGTTTTATGTTTTCGTCCTCAACGCCGTCGTTTTCTACCGCAAACGCCTTGCTTATAACGTTTTCCAAATTCGCAATATGGCTTTGAGAATCCGTAATAATGTGCCCTGCCGCCTTAATTTCCCGTCCGTTAAGTCCTATCGGATTTTCTATCGCTCCGTTTTCATCTACCTGAAAACACTGCGTTATCATTCCGATCTTTTTGAAACCGTTAGGCAACGCGGACGCTTCAAGCGAATTTCTCAGCCACTTAATGTCGTCTTCGCTGACCTCGCCGATTTTTGTCGCGTAATCTACGTTTATTATGTGCCGCATTTCGGTGTCGGTGTTTTTACCGCTCACTTTATCGCCGGAAACAGAATAATAAATCGGCATTTTGGACAAATCAATATCTTCGCCCCAGTTTTGCTGAACTTCGTTTATCACCGAATAAATGCAATTTTTCAACTTCTCCATGTTTTTTACATCGCCGTTCGCAAAACCCTCAGCCTTACGTATTCCATAAGCGGGAATATGCAACTTGCCGTCTTCGTCCTGCTGTGCTACGGCAACCTTAACCAACTGCGAGCCGAGGTCGATAGCCACTAATGTTTTTTCAATATCCATAATAACGCCTCCCTTGCTTATCTGGCGTAAACGACATTTTCAAACGCGTCAAGATAGCGCACGGGCGCTCTTCTGTTTCTGCGTAAAATATCTTCAAATACTACGAAATCGTCAAGTCCGAATCTCAATGTTCCGTTCAGGCGAACAGGCACCGAAATATTGCTTGCCGTAAATTCCACAACCCCGAAATCTCTAAAGTGCATGCTTCTTATATTGTCTGCGTTTCGTCCCGTTCCTTTTATGCTTAAATATGTTCTTTCGAGCCGTTTAAGGTCTTCGGGAACAATTCGTCGTCCGAGTTCGTCTTGGAAAATTTTCAGTCCGACAACCAGAGGAATGTTGCCTCTCGTATCAATGTTTTCCATTGCCCACAAATATCCGAATCTGTCCGCCCACAATAATTCGTTATTGATGTTCAAAAGGTATTTCGGCGTTCTTTGCGTAATTTCAACCCTAAGCGTCTGCACGGTCGGTCTTCTGCGTACCTGCGCTTTTTCCACACCCTCGATTTTGGCTATTTGTTTTGCTATTTCTCTTGTGGACACGTTAAAAAGAGTTGCGTTTTCGTCAAGTTCCAAGATTTCTTCGAGCGCGCCCAAATTCAAGTTTTCTCCGCCTCTTATTTCGTGGTCGTTTATGGTAATATACGGCGCAATCTTTTCGCCTATAACGGGAAATACGGCGGAATAAGTAAAAGCAATCCCTGCAATTACGGCAATCGCGATAATGGCGCGCCCTAAAATACTGTTAACCTTTGCCCGATTTTGCTCTGCTTTTTTTTGGGCGTTTGGTCCTTTTCTTGTTTTTTTCTTACTCATATTTTCCCCAATTCCTTTGTTAGATTTTCAATTTCTTCGTCAATATTACCCGCGCCGATTACCACGATTATATCGCCTGCTTGGGCAATTTTCGCGCATTCTTTTGCAATGTTTTCTTTCAAAACCACCGAAGATGTCGCTTTTTTGAAAAATTTTGCAATGCTTTTTTCATTAACGTCTTTAATCGGCTTTTCTCTTGCAGGATAAATTTCCGTCATTAACGCAACATCGCAGCCGTTTTCAAGCGAACTTGCAAAATTCTCGGCAAAGTCCCGCACTCTTGTAAATGTATGCGGCTGAAAAATTGCAATGAGACGTTTTGTTTTAACGCTTTGCAAAGCCGCGAGGGTCGCCGAAATTTTTGTCGGGTGGTGAGCGTAGTCGTTATATATTGTAATTCCGTTTATTTCCGCCACTTTTTCTATCCGTCTTTTAATTCCTTCAAAATCACTCGCGCCGCGCGCCGCTGTTTCAAATGGAATTCCCAAAGTCAAAGCTGAGCAAATTGCTCCCAGCGCGTTCAAAACATTATGCTCGCCGATAAGTTTTAATTCGACTTTCCCCAAGAGTTTTTCGTTTTTATACACGTCAAAAAGCGTTTTTTTGTTTTCGTATCTTATGTTTTTAGCCCGATAGTCCGCGCCTGCCGAAAATCCGTAAGTTATTTTTGCACAGGTAATTTCGGGAAGAATTTCACGAACACCCGGCGAATCAACGCAAATGACAGCAATGCCGCAATTCTGCACTTTGGCAAAAAATTGCAAGAAACCGTTTTTAACGCCGTCAAATGTTTTATAAGTATCAAGATGCTCCGCTTCTACGCCGACGCACAGGGCAAGTTTTACATTTTTCATTTCCAGAAAACTTTTGTCGTATTCGTCCGCTTCGACAACAAAGTATTCGTCGTTGTTTCCGATTTGCGCGCCGCTTTCCTTTCCGGCAAAAACGCCGCCGACAATAACGGACGGAGAAAGTTTCGCCGCGTTCATTATGCTTGCCAAAAATCCCGTAGTTGTAGATTTTCCCGCAGAGCCGCAAACCGCAAGAACATTTTTGCAGCCCTCCGTCATCATTGCAAGCATAGTTGCTCTTTTTATCACCGTTTTTTGCGCGTTTCTTGCAAAAATGAGTTCGGGATTGTTATCTTTTATCGCCGAGGAATAAACCACTAAATCGCTTTGTTGTAAATCTTGGTTTTGCGAATGTCCGATATTAACGCGAATATCCGCGTCGCCAAGTTTTTTTGTAATATCGCTGAAATAAAGGTCGCTTCCCGACACATCGAAACCGTGCGCCTTAAGCCAAAACGCCATCGAGGAACATCCCGAGCCGCCTATACCCAAAAAATAAATTCTTTTAGCGTTTATCATATTCGTTTTCATCTCCCAAGCATCGTGTTTCTGATGTTTTTCATTTCTTTTGCCACATTTTCTTTATCCACGACCATAACGTCAGGATTAGAAACGACAATATACTTGTCCATTGAAGCAAATGTTACCTCTTCGGGATTTCCCAGCAAAACCATTTGACTTGCGGAAAATGCGCCGCGCGCCTGCGGGTCGTTTTTGGGATCATACTCGCGCGCGTTAAAAGTCATCAATGTATCAGCGTCGCTCGTCTCACAAATGCCGTCAAAAGTTTTTTCGTCGGTTATTATTAAAGTTCTGGTTGTTATATCGGAAAAAATTATGAATTTGCCTTTCCCTTGGAACGCAGGACGGAATTCAGCGGGCATAACAAACCGCCTGTTCTCCATTAACGCTACGTCATAAGACCTGTATCCAAGGTTTTCCATAAGACCAAAACTCCTTAATTTCAAAAATTAAACCTGCTTTTATATATAATATAATATATAGCACAACGGAAAACCGAAAAAAGATAAAAAAAACCAAAAAAAACCAAAAAAAGCCAAAAGAAGTTTTTTTGTCAATATAGCGGTTTAACTTATTATAGCCGCACCGCATACGCTCTACTCCACGGGATTACGGTTTCTTAGAGCGCATTCTATACGGCTACAATAAGTTAAACTGCTATAAAAAAGATTGCCCGCAATTTCTTGCGGGCAATCTTTTTAGCCGTTTTTATGGCAATATTAATTTAGTCGATTCTAACCAAAGTCACACGACGATTCATAATTCTTCCCGACTCGGTTTCGTTGCTTGCTATGGGGAATTCTTCACCCATACCGACCGCTCTGAGCTGCGACGCCGGAATGCCTTGCTGTATGAAGTATTGCATAACAGAGTTTGCTCTTTCGCGAGACAGTCTCAAATTGTTTGCAACTCTACCCGCAGAGAAACGTCCTTCGGCGGAAGTATGTCCTTGAACTTCAAGGCGAACTTCGGGCCAATCTCTGAGCGAACGTACAACTTGGTCGAGCGCCGAATACGATTCGGGGAGCAATTCCGCGCTTCCGATTCTGAAATTCACGCCTCTCAATACCAAACCTTCGCGAGGTATTTCAAACGCAATCGGCGCCGGAATTTCGATTATCTCTACCGGATTTTGGTTAAAGACTACCGATATTGTATGGTTTTGCGAAACGCTCGGGAATGTATGCTGCATAACCGCGCCTACATTTACACCGTCAACAATTACTTGACCTACGGAATATCCTTGCGCAGGTGTAATGTTGTACACCACAAGTCTTCCTTGCATTACGGTATTTATGCCCAACGGGGTTATTGTTCCCTGTCCTGCCGCTATCGAAGCCGTGATGTTGAATGTCGGAGTCGGTGTTGCAGGTACTTCAACTTCAAGTCTGAGCGTATCAATAATCAATCTTTCGAGGAACACCGTGTCGATAACTCTTATGGTATCAACTTGTCTCGGCGCTACAATCGGAGCCGCTATCGGCAAGCTCGGAACAGTAAGTCCGTTCCAACCCAACGACGCAACAAATCTTACTTTCGGCTCAACTCCTACTTCCATAAGAATATCGCTGAAAATCGGCGCTGGATTGACATTCACATCCATTGTTCCGCTTTGCGATGTTTGTCTGTCGCCTATGAAAACTCCGTAGTCATTTGCAAGAGAGATGTCAACACCGGCGCTGACCGTGATACCGATAGGTGTCATAAAATAGGCTCCGGGAGAAATACGCAACGGGTCGTCACGCAAGCCGCGGGCTATAGAATTGCCACCTGCTGCAGTTGGAGTAAATCTATAAGTCGAATCCGGGTGACGGCTTTCGAGTTCAAGGTCTCTCCACGCTGCAAACGAACTTTCTTGCGCTATGCTGCTGAAGCGCGGTGATGCCGAGAAATCTGCAAAAATGCTCAACCAATGAGCAGGACGGACTTCAAGCGCGCTGTTCAAATAAAACAAGTGGTCGTTTCTGTGTTGTGTAATCCAGCGTACACCGTAGTTTACGTGAAAAAGGACAGGGAAATTGTCTGCTAATTCTCTGAAATCCCAAGTCCAAAGCATCTTCATATCAACTTCAGGAGCAGCAGTAGTATAGTTGTTATACGCTCCGACATTGGACCGCAATACATGATCATCACCTGGACTTCCCAAACCGTTGAACATATATGCGGCTCCCATTCTTTGGTCTAAGAATTGAGTGCCTCTCGGAAACCAACCGTGATTTTCAACACCTGTCGGAATTGAAAGAGCTCCGTAGTATGCCATTTGGAAAAAGGTGTTGTGCTGAACGGGTGGGTAGCGAAATTTCAAGGATACTTCCAAATCTCCCACGCCTGTTTGAGTCCAAATACCGTTGCCTATCCACGCCGATGGTCCGTCTCTAAGCGGCCAAACAAAGTCTCGATCGGGAAACACAAAACCGTCTCCGATATTGTCAATATAAAGCGGGAGCATAACAGCCATGTCAAGGAAACGCGTCAAACCGTACGCAATACTGAAGTTAAATGTTGTAATTGTAGGTCTTGCATCCACATAGTCCCACCTAGGGTCAAACTCGAGTCGGCTTACGGGAGCGCGTTCACCTGGCGTATCGCCGGATCCAAACCAACGATAAACATTTTTAATGTAATCCTTGTCTAACGAATGATTCGCGTAAACGTTAAGTGACAGTCTGCCGTAGCCTAAGGGTTGCGCGGACAACGTGTTCCATAATCCTACGTGACCAAATCTGCCGATAGTTCTCGTTTCGTCAGGGTCGGGACCTGCCCACGCCGTAGAAACTAAAATCATTGCGGTCAATACCGCTGCTAAAATTCTCTTCATTTGAGTGTTACTCCTTCAACTAAATTGTTCATTTTTTATAAATTCCTCCATATCTAATATAGTATAATGCAACAAAGCGTAATTTGCTTGTTTTTGTTTATCGTTAAATTATTTTTTTTAGCTATTCATAAATAATTTCATACGGATAACCTTGTTCGGCAAGAAAAATTTGTCTTTTCATAGCAAAATCAAGTTCGGTTGTGTCGCGGGTTACTACCGAATAAAAGGTTGCCTGCGCGCCGTTAAATTTAGGGCGAAGTATTCTGCCGAGACGTTGCGCTTCTTCCTGTCTGCTGCCGAACATTCCCGATACTTGTATGGCGACGTTGGCGTCGGGTAAGTCCACTGCCATATTTCCCACGCGAGACAGCACCAAGACATTCAAATCGCCGCTTCTAAACCTTTCGTACAACTCGTCTCTTTCCGAGTTTTTTGTATTTCCTTTAATTACGGGCGCGCCGAACTCTTTGCCGTAAAGGTCGATTTGCTCGATATATTGCCCTAAAATCAGAATTTTTTCGCCTTTGTGTTTTTTAAGTAAATCGGCGACGACCGGAATTTTGTTTTTGTTCTCGTATGCTTCCCTTATTTGCTCGCGTTTTCCTAAGGAAAGGTAAGTAAGTTTCGCCGCTTCGTCCAAATTTACGCGAATTTCTATGCATTTTGCTTGTGCAATCCAACCCTCTTTTTCGAGGTCTTTCCACGGAACATCAAACTTTTTGGGACCAATTAAAGCAAAAACGTCTGTTTGCAAATTGTCTTCACGAATTAAGGTTGCCGTAAGTCCGAGCCGACGTCTCGCCTGAATTTCGGCGGTAAACTTAAATACGGGAGCGGGAAGCAAATGCACTTCGTCGTAGATTATCAGCCCCCAATCCTGCGAATTAAATATTGAAAAATGTAAAAAATCGTCTTCTTTATCTTTGCGGTAGGTCAAAATTTGATAGGTTGCTATGGTTATCGGTTTTATCTCTTTTTGCTCACCCGAATATTCGCCTATATCGCTTTCGTTTAGGTTTGTTCTGTTCAAAATTTCGCGTTTCCATTGGTGCGCCGCTGTTATATTGGTTACTAAAATCAAGGTTTTTTTTGCAAGAGTCGCCATCGTTTTTATGCCGACGACCGTTTTTCCCGCGCCGCAAGGAAGAACGACCACGCCGCTTGCTCCGCGTAAATTATCGTTGCCGATAAAGGAATCTACCGCCAATTTTTGGTAATTTCGTAAAACGAACGGTACTTTGTCGCGCCCGACTTCGAGCATTCTTATGTCGTAGTTTTCGCCGTCGGTGAAGCCCGCAATATCGTTAATAGGATAGTTTAGGTCGATAAATTTTTGTTTTAGAACGCCGCGATACTTGTCTTGGACAAAATATTCTTCGTTTTCGCGGTCAATATAATCGCAAACAGAGGGGTTTTGGGAAAGTTGCGCGAGAAGTTTGGGCTCTTGCGAGCGCAATTTCAGTCGTCCGTTTTCTTTTACAAGTTCTATTTTGCCGAATCGTCCGCTTATTTCTTCTATTTGGTTTATTATATTTGACGGAATCGGATATTTTGTGTATTTTTCGAGCGAGGCGATTATGCTTTGTGCGGAAAGCCCTATCGTCTTCGCGTTCCACAACGAAAGCGGCGTTATCGAATAACTGTGTATGTATTCCGGGCATTTTTCCAAATGCGCAAAGCCCGAAAGCAAGTCGCGCGCCTCTGTGAATTTGGGATTGTCCGCTTCGAGCAAAATTGTGCCGTCGCTTTGTATTATCAGAGGGTTTTTAGCGTCAAAATTCATAAATTTTCTTTAAATTCCTATCTTTTCAGTCGCAAAATTACTATTTGCCAATTAGTGAAATTGGTTAAATTGTTGTAATAATCGTATATTTTTGATTTTTGTTGCCTGCAATATAGTATATTCGCTTTTGAGATTAGTAAAAATCAGCGAAAGTAAAAGAAATGTCTGAAAATAAAAAATACGACGTCGCCGTAATCGGAGCAGGTCTCGGAGGGCTTATAGCCGGCGCGGTTTTGGCAAAAGACGGGAAAAAGGTTCTTGTAGTCGAACAACATTCCGTTCCGGGCGGTTGTGCTACGACATTCAAACGCGGCGGTTTCAAAATGGAAGTCGGCTTGCACGAAATGGACGGGCTCTATCCCGAGGACGCAAAAACGCGGCTATTCAAAAATCTTGGCGTTTTTGAAAATGTGGAAATCGTAAAAGCGCCGGAATTTTACAAGGTTCAAAGCAGCGATAAAGAAATCGAATTTACAATGAAAGACGACCCGATAGCGCCGCAAGAAGAATTATGCGAACTTTTCCCGAATGAAAAAAAAGGAATAAAAAAATTCTTTGCGGAAATCATCGGAATTCGTAAAGATATTAACAGAATTTCAAAATATCCGAAATACCGAACTCTTCTTTTCGCGTTTTTCCCGCTGGCATTGCCGTATTTATTCCGAAATATGAAACAAACGCTCGGAAATTTTTTGAACAAACACATAAAAGACGAAAAATTGAAACTCATTCTTGCGGCAAACACCGCCTATTATCACGACAATCCCAACGAACTTTCCATAGTTTTCTTTGCTTCGGCGCAGGCAAGTTATCTGATGGGCGGCGGCAATTTTGTCAAAGGCGGCTCGCAGAATTTGTCGAATTATTTTGAAAAACTCATTAAAGAAAACGGCGGAGAATTTGTTTTTAACGCGCAAGTAAACGAGATTGTTATCGACGAAAACACACGAAAAGCAGTCGGAATAAAAGCGAAAAATAAAAAAGGCGAAATTACCCGGTATTGCAGCGACAGGGTTATCGCGAATTGCGCAATTCCCGTTTTATACGACCTGCTCCCCAAAAACGAAAGCGAAATTTTGCAGGAAAAATACGGTAAATATAAATCTGCGGGCTCGCTTTTGTCGGTCTATATCGGTTTTTCAAAAAAACTTGAAGAAGTCGGCGTTAAGGCGTATTCCTATATGCTTTTCGACGAAAAATTAAAAACGCTGAACGAATTTGCGGCAAATGTGCGTTCGGGATACGAAACCTGTCCGCTGATTTTTGTCGATTACGGAAAAATTGACGATTCGATGGCGCCCGAAGGCAAGTGTTGCGCTACGGTTTGCTTGGTCGATTACATAGAAAACTGGGAAAATTTAAGCGATGAAGAATACAAAAACAAGAAAAAAGAAGTTGCAGAAATTTTGATAAACCGTTTGGAAAAAGAATTTCCCGGAATAAAAAATTTGGTGGAAATTTACGAGGTAGGCACGCCGAAAACAATAAGACGCTACACGGGAAATCCGACGGGAACAGTTTACGGTTTTGCGCAAAATCCCGGGCAAATGGTTTTTCAGCGCCCTAAACACAAAACCCCTGTCGATAATCTGTATCTTTCGTCGGCGTATGCAATTCCGGGCGGCGGTTTTTCGGGAGCGATTTTGGGCGGCGCAATATCTGCAAGAACTGTATTGAAAGATATTGAAACCGCAAAAAAATAACATCAAAAATATGAGGTTTTTATGTCAAAGATTTATTTAATTTTGCTTTTGGTTTCGTTGCTGTTTTTGAACGGCTGCGGAAAAAGAATGCTTAACAATGTATCCGATGCTCTTTCCGGCGGCGGCAATGCTTCCTTTATTATGAACGACGACGACCCCGAATTTGTAGCCGCGGCGCTTCCGATGGCGCTTAAAATGTACGAGGGACTTATTGAGGCAAATCCGAAGCACGTCGGACTTCGCGGGGCGGCGGCAATGGGTTTTACTTCTTACGCATTCGCATTTCTTCACTATAACGCCGACACTACAAGCGACCCTACAATGAGGCGGCATTTGTTTGTTCGCGCAAGAAATATGTATCTGAGGGCGAGAGATTACGGGCTTTCGGCGTTAGAATTGCGCCACCCGAATTTTCGCGCGGAATTGGCGAGGTCTCCCGAAGCAACTCTTGCCAACGTCGGAATTCGCGACATAGACCTGCTTTATTGGACGGGAATTGCGTGGATGGGAGCATTCACCTGCGACCGTTCCAATATGCGGCTTGCTCTGACCGTTCCTCAGGCGGCGGCGATTCTTTTTAGGGTAGCCGAACTAAACCCCGACTACGGAAACGGCGCTATCGACGAATTTCTTATAACGTTTTTCGGCTCAATGCCAAAATCTATGGGCGGTGACCCCGAAAAGGCGCATTATCATTTTGAGCGGGCGGTAAAATTATCCGAAAATCAAAGCATTTCGGCATACATAAACTACGTAATGGCAATAAGCGTTTCCAACCAAAACGGCGCAGAATTCGACTCATTGTTGAACATT
>Ga0123353_10007294_pt1 | contig 14906 bp, 12 predicted proteins | sample TergutLab28metaG_3_FD_92763 | JGI IMG/M metagenome (GOLD analysis project Ga0123353, IMG submission 92763) | Labiotermes labralis P3 segment gut microbial communities from Petit-Saut dam, French Guiana - Lab288 P3 | ecosystem: Host-associated > Arthropoda: Insects > Digestive system > Gut ... | reverse complement strand
CGTTTCTATTTGCGTATCGAAGATACCGATCTTGAACGCTCCAGGCAGGAATACACCGACTCCATCCTGGCCTCCATGCGTTGGCTCGGCCTGGATTGGGACGGCGAAGCCGTCTACCAGCGGCAACGCGCCGGGATATATGCCGGCTATGTGGAACGCCTGCTCGCTTCTGAAAATGCGTATTGGTGTTCCTGCACGCCGGAAGAAGTCGAAACGATGCGCGAAGAAGCCCGCGCCAAAGGCGCGAAACCCCGTTATGACGGACGCTGCCGCGAACGCGGCCTTGGCCCCGGATCCGGCCATGTCGTCCGCTTCAAACTTCCGCCAGGCGGCAAAGTCGTATACGACGATATGGTCAAGGGAGCCACGGCTGTTGACATAGCTGAACTGGACGACATGGTTGTGCTGCGCTCTGACGGCATGCCGGTCTACAACATGGCTGTGGTGGCTGACGATCACGAAATGGGCATCACCCACGTCCTGCGCGGCGACGATCATATTCCCAACACTTATCGCCAGATCTTGCTGTATCAAGCCATGAATCTTCCCCTGCCCCGCTTCGCGCATGTGCCCATGATCCTCGGGCCGGACAGGCAAAAACTTTCCAAACGCCACGGCGCGCGTGCCGTCATTGAATATGAGCAAGACGGATTCCTGCCTCAGGCGCTGATCAATTGCCTGGTACGGCTCGGCTGGTCGCGCGGCGATCAGGAAATTTTCAGCCTTGAAGAGCTGGTGCGATATTTTGACGGCTCCAATCTCAATCCCGCCCCCGCAGCCTTTGACCCGGAAAAGCTGCAATGGCTGAATGCCCACTACCTGCGCGAAACCCCGGCGGACGAACTGGCGCGTCTTGTCGCTCCCTTTGTGCGGGACACCGCTTCTCCCGAACGGCTTCGGGCACTTGTTCCCCTATATCGCGAACGGTCCGCCCATCTCGTAGACCTCGCAAAAAATATGCGCCCCATGCTTTGTACGGCGCAGGAGCTTGCATACGATCCCAAAGCTGTCGCCGCCAGCCTGAACGACGAAGGCAAAGTCCAGCTTGCCGCATTGCGTCCCCTGCTGGCCGCCTCTGCGGATTTTTCCGCTCCGGCCCTGGAAAAGCGCATCCAGACCCATATGGAAACCAACGGCCTGACTTTCAAAAAGGTCGCCCCGCCACTACGCGTAGCTCTGACGGGAGTTTCCGGCGGCCCGAACCTGCCGGATATCCTTCAGGCTCTCGGCCGGACTGAAAGCTTGGCCCGCCTGGATAAAATTATTGCTTGACAAGATCTCGCTCTCTTGATTATGAGCCTATAAACTTAACGCAGTCAGGCATATTCATGAACACCACGATCTATAGCCTTCTCCCTGAACACGCCGTTCGCGCGGCGCGCGTCCATGGTCTTTGGTGGCGGGGCTCTTGTTGTGCGGTCATGATGCGCGTCTGACGTTATAAAGACACCTGTAATCAGGGGCCGCAGCCAAAAGCTTACGGCCCCCTTTTTTTTGGCGCATGGGCCGAAACGCTTTGCCCCGGCATACGCAAGGAGCCCATATGCGCATCAATTTCACGCAACATGCCACAGTGCTCGACAGTGATCTCGAAACCCCGGTAGGCCTGTTCATCCGCCTGGCAGGGGATCTGCCGGGCATCCTCCTGGAAAGCGCCGAAGTGGACGGTCGCTGGGGCCGCTACAGCATCATCGCCCTGGACTTCGTGCTGGCCGCCTCCTGCCGGGACGGTCTGCTGCATCTGCATACGGCGGATGAACGCCTCTCGCCCTTGCGGAAGCTTACAGGCCTTCCGTTTATCGAGGGTCTGCGAGGCCTGATGCGCGCCCTGCACATTGAACACAGCCCAGTTGACGGGCTCCAGCGCCAGCCCCCCATTACCCGCGCTCTTTACGGCTACCTGGGTTATGGCCTGGCAAGCCTTTTCGAACCCAAGCTGGCAAAGGCGCTGCCGCCGGAAGAAGCCGAGGGGGCATTGGCGCTGCCGGGTTCTCTCATTGTCTTCGACCACGGATATAACCGCATCACCCGTCTTGCCCTGCGCCTTGACGGCAGGGACGCGACTCCTTTACCCCTTGCCGCTTCGATGGTTTCCGGCGCGTTCCAGAACATTGACGCAGCCCCCCTTGCCGGACGGGAAGCCTATACGGCGGCTGTGGCGCGGGTGAAGGAGCTTCTACGCCAGGGAGAAGCCATCCAAGTAGTGCTTGCCGCTCCCCGCAGCGCACCTCTGACCGAGAGCCCCTTCAATTTGTACCGGAGGCTGCGCCGCATCAATCCTTCCCCCTACATGTTCTATATGCGCCTGCCAAATCCGAACGACGGAGTGCTGCTCGGTTCTTCCCCAGAGGTGCTGATCACCTGCGAGGCCGACAGACTGCGCGTCTGCCCCATCGCCGGAACACGACCGCGCAGCAGCGACGCCGCCGAGGATATTCTTTTCGGCGACGAACTCCTGCACGATCCCAAAGAAAAGGCCGAGCACATCATGCTGGTGGATCTTGGCCGCAACGATCTCGGCCGTATCGCCGTACCCGGTACGGTAGAACTTGAGCGCTTCATGGAAGTGGAGCGGTTTTCACACGTCATGCATCTTACGTCGCGGATAGGCGCACGTCTTGCCGCCGGTCTCGACGCCCTGGACGTGCTGGCAGCTGCCTTTCCGGCAGGCACGGTGAGTGGAGCGCCCAAGATCCGGGCCATGGAGATCATCGCACAGGAAGAAGGTTTGGCGCGCGGCCCCTATGCCGGGGCCATCGGCTGGCTTGGTTTGGATAAGGAGGCTGTGCATCTTGATTTCGGCATCACTATCCGCAGCCTCTGGGTACGGGGCGGCCAGATACGATGGCAGACAGGCGCCGGCATCGTGTGCGACTCCGTGCCGGAAAAAGAATGGCTGGAGTGCCGCGCCAAAGCCGCTGCCATGGAAAAAGCGGTTTTGGGCTGAAAATTTTCCCCATACATCTGCCTGGAGGATGCCATGTTCCTGTTTATAGATAATTATGACTCTTTCAGTTTCAACTTGGTCCAGGCATTCATGCAGCTTGGCCGTACCCCGGTCGTGGTGAAGAATGACAACCCGGCCCTCCGGGTACTGGCCTTACGCCCGGATTTGTCCATGGTCTGCATCTCGCCGGGGCCGGGGCATCCCCGGTCAGCCGGGCTCTGCCTTGATGTTCTCCAAACTCTGCCGCCGCATGTGCCGGTGCTGGGGATCTGCCTCGGTCATCAGATATTGGGGCATTTCGCCGGCGCCAGGGTGGAGATGGGACCGCGCATCATGCATGGCCGTCAATCAGAAATCACCCACGACGGCATCGGACTGTTTTCCGGCCTGCCGCGCGCCATGCTGGTCGGCCGCTACCATTCGCTCCTGGTGCGGGCGCAAGATCTTCCAGACACAGTGGTGGTCACAGCCCATTGCGCAACGGCGGACGGAACCGAGGAGACGATGGCTCTGCGTTTTACCGACCGCCCTTGGGCCGGGGTTCAGTTCCATCCCGAGTCGATACTCACGCCGGACGGCATGCGGCTCCTCGCCAATTTTCCTTCTGGTCTCACACATCCCTATAAACCGGTCGAAACCGCCACTCTGACCAAAACTCGCCTGCCGCTCCGCATGGCCACCATCATTGAGTCTCTAGCCCAGGGCAAGGATCTGTTGCCGGAAGAAGCCGCGGAAGCGTTTGCCAGGCTTATGGATGGCGAACTTTCGGCTTCCCAGGCCGGAGCCCTGCTTCTGGGCCTGCGGGCCAAAGGGGAAACCCCGGATGAAGTGCATGAGGCCGTGGATGCCGTTCTGGCCCGGGCCGTTCCGGTACCGCCGATATCCGGGCCGGCCATCGACATCGTGGGTACTGGCGGGGACGGCAAAAATTCCTTTAATTGTTCCACAGCCACCGCCCTTTGTCTCGCCGGCATGGGGCATAAGGTGCTCAAGCACGGCAACCGTTCGGTGTCTTCCTCCTGCGGCAGCGCGGACGTGCTGGAACGCCTGGGAATTCCCGTGGACACTCCGCCCGAGGCCGTGCCGCAAGTGCTGGAGCGGGAAGGGTTTGTTTTTCTCTTCGCCACCCGCTATCACCCTTCCTTCCGCCATGTCATGCCTGTGCGCCGGGAATTGGGCGTGCGCACCCTCTTCAATATCCTGGGCCCCTTGGTGAATCCTGCGCGGCCTACCCACCATCTTTTCGGCGCGCCTGATCCGGAACATCTTCCCCTGTTAGCCGCCACCTTGGCCCGATCCAGTTCAGGCGTGGGGGTGGTTGTATCCGGGGCCGGGGGCTACGACGAACTCACCCCTCTGGGCGAGGCGGCCCTGATCTTTGTAGAAAGCGGGAAAACACGCCCAGGCCGTCTGATTCCTGCGGAGTACGGATTTGAAGCGTGCGCCGAAGAAGAACTGGCCGTGGACGGGCCGGAACAGGCCGCCGAGGCCTTGCGCCTGTTGCTGCAAGGCCAGGGTTCCAAGCCCATGCGGGATATGCTGGCCCTGAACCTGGGCATGGCTCTGTATATCCTGGGTTCACAAGTACAGCGCGGTGAAAGCCTGGATCCGGCGCGCGGCTATAATCCGCCGCGCATGTACGCTGCAATGGATGAGGCAAAAAAAGCCGTGGCTGCCGGGGCGGGAAGGAGGTTCTGCCATGCTTGAACGCTTTCGTCGTGCCAAAAAAGCGGAAATAACCGCCCTTGCGGCACTCTCCGCCAAAGGGACCATGCCGCCCCCTTTTACCGGATCCCGTCCTTCTTTCGCCGCATCCCTCAAAACCAGGGCTCCCCTCGCAGTCATCGCGGAATATAAGCGTGCCTCTCCCTCCAAGGGAGACATCAACCTTGCCGCCACGCCGGAACAGGCGGCACGAGCCTACGCCGCAGCCGGCGCCGGCGCCATCTCGGTACTCACGGAGCGGGAATATTTCAAGGGCGACATAGGCTTTCTTGAACGCATGACCGCGCCGGGACTCCCCCTGCTGCGCAAAGATTTCATCCTGCATCCCCTCCAGGTAGAGCAAACAGCGGCCGTACCTGCCTCGGCCCTGCTGCTCATCGTGCGGATGCTGGATGACCCAATGCTGCGGAACCTCTTGCGCCGTTGCCGGGAACTGGGCCTTGAGGCTGTGGCGGAGGTGTGCGACGGAGATGATCTGCAACGGGCTCAGGCCGCGGAAGCGTCCATCATACAAGTGAACAACCGGGATCTCGACAGTTTGCGCGTGGATCTGGGACTTTCCCGCCGTCTGGCGGCATGCAAACGAAACGGCGAGTTCTGGATCACAGCAAGCGGCATCTCATGCCGCGAGGATCTGACGGGACTCCTGAACCTTGGTTTTGACGCCGCCCTGGTGGGGTCTTCTCTGATGGAGGGGGGCGACCTCGGACAGAAACTGACGGTCTTGCTGCGCGGAACATCCCCATTGTCCAAGCAAAAACGGGAAAGCGATGTCTGAAGCGCTATGCAAAATCTGCGGTCTCACCCGGCCGCAGGATGTGGAACTGTGCCAGTACCTAGGGGTGGACATCACAGGCTTCATCTTTGCCGGCAGCAGCCCTCGCGCCGTGAGTGTAGAGGCCGCCGCCGCCATGCCGCGCGGCCCGGCGCTGCGGGCAGGCGTTTTCGCCGGAGCTGATGCGCGCGTGGTGCTCAATACGGCGCAACAGGCCCGGCTGGATCTGATCCAGCTCCACGGGGGGGAAGACGTGCCCTTTTGCCGTGCCGTAGGGCCTGAACGCGTCATCAAGGTCCTTTGGCCCGAACGCATGAAACCGGGAGCATTGGAGCGGGAGTTGGAACGTTTTGCCCCAGTGGCCGCATATTTTTTGCTGGATGCGGGCATTTCCGGGGGCGGCAGCGGCAAGGCTCTTGCTCTGGAAGATCTCTGGCGCGTCATCCCGCCTAGGCCATGGTTTCTGGCAGGGGGGCTCGGCCACCTCAACCTGGACCGAACCCTTGCAGCCTTTGCCGCTTTTGCCAGCGCCCCTGTCGGAGTGGACCTGAACTCCGCCTTGGAAAATGCCCCTGGCATCAAAAATCATGCCTTGATCCGCAGAGCCATGACCATCCTGAACAATTATAACGGCCACAAACCGGCCACCCTGGAGAAGCATCCATGAAAAAAGGATATTTTGGCGATTTCGGCGGACAATTCGTGCCCGAACTGCTCATTCCCCCGCTGCGGGAGTTGGAGGCGGCCTGCGAGCATATCCTGCCCTCAGCGGAGTTTCAGCGGGATTTAACGGATCTGCTTAACAATTTTGCGGGACGCCCAACGCCCCTGTGTCGCTGCGACGCCCTATCGAGGGATCTGGGCTTCAGCCTCTGGCTCAAGCGCGAAGACCTGGTGCATACCGGGGCGCACAAAATGAACAACACGCTGGGTCAAGCCCTTTTGGCCAAACGGATGGGCAAACAAAACCTTTTGGCGGAAACTGGCGCAGGTCAGCACGGCGTGGCCACAGCCGCCGCTGCAGCCAAACTGGGCATGGGCTGCACCATCTTTATGGGCGCATTGGATGTGGAACGTCAGGCGCCCAACGTGGCCCGCATGAAGCTGCTCGGCGCCACCGTGATACCCGTGACCACAGGCGCCCGCACCCTCAAGGACGCTATCAACGAGGCCCTGCGCGCATGGATCGTGGAGCAGCACTCCACCCACTATTGCTTCGGCACCGCTGCAGGCCCCCATCCTTTTCCCACGCTGGTGCGCAACCTTCAGACCGTCATCGGAGAGGAAACGAAAGCCCAGGCCGTACGGCAGATAGGGCGCCTTCCCAATGCCGTGGCGGCCTGTGTGGGAGGCGGTTCCAATGCCATCGGCATCTTCCACCCCTTTGCCTCGGACGTGGAAATGGCTTCTGTGCGCCTTATAGGCGTGGAGGCCGGAGGCAGCGGAAAACCCGGCTGCTGCCATTCCGCTCCCATCAGCTTGGGCAAGCCCGGTGTGCTGCATGGCCAGATGAGCATGCTGCTGCAAGATGCCCACGGGCAGGTCGAACCCTCCCATTCCGTGTCCGCCGGGCTTGATTATCCCAGCGTAGGTCCGGAGCACGCCTGGCTGCACAGCACTGGACGAGCGGAATATCATATCGCCAATGATGATGCGGCATTGCGCGCCTTTGCAACCCTGTGCCGCAAAGAGGGCATCATACCCGCCCTGGAGTCATCCCACGTTCTTGGCTGGGTTCTGGACAATCCAGACGCTTTTGCCCGGGACTCCCATGTGGTGGTAAGTCTTTCTGGCCGAGGAGATAAGGATCTTGGCATAGCATCCGAACATTTTGCCATACTTCAGGGAGGCACGTCATGAACACGCTGCAACAACGCATTGAGAAGGCCAACGCTCAGGGACGCGTCGCATGTATTCCCTTTGTCACAGCTGGCTTTCCGGATGTTGAACGTTTTTTTGAGGTTTTGTCGGATCTGGACGCCAACGGAGCGGACATCATTGAGATCGGCGTGCCTTTTTCCGATCCCGTAGCCGACGGCCCGGTGGTGGAAGAGGCCTCACGCCGGGCTCTGGCTCAGGGAGTGAACTTGACATGGCTCTTGGAAAAGCTGCGCTTTCTCCCGCCCTTCAGGGCCGGACTGGTGCTCATGGGATATTACAACCCCTTTTTGCAGTATGGGCTGGAACGTCTGGCAAAGGACGCCGGGGAAGCCGGGATCCGGGGCTGCATCGTGCCGGACTTGCCCCTGGAGGAGAGCGGCCCCCTACGTGCCGTCTTGTCCGCGCGCGGATTGGATCTCATTACCCTGGTGGGGCCCAATACCCCTGACGAACGCATGCGCGAGTATGCCAGGTCGGCCTCTGGCTATATCTATGTGGCTGCTGTCATGGGCACTACAGGAACGCGGCTGGCGCTGCCAGACGCAGCAGAAACCGTGCGCCGGGCTAAGGCCATATTCAACCTTCCCGTAGCCCTGGGCTTTGGCGTCAGCAGTCCGGACCAGATTGCGGCCATGCCGGCACGGCCCCATGCGGCTGTGTTCGGCAGCGCGCTGTTGCGCCATCTGGACGCCAAGGGCACTGCCGGAGAGTTCATGAAAGCATGGCTTGATGCCCCTAGCTAGGGCTGCTCATACGTAGCAGGTTTTTCAGCGATACTTTCGGAGGAGCTTTCGGCGTTATCGGACCGTCAGCAGTTATGTACGCCACTCGCACAGGCTGGCCGCCGGGATACGATACGCGGTTTTCTCGGTGTCTATTTTACGGTGCTTTTTGTTGTCATCGCAATTGCGCAGATAAGTGCATGGCTCGTCGCATCCGAAGTATGGAAACTAGTGGCTTGGGCAGTGCCTGTATGCCTCCGGCGGCTGGTTAGTCGGCAAGCGTCTCACAGCCAAACTCGTTCCGGCGCAATACATGCGGCTTGTATTCATGCTCCTGTTCGCCATGGGGCTGTTCCTGTGCTTGCCCGCCGCTCGCATACTCATTTTTGCATAAAGCTTCTGTTCTAAAAAAACAGGCCCTCCGGCGCCGGCACATACAGCAGCTTGGTAAAGCCGAGCCAGACGGCGAAGCACATGATCGCCGTCAAAGCACAAGCCGCCATGATGGACTTTTTCCAACCCCAGCCGGCATCGTTCAGCGCCATGGCGGAGCCAAAAAGAAAGATCACGCTGGCCATGTAGAAGCCAAGCAGGGGAATGAGGAACACATAGGCAACGGAAGCCGCGGTGATGACAGCCACCCGGTTGTATGCGGCGGGTTCCGCGTCCACGGGGGCTGCATCGCGGCCTGACCACCGCTTGTGAATGCCTTGGGCCAGCAGCCAGAGCCCCCCCAGAGCGATGAAGATAATCAGCCCCAAGGGATAGTCACGTCCCAGCATCTTCAGTTCGCCGCTTTGGATATAAAAGGCTGCTGCGAAAAGCAGGGAAAATACGCCCGCCGCCAAGTCGATGACGCTGCTACGCATGGGGCTCCCCCTTGGCGTGTTGTTGGTCTTCGGATTCGCGGACATGCATGCGCTTGCGCTTCCACTCCAAAAAGAAGGGAGTCAGCAAGGAAAGAACGGTGAAGAATATGAGTAGCAAGGCGATGTTGCTCTGCCAAAACACCTGCAGTACGGAGTCGTTGTACGCTCTGGAAAGACTGACGCATTTGCCGAAATTTTCTTCGATCATGGGGCCGAGGATAATACCGAGCGCCATGGCCCCGTTGTCCAGCCCAACTCGGTTGCAGAAATAGCCGATCACACCGAAAATAATGACGATCCATATGTCCAACATGCTGTTGCGGATGGCGTAGGCGCCGATCACCGAGAGCATGACGATGGCAATGGCCACAAAGGTTAGACGGATGCTGAGCAGGCGCACCATGACCTTGGCCAACAGCAGGCCGATGGGGATCATCAGCAGATTGACGGCAAATTGCGACATGATGAAGGTGTAGGCCAACTCTCCGGTGGTGGTAAAGACCTTGAAACCCGGCTGTATGCCCTTGGCGAGCAGCGCCCCCAGGATGACCGCAGCCACAGCGCTGCCGGGGATGCCCAGCGTCAGCATGGGAATGAGCGCACCGCCGATAACCGCGTTGTTTGCGCATTCGCTGGCCGCGACTCCTTCAATGACGCCCGTACCGAAACGTTCCGGCTTTTCGTCCCAGCGCTTCGTTTCGTTGTACGAAATGATGGAAGCGATCTCCCCCCCCGCGCCAGGCAACATGCCCACCAGGGTGCCGATCAAGGTGGAACGAAGCAGCAGCGTCTTGCATTTGCCTGCCAATTCCCTCACCACCTGCATGAACATCCCCGGAACCGGGGTATACTTAGCGATGAACGGTTTGTAGGAACCGATAAGATAGAGCACCTGGGAAAACGAAAAGAGCCCGATCATGGCTGGTATGATTTCCACGCCCTGAATCAGGGGATAATATCCGAAGGTGAAACGCGGCGCCGCGGCGTGGGGATCAAGGCCCACGGTGGCCACCAGCATGCCCAATGCCCCGGAGATGAGACCTTTGATCATGTTGCCCGCTGACATGACCGCTATGGTCGATAGACCGAACAGGCAGAGCCAGAATGTTTCCGGACCGCCGAACTGCACGGCGAAACGGGCCAGGGGCGCGGACAGAAACAGCAGAAACATGGTGCCCATGAAGCCGCCGAAAGCGGAAGTGAGCAGAGAGGTAATTAGCGCCTTGTCCGCCTCTCCGTTTTGACACATGGGCCAGCCATCGAAGGTGGTGGCCACCGACGAGGGTGTGCCTGGCGTACAGATGAGGCAGGCCGAGTTGGAACCGCCGTAGATGGCCCCGGCGTAAATGGCGCCCAGCATGATCAGTCCGCTGGTGGTGTCCATGGCAAAAGTCACGGGCACCATGAGGGCAACCCCCATGGTAGCGGTCAGGCCCGGCAGGGCGCCGATGATGATGCCCCCGGTCAGACCGGCAATCATGAGGAACATATTTAGCGGCAGAAACAGGTTGGCGACGGCGGTCGGGATAAATTCCCACATGGTGGCACCCCTTAAACGCTCCGCCGGATCCCCCCGGCGGAGCGTGGGAGGACGTTACTGTTTGATGGCGCCCGCTTTGAGCAGCGCGCCCTTGATGACGTCATTCTGCGCCTTGATGTAGTTGTAGAGGGCATCGCCATCCATATATTCGCCCGGTTGGCCTGCGGTCTTCATGTCTTTGAGATATTCAGGATCCATGCAGATCTTTTTGAAGACGTCGCGCAGAAAAGCGAGCTGTTTGCTGTCGATGTTTTTGGGAGCGACAAAACCGCGGCGAATGTCGGAAACAATGTCGAAGCCCTGTTCGCGCATGGTGGGCACGTCGGGCAGGAAATCGTTGCGTTTTTCGCCAGCAAGAGCCAACACGCGCATTTCCTCAAGGCTGCGCATGACGTCGTTCAGGTTGCCGAACATGGCGTCGATCTCCCCGCCGAGAAGAGCTACATTCTGGTCGGCCGCGCCTTTATAGAAGACTTCGGTGACCTTGAAATCATTATATTTTCCCTGTACGTCGAGAAACATCAGGTGGTGTCCGCTGTTAGGACCTACCAGCCCCAGTTTCAGTTTGCCGGGGTTGGCTTTGGCGTAATCGAATACGTCTTGCACCTTTTTGAAGGGGCTGTCCTTACGGACCACCACAGCCTGCGGATCGTTGACCACCTGGCAGATGTAAGCGAAGTCGTCAACGCTGAACTGAGCGCTCTGGGCCAGGGGCTGGATGATCAGGTGCGGCAGGTTAATCCCACCGATGGTGTATCCGTCCGGCTTGCTCATGGCTATTTCGCCGAAGCCGATGGCCCCCCCGGCGCCGGGCTTGTACACAAACACCCATTGCTGGTTTACATGTTTGGCCCAGTATTTCTGCACGATCCTGGCCTGCACGTCACTGGAACCGCCAGCTGAAAACGCAATGATCATGTTGACGGGTTTGTTGGGATACTCCGCTGCTTGCAGTGGGGCGGCGCTCAGCAGAAGCAGGGCCGCGACAACAAAAAGGAAAAATTTCTTCATGGACTTCTCCTGATGTCGTGGCGGCCGCCGTACAGCAAGCCGCCGGTTATGCAACAATTCCAACATACCTATTTTACCATATTGATACGGTAATGTTTATCATAGTGACCCGCCAAAAGCGAGCAATTTTTCAACTCGCATGCGTCCGGCCATGATTCGCACTCTCTGACACTCGGGCAATGACGAGCCGGGTAATCATGTTGTGCAATTCCCAGATATTGCTTGGCCAGGAATATTCGCGTACTCTAAACGTGGGTGTCAAAGAGGCCTAGGGACGCGCTCGGGCGTGCCGATTGGAACAAACAACTCAGGAGTAACCATGACTACTCATTTTATTGTTCACGAAGAAGGCGATGGCGTCGGCGTTATTGTCGTCGAAGGACTGAAGGCCGGAACGGAATGTAACGGCTGGATCATGAGAGAAGACAAAACCATCACCTTCAAAGTTCTCAATGATATTCTAATTGGTCACAAAGTGGCCTTGAAGGACTTTGCTGTGGGCGACACGGTCATCAAGTACAGCACGGATATCGGCAAGGTTGTCGCCCCTATCAAGAAAGGCGCACATTTGCACGTACATAACGTCAAGACTAGGAGGTGGTAATCATGCAGACTAAATTTTTCGGCTATCGCCGCGAAAACGGTCGGGTCGGCATCCGCAACCATGTCATTGTCCTGCCCCTTGACGACCTTTCCAACGCCGCATGTGAAGCTGTGGCCAACAACGTCAAAGGTACGCTCGCCATACCCCACGCATACGGACGTCTGCAGTTCGGGGCGGATCTTGATCTGCATTTCCGCACCCTCATCGGCGCGGGCTGTAACCCAAACGTGGCCGCTGTCGTCGTGATCGGCATTGAGCCTGTGTGGACGAAGCGCATTGTGGACGGCATCGCCGCGACTGGCAAACCCGTTGCCGGTTTCGCCATAGAGCAGAACGGCGACTTCAACACTATCTGCGCCGCCTCCCGCACGGCCAAGGACTTTTTGCAGATCGCCTCCGAATATCAGCGAGTGGAATGCGATGTGAAGGAACTGTGGGTTTCGTGCAAATGCGGCGAATCCGACACCACTTCGGGCTTGGCTTCCAACCCTACTGTGGGCAATGCCTTCGACAAGCTGTGGGAAAAGGGCGCGACCACCGTTTTCGGTGAAACCACGGAAATCACCGGCGGCGAACACTTGGTGGCCGCACGCTGCATCAATGAGGAAGTACGCAAAAAATTTATGTTTTTCTTTGATCGCTATGCCAAGGTGGTGGACGATCACAAAGTGGACGATCTGTGCGATTCCCAGCCCACGAAGGGCAATATTGAAGGCGGCCTGACTACTATTGAGGAAAAAGCTCTCGGCAATGTCCAGAAAATTGGTCGCAAGGCTCCTGTGATAGGCTGCCTCGACAAGGCTGAAGCCCCCACCGGACCCGGACTGTGGTTTATGGATTCCTCGTCCGCCGCGGCGGAGATGGTGACGCTTCTGGCGGCCGCCGGTTTTGTGGTGCACTTTTTCCCCACTGGCCAAGGCAACGTTATCGGCAATCCCATCCTGCCGGTCATAAAATTGAGCGCTAATCCCCGTACCGTGCGCACCATGAGCGAACACATCGATGTGGACGTTACCGGCATTGTGCGTCGCGAACTCAATTATGATCAAGCGGGGGACAAACTGCTCGAAATGATGATCCGCACCTGCAACGGGCGTCTTACCGCCGCAGAAACGCTCGGCCACCGCGAATTCATTATGACCAAACTCTACGAAAGCGCATAGATGTTCTCAGGGCTGGCAGGACGCTCCTGCCAGCCCTGAGGATAGTTGCGCCCTGAAGAATATGGTTCACAGAGAATGCGAAGGTGTCAGCGTTGCGCTTGAACCTGCTTGCGGCGGAGCGCATGACTCGCGGACAACCAGATGCGTGGCAAGACAGGAACTGTGCATTTCCTCCTGCTTTCCTCTCAGGATGAGTTCACGCAAAAGGCGTGTGGCAATCCAGGCCATTTCACGTGCGGGCACGGCCATTGTTGTTAAGGGCGGAGAAGTATGCGCAGAAAAATCCATGTTGTCGAAGCCGGCTACGGAAAGTTCGTCCGGCACGCACAGCTTGAGCTTGCGCGCCGCGCTCAGCACGCCGATGGCAAGCACGTCACTGGCCGCGAAGATGGCGCTTGGCCGCGCGGACAGCTCGGCCAGCATATGCATTGCTTCCGCCTCTCCGTTGGCGATAGTCGGCTCGATCGAACGCATTAACGCCGGATCAAAAGGGATGGCATGTTTCTCCAATGCCTCCCTGTAACCTGCCTGCCTGTCCTGTATTCGCCAGCAACCGCTTTGGGGGCCGGTAATAATCCCTATCCGCCTGTGCCCAAGCCCTATAAGGTATTCCGTCATCTCCAGGGCTGCCTTGCGGTTGTCAAAACCTACTTGATGAAGCCTGGAATCGGATGGTGTCGTCCATATCGTCACACAGGGGATACCTGTACGTTGCAATTCCAGAATCTGTCGCTCGCGTCCCGGCGTAAAGCCTACAAGAATCAGCCCCGCTGGACGGCGGCGCTGGAATTGGAACAGAATGCCCTCCTCAAGCACTGAATCATATTGTGAGTTGCCGAGCATAATGGTCATGCCCATCTCAGCTGCCGCATCCTGCACGGCAAGAATGGTCTCGGCAAAGACAGTGGTGCGGACGGTGGGAATGATCAGACCGATGGTAGAGCTTTTCCCTCTGGGCAGATCAGCAGCGGCGGCATGGTATACATACCCTGCTTGGCGCATCATGGAAAGAATGCGTTCCCGCGTATGGGGATGCACCGTCTGCGGCGCGTGTAGAACCCGGGAGACAGTCGTGCGGGAAACGCCAGCCATATTGGCAATAACCTGCATATTTGCTCTGGCCACAAAAACTCCTTGGCGCCGCAACGCAAAAAACTCTTGACACCGCTATGCCTTAACTGGCATTTTTTTTCAAAAAATGGACACGTGTGCATCGACATGTGCACATCTAAGGGCATATATAGCACATGAAGGCAGATAGCAAGATGCCGTTGTTGGAGATAATTGCAACTCGTTCTAGTACGCTTTGCACATCGAAAATGTTCGCGCGCACATTTTCCCCTCGTCACCCTAATTCCACACTGAAAAACTTCCGGTGAAGCACTAACATACTTTAAAATCAGGGGAGCCAGCCATGCAAATCGGATTTGTCGGAGTAGGACTTATGGGAGGCCCACTGGCGCGCAACCTTATCCGAGCCGGAAAAGACCTACTCGTCTTCGATCTAAGCGAAGATGCCATAAAACGCACTCTGGCGGCTGGAACCAGCGGCAAAGGCGCAAAAAACATCGGCGAGATCGGGGGCTGCGAACTCGTCTTCACCAGTCTGCCCTTGCCCCAACATGTGCAGGACGTCATGAGCGGCGCAAACGGCCTCTACGCGAAAATG
>Ga0123353_10007292_pt1 | contig 14907 bp, 12 predicted proteins | sample TergutLab28metaG_3_FD_92763 | JGI IMG/M metagenome (GOLD analysis project Ga0123353, IMG submission 92763) | Labiotermes labralis P3 segment gut microbial communities from Petit-Saut dam, French Guiana - Lab288 P3 | ecosystem: Host-associated > Arthropoda: Insects > Digestive system > Gut ... | reverse complement strand
CTCAAGTTGCCCCGTTGGATTATTTCCATTGAGGCCGGGTATCTTCTCTATGATTTCGGTCATCTTCTTTCGTTTAGCCTCAGGGTCCCGCGAGACATCATACACATACCTGTCCACCAATTGTGCCAGCAAAGGGCGTTCGGCGGTTACGCCGGCCTCTTCCAATTGATAGGTGGGTGTATTGAGGTCGGGGTACAGACCAATGGTTCCCAAAGTGGTATCGGCCCTCATGACCACTACCAACGAATCCACCATATAACCATCAGCACGGAACACTAACTTGTACGATCCTGCACGTGGCGCCTGCCAAACGATAGAGCCGTCAGGCTTGGCGTAGCTGACTTTGAGCACACGGGGTTTTCCCTCTTCGTAGCTCCACATAGACGCCAAACCTACGGAGTGGCCGCTGATGCGATCGACTACTTTACCGGACACGGCAGGGCCGACTTGCCGATTTTGTCCCAAAGCAGGTAGAGACAGTACGGTAAACAGTAAAACAAGGACACAATGCTTCATTGCTTGTGATTTTTCCAATTTTGGCAAATTTAATACTATTTTTCCGGTTTCAAATAGAAATTCGCTTAAAAAATGAGTATCTTTGCCTATTCCTGTTGAAAACAAAATCATGATGGCCATCGCATTGCTATTATTTGGCAGCCTGTACGTAAAGATGTTTTGGTGTAAGTATGTCTGTCCTCTGGGGGCGTGCGTCAATCTGTTTCGCTTTTCGTTGCTTTTTGCGGGGATTGTTGTGTTGATTTGGGTTCTTGGCCTCACGAGTTTTTCAAACGGCTGGGTATGGGGCTTGGGTATTGCCTGCCTGTTTTCGTACATCGTTGAGGTTACCGGCTTGGAACAGAAAACATGGTCGTTGCTGCGTATCGTACGAAATGAAAATACCTGTACTACCTGCGGTATGTGTGTCAAGAAATGCCCCTATTCTATTCCAGTGAACCGTCTAAGAAAAGTCAAGGATATAGACTGTACCCTGTGCGGCGATTGCGTGGCCTGCTGTCCGGAGGATGCCATTTCGGTGAGCCGTGCTTGTTCATGGGTTGTATATTGCTTTACTGCCTCTACAAATCTACGAATCTACGAATTAGGCCCTGTTCCACACCATAGTTCTATTTCCCATCGATAGCCATCTTGTATAAATTCATTGATATCTTGACTGATTTTTCCAAATTCTCTACCTTTCTTGTCGGTCGTAATCATTTCAATGAAGTTCCATCCTCGGCCTAACTCTATAGTGCCGTTATTAAATTTCGAGAAATTCTCTTCGGAATAATAAACAAGTATTTCTCCATAAGCATCATTATCCCATTTGTGTAAAGCAAAGTGATTGCTTCTGGCCTCTTCGTTCCAAAGAAAAATCCGAGCAATTCTTACGCCCTCAGTAAAAAATATGTTCACATAACTTGAATCCAAACGACCAATTTCTTCAGGAAATGCTATTTCCATCACTCCGTTGTTAATTTTTCCTTCAATAACCCAAGGTAAATCTTCTGGTATGTATGTGGATGTAAAAATTTGGGTTCCGGAGAACGATGCAGGTACCCCTACAACATTGCACGTTCCTTCGTATGGGATAATGGGGAATCCGGCGTTGTTTCTGCCGAAATACACTTGGTTTTCGCCAAATATGATTTCTTCAGGAACTTCTTCAGGGATGAGTTCAGGCTCAGGCTCTTTACTTTTTGTGCAAGCAAAAAAAAGTAAGGAAAGGCAAGCAAGTGCCACCACTTTGGAAAAGTTTGTTTTCATGATTTGGTTTTTTAGGTTTTTAGATAAAATTTATATTCTTGTTTAATTTTTTGCGAAGGTATGACACGATTCAATTGTAATCCAAAGAAATTCAATTGTATTTTTTTATCTCACTATTAAAAAAACTTATAATGACTGTGTATGTGCACGTATTTTCAAGCCAATTTGACCAAGAGTTAGCGGCAATAAATATTGCTGCGACTCATGGCTACAATCCGCAAAAGTGGGGACGATGCGCTACGTTCAAGACTATTTCGTACCTTTGCACGCTATTTAGTACGGGATTATGTATATTTTAGATGGTGCCATGGGCACTATGATTCAGGGGGCTGCTCTTGGGGAGTCGGATTTCAGAGGGGAGCGGTTTGTCTCTTTGCCGTTGATGCAGAGGGGGAATAATGATTTGTTGTGTTTGACGCAACCGGAGCTGATTAAGAAGATTCATCGGGCCTATTTGGAGGCGGGGGCGGATATAATTTCTACCAATACGTTTAATGCGAGCCGGATTTCTCAGGAGGATTATGGAACTGCGGAGGTGGTACGGGAGATGAATGTGGCGGGCGCTCGGTTGGCGAGGGAGGTGTGCGACAGATTTATGGAGGCGCATCCTCATCGGAAGTGTTATGTGGCAGGCTCAATCGGGCCTACCAATAAGTCGGCGTCTATGTCGCCAAAGGTGGAGGAGCCGGGGTATCGGGCGGTGACGTTTGGGCAATTGGTGGAGGCGTATCGGGAACAGGTGGAGGCGCTCTTAGATGGCGGTGTAGATATGTTGTTGATTGAAACAGTATTCGATACGTTGAACGCTAAGGCGGCGCTTTTTGCGGTGGAGGAGGTACAAGCGGGGGTTCGCGTGATGCTTTCGGCAACTGTGGCGGATGAGTCGGGGCGTCTCTTGTCGGGGCAGAGTTTGGAGGCTTTTGTGGCTTCGGTTGCCCACGTTCCGTTGTGGAGTATTGGGCTAAATTGCTCCTTTGGCGCCGAGAAGCTTGCGCCGTTTGTGCGGCAACTCTCTCAAATAGCGCCTTGCAGGGTGAGCGTTCATCCCAATGCGGGGTTGCCCGATGCGTTTGGAGCGTATAATGAGACGCCGGAGGGGATGGCAGAAAGGATGCGTCTATATGTTACAGAGGGTTGGGTGGACATCATAGGAGGGTGCTGCGGGACAACGCCAGAGCATATTGCGGCGATTGCGCAGATGGTGTCGCGGTCGAGCCGTCAAGATGCGAGCCGTCAAGATGCGAGCCGTCAGAGGAAGACGGCAGCGATATCGGAGGATGTCCCCACGTTACAATGCACTCGTGCGACATCGGCAGCGGATGGTGTTCCCACATTTTCGGGGTTGGATATTTTGGAGTTACGCGACCCCATCCGTTTTGCGTTGATTGGAGAGCGTACCAATGTAGCAGGTTCCAAAAAGTTTGCCCGCCTCATTCGCGAGGAGCATTTTGAGGAGGCGTTGGGTGTGGCGCGAGAGATGGTGCGGGCAGGGGCGCATATCATCGATATTAATATGGATGACCCCATGTTGGATGCGCCGCAGGCGATGGTTCGCTTCTTAAACCAATTGGCGGCAGAGCCGGAGCTCGCCCGATTACCCGTAATGCTCGACTCTTCCCGCTGGGAGGTGCTTGAAGCGGGGTTGGCGTGTGTGCAGGGAAAGTCGTTAGTCAACTCTATCAGCCTGAAAGAGGGCGAAGAGGTCTTTAAGGCGCGGGCTGCAAAAATTCGGCAATATGGCGCTGCGGCGGTGGTGATGGCTTTTGACGAGGAGGGGCAGGCCACAACGTTGGAGCGGCGGATTGCAATTTGCAGTCGGGCGTACAGAATCTTGACAGAAGAGGTGGGTTATCGTCCTCAAGACATTATATTTGACCCCAATGTGCTTACAATTGGCACCGGTATGGAGGTGCACCGCACCTTTGCCGTTGACTTTATTGAGACGGTGCGCTATATCAAACAGCACCTTCCAGGGGCTTTAGTGAGTGGCGGGGTAAGCAATCTGTCGTTTGCCTTTAGGGGCAACAACGAAGTACGGGAGGCGATGCACACCGTCTTTCTCTACCATGCCATTCAGGCGGGGTTGGATATGGCCATTGTCAATCCGGCAACCATGATGCCCTACGAATCGATTCCCCTCCCTTTGCGGCAAGCAGTGGAGGATGTGGTGCTCAACAGCGATGCAGATGCTACGGCTCGAATAGTCGAACTTTTCCGTTCTCCGGTTTCGATTGGACAGTTGGCGGGAACGATGCAGGATGGAACAATGCGTGCAGGAATGTTGCAGGATGGAATGATGCAGGGAGGAAAGAAACGAGATGGAGTGATGCAGGCGGGAACGATGCAGGGTGTAGTGATGCAGGCGGGAGCGATGCAGGGTGTAGTGATGCAGGCGGGAATGATGCAGGAGGAGTTATGGCGAAAAGAGGATGTGTCACAGCGCCTTGCGCAGGCTGTGGTTCGTGGAGAGACGCAATGGCTCGAAGAAGATATCCGCGAGGCGATGGCAACAGGCTACCGTCCCATCCATATCATAGAGGAGTTGCTGATGGAGGGAATGAACAGGGTAGGGCAACTCTTTGGCGCGGGGAAGATGTTCCTGCCCCAAGTAATCAAGTCGGCGCGGGTGATGAAGCAGGCGGTAATGGCGTTACAGCCATGGCTGCACGAAGAAGACGCAGAGCGTGATGCAGGGCATGGTGCAGAACGTGATGCCGGGCGTGATGCAGAACGTGATGCCGGGCATGGCATTGAGCGTGGCGTTGAGTGTGATGCCGGGCATGATGCTGAGCGTGGCGTAACGCAGTGCGATGCGACAGGAGATATCGGGATGCAGTATGGCGCGACGCAAAGTGGCGTGGTGCGAAAACGTAAAGGTGTGATTGCTACCGTAAAGGGTGATGTGCACGATATTGGCAAAAACATTGCGGCGGTGGTGATGGAGTGCCACCATTACCGCATCATCGACTTGGGGGTGATGGTTCCCGCAGCAGATATTGTTCGGGCTGTGGTGGAGCATCGGGCAGATTTTGTGGGGTTAAGCGGATTGATTACTCCCTCTTTGGATGAAATGTGCACGGTGGCGGAGGCGATGGAAAGTGCCGGATTCAAGATTCCCCTCCTGATAGGCGGCGCAACCACTTCCAAAGAGTATATTGCTCTGCGTATGGCACATAAATACAGCGGTTTGTTGTTACATTGCCCCGACGCTTCAGCCAACGCACGCCACCTTACGCGCTGGTTTGCTCCGGAGCAACGCGAAGCATTCATCCGCGATGTTGAAGAGGAGTATGCACAAATTCGCGCCGCCCACACCCCTCAACTTGCAAGCAACTTCTACTCGGTAGAAGAGGCACGCAAATTCAAACTGTCGCTCACCTTTGAAAGAGAGCATTTGGCTGTTCCCGCATGGATAGGGGTGCGCGATTTCGACATTCCCGTGGCAGAACTGCGCGAACTCATCAATTGGAACGCATTATTTGCCCTCTGGGAGGTGCATCAGATGTCAGTTGTTGGGCAACAAAAGCATCAGCATCAGCAGCAGGAGCAGTTGCAGCTCGACGCGAACATCCTGCTCAATCGCCTCATCTCCGGCGAATGGGGGCAGATACGTGGGGTAGTTGGCTTCTTCCCCGCCAACTCCGATGGTGCGGAGCGGATTATCATCTATGCCGACGAACAGCGCACTGCCACGAGCCACCTCTTTACCATGCCCAGACAACTGCAACGTAATCAGGACGGAGACGCCCGCTACTTTCAGGACGGGGACACTCGCTGCCTTCAGGACGGGGACGCTCGCTGCCTTCAGGACGGAGCCGTCCGCCTGAGCCTCGCTGACTTTGTGGCGCCTGCATCTTCTGCAAACGATTACATTGGCCTCTTTGCTGTGAATGCGTCACCCTTAGGCATTGAACAACAAATCGATAGTTGGCGCACGCAAGGAGATGAATACCGTGCCATCCTGTTGCGCTCGTTATGCGACCGTTTGGCGGAAGCCACCTCCCTCTGGTTGCACCGCAAGGTACAAACCGAGTGGTGGGGTTATGGCGCCAACAAAGGAATTCGTCCCGCATTCGGCTACCCCTCATGTCCCGACCATGCGCCCAAAGTGGATGCGCTCAGGTTATTGGAAGCACGCCAACGAATCGGCCTTACCCTTACCGATACCTTTATGCTCCAGCCCGTCTCCGCACTTTGCGGCCTCTACTTTGCCCACGCCCACGCCCGCTATTTTACTCTTTGACGAAAGGCGCCATCTCGCCCACGCCTGCGATTTTACTCTTTGACGAAAAAGCGCTATCTTTGTCGCGCCGAATCTGTCGGATGAACAAACAATTTCTTAGTTATGCGTACCTTCTCCTTTGAATTTTTCCCGCCGAGAGACGAAATCGCCGCCGTTGACTTTGGCATCAATATTGGCCGGTTGTTGCGCCTTTCGCCCTCCTTTGTAACGGTGACATTCGGCGCCGGCGGCTCGAGCAGAGAGCGCACCTTTGCGTTGGTGGATTATCTTCAAAACAAAGTGGGACTCAACACTGTAGCACACTACACCTGTGTTGATGCTTCGCGCAAAAAGATTGAAGAGGATTTGGCCGCCCTCCACGAGATGGGCATTACTCGCCTGATGCTCCTCCGCGGCGACCCTCCAAAAGGCTCCGATTGTTTTCAAACCCCCACAGACGGATTCGCCAACGCCTCTGAATTGATTGCTTTTACCCGCTCTTTGTATGGGAATCATTTTTCCATCGGCGGCGGCGCCTACCCCGAAAGACACCCCGAAGCATCTTCGGCAGAGGAAGACCTCCTCAACCTCAAGCGGAAAGTCGATGCAGGCTGCGACTTTCTCATCACCCAATTCTTCTTTGACAACAGCCGTTATTACAACTTTGTAGCGCAGGCACGGGCAGCAGGCATCACCTGCCCCATCATCCCGGGCATCCTTCCCCTCACCCACTTCAACCAATTGGAGCGATTTGTACGCATCAGCGGGGCACACATCCCCGACTCCTTTCTCCAAGATTTGGAAACCCACAAAGGATCCCCTGAGAAGATTGCCCAAATCGGACGCGCCTACGCCACCGCCCAATGCCGCGACCTCCTCCTCTCCGACGCCCCCGGCCTCCACTTCTTTACCCTGAACAAGTCCCGCGCAACAGTAGAAATTTTCGAGAGCCTTATGGGCACTGTATAGAACGCCTCTATGCCAACGGGGTATTGATTGAACGCCTCTATGTCAACGGGGTATTGATTGAACGCTTCAACTCTTTCGCCAGCTCCCTCCCTTTTCCCTCCGTAACACTGTTCAACAGCGCCCAAAATTGCGCCCCATGGTTCTTAATGCGGGTGTGGCAAAGTTCGTGAAGCATCACATAGTCGCGCAGATGCTCCGGAATCATCACCAATTTCAGGCTCAGATTGATGTTATTGACCCCCGAACAACTGCCCCAGTTTGACCTGTTATTTTTGATAAACACTTTGTTGTAACTGAAGTGGTGCTGATGCGCCAACTCCGAGAGACGGGGCAGGAGCACATCTTTTGCTTTCCGGCGCATGATTTCTACCTCCTGAGGCGATAAAGTATGATGATTTTGGCTGCGTTGCTGCACCTTCTCCATGGCAGCCAGCGCCCACGCCTCATGCTTCTCCAAAAAATCCCGAGCCTGAGTAAAGGAGACATACCAAGGGTAGGAGACGAGCACACCGCGAAGAGCAGAGACGCTTACCCGTATGTTTTTAGAGCCTTTTCGGCGGTTAAAGGTGACGTGACCAAGACGGGGATGCACCAATGTCTGTTTGCCCATTACCTCTCGAATTTTACCCAAAAGTCCCATAACACCACGCCAATACTTACCGACACATTCAACGAATGTTTGGTGCCAAACTGCGGAATCTCAATACTCCCATCGCTCATATCCACCACCTCCTGCTGAATGCCCCGTACTTCGTTCCCAAAAATGAGGGCATATTTCTCCTCTGCACACGGCTTAAATTTGTGCAACAGAGTCGCCCCCTCCACCTGCTCAATGGCGAGCAGCGTATAACCCTCTTCGCGGAGCGTGTGCACGGCCTCTTGGGTATCGGCCACATAACACCACGGCACAATACCTTCCGCCCCCAACGCCGATTTATGAATTTCGGGGCTTGGAGGAGTTGCACAGATGCCGCAGAGATAGACCCGCTCAATGCAAAATGCGTCTGCGGTACGAAAGGCAGCCCCAATGTTGTGCTGACTTCGGACATTGTCGAGTACCAGAACAACAGGCAGTTTGGGCGCACTTTCGAACGCCCTTGGGGAGAGGCGTTCCAATTCGGCATTAAGGAGTTTTCGAGGCATAGCGCGTGTGATTCAAAAGAGATAGAGTTTCCGTGCAAATATATGAATAATTATTTCTACCTTTGTTCTAAATATGGCACATCTATACATCATAGCAGGTTGCAATGGAGCCGGTAAAACCACCGCTTCGTTCACGATTCTCCCGGAAATGCTTAATTGCAAGGAGTTTGTGAATGCTGACGAGATTGCAAAGGGGCTATCTCCCTTTAACTCCAAAAGTGTGGCGATTGAAGCGGGCAGAATTATGCTTAGACGGATGCAGGGGTTGATCATGGCAAAGAAAGATTTCGCTTTTGAGACCACACTTGCGCCCAGATCGTACGTTCATCTGGTAGAAATGGCCAAATCGGAGGGATATTTAGTCACAATGGTATTTTTTTGGCTCAATTCTCCCGACCTCGCAGTTGCAAGAGTAAAAATGCGATACGCAAACGGAGGGCACGATATTGAAGAAAATATTATCAGAAGAAGATATTTTTCGGGCCTACGTAATCTTTTATTACTATATTTGCCGCTGTGTAATTTTTGGATGATGATCAATAGTTCGGTCACTCCCTCCCAATTGATTGCCGAGGGAGCAGAGGACAAAAAGGTCAAAATCCATCAACTTCAGGTTTATAATGAAATAATTAACTATGAGTGAAAATGAACGTAAAGAACTCCGTGAGAAAATCCTGAATGGAATTAACCTCGCATTCACACGTCTGCTGCGTGAGAGACAAAGGGATAACCGCTGCTTGGTGATCTCCCGAAAAGGAAGGCAGATTGAGCAGGTAAAAGCCACAGAATTGCTCCTGTGTGCGGAGAAATAACCTAACCATTTTTATGAGTAAACCGGGCCAAAAGTGTCCGGTTTTTTTGACTTAATCATTAAACTTTTGTTGCCTTAGGAAGTCTTATTGCCGTTAAAACTATACCTATATTTATATGAACAAACGCATTCGAACCCTTCTCCTTTTTTCCCTCTCTCTTGCCGTTTTGGTGGCTGGGGGCTATTATATTTATACTCGTTTAATTACGCCTCCGCCCAAGATGAACAACCCGCAACCTCCTCCGGCAGGTGGGGGACAGGCACGGGGGGGAGGTGCACGTGCGTTGCCGGTTTCTGTCTATGTTGTCAACTACAACGACATTTCGGACGGAAGGACGAGTACGGGGACGCTTATGGCCAATGAGACGGTGGACTTAGCGAGCCAAACTTCCGGTAAAGTGGTTTTAATCAATTTTAATGAGGGAGAATGGGTTGAAAAAGGCGCCTTGTTGGTCAAGATAGACGATTTGGATTTGCAGGCGCAACTTACCCGTGCCGAGCATCAATTTACCTTAGCAGCCGAGCGATTGAGGCGGCAGCAGATTCTCTTTGAAAAAGAAGCAGTCAGCCGGGAGTCGTTTGATCAGGCACAAACCGACTACAACTTGATTACGGCCGATATTGAGTTGTTAAAGGTACGGATTGACCGTACCGAGATCCGGGCGCCGTTTAGTGGAGTTATTGGATTTAGATCCATATCATTAGGTGCATTCTTGCAAGCGGGTGCCGGTGTGGCTACCCTCACCGATATCGCCACGCTTAAACTCAATTTTTCTGTGAATGAAAAGAATGTATTCCAGAGGTTGGACGGCGCTAACGTCCTGTTTACGGTAGTCGGAAGCGAGAAGGAGTTTTCGGCCAAAGTATATGCCATAGATCCGGTGGTGGAGGAGAAGACCAGAACAATAGGATTGAGGGCTTTGTACAACAATAAAGATGGGCTGCTGCGCCCGGGAATGATGACAAAAGTGACCATCTACCCCGAGCACGCCACCTACTCTCTGTTGGTGCCCAGCGAAGCGGTGATCCCCAATGTGGATGGACGCATCGTTTGGTTGGTGCGCAAAAACCGAGCGGTACAGGTGCCTGTACAAACAGGAACGCGCACGGCCGATAAAGTGGAGATTTTGGATGGGATTGCCCGTGGAGACTCCGTGATCACTTCCGGTCTGTTACAGATTCGTCAAGGGCAATTGATTGAGGCAGTTACATTTTAGAAGGCGGTCATGAGTATTTCCTCCACCAGCATCAAGCGACCGGTATTAGCCACCGTGCTGAATATTGTGATTGTCATCTTTGGGGCAATCGGTTATTCTAATTTGGGTGTTCGCGACTATCCCAGCGTGGACAACCCTACCATCTCTGTTCGGGCGAGCTTTTCCGGCGCCAATGCAGACGTCATAGAGACGCAGATTACGGAGCCATTAGAAGCGGCCGTGAACGGAATCCCGGGTATTCGTTTCATTTCGAGCACCAGTCGAGATGGAAGCAGCTCCATCAATATTGAATTTAATATTGAAGTTGACTTGGAGACGGCGGCCAATGACGTTCGCGATAAAGTCTCCAGCGTGCAGCGCCGTTTACCTGCCGATATGGATCCGGCGGTGGTGGAGAAGTCGGACGCCGATGCACAACCCATCTTCTCTGTCACCCTCCAAAGCGAAAGTCGCTCCTTGATTGACCTGAGTGAATTTGCCGAGATCAACTTTAAAGAGCGTTTGCAAACCATTAGTGGTGTGAGTAGTGTAGGGGTTTGGGGTTCAAAGCGCTATTCCGTTCGATTGCGTATGGATCCCATCCTGATGGCCGGGTACAGGGTGACTCCTTTGGATGTACGTCAAGCGGTTACACGCGAAAACGTGGAATTGCCCTCCGGAACTATCGAGGGCGCCAATACCGAACTTACCGTACGCACAATGGGACGTTTGCGCACCATAGAAGATTTCAACAACCTTATCATACTCCGTAACGGAGACCGTATTATTCGCTTCTCCGATATTGGGGTGGCCGAAATCGAAGCGGAGAACACCCGCTCTATCATGAAGCGGGACGGCGTCCCTATGGTCTCCTGTATGATTGTACCGCAACCCGGCGCCAACTACATCAACATTGTGGATGCAGTCAACAAAACGGTGGAGGAGCTAAAAAAGGACCTCCCCCCCGATATTGAGGTGGGCGTAGGATTCGACAATACCAGATTTATCCGCCAGTCGATCGCCGAAGTGCAGAAGACCATTTTTGAGGCGCTCTGTCTCGTTGTGTTGATCATCTTCCTCTTTTTGAGGAATTGGAGAACCACCCTGATTCCCGTTGTCGCCATCCCCATATCGTTGATTGGCGCATTCTTTGTGATGTATATGGCGGGCTTTACCATCAATATTTTAACCTTGCTCGCTGTGGTGCTCTCCATTGGTCTGGTGGTGGACGACGCCATTGTGGTGATGGAGAATATCTATGTCAAAATAGAGCAGGGACTTTCTCCCTTTGAAGCGGGGATTAAAGGCTCTCAGGAGGTTGTTTTTGCCGTCATTGTCACCACAGTTACGTTGGTCACCGTCTTTTTCCCCATCGTCTTTTTACAGGGAGTGACGGGACGCCTCTTCCGTGAGTTTAGCATTGTGATTTCAGGTGCAGTGTGTATATCGAGTTTTGTAGCCCTCACCCTCACCCCGATGTTGTCAAGCAAACTGTTGAAAACAAATGCATCCGCAGGACGTTTTTACCGCTTGACAGAACCGTTTTTTATCTGGTTGAACCGAATATACGCATCGTCTTTGCGTGGTTTCGTTAGGTTTCGCTGGATAGCGGTTGTAGTGCTGATCATCTCTCTGGGCGCAACAGGTTGGTTATGGATATCCATTCCGTCCGAAATGGCCCCTTTAGAAGATCGCTCCATGATCCGCGTCTCCTCTTCGGCGTCAGAGGGCGCTACGTTCGATTATACGCTCCGCTATTCCGATTTGCTGAGGGAGGCGATGGATGAAGTGATGCCTGAGAAGAAGTTTATCATGCAGTCCATAGGTATGATGGGAGGACGAAACCGTGCCGACTTCCAGATTCCGTTGTTAGACCCTGTTGACCGCACCCGCACGCAACAGGAGATTGCCGATATGTTGACGCCTCTTGTGGCGCAATATACCGGCGCCCGAAGCTCTGTAACGCAGTCGCCAACCTTTGGCGGCAGACGCAGTGGTATGCCCGTGCAATATGTGATTCAAGCCAAGCACTTAGACTCGTTAAGACGAATCATTCCCATCTTTATGCAGGAGGTGGACAGAAGCCCCGTGTTCTCCTTTTCCGATGTGAACCTCAAATTTACCAAGCCGGAGCTTACCGTGCAGATCGACCGCGACCGCGCATCGCTCTTGGGGGTGACGGTTCAGAATATTTCCCAGACGCTGCAACTAACTATGAGCGAGCAGCGTATCGGTTACTTTGTTCGCAATGGAAAACAATACCAGATTTTGAGTCAGATTGACCGGAGCGATCGGAATCGTCCCAACAGTTTAGCCAATATCTATGTGCGGAACGATATGGGTAATTTGATTCAGTTAGACAACTTAGTGATGATGCAGGAGAGCAGCACTCCCCCCCAACTCTATCGCTACAACCGCTTTGTCTCTGCAACCGTTTCGGCGGGTCTTTCAAAAGGACAAACATTGGGGCAGGGCATTGCCGAGATGGACAAGATTGCCGACAGAGTACTCAATCCGGACGACTACTCCACTGCCCTCTCCGGACAGTCGAAAGACTTTGTAGAGAGCACCTCCAGCCTTCTTTTTGCCTTTGTATTGGCATTAATACTCATCTATTTGGTATTAGCCGCTCAATTTGAAAGTTTTCGCGACCCCTTGGTGATTATGCTCACCGTGCCTTTAGCGTTGCTGGGTGCACTCGTCTTCCTCAAAGGGTACGGACAAACGATGAACATCTTCAGTCAGATTGGAATTATTATGCTCATTGGACTCGTTACCAAAAACGGTATTCTGATTGTGGAGTTTGCCAATCAGCGAAAGGCTGAGGGATTAGACAGCCACGAAGCGGTTTTAGTTGCTGCAGGCTCTCGTTTCAGACCCATCTTGATGACTGCACTCTCCACAATACTTGGAATATTGCCTATGGCTATCGCCACAGGAGCAGGGGCAGAGAGCCGTGTAGCCATGGGTATTGCAGTGGTGGGCGGAATGACGGTTTCTACCTTCTTTACACTATATATCATCCCTGCCATGTACACCTTTATCTCTTCCCGCAGAATTACGCAGTTGCCAACAATAGAATAGAATGTTATGATCATAAGATATAAAATATTTCTGATAGGTTGCCTCTTGGGTTTGGGCTTATGGGGACGGGCGCAGGATATCGAACAACGGTATTGCCTAATGGATTGCATTGAAGAGGCTTTAGAAGCGAACTACTCTGTTCGGATTGCCCGTAACCAATTGGAGGTGGCTAAGAATAACGTAACGCTGACCCCTTTTCTTCCCTCGTTAAGCGCCTCTGCCCGTCAATCTCAAACCGTAAGCCACTCCAATCAAGAGTACTTCGATGGTTCCAAAGCGAGTGTTGACTCCAAAACAGACGACTACCGCATTGGCCCCACCTTTTCGTGGCGCCTCTTCGACGGTTTCGCCATGTTTTCCTCCTACGCCAAACAGAAGGAGTTGCTGCAAACGGGTGAACTCAACTTCCGCTCCGAAGTAGAGACGATGGTGATGAACCTGAGCAACCAGTACTACCAAATCATCACCCTCCAGAATCAGGTTGATTTGGTAAAGCAATTGGTGGACATTTCGCGCTTGAGGTATGAGCAGGCGTTGTTAAAGTACAACATTGGAACCATTTCAGGCTTGGAGTGTCAACAGGCGCGCACCTACTTCAACGCCGATTCATCGAGCCTGATAGTGCAAAAGCAGAACCTCAAAAATGCCTATATCAGGCTCTACCGCACCATGGGCGTTCCATACAACTCCAAAATTGTGATTCGCGACACCATCATGCCCGAGATGGGATTGCTTTTAGATGACCTGTGGGCTTCTGCTGTGGAAAAAAATACAGAGTTGCTGCTGTTTCGTCAGGGAAAAGTGATTTCGGAGTATGACCTCAAACTTGCTCGTGCATCGCGCTATCCCACACTCGACTTCTCTTCGGGTTATACCCTCTCCGCACTCAATACCCCGCGCTCAACCTCCATGCTTCACAGCGAAACCAACGGATACAATTGGGGCTTTAACCTCTCCATTCCCATTTTTAACGGCTTCTCCGCAAACAGGCAAATCAGAAACGCCAAATTGGGCGTTGAACGATCCACCCTCCAATATGAACAGCGGGAACAGTTGCTGTTGGGATCCCTGCTGCAAGAGTACCACATCTATACAGATAACTTACAGATGATTGACTTCGAGACCCAAAATGCAGAGGTGGCCTCTTCCAACGTTGAGGCAGCCATGGAGAGCTACCGTTTAGGCTCCATCTCCGGCATCGAATTTCGCGACATACAGTTGGGCTACCTCAACGCAGTCGATCGCAAACTCCGCGCCATATATCAGGCAAAACTGTCGGAGGTGGCGTTACTGTTGCTGGCAGGTGCAATCTATTAAAAAAGGTCGCCACGTATAGCCCAAAGTTGTATGTAAGCGGGCGACAATGCAGTCGTCAAAGATACAAAATGAGCGCAATTCTACAATGTAGCGTGAGACTGATTAGATATTGTAACCATTGAAAAGTTCGACAGTGAAATTTTGAGAAAAACACCATTGATGCACGTCATCAGGGAAAAAATCGTATCTTTGAGCCGTGATTAGAAAAACACAAAGCCATGACACTAATTAGCAGTAGAGAATTCGCAACAAATCAAAAGAAATACTTTGACTTAGCTGTTAGCGAGCAGATTTATGTCAAAAGAGGAAAAAACATGTTTGTCGTCACCTGCGCCGAACAGGATGATATCGCCGAATTAGCACTGGCTAAAGAGCGCAAAAACAGCGGCGGCACATTTACG
>Ga0123353_10007291_pt1 | contig 14907 bp, 5 predicted proteins | sample TergutLab28metaG_3_FD_92763 | JGI IMG/M metagenome (GOLD analysis project Ga0123353, IMG submission 92763) | Labiotermes labralis P3 segment gut microbial communities from Petit-Saut dam, French Guiana - Lab288 P3 | ecosystem: Host-associated > Arthropoda: Insects > Digestive system > Gut ... | reverse complement strand
TGTATAGTGACCAGGTTACAGGCTAGATGATCCGGGGTTCAGATCCCGGCAGGGGAAAGAGCCTTTCCTCTTCACCCAAAACTTCAAGAGCAGTTCCTGGGCTCACCCACCCTCCTTTTCAGTAGATAGTTGGGGACTCTATCCCATGTGGTAAAGGGGTCGGGGTCTGAAGCTGGCCACTGACGTCAGGCTAGTGCCGAGGTTAAGAATGGGTGGGTCTGTAACTCCAGCCCCTCTCTATGCTTTCACAGCGCATGTAGGGAAAAAGTTCCCTTCCCAATTTTACGTAAGCAGGACCTGTTTCTGGATTCTTTCACGAATATTATCATATTACTGACAAGAGTTTTATACTTATTTCATATTTACGTACAATTACTAAAAAATGTGTGATCGAAACTGTGGTGCTTTGAAGAGTGAGATAGTACTTCACAGACGCGACGGTCACTGTATGTGTAAGTAGAGCCAACTTCAGAAACGTTGTGTACATAAAGCCACCTCAGAGAATGGGCAGTGGTCAACATAATATTAGTACTCTAAAATAACTCAGTCATTTTTACAAGGCTGCAGACTGATCTAAATGATATGAGATAAAAAATTTCTCATCCATGCAGAATAATCGGAGTGTGCAAACTGGCTCAAAACGTAACGCTCCCGATGTTCGTGACGGGCCTGAGACGTTACTGTCCTGTCTAAGATTGTTCTAGTTGCATCAATCTGTCCAGTCATTCGCCGTGATAGTTCTTTCAAATAGGCCACGACGGCTTCCATACGTATTCTTTACAATACATTATTCACAACTAATCCTACCATCCTATGTCGTACATTATAACTATATAAACGACTGACTGACAAAATCCACTGTGCAGAGTTATTCTTGAGAATGTAATACTTCCCCAGTTAGTCAAGAAATTCCCAACTTTTATCCAACACGCTTGGACGTTGTCGTGTTCATAGGAATCCACCACTTGTCGCTACCCTGAGCCAGACAAATTCAGTTCAAGCTATAGATTCGTCTTCGCTGCAAATCGTTAATAAATCAACCACAAATAGAGTATTATCTGAACATTTCTCGCTCTTCAGGGTCCCTCGGAGGAGGGAATAGCATTAAAATATCTGTGTGTTAAACTGTTTGTTTTAAATTATTTTCTTTTTCCTTTTGAATGAATACTACAGACATGCGTCGCTTAACGACGGGGATACATTCTGAGAAATGGGTAGGCGGTTTCGTTGTTGTGCGAACGTCATAGAGTGTACGTAGGCTACAAACCTGCACAGCATGTTACTGTACTGAATACTGTAGGAAATTATAACACAATGGTATTATAATATTATATCATAATATTATAATCTTTTGGGACCACCATCGTATATGCTGTCCGTTGTTCACCGAAACGTCGTTATTAGGCGCATGACTAAATGGCAGAATCTGTGGCCGCATATCATTTGTCGCACTGTATGTGCGCTGTGGTTGCTTGTTCCCAGTGTACGTATGGAGCAGGTAATAAATTATATCCAGTACCGGAGTGGACAAGAGCTGGCGGCCGTAGTTGTCCTGGAAATCGAATTCTACCACCCAACACGCAAAGGTGTTTTGCTGTATTCGGGCCGTAACTGATTGGGCGTTTCGCGAATCTCGTGAACAGTCAATGACAATGGGAAGTTCACTGATTTATATATTCTATGTGATCATGGAGAATTTAAGGAACAGGACTCCCGTCTTTATCTTCTTACTTCTGAATTATGTAATTGAATGAATATCTTGAACATAACATAAGAGTAATCCAGCATATTAAACACTAGCTTCATAACAACTATAAAAAGTTGTTTTGTTTAGTTTCCTCTTTATTTAATAGGTGCAGTTGAAGACAACGATGTCACAGCTTTCTGATGTAGTTGAAAAACTCTAACAAAGCAAAACTACATAAACAAATAATAGTAATAATAATAATAACTTCCGGTTATATTCAGGGAGTGCTTGCGAAGTTCAGTTCAAAATATTTTGTCTTTTCGTCCCTTACATGAAAACGTAAAGCGTGAAACATACAGAACTCTCGTGTTTCCTGTTTTCCTGCATGGACAAAATTCTTGATTTCTCACTTTGTGGGAAGCATATAAGCGGAGGTTTTTTTTTTTTCCTGAATAAACTGCTGAGGAAAATACTTGTGCCTACGTTAGAGGAAACTATGGGGAGATGGGCATGACATGTCGCACCGTAGGAGAGAAGAGAAATATATACAGGGATCTAATGCAAAACCCGAAGGATAGAAGCCAGTTAGGGACCAGTGACAGGCTGTTGTGAAAGTTCTGATTGTGTAAACTGCCCGGGATTTCTTGAGTAGCTGAGCAACTATTGGCCACTCACACGAGATTATACCTCATTAAGTTAACGGCAATACCAGTATCTCAGATTGTAGACTTGCCTTGTTACGATCCATTTCACAAAGCGTTGGACTTGGGCTGATCGTTTGGTACAGTCGTAAGCAGTGGAAAGGGGACATTAAGTTCGGCACATGGAACGTGAACATTATTCGGGTTATGAAATCAAATATGATGTCATGGGCGGGGCATGAAGCACGTATGGGGGAAGGGAGAATTGTAGAGAGATGAGGTATGTAGTGACGTAAGTTCAGATACTGTTACAGCACTCGTCTGGACCAGGAAAAATAAACAACTCGTCATTAAGGTCAGATTTAAGGACGAGATCGGAAGCCGGTCCCCCCGAATATGAAACAGGAATGCTATAAACAGAACTACAACGTTAAATCATAAGTAAGTTGTAAAATAAATACTTAAATTAATTAATTTATTAATTAAGAAATTCCGAAAGTAACTTGCAAAGTAGGCTATAATGTTGAAATTCGTAAAATTCGCCGTCCATTCATAGCATTTTTATTCACACGCTCCTTCTACAGATTTCCATTGCGCCAATTTTGTTAGATATAACGTCAGAGGATCGCACAAAACTGTAGTCTTAATTGTTAAATTGACAGGTACAAGTTTATTATCCAGCTTCTAGCTTCAGTGCATAATAAGTCATTGTTAAATGTATAACATGTTTATACATATGTTGTGTTTGAATTGTATAACACAACGGGATGTCTCCTTTCAAAACTAACATCTATTCGTCACAATCTTCCTACGCATCCAGATATGGTACTGATTCTCAGAAAGAATGAGGGAAATCGTAACTGAAACAAACATTTTCGTTTAATGTAATGAGCTAGTGAAATGAACGCTTAACGGCAAATTTGGAGGATTTCCGCAAATAACCCTTCCATTAACCCACTTTTTGCATTGTAACCTTAGGGTTCACTAATATCGATACTTCATTAAATGCGTGTGCTCTTAAGTCGAGAAGTTCCAGGAAGAGAGCATAAGAAAATGAACATAATAATAGAATAGAAATACTTTTTTACTGAAAAAAACCACTGCTATTCTCTTCTTACGCAGCCAGACTGTCTTTATCTTCAAGTTTCCCTCTAAAAGCACATTGTACTTTCAGAACTCTGAAAGATAGCTTCAAGTCGTGTAATTGCCGTTTATTTTGCCATTTTGTGGTGTTACCATCACTAAGAATTTAATGATGATTTCTTGGACAAATATTCGACTAGTATCTGGACAAACAGACTTTGCCTCTCTTATGCCAATCGTATAACACTATTTTCATAAGAAACTGTGCTGAATGTAATCTGAGAATAGTATTCTCTTTAGGTGATCAAACTCTTTCTTATAACAAAAACCAACAAGATGCTCTATTACTCAAATTTATTTTGGTGTAGAACTCTACATGTTTCGGACAGATTTACTGTCCATCATCAGGAGTCTAGTAATGTATACACAGCAATAGGTATTTGTCATACAGGTTATGCTGACTGTCTGCTAGTTAGATCAGGATGGTACTGTGTTCTATCCTGATTTCGCTAGCCCGTCATGCCATTTAGCAAGAGACGGTGACTACAAATACCAAATTTATTTTTCACTATAAACTCTGTTAAACACTTAACATAAATGAATTCAAATAATGAAGCATGCGAGAGAACAACCACGTTGAGACCACAACAAATACAGACCAAATTCGTAAGTACCAGTCCAGTACCAGGAGTCTAGACCCGATGCTAAGAACAGAAAAGACTGTCCAGTAGGACAAAGAGAGAAATTTTTGCATTTTTACGAATGAAGTGGCAATCATTACATGATTATAATTTATTCGTAAGTCACTTTCGACCCCAACACGAACATCTGACATGTATAAAGTTTGTTACCATATGGCAGGTAGTTAGGTTTCACACGTTTAGTTGTACAAGTGGCGGCTTACGCTAGAAAAGTGAGGTTTTCGTTGTGAAGACCTTCTTTGAAAGTGAAAATATACCAGTGCAAAAAAAATTATAGATAACTTTTTTTTCGTTAGTGAGATTCCTCCAGGAGATGGCGTGTAGAATTTATCACAATAAGTTTAAGAAACTGGTTTCGTAATATATTTTGCATAATGTTGTAAACTACCTAATTATTTTACCGTGTTTTCTCCTCAAATAAAGTGAGTACCTGGTACTATGTCTAATTTGCAAGTAGTTAGGGTGAGGACTACCATCGTTATGTGCAAGTATTACTAACCCAAACCCTCCTGCAATATCAATATATGTTTCTCATGTGGAAAATAGAATTTTTAACACGGTAGAATTCTGAGGGCGATGAATATGGACGAAAATGGTCATTTTGTTGAATTTTTGTCCCTTTTCTTATTGTACAGAATGTTATTTATCACATCGAAGTCTTTAAAGCTTTATGGGTATGCCGTTGCACTGTTGTAGGGTATTGTGGCTGTGTGTTTTCTGAAGCACTATATTCTTCCAGATTTCGACGCAAGACACTCACTGATATCCTCCTTTTTTTGTGTAGAATACAGAATATTTTTGTTGATATTTTGGGGGGAGTATTGTGATGTATCTCTACGGATAGGTTGAATGTTTTATTATTCATATGTGAAGTAGGTGTACTAATTTGTCTACAGCTCTTGGCAGAGTACATTTTAAGTGAATAATTCTGTATTGTTTTCCGCTATATATTTATCAAAGATTTATCTCGTAGAATATTTAAGTATTTTTTATTTAATAATACAGCAAAGTCCTAAATGGTTAAGGGGACAGTCACAAGTGTGTTTAGCCACTCAGTGCTAGGTCCTATTACGTAGAAAGAATATAGTAACAATCTACGTGCTATGAAAAACTGCCATTAACTTAGAACCGAAACATTAAGTATAAATTACGTTTATCTCTAGCAAAGTTACACGGTCTACATGATTCACTTGTCTTTAAGAGTGAGAAAGACATTCTTTTTTACAGTTCATTGTGAATATAAGTGTGATGTCTATGAATATACTTGAAAAGAAACAAGACCACCTGGAGGCGGTAAGTTTCGCTGTCTAAGTTACGCTCCATTTGTGTTTCAAGCGCTCAGCATGGGAGGAGCTCCAGAAAACCAAACGGCTGGCAATGGTGAGCAGGATGACCACAGCTTCTTTCATGATGTAACGAGCCACCTTGGCTCGGACACAAGAAACGACAGGGACAATAAAACCTTCACTCATCACAATAGTACTTCTTCAGCACCCGACAAGAAGTATCCTGTGCTCTGAGGGATCAACATTGTGCTGTGTCTGAGTTTCACTACTGTTTCATCACGAATCGTCCTACCGAATTTTACAGAAAATATATTATTTTATTAACTTTCTCAGGTATTTCGCAAGTGAAGATGCTGTTAAAATACTTAATTTACTGAAGAGGAACATCCAAACTTTTGAATCTGGCAACTGGAGTAATGCCCTCAATAATATTGTGATGACTCCAATAATTCATTGCGGTACTGCTGTGAGAACGTAAAAATTTGCTTCGTCGCTTTAAGGGAAACCTCTTGTATAGATAATGTTTAAAAATTCGATTTCTGAGCTAAATCAAGTATTCCTTATCGTCGTTAACACAAATATTTCAACGATACTAGATATTTCTCTGCTTGCTGTGAAAAAAAATCTCCAAAATTACAGTGTAGACGAAATGCGCAGTTAAAGAACGACAGAGAATGTAGTGATTATAGTTGCTGTTGCCCTGCGAAGGGATTCAGATCGAGTGCGATAACAAGAAATTAATTCTGCCGCATACGTTAAGATTCTGTCACAGCCATGGTGGCTTACTTTGTGGCGAATTTGATAATATCAGAAAACCTGTAAGTCAATAGTAAGGAAGAAATTTCCCTTATTTTTTATTTTTTTCATTCATATGCCTTTCTGCTAAGGGTACTTGCTCATTCAATTCAAAATACTTATTAACAGCCCCTTAATATATTGTCTTAATACTGTAAAAAGATTTTGTGCTAAATTGGATTTAAAATTCAAGGTTCAATTTGACGCACATTTTCTTCCTGCCAGTTTATTTGCACAGTATGTACCCTGTTTCGAAACACATTCTCCTGAATCTGCAGAGATATGAATTACGATTACAGATTTTAACATCTGTTTACTTATAAACATTCGCCAATTCTCTGTTCAGATGTGACTCTTGGTTTCTTCATTGAGTTACATCTTCGACTTCTTCTTCACTGATCTTTGTGCAGACTTTCGAAGTTTCCAACCCCTCTTTGGTTCATACAGAGTTCTTCTGTCGGTTTAATTCAAGGGCATTTGAACTGAAGTTTTCTGATAAAGACTTGTAAACGTAAACGTTACTTCCGTTTAGGACAACGATCGTTTAGAATTCCACGCTAAATACTGCACTTTTAAAATAGTTGTTAGTATGCATTTGTCAGAGGCCCCACTTTTATGCTAATTCAGTCAAAAATGTAAAAGAAATTTTCAACAGATAAATTGAAAGTTAGTGCACTAAATAATCTAATTCCTTTCTTACGCGAATATAAAATACTGATTAGTAAAAATAACAAGCGCGGTAATTTTTTTCTGTGTAAGCTTCAGTTGTTGAGCATTTGTTTCATAAAATATATTTAAGATAAATTTATTTCTTGCTTCTAGTATAACTACTTTAGACAAGTAAAAAAAAAAAGAAACGATTTGTCACCGACAAGAACGTTGCCTTCTGTACAGCAACCGACAGACGATTATTAGAACCGTTTTCCGACAATCTTTGGTATTCTAATAATATGGCTGACTAAGATAATAATTTGTTAGTCCTGGCCATGGGCTTAAGGTACATCTGTGAGAATTTGATGTTCGCCTACTTTGCTACATCATGCTCAAGTACTGTCTCCTGCACGTAACCAAGGCAATTTTATCAAAGTAGACAAACAAACATTGTTGGCAAATTTACGTTTATATAATTTTTATAGATTCTAAAAAGGGGTAAGCCTTGAGGACACGAACATTTATACAAGTCAGGAGGACTCTTTTAATATAGCCTGTACGATCAGGAAGGGTGTAGTCAGCTCATGTGATTACTGAAAGTAAAGCCGTAGGTTGGACTATAAGCTCAAAACAAGTTTAAATTTTGTCTATGATATAGGCATTTAACTATCTTCTGCAAGCAAGAGATGTACTGTCGTTTAACGCTTGGACGGATTTTCGTAAAATTGTGTGGTGAATTTATTACAGTATTTTAAAGTATCTTTGTGTTGATACAAACACTCAAAATATTAGGGGGCATAATTTTGTTATTCAGAACTTATTCATCAGTATTTACCTGTATATGTGGAAACAACAGCTAAGTGTAGTTCTTTTAAGGGGAGTAACACATATTTTCTCAAGATTGGATGTTTAAACTTTTAAATGAAAGTTTTATTAGGAAATCTATAATATAAGAATGCTTTAAATAAGTTATATAGGTAAGGGGACATCTTAGTGGGCAATTTACTACTATTAAAACAGATTTTTATGCATTTTCATATCTAAATAAACAAACTAATTTAAGTTTAAGTTAGTGCTCGTACTAGAAGGTCTGTGATTTCATTGCATCTTTGACGAGGTACTGTGCTTGGGTTAAATTTGGGCTTTCCCACTAGGGAAATGTTATTGCCCATTTAATTTGTCAGTACCTGAATTCTAAAGGTACGTGAAAAAGGAACCATGTTGGGTAAAGAAGCCCGTTACATCCCGTACCAGCATGGCATCTGGGATCTTCACAGTGGTATACCGAAGCGCCTGCCCAGCCGGGCTAAGACGGTAGTACCAAGATGAAGCCAAGTTGCCAAGTCGCCGACAAGGCTGTGTCCACTGAGGACCTTGAACGAACCCTCGTCAAACAAGGCAATGAAGAAGACGACGACGATGGAGAAGAAGAAAAGAAGAAGAAAAAGAAAGAGGCGCCTTCAAATGGTGGAAATAGCACCACCATAGAAGTGATTCGATTAGAAGCCGTTCTTGCGGCACTTGTTGAGAGCAAAGTAGTGGCAATAAAGGCTGCATCATCCAGCAAGAAGTCAGCTCTCAATAACATCTTACGTCCCAGGAGCCAGTCCACAACACACTGTCTCCGCCAGCAACGCCTCACCTCTACATCTACAACAGCTTCTTCATCACACAAGGAAAACAGTCACCAAACGCAACACCACCACCATCATCACAAGGACTACCACGACCGTAAGAGGCAATCGGACAGCATTTTGTTGGCTTCGGGTTTATTCTCGAAGAAACGTCACCGGCAAAACCACCAACGCCATCGCCATCACCACCACCACCACCATCACCACCACCATCATATTCGTGCTGAGAGTGAAGGTGAAGATGTTCGCTTTCACAAGAAACAGGATGAAGAAGCGGGTTGCAGGCTGCTACAGCAGGAGACAGCCTTTGGCGGCAGTACCGTAACCTTGTCGCCCCCGACGCCCGGGCCATCGAGTAGCTGTCAAAACGGGTCCCCGCCACACCAGGGCGGTAACTACAGCTACGATCGGCGGACACAGAGGCATCAGATTCCGACATCGTGCTGTCCCAGCCCTACGCACAGCATAAAATCGCAAGTACCTTCTCTTTACGCACCCTAGATACCAAGCATGCTGGTAAATATGAACGCTTCATTGTTACGCCACACCATCCAGAATTAGACATAGCACGCAAATATTGCACTCACCCAAAACTAAATATAAGATTTGTGGCTAAATTCCCAGAAGCCTCCACTCATCAGGGAGTCAGGTCTCTGTTCCCTTGAAGTGCGCATAACAAAGGTGTAGACGAAACCGAGACTGCATAACTAGTTCCTATAAAAACCAAGAAACTAACTTTCCTAGGGTATGATGTTGCTATGCAGTAGATACTTCTTCATTCTTCAAATAATTCCTAAAATTGACTGATAAAGATCTGTTAGTTTCGACAGATGTCAAGATTGAAGTGTTCCATTCTTTGTTTCCGTTTTTTTTTATTCAAAACTCTCATGCTAAAGTTAAATTGAAATGTATTTTTTTTCGCACATGATTCCTCGTATTGACGGACCTAAGTAACATAGCACTCAGTTCAGCCACATTGTGGCTGATCAAAATAACCTTTGACTTACACTTCTGTAATTTTCAGCTACACTCACAGTTTATTGTAGCCGAACTATTATGCTTGTAAATCGTTTCACGTCTGATGTCGGGGAATTCCCAGTGTTAACATAGTTCTCACGACTTATCTTTTGGAACACCGTCATTTAGAGTCAGTTCCGGCAAAACTGGCCTTGACGGATAATGAATGTTATGCAGAATAATTTATCTGACTGATCATTATTGCTTTTAGTTCAGGTCAAGATGGGAAACAGGTTTGAAGGGGGTGTGGTTTGGACTAATCAGTCCCAGGATAGAGTAATGTGTATAGTCTTGTGAACTATAATGAATCTTATGTTCCTAAAAGAGTATAATATCTTGATGAGTTGAGCGGCTCTTACCTGCTCAAGAAGGACTATGCTCCGTGAAATTTGTTATTTAGTTCCTTACATTTATAAACGCTGATTTTACATTGTATTTATGACTGGATACGAAAGGAATCATTGCAAGTAATGACGCCGATATGAAAGCGTAATTTCGTTCTTATGCATCTGAATGTAGGATCTGAACTGTGAGGTTACACAAGAAGTAGGCTGCTTCAATCAGTCAGTAATTTGGGGAAGTTGAAAGTAAAAAAAAGACTATGATAGAAACTTAATGTAGTGTCATAACTTGCTGCTTTAAGTGAGTCTTTAATTCCATAACATAAAGGCCCATTGAAATAAAATCTTCGTCGTTCAAAATTTTACTTAACACTCTTTAAGAAATTTTGCATTGTCGTTGTTATCGTTATTTCTAAAACGAGAAATATTCTCTAAAGAAAAATTTCACGAGTTACCTACAAACAAACTGGCTATAGTCAAACAAGTTTTAGGCATGTAGTCACCACGGCAGGAAGAAACGTGGTAGTTGTTACATTAATGCAACTTTAATGGATAATACAGAACAGTTTTAAATTATATTTTCATATTCAATTTATCATTTTAATTTTCATTTCTTAGTGGACTGTATTATCAAATATTTTAAGAGACGCACTGTTTTAATGAAACCCAAACTTTCTACTTCCCTGTCTGAAGGCCCTGTTTTTTGTACGCCATAACGCGTGAAAGCAAACGATTTGTATGGTTTCAAGACAAAAATCGAAAGGCACAGAATGAAACTTGCGCCAATGTGAGAAATTCAGGAAATGGATTGGGGTGCTAGGGCGACTCAAATGTGTGCTCCCTTTGTGTCTGTTCACTCGTCAGAGCGGTACTGTTTCCAGCAAGATCAGGTTTCCCAACGGCGTTTGATATTCTTTCTATACATTTTTCAACGTTGCTGCTCGTGGTCAAACATAATTTATTCTTGATATGACCACAAAAAATTAATCTAAGGGAATTAGATTTGGAGACGAGAACTGTCAGATAATTGACCTCTTCGTTATACTGGCTAATTGTATTCCTAGTGGCTGTCATGGGATTTACGTCAGGTCGTGCCCACAATACAAATCGTTTTTCCAAGTTTCTTTTCCAGTCATGTAAGTTTATTGTCTGTCTTTATTTAGGTTTTATCAAACTCACTTTTGAAGCGGTTCAGATAAATTATGTTCACCCTGTAAACGACTCAGTTTTTGACACAGAAAAATGACTAAAATATCCTCGAATTTGGGCAGAAGATATGCAATAAGGCGCAAGATAGTTATCGTCTATAATGTCTCCAGTGTTTATTGTATGTCCACGTACCTCCATCTAATGCTAAACTTAAGAATGCCACCTGCTTTCCTGGCGTGAACAGTGACAGTTTTACGTTTATGACGATTTTACGTTTATTCCATCTTGCTCATTTGAGTTTGTTAGTAATTCACATAGCAACATTACACAATATTTTAACAATCAGTAACATAACACGTACTTGTTGGACGACCAGCATTCAATGGCTTCTTTCAACATTACATCCTGAATGGATGCAGGACTGACTAGACTGTGTGGATGTCAGACGATTGCTCCCCGGCTGTAGGCGATCGGAGCATAAAAATAACCATAAATATTTTGTATAAATTAAACTTCAAAATATCTCCATGCATTCATATCATGGTGCTGAATTAAAAGAAAATTGTCACTTCGTAATCTGTAAATTAACAAACATGTGCAATTGAATGATGTTCAGAACATTTGTTTTTCTTTGTTTTCTAGAAATATGAAGATTTGAATATACAAAACTGTAGCTTGCCTGTTATTTTATGTGGGTTCTCACACAGTAAGGAAAGAGTATAGAACGAGGTGATTAGGAAGATATTTAGACGCAGGAGGACGAAAATGACAAAAGGTTGCATAAAACCGTATCACGAGGAGCTTCGTGGTTTGCACCCCTAGTCGGTATTATTAGGGTGACAATTTAATGAAGAAGAGTTGGACAGAGTATGTTGCACTCGTGGGAGGGAAGTGAAGTGCATGCCGAGTTTTGATGGAAAACCCGCAGAAAAAAATTTGTTCGGAAAAACTAAACGGGGCTACATTGGAAGATAATATTAAAATGGAGTTTAAAGAAATAGTATAGGTGAGAGTGAATTGAATTCAACTGGCTTAGAATAGGGACCATGGCAGGCCATTTTAAACATGGCAGTGAACCGTGGGAGTTTATGTAATGCGGGGAATTTCTTGACTAGCTTACGGCGTATTAGTTTCTGAAGAAGGAATTTTCTTCATGCAGTTAGTGCAACAACACCCATTGGACCAAGCCCTCCATATTATCTAGTTTTCACAATCACACTCACACTCACACCACACCTGTAGGAATCCTCTGGACGAGTGATAGCAAGACACAAAGACTTCTAGCTGACGACGCACATCTCTTACAAGAGAGAGACATCCAAGCCTGCTATGGAATTCGAACCTGCATTCCCAGCAAGCAAGGGGCAGCAGACCCACGCCTTTGAACGCGCGACCACTGGGATCGGCCAACTGAATGTAACGTCTGTTACAATTTATTGATATAACGTGCATGGATTTATTTTTTACGGAATTCCAGAAATTCAGCACGAAACGTTTGTTCTCTGCAGTTGGAGAGAAAAGTTTGGAATTTTACTCGAGCAAAAATCAGTGTTTAATATTTACACAACAAGCTTGCCTCATTCAAAATTTACAAATGCCTGTTGCCGCTTTTAAAAAATGTAGTAAATTACCTTCAGGTTTAGTGTGTGTGCCTGATTTCATGAATAGAAAATGGTTTCCTTCAAAATATTCAATAAATTAAAGCGTGAAATTCAAGGCAGATTTCAAACTAAGGCTACAGGGCTCTGATGATGGTGTAAAAACACATAAACTCCTAGTCGTTTTGGACTTCTTCTGTCTTATGTAATGAAATATAATTACACTACGTTTCAGGGACAGTTTGTGTCCCCATCTTCGGGATTTGTCAGTAAATTATAATTATTTACACCGCAAATGAACCAGAATTTCAGTAAAATTAGTATATACCACGTATTTTAAAAACAGTTTAGAAAAGTTTTTGTGCAAAGTTTGCTAGACTTCAAATAAACAAAATGGATGACTAGTCACTGCAAATACTATAAAAATCTTGTATTTTTATTCACATTATTAGCAGACATACAGAGTAATTAGCAGGAGAACTTTTATGTTCCTAGAAGAAATGTCATAACCACACAAACATGAAGAAAAACACAATCCATCACTACCTGAATGCCCTTCACGTCGCCTCCACATATTTTCAATTCCTTCATCAACCTCTCTGGTCTATTAGAGTTCAGAATTTGATTGTGGAACTACGATTTCTGTTTAGATATTTATTAGAATGTCTTGGATAAGGCATTGGCTTATCACAAAGCGTTTAGCTGTACAGAACAACATGAACACAGAAAAAAAGAGGATTTAACATTTCTGTTCCTCATGGGATTCAAACCAATAAATTGTTCAAGTGATCAAGACTGCATGCGCCTTAGATCATTGGATCATTGATATCTTATTCTGTTTAATTTTCTTACATCTGATTGTGTAATCCGCTTTTAATTATCTAATGTATATGTAATTTTCTTATTCATATATGATATAATCATTTTTAGAAATATCGTGAGTTGATTTTCAGTTGAAAGCACGACGGACTACTGCCAAATAAACTTTAAGACATTAAAATGCAGTTAAATATTAATATCACCCACAAAATATTAAATATTTCACCTATTACTATAAACTCGTGCAAAATTCAGGGAGGATTGCATATTTCTTAATAATTCAGACTCTTCCGTTATGAAAGAATATATTCTTCCTGGCATGGAACTGTGATTATGATTCCCCATGATTAAAATTCCTTGAATGGTTGACATTTACTCTGATTCAACACTGAAAACGAAATGTATTTTATCTTGGTTCTTAACTTACTGCTTAATAAATGTTACCCAGTAATTAAATGACATGCAGTTTAACGCACGTTTCCTTTATTGCAGTACCATATTTTTAGTTTACATTCCAAAGAGTTGTTTTGAATGCATGCTGTACAAATTTGCGTATTAATTACATGTGTTGTACGTCCTTAACTGTGTGTTGCAAAATGCCGTGGAAAGTTTATTTTCTCCCACGAACTTGCTACGCAGCGTTTCGGTTGACTAGGTACTTATTTCTACTACTACTACTACTAGTAGTAGTAGTAGTAGTAATAGTGGTGGTGGTAGCATTATTATTATTAGTAGTAGTAGTAGTAGTGGTGGTAGTAGTAGTAGTAGTAGTAGTAGTAGTGGTGGTGGTGGTGGTGGTGGTAGTAGTGGTAGTAGTAGTAGTAGTAACAGCAGCAGCAGCAGCAGTAGCAGTAGTAGCAGCAGCGACAGAAGCAGCAGCATTAGTAATGTCACGTACCTCATCACAAGATCATAAATCTAATTCTTTTCCGCCCCTCCCAGTTCAAGGACTCAGTTGCTACAAACACAGTCCTGCTTTCAGAATTGTTAGTAAAATTCTTACCACTTAAACATGAATTTTGCCAGTCTCTATCCTTTGGGATTAAACAGATATACTAATTTTGGCGATCCCCTATTTTGTATGTTCTTTACTTGTGGTGTCAGATTTAAGTGTTGTTTATACTGCTATTTTTCTTGTTATTATAAGCACAATAAGTTGCAGTCGAAGACTCTGAAGTAAGGAAATTGCTTGGGAACTCTAGTAGTACGTGGAATGATAATATTAAAATTAACTTCAAAAAGGGAATTTGAGGTTACAAACTGGTTTTGCGTCGATTATATACAGGATCCTCTGCGGACTGTTGCGAACATGTGGATTAATATTCGGGTCCTATAAAGCATGGAAAATCTCATGACTGGGTTAGTTTGTTAAATAATCCGGAAGGTTTGAATAAAGGTTGACCAACTAGATGACACTTGCTTTATTATATATTGCTCAACATGTTTCAGACGTTAATACGTCCATCTTCAGGAGCTAGCGAGTACTTGTTGTGTTGTGTAGGCTG